>JACCDN011243134.1_pt1 | contig 81138 bp, 76 predicted proteins | sample 7441691 | NCBI WGS metagenome assembly JACCDN01 (sample SAMN15323439, study PRJNA562643) | freshwater metagenome | isolation source: river surface water | place: USA:Blue River Watershed | collected 2017-08-16
ATTGAGGAGTTAATCCACGACCTGCGCGGAAAATATGCTATCATCATCGTGACGCATAATATGCAGCAGGCGGCGCGTGTGTCACAACGCACCGCATTCTTCCATTTGGGCAATCTCATCGAATTTGGTGAGACATCGGAAATATTCACCAATCCGCGTGAAGACCGCACCAAGGATTACATCACAGGCCGCTACGGTTAGGAATTGATAGCATGAGCACAGGCACAAGGCACACCATTAGCGCGTTTGACGATGATATGGACGAAATCCGCGGCCTCATCGCCGAGATGGGTGCGCGCGCCGAGACTGCGGTCGTCGCAGCCATGAAAGCGTTATCGGAGCATGACATCGAACTGGCCGCCTCCGTTCGTGCCGAAGACAGAGTGATCGACACTCTTGAGACCGACGTTGAACGCTTGGTTGTGCGCACCATTGCCTTACGCGCACCGATGGCCGACGATTTGCGCGAGCTTATCGCCGCACTCAAAATGTCTGCCGTCATTGAACGCATTGGGGATTACGCAAAAAACATCGCCAAGCGTGTTCCGAAGATGGAAGGCAAAATCCACGCCTCCGCAAAAGAACAGCTCGGCCGCATGGGGGAAATCGTTGTCGAAATGATCCGCACTGCCATGGATGCTTATGCAAAACGCGACGTTGATCTGGCACGCGCAGTGACCATTCGTGACGACGACGTCGACCAGCTTAACAAAGATCTGTTCGTCGATTTTGTCGCATATGTCGCGAAAAATCCGAAGAATGCGACGGAAGTCGCCCATCTGCTGTTTACGGCCAAAAATCTGGAACGGATTGGGGACCACACCACCACCGTCGCCCAGATGATTTACTTTACCGAAACGGGTGAAAACCTGCCCGACGCTTAACGCGGAGAAACATATGCCCAAGGCGCAATTGCTATTGGTTGAAGACGATAGTGCTCTGGCCGAGCTGGTGCGCTGGCATTTCGAACGCGAGGAGTTCGACGTTCAGCATACCGGGGACGGCGAAGAAGCGCTGCTGATGGCCAAAGAACGCACGCCCGATCTGGTTTTGCTGGATTGGATGTTGGAGAATCTGTCGGGCATCGAAGTATGCCGACAATTACGCAAAGCGGACAACACCGCCAATGTGCCAATCATCATGTTGACGGCGCGCGGCGAAGAAGATGACCGTATTCGCGGACTTGAAATCGGCGCTGATGACTATGTCACGAAACCCTTTTCACCACGCGAATTGGTCGCCCGTGCAAAGGCCGTCCTGCGCCGGGTCCGCCCCGCGCTCGCTGGCGAAGCATTGCGCTTTGGTGACGTCGAAATGGATACGGTCGCGCATAAGGTAAAGCGCGGCGGAAAGCAGGTTCCGCTTGGCCCGACCGAATACCGGTTGCTCAAGCATTTCCTCGAATATCCAGGTCATGTATTCTCACGTGAGCGCCTTTTGGACAGTGTCTGGGGCCATGACAGCGATATCGAAATACGTACCGTTGACGTCCACATCCGCCGCTTGCGCAAAGCCCTAAATGAGGGCTTTGACAGCGATATTATCCGGACGGTGCGATCGGCAGGCTATTCGCTCGATCAGGACGCTGTTTAGAACTCCAGCTGCATCCGCGCGGCAAGCACATCAACCGAATAGTCACGCTTATCAACCGCCTGCGTTGAAAGTGGGTCGACTGTCGCGGCCAACGGACCACCTTCGACATTGACGCGGCCATAGTTCAACATGAAGCGCACATAGTCGATTGGGTACCAGTTCAGAGCGAGCAGATAGCTTGTCTGTGTCCCGCCCCGTCCAAGCCGCGCATTGGCTGCCGCCAGACTATTGCTGCCCGTCGCAAAATTGTTCGTCACGCCGTTTTTCAAGGCGTTGCTATCGAGATCTAGATATTCATAGCGTGCCGCAATTTGGAACGCGCCAAGGCCCTTTTTATCAATGGGATTCAGCACCTTGGTACGCGCCCATGCGCCGTCCTTATAACCGCGGGTTTCGCCGGTCAGGAAATAGCCAGCTTCGGCATACATCCCAAAAAAGCTTGGGTCGCCATTTGGCGTGACCGCACTGTTGCCGCCAGAAAAACTGTTCAATCCCGTTGAAATGTCACCCGCGCGATAGGCATTTACTTTGGTCCATTGCCCTTCGCCGGCAAAATAAAATCCGGGAAAGATAGCGGCCAATTCAACACCTACTATCCGGTCGCTCTTGGCGGCGAAACTTCCGGTGTCGACAAATCGCACGTCGGTAAGCTGTGTGTTCGGGCGCGCGCGATAACGGGCAAGCTGGTTGGTCGACGGTGCATTTGTCGAAACCGATGCCGTTCCATTGTTGTTGGATGCAAATTCGCGCTGCTGAATGGTCGCACCAAAATGCAGCTGTCCGCCGAACGCCTTTGGCGCATAGGTCAGCCGTCCCGCACCAATCCAGCCGTCATTGTCGAACGAGTTGTCGATGCTGTGGCCGGAAAACAAGCCGACTTCGGCGCGGAGCACATTATCGGAATCACGCCATGCAACCGCGCCGCCAAGGCGACGGCTGTTTAAAAACGCGTCATTGAACGCAGCGCGCTCCGTAAAGCTGCCGTTGTTGGAACTGGTGATTTGCTCCATCCCGTTCAGCGATTCAAAATTACCAATCCGAACGCTGATCGGTGCGTTGGTGGGATTGTAGCTGAGGAACGCGTCGCCAAAACCAACATTGCCGCCCGCAAGGTCAGCCTCCACCTTATAACCGAAGCCGCCGGGCATGCTGCCTTCAGCGCCAAGGCGAACCCGTCGAACGCGGCTATTGAAACCCAAGTTGCGGTTGACGGCATAATCGCCGGGTACGCTCACATAGCCTGCGTCATAATGGATGCGTCCACGTGGCTTAAAGGTCCAACCACCTTGACCACTGGTTTCTGGTGCGCCCTTCCATTTTACTTCCGCTACAGGCTTTTTCTCGACCGCATCAACCTTTGCCGCGATCGTTGCCAATTGCGCCTTAAGCGCCGCAATTTCCGCACGCAGCGAGTCGACCTCTGTTGTGCTGTCCTGCGCATAAGCGGGGTATGCGACACATGCCGCCGTTACCAATGCTGTCGTTGCAAACCATTTTTTTGCGGCGGTCATAATGTTATCCTTGTTTCAATGGTGACGCCTAGACAGCAATTTTATGTCTTTCGCATGACAGCATTATTTCTCTTTTATGACATTCACCCCAACTTGCTTTACGCTTGCGTCAAGTGACGTGCCATGCCAAGGCACAGCGTGTTTCGGCGGCTTGGTTCGCCCCTGATTATGGAGATATAATATGACCATCAGTTTTAAAGACAAAGTCGCTATTGTGACCGGTGCAGGCGGTGGATTGGGTAAGGCCTATGCACTTGAACTCGCCAAGCGCGGGGCGAAAGTGGTGGTCAATGACTTGGGTGGCGCGCGCGATGGCACAGGCACATCCGACGCAGCGGCTCAAGTTGTCGAACAGATTAAGTCCGCTGGCGGCGAAGCCATGGCCAATGGCGGCAGCGTCACTGAATATGAGCAGATGGTCGAAATGGTCGCCAAGGCGAAAGAAGCATGGGGCGGCGTGCATGTGTTGATCAACAATGCCGGCATCCTGCGCGACAAGAGCTTTGCCAAGATGGATATGCCCGACTTCAATCTGGTGCTTCAGGTCCACGTCATGGGATCGGCAAACTGTACCAAGGCGGTTTGGGATACCATGCGCGATCAAGCCTATGGCCGCATTTTGATGACCACATCGTCAACCGGTCTGTACGGCAATTTCGGCCAAGCCAATTATGGCGCGGCGAAGCTTGGATTGGCTGGATTTACGAAGACGCTTCACCTTGAAGGCGCCAAATATAATGTCCGCGTCAATTCGCTCGCACCTGTTGCAGGCACGCGCATGACCGAAGATATTTTCCCAGAAGGCCTGTTCGAACAGTTCACGCCCGAAAACGTCGTACCAGCCGCATTGTATCTGGTCAGCGAAGATGCCCCAACCAACATGATCATCGGCGCAGGCGGTGGCGGCTATCACGCGGCCTATGTCACGATGACCCCGGGCGTCGCCCTGCGTCAGGAAGACCGCAATGTCGAAGGCTTTGCTGCGGCGTGGGACAAGATTATCGACCGCACCGGCGAAACCGTTCCACAATCAGGCGGCGAGCAATCCATCGCCGTGATGAAGGCGCTTCAAGCGCTCGGCTAATAGCCTTCCAAATATTTCGAAAGAGCCCGGTCTTTGGCCGGGCTTTTTTTTATGCGTCGACGAGTTTCATGAGCTTTCGTTCAACAGGCGCAAGGACGGGGCCAAGATCATGCCCGCGTTTCAAAATTGCACCACCTTCGCCGACCAATGCCCACATGCCTTGGCGGTTACGCAACGCGGGTCGTTTTTCAATGCGATATTCCGGCCGCTCGGTGGCGCGCCGGAACGCACTGAACACCGCGGCGTCGCGGCCAAGATCGATGGCATAATCGCGCCAATTACCCGCTGCGACCATCCGCCCGTACAGATTGAGTATCTGGGTTAATTCGCCTTTGTCGAAACCGATCTGGTTGAGCCGATTGGTTATGGGAAAAGGCGTGATGATTGCGCTCAACTGGTCTTGCTTCCCTTGCTCGCACGGCGCTTGACCGGCGTCGCCGCGGGCGTTCCATCACGCTCGGCCATCATGTCGGCGATACGTTTGCGCAGGGTTTCAATTTCACACTGCAGGATCTCGAGGCTTTGCGTCGCCGGGTCGAACATCTCGCGGCATGGCGTGCCATAAGGCATGAAGTCACGTGCATAGGTTTCGGCCTGAACCAATGTCGAGCGCGCCTTTTGACCGATCATCGTTGCGCCAGCTGGAACGTCGTCGGTGACCACGGCAGCAGCGCCAATGCGCGCGCGTTCGCCCACTGTGATTGGGCCAAGGATCTGCGCACCTGATCCAATGATAACATTATCCAATATTGTGGGGTGCCGTTTGCCCGCCATCCCGTTCGTCGGATTGGTGCCACCCAAGGTGACGTTCTGGTACATGGTGACATTGTCGCCAATTTCCGCCGTTTCACCAATGACGCTGAAACCATGATCGAGGAAGAAATTGCTGCCAATCTTGGCGCCGGGGTGGATGTCTATGCCCGTTAGAAACCGGGCCAAATGGTTCACCAACCGCGCAAGAAAGAACATCTGACCAAGGAATAGCCAATGGGCAACACGGTGATAACCCACAGCCCATACACCGGGGTAGAGCAATATCTCCCAACGCGAGCGCGGCGCAGGATCGCGTTCTTTAATCGAGTCGAGATATTCGATGAGATTTGAAATGAACATAAATGACCCTGACGTCCCTACTGGGACCGTTGAGCATTTAAGCTAAGACTTTCAAACCGGCATTTCCAGCAAACTATGAACCGTTTCGCTAAATATTGCTAGAATCATCGGTAAAAACGATTATATGGCCCATAATAATAAACGGGGTCGATTTATGAGCACCTATCTTCCAACATTGAAACAGCTGCAATATCTGGTCGCACTTCAGGAGCATGGCCATTTCGGCAAAGCCGCAGAGTCGTGCTTTGTGACGCAGTCCACGCTGTCCGCGGGGATACGCGAGCTGGAGTCGCTGCTTGGCCTGATGCTCGTGGAACGCACGCGCCGCGTCGTCCGCTTTACGCCATTGGGCAACAAGATGGTGACAAAGGCGCACCGCATCTTACGTGAGGCGGAAGAGCTCGCCGAAATGGCCCGTTCCGCAGGCAAGCCACTTGCGGATGATTTGCGCATGAGCGTCATCCCGACGATTGCGCCATTCCTGTTGCCCAAATTGCTACCGGCATTGCGCAAGAAATACCCCGATTTGAAGTTATACCTACGGGAGGAAGCCAGCGCAGCTGCGGTCGAAGCATTGCATCATGGTCAGGTCGACTGTGTTCTGCTGGCGCTTCCTTTCCCGGCGGGCGATGTCGAAAAAGCGCATCTGTTTAACGACGCGTTATATGTTGCCTTTCCATTGGATGACCCGCGCGACCCACCCGAAAGCATTGATCCTGCGCTGATTGATGAAAATAGGCTTTTGTTGTTGGTCGATGGCCATTGCCTGAAAGACCATGCGCTGGCTGCCTGTAACAGGCCGGAGCTTCGCGCAACCGCCATGATGCTGGGGACATCGCTGCACACGCTTGTGCAGATGGTCGACAATGGCTTGGGCCTTACCATCATTCCCGAAATGGCCGTTGCGGCTGGTCTATTGAACGGAACCGACGTTCAGGCGCGGCCATTGAATGCGGAGCATGCGACGCGCGAAATTGCGCTGATTTGGCGGACCAACAGCCCGCGCCGTGAGGAGTTTGAGTTGCTTGCGGAGTCCCTGCGGGAATTGCACACGACCTAAAAGCTGAGCGGCAACCGAAGCCGTTAGGCCCAGCGTGAAGACCTGTCGTCGTCGCTGGATTTGGCATCAACCCAGACGGACGTGCCGTCTGCATAATGCTCTTTCTTCCAAAATGGCGCATCTGTTTTAAGCCGATCAATGAGAAACGCCGTGGCCTCGAGCGCATCTGCCCTGTGCCGCGACGCTGCGCCGACAACGACCACGGGTTCGCCCACGGCAACGCGCCCAATCCGGTGCACAATCGCCGCGCCAAGCAATGCCCAGCGGGCAAAGGCTTCATCGATTAACTGCATCAAGCTTGATTCCGTCATGCCGGGATAATGCTCAAGCTCAATCGCGGTCACACCGCCATCGTCCCGCGATATGCCGGTAAAACTGGATACAGCACCGCCCCCCAAATCACTCAGCCCCGCCAGCGCAACCTCGGCGCTGATCGGCTCGCCGCTGATAAGGACGCGTTTCATCCGCCGGTCACTGGCGGGAAAATTGCGAGCTCATGTGCGTCGCCAAGCGCGGTATCCAATGGCACCATAGCTTGGTCCAAAGCGAAACGAAGCCGCGATTTGTCTTGAAAGGCCAGTGCGTGACCGGATGACTGACCGGCCAGCCAGTCAATGGCGTCATGAATATTGCGCACATGTGCCGGTAGATCACATGTTTCGGAGGCCACACCAATGGCCTCGCGCACGGCCGCGAAATAGACCAGCCTCATTTGGTCAATCCATATGCTTTATGCCGACGCGCAGATAGTCCCAGCCGGTAATCATGGTCAGCACCGCGGCGATCCAAAGCAGCGCCAGTGCGGCTTGCTTCAGCAAAATCCAGTCCGGCAAGGCGCCCGCCAAAATAATGCCGCCAAGCGAAACAAGTTGAAACGTCGTCTTCCATTTGGCGAGTTTCGAAACCGGCACCGAAATCTGCAAGCCAGCCAAAAATTCACGCAGGCCCGACACGATCATTTCACGCAGTAAAATGATGAGGGCAGCAATGACATGCCAACCGTCGACATCGCGCGTGAACACCAGCATCAAAATGACAGCGGCGACCATGATCTTATCGGCGATGGGGTCAAGGAAAACGCCCAATTTCGACACTGTTCCCTGCGCCCGCGCGAGGTAGCCATCAAAATAATCGGTAATCCCCATCAGGCAGTACAATATGAATGCAAAGCCATAATCCAGTGGCACCGGCTGAATGCCCACCTGCTTGGTGCCGGGCCAAAGCAGCAAGACGAGGATGGGCACAGCAAGAATGCGCGACAGGGTCAGGATGTTGGGTAAGCTAAGCATCCTATAGCAATAGCGCGATGTGCCAGCAAAATCACGCGGCTATTTCACCGTCACATGAAATGCGCTTTGCCATGATAGGGCTGGAACGCTAAGGCTCCGATACCGCTCGCATAGGAACTGCAAGAACCAATGGCTACGACAATGTCCCTGTTGAATAAGCGCAGATTTTTGCCGCTTTTTGTCACCCAGTTCCTGAATGCTTTCAACGACAATTTTTACAAGATGGCCATGGTCATTTTGGTGACATACGAGATCTATTCGGACCCGACCCAAGAAGCGAATTTCAACGCCATCGCGGGCGCGCTCTTCATATTGCCTTTTTTCCTATTTTCCGCGCTTGCGGGGCAACTGGCCGATACCATCGAAAAGACGCGCGTCATTCGCATGGTAAAGACAGCCGAAATTTTTATCATGATCTTCGGCGCAGCGGGTATTTACCTGCATAACATACCGATGATGCTCGCCGCGTTGTTCGCAATGGGCGTGCATTCCACCTTCTTTGGCCCAATTAAATACGCAATCTTGCCTCAGCATTTGGAGCAAGATGAGGTTTTGGGCGGAACTGGCCTTGTCGAAGCCGGGACCTATCTTGCCATCTTGGGTGGGACGATTGCGGGCGGGATCATTCCCGGAAAGATTGCAGGCGTGGGGATTATCATCGTTGCCATCATCGGACGCGTGACCGCGCAATCTGTTCCGCTTGCACCGCCCGAAAGCGATGCCCCAACCGCCAAAATGGACTGGAACATCTTTCGCAGCAGCTGGCGACTGGTGCGCGATACCATGCACATACCCCGCCTGTTTTTGGCCATTATGGCAATCAGCTTTTTCTGGGGCGTTGGCGCTGTCCTTGGGTCGATTTTCCCGCCTATGGTCAAAAACGCAATCGGTGGCGACAACACTGTCGCGACCTTGTTTACCGCATTTTTCTCTATCGGCATCGCCATTGGCTCAGTCGCCGTCAACCGCATGCTAAATGGCACAGTGTCCGCCAAATATGCGCCGATTTCAGTCATCATAATGGGTCTGTTCGTCCTGGATCTTTGGTGGACGGTCAGCCACTGGCAACCCATCGGGCCAGAGCTGATAGATTGGTGGCAGTTTCTGACGCTAGGCTATGGCGAGCGTATGATTGTCGATCTTCTTGGCATTTCCATCGCCGGGGGCATGTTTGTCGTCCCGCTCTACGCGTTTCTAACAACGACGGTTGCAAAGTCGCAAACCGCCCGCACCATTGCCGCCAATAACATCGTGAATTCCGGCGCGATGGTGATTGGTGCAGTGATTTACAGCCTTCTCGTCAGCGCAGGCGTGAGCATTCCCGACACGTTGTTCATGATTGCTGCGGCCTGCCTTGTTTCGGCATGGATTTCGTGGAAGCTGCACAAGGCGTGCGACCCCGTCGCCGCCTAACAGTCAGGCAATATAGCTGCTTATTGCGACAAAAAACGCACTGAAGCTGAGCATAAACAAATGCGTATCCTCCCTGCGCCACCACGATGTGGGGCGTTGTGCGATGACGGCGTGCGTCATCTGGGATGGGGGAAGCATCCGCCGAAGCGGGTGGCGGGCAGGTTCGTTGTGACCGACTAATCTTCTTTTCATCATGATCAGGCGTTAACGTTTTGTTAGGCATAATGGCCATGCCAAAAGATGGTTAAAGAGGGACTCAAATTCGACTGTCCCGATCTGCGACGGTTATTGACGTCTTTTTAACCATATTCCGTAGCACGGGTTGGCGGCCTGCCACCGGCTCTGTTAGGATGCATGCAACAAACAGGAGTTCTCCCGATGGAAAGAGCAGCACAAATTCAGCAAACCGGTGGGCCGGACGTTATTGCGTGGACGGACGTTGAGCTGGCAGCGCCCGGTCCGGGTGAAGTCCGCATGCGCAATCTGGCCGTGGGCCTGAACTTCATTGACACCTATCATCGTGGCGGCCTGTATCCGATGGCACTGCCCTCTGGCCTGGGCATGGAGGCAGCGGGCGTCATTGAGGCTGTGGGCGAAGGCGTGACCGATTGGCGCGTGGGCGACCGGGTCGCGACTTTTGGCCCAAGCATCGGTGCCTATGCCACCGCGCGCAACATTGCCGCCCATGGCCTGTTCTTGGTGCCGGACGACATCAGCGACGAAATCGCTGCCGCAGGCTTGCTCAAGGGCTGCACCACCGAGTTTCTTGTCGAACGTTGTGCCAAGGTTCAACCCAAATGGGACATATTGGTGCACGCTGCGGCAGGCGGCGTCGGACTGTTGCTGGTGCAATGGCTGAAGCATGTTGGCGCCCGCGTCATCGGGACAGTCAGCACAGATGAAAAGGCGGCGCTGGCGCGTGCGGCGGGGGCCGACCATGTCATTCTATATGGTAAAGAAGATGTCGCAGCGCAGGTGCGCGAACTGACGGGCGGCAAAGGCGTGGAAGTGACCTTCGATGGTGTCGGCCGCGACACATGGGAAACATCGTTGAACGCAACCGCGCGGCGCGGCCTTATTGTCAGCTATGGCAATGCCAGCGGTCCGGTGACGGGTGTCAACCTTGGCACGTTAGCGCAAAAAGGTTCGCTCTACGTCTCGCGCCCAACCTTGTTTGATTATTATCACAATGCCGCAGAGCGGGCAGCGGGCGCGGAATATGTGTTCGACATGTTCCGCCAAGGTATCATTGATATCACGATCGGCCACCGCTACGCGCTGGAAGACGTTGCACAGGCACATCGCGACCTTGAAGGGCGCAAAACAGTTGGTTCTTCGATACTGATTCCCTGACCATTCAGGGCATGAGTAATTCAAGGCAATATTGAGGGGGATTTATGGAACTTAAGGGCAAGACCGCATTGGTCACAGGTGGGACCGACGGCATCGGTTTGGAAATAGCACGCCAAATGATGGCGCGGGGCGCCAACGTCATCGTCTGCGGTCGCCGCGACGACGTGCTTGCTTCTGCACGGCAAGAGGGATTGGAAGCCATTAAGGCAGACCTTTCCAATGCTGCGGGCTGCGCTGACCTCGCTGCCGCGCTCGCAGGGCGCGAACTGGACATATTGATCAACAACGCCGGGATGAGCGGTAATTTCGGGCCTGGCGAGCCGCTTGATCTGGCGCTCACTGATCAGGCGATCTTCCTGAACCTCAACGCGCCGTTGCACCTGATTGGGCACCTTTTGCCCGGCTTGCTGCAGCGGCCAGAGGCATCGATTGTGAATGTCACCTCCGGCCTTGCCATCGCCCCGCGCGCCGGTGGTCCAGTCTATTGCGCGACCAAAGCGGGCCTTAGAAGCTTTACCCAATCGCTGCGGCACAATCTGCGCGATACCAAAGTGCATGTTATCGAGGCATTGCCGCCGGTCGTCGACACCGCAATGACGCGCGGGCGCGTGAATGGCAAAAAGATGTCGGCAAAGGAATGTGCCACAGAAATCGTTGATGCCATTGCGACGAACGCGCCGGAGGCGAATGTCGGCATGGTGAAGCTGCTTCGGCTTGTCTATTCGATATCGCCCGCACTTGCGCAGCGGATCATGATCAGATTCTGATTGTCAGAGATACCGCATCGCACTGCGGACCAACGGGTTTCAAGCTGTCTGAGAAAATAAGGTGGTGCCCCAGGCCCGACTCGAACGGGCACTCCTTTCGGAACAGGATTTTGAATCCAGCGCGTCTACCATTCCACCACTGGGGCACATCTTCGTCAGGACGAACCCGTTGAAGCGGAGGCTCCTCTAACCGAGCCTCCGCCCCGATGCAAGCGCATCCTTATTTCTTAAGTTCCTTAGCGAGTGTCTTCAGCGTCGCTTTGCCATAAGGCGCCTTGAATCCGCCAATTCCGGCAACATCGACTCCGGTCTGACGATAGACCGCACGCATATGGCTGAAGGTTTTGAATCCGTCCGCGCCGTGATAATTGCCCATGCCCGACGGCCCGACTCCACCAAAGGGCAGATCTTCCATCGCATTGTGGAAGACGACGTCGTTGATCGTTACGCCGCCAGAGACCGTCCGCGACAAGACGCGCTGTTCCTCGGCCTTGTCCGTTCCGAAATAATATAGGCCAAGCGGACGATCATGTGCATTCACATAATCAATCGCCTCATCCATCGACGAATAGGTCATGACGGGCAGAATCGGTCCGAAGATTTCTTCCTGCATCACCTTCATGTCATCGGTGACATTGCGGACAATCGTCAGCGGCATCTTGTTGCCGTTTGATCCGACAAAGTCCTCATCCGCAGGGTTGATTTCGATGAGTTCAGCGCCCTTTTCACGCGCATCATCCAGATAGCCCTGCAGCCGCTGATAATTTCGGCCATTCACAACCGACGTATAATCGTCATTGTGCAGCAAAGTGGGATATTGCGCGATTGCGCCAGCCTTCACCGCCGCGATGACATCATGCTCTTGGTCGTCGGGCACCATCAAATAATCCGGCGCGAGGCAGATTTGGCCCGCGTTCATCATCTTGCCCAGGGCAATACGCTCGCCAGCCTTTTTCGTATCGGCACTTCGGCCAATAATGGTCGGTGATTTGCCGCCAAGTTCAAGCGTCACGGGCACGAGATTGTCCGCTGCGGCGCGCATGATATGCTTGCCTACGCCGGTCGCGCCGGTGAATATCATATGGTCGAATGCCAGCTTTGAAAACGCCATGCCGACTTCAGCGCCGCCAGTGAAAACGGCCATTTCTTCTTCAGCGAAATATTTTGGTACGACCTCTTCGAACAATGCCGACACGCGCTCGGTGAATTCGGATGGCTTGATCATCGCGCGGTTACCGGCGGCGAGAATACCCGCCATCGGGACCATCACCATACCAACGGGGAAGTTCCATGGCGCAACAACGCCGACAACGCCCTTTGGCTGGTAAACGACTTCGGCCTTGGCGCCGAGCAAACCAAGCGGGAAAGTTGGCTTGCGCTTTTCACCTTTGGCCCAGCTTTCAAAATGCTTCTTGGCATGTTTCATCGCGCTCACAGACGGCATGATGTCGGTCAGCAGCGTTTGTTCGCGGCTACGATGACCGAAATCAGCAGAAACGGCCTTTGCGAAATCCTCCGCATGATCGATCAACATCGCAATCGCGCGGTCGATACGGTCACGGCGGACCGACATCGATTCTGGCATAGCTGCGGTAAATGCTGCGCGCTGCTTTTCGAGCACAGTCTGCATATTTGCGGTCATTCTCTCTCTCCATTTAACCAGTTGATGAATTGCTAGCGTGAAGCGTTGCAAATGAAAACCATTTTGGCGTATCCACATGTCCAACATGCACAAAGCATGGCGCGTATATTGGAGAGAACATGATCGAGGCCGGTAAAAAGTGGACGCCACCTGCGGGTTGGCCCGTCATGACGCGAGATCAGGTAAAGGCGGCATTATGTGCACCTGGCATGCCATTCGAAATGGAAACGGCCGAGATTGAAGGCGTGCCAACACGCGTCTGGAAAAACGCATTACCCAATCTCGCGGTACTGGCCGCGCACGCCAATGCATCATTCGGTGACCGCGAATTTGTGGTGTATGAGGATGAACGCGTCACCTACGCAGCTTGGCACCGCGCGGTGGCGACACTCGCGCATGCACTGCAAGCACGCGGCGTAAAAAAGGGCGACCGCGTTGCCCTCGCCATGCGCAACCTGCCTGAATGGCCAGTCGCCTTTTTTGCGGCCGCAGTGACAGGCGCGATTGTTGTGCCGTTAAATGCTTGGTGGACCGGCGAAGAGCTTGCCTTTGGTTTGGCCGATTCGGGTGCAGCGGTTCTGATCTGCGACGCCGAACGCTGGGACCGCATATCGCCCTACAAAGCGGAGATGCCGGCGCTCGCGCATGTCATGGTCGCGCGCGCAGGTGCAGCAGCAATGGCGGAGCCTGCCATCACGCTCGAACGCATCATTGGCAGTCCAAAAAATTACGCTGATTTGGCTAACCTGCCATTGCCTGAGGTCGCGATTGCGCCAGATGACGCGGCCACCATTTTCTACACCAGCGGGACGACCGGCAAGCCAAAGGGCGCTTTGGGTTCGCACCGCAACCTGCTGACCAATGGCTTTTCCAGCGCCTATTCCGGCGCTGCGACTATGTTGCGCCGGGGTGAACCTCTGCCCGAACCCAGCATAAGGGCGAGCCTACTTGTCATTCCAATGTTCCATGTCACCGCTTGTTCGGCTTCCATGATTCCGACCATCCAAGCAGGTCACAAGATCGTGCTCCTCCACAAATGGGATACGGTGAAAGCATTCGAGATTATCGAACGTGAAAAGATCAACGCCACGGGCGGCGTGCCGTTCATCGCTTGGCAGTTAATCGAGCACCCCGACCGCGAGAAATATGATCTCAGCTCAATCGACGCGATAAGCTATGGCGGTGCACCGTCCGCGCCAGAGCTCGTCAGCAAGATCTACGAAATATTCGGCGCATTCCCGGGCAATGGCTGGGGTATGACCGAAACCATGGCGACGGTGACCTCGCATGTTGCCGAAGATTATCTGAACCGCCCCGACAGCTGTGGCCCGGCCGTTGCCGTCTCGGACGTGAAAATCATGTCAGAGGATGGCCAGGTTGAATTGCCTGTTGGCGAAGTCGGTGAATTGTGGGCACGCGGCCCGCAAATCGTCAAAGGCTATTGGAACCGCCCGGACGCCACCGCAGAGACGTTTGTCGATGGCTGGGTGCGCACAGGCGATCTTGCCCGCGTCGATGATGAAGGCTTCTGCTTCATCGTTGATCGCGCCAAAGACATGATCATTCGCGGCGGCGAGAATATCTATTCGTCGGAAGTCGAGAATATCTTGTATGAACATCCCGCGGTCACCGATGCCGCACTGATTGGCATTCCGCACCAGACACTGGGCGAAGAACCCGCGGCTGTAGTCCATCTGGCGCCCGGCATGACCGCAAGCGAGGATGAACTTCGCGAATATGTCAGCGCACGATTGGCAAAATTCAAAGTGCCCGTGAAGATCATCTTCACGCAGGATACCCTGCCGCGCAACGCCAATGGCAAAATCCTGAAACGCGATTTGAAGGCCTTGTTCTAACGCAGCAAACTGGGCTGATTCACATTTGTTTTTGATGCTGCGCCGCACTATAAGGCGGCAAATCAAAATTAAAGGAATCTCCCATGCGCAACGCCGATCCTGTCGTCATCCTGTCCTACGCCCGCACCCCAATGGGGGCCATGCAAGGGGCGTTGGCTGACGTTTCTGCGACCGACCTTGGCGCGACTGCGGTGAAAGCAGCCGTTGAACGCGCTGGCGTCGACGGCGCGGCGATTGAACGCATTTACATGGGTTGTGTGTTGCCAGCAGGCCTCGGCCAAGCCCCTGCCCGTCAGGCCGCGATTAAAGCGGGCCTACCCAAATCTGTGCAGGCAACAACGGTGAATAAGGTTTGCGGTTCGGGCATGCAGACCGTCATCATGGGCAGCGAGGCACTCGCCGCTGGCTCCGTCGATTATGTCATCGCCGGCGGCATGGAAAGCATGACCAACGCGCCTTATTTGCTCAAAAAGCATCGCAGTGGCGCGCGCATTGGGCATGACACCGCCTACGACCATATGTTCCTTGATGGACTGGAAGACGCATATGAAGCAGGCCGCGCCATGGGCACGTTCGCGCAAGACACTGCAGACGATTATAAGCTGACGCGCGAAGGGCAGGACGCATACGCCCTTGAATCGTTACGCCGCGCACAAAGCGCGATTGCAGACGGCGCGTTCAAAGCGGAAATCGTTCCGGTGACCGTTGCCACACGTAAGGGCGACGTGATCGTCGACACCGATGAACAACCTGGCAAAGGCATGCCCGACAAGATTCCAACGCTCAAGCCAGCCTTTGCGAAGGACGGCACAATCACGGCCGCCACCAGCTCGTCGATCTCAGATGGTGCCGCCGCACTTGTGCTCACGCGCCAATCGGTCGCCGACGCCAATGGACAAAAACCGATTGCGCGCATCGTCGCGCACGCCGCGCACGCGCAGGAGCCATCAGCATTCACCACCGCTCCGGTCGGTGCTATCAACAAATGCTTGGCCAAGGCTGGCTGGACCATCGCTGACGTTGACCTGTTCGAAGTGAATGAAGCATTTGCCTGCGTCGCGATGTTTGCGATGCACGACCTTGGCATATCGCATGACAAGATTAACGTTCATGGCGGCGCGACGGCATTGGGCCATCCCATTGGTGCATCGGGTGCACGGATTATCACAACCTTGGTCGCCGCGCTTCAGCGCCATGGCAAGAAACGCGGCCTGGCATCGCTGTGCATTGGTGGCGGCGAAGCGACCGCGTTGGCGATCGAGCTTATCTGATCGATACAATTTGCGACCTTTGGGCCGTCGGAGACATCCGGCGGCCCTTTGTTTTTTGCGGCGTGCAGGTTAAGCATGCGGCATGAATATCGTCTTCCTTCTCTTCGACAATGTCACCCAACTCGACTTTACGGGGCCGGTGCAATTCCTCTCGCGATTGCCGGACGCGGATGTTCATGTCGTCAGCAAAACGGGGGCGGCGGTTACCACCGATAGTGGCTTTTCCATTCTCCCTAGATCGAGTTTCGCAGACTGCCCGCAGGCGGACATAATTTGCGTGCCGGGCGGTCATGGTGTGCGCGACGCGATTGCTGATGCGCAGATCGTCGATTTCGTCCGCACGCAAGCACGCGGGGCGCAATATATCACCAGCGTATGCACCGGTGCCTTCATATTGGGCGCCGCCAATTTGCTGCGCGGCAAAGACGCCACATGCCACTGGGCTTACACACATTTATTACCGATGTTTGGCGCAACGCATCGCCCCGCGCGCGTGGTCCGCGATGGCAATTTGGTCACCGCAGGCGGCGTCACATCGGGCATCGATTTCGCGCTTGAACTGATTTCAGACATTGCCGGCGAAGATGTTGCACGGACCATCCAGCTCGCGCTGGAATATGACCCAGCACCACCGTTTAGCGGCGGAACGCCCGCGAGCGCACCGGATGCGATTCTGTCCAACCTGCGCGCGCGCGTCTATGAAAAGGCCGCGACCGAGATGGAAAGCGCCATAAAAAAGATAATTTAACCCGTCAGTTAAATTCCCACTGGACGAAGCCAATTCGAGGGCATAGCCTTTCCGTCGAGGGGGAAAAGAATATGACGAAGAAGCTTTGGTTCGCAGCCGCATTTGCTGGCGCGACATTATTATTGGGTTCTTGCCAAAAGGTAGCGGGTCCGACCGATGTGCCTGCATTCGCTAAGATTAACGGTGATTATCTGAAAACCGGTGGCGATGGCTCAAACTGGGCGATGACGGGCTTCAACTATAATGAGCAACGGCACAGCCCGCTTACCCAAATTAACGACAGCAATGTGCAGGATCTGGGCATTGCTTGGTTCGCTGACTTGCCAGATGCGCGCGGGCAGGAAGCAACACCCGTAGTTGTCGACGGTAAAATGTTTGTTTCGACCGCCTGGTCCAAAGTATTTTCTTATGACGCCAAAACCGGCAAACCATTGTGGAGCTTCGATCCCGAAGTCGACAAATCACGCGGGGTCAAAGCCTGCTGCGACGTGGTCAACCGCGGCGTTGCGTTCTGGAAAGGCAGCGTTTTCGTCGGAACCATCGACGGACGTTTGATTTCCTTGGACGCCACCACAGGCAAGCAATTGTGGAGTGTCCAAACGCTTGATCTCAAATCCAACGGCACCATCACGGGCGTGCCGCGGGTCGTAAAGGACAAGGTGGTTATTGGCTTTGGCGGCGCAGAGTTCGGCGCGCGCGGTTATGTGACCGCATATGACGCCGCGACCGGCAAACAGGCATGGCGTTTTTACACCACGCCCAATCCCAAGGGCGAGCCCGACAATGCCGCGAGCGACAAGATCTTAAAAACGGCGGCCAACAAAACATGGAGTTCCAAGCCCAAAAAGGGTGACTGGCGCGAAAGTGGCGGCGGTGGCACCGTGTGGGACGCAATCGTCTATGATGCCGAGCTGGACCAATTATACCTTGGCGTTGGCAACGGAAATCCGTGGAACCATGGAATTCGTTCCAATGGCGAAGGCGACAATCTGTTCCTGTCGTCCATCGTCGCGCTTAAACCCGACACGGGCGAATATGTCTGGCATTATCAGGAAACACCCGCCGAAAGCTGGGATTACACTGCGACCCAGCCGATCATATTGGCAACAGAAACCCGCGGCGGCAAAGAACGCAAAGTTCTTTACCATGCGCCAAAGAACGGGTTTTTCTTCACCATTGACCGCCTGAACGGCAAGTTGCTGTCAGCAAACCCGTTCATCGACGGCATCACCTGGGCAACCGGCTATGACATGAAAACGGGGCGCCCAATCGAAAACCCCGCAGCGCGGTATGAAAAAACCGGCAAGCTCTATTTGGCGAACCCTTCGGCGCTGGGTGCGCATAACTGGCACCCGATGAGCTTTAACCCCGCAACGGGACTGGTCTACATCCCCGCATTGTATATTGGCGGCGCGTATCTGCCGCCGGTTGCGCCAAATGAACAAGAGCGCAAAGCATTGGGCTTCAACGTGGGCGGCGCGATGGCGACGGCCGATCTTCCCGATGACATTAATTTCGTGAAGGCTGTGAAAGCGGCGACGACCGGAAAGCTGGTTGCGTTCGACCCCAAGACCGGCAAAGCAAAATGGACAGTCGATCACCCCGCCTCATGGAATGGCGGGACAATGACTACCGCCGGAAATCTGGTTTTCCAAGGGACGGCAATGGGCGAATTCCGCGCTTATGCTGCAGATAGCGGCAAGCAACTGTTGAACCTTAACGTACAGTCGGGCGTGTTGTCCGGCGCATCAACCTATATGGTGGACGGCGAACAATATGTCGCCTTCCTAACCAGCAAGGGCGGCGCGTTTCCGCTCGTTTCGGGTTATGCAGGCTCCACCAGTGCTGCGGTTCCCAATATCCCCCGCCTGATCGTTTTGAAGCTGGGCGGAAAGACTGCGTTGCCACCCGTGCCTAAAGCGCCAGCCTATGTGTGGGCACCACCTGCTCAATTCGGTACGCCAGCAGATATCGCTGCGGGGGGATCGAATTTCCAACGCTATTGCCTCGTCTGCCACGGACCCGGGGCGGTCGGGAACGGCGTGCTGCCGGACCTGCGTAAATCTGGCGTGATTGCGGATGCCGCTACTTGGAAATCGGTTGTGATTGACGGCATATTGAAGGGCAATGGCATGGTCAGCTTTAGCAGCGTGTTAACAGCCAAAGAAGCCGAGCAAATGCGCGCTTATGTTGTCAGCCGCGCACATTATGCAAAGGCAAATGATGCCGCATTAAGCGGTGGCGCAAAAAAGGCAGCAAAGTAAAAAACTGCTGCCCATGAATCTGGCATCTGCCTAAAATTTAGGCAGATGCCATGGCCCATATGGCCCAAAATAACGCGTTTTGGTGTTGGTCAATTTTGGCACGATACTTGATATGCCTTTGATATCATCCGCGCGCGCGGAGCATGTGCCTCACGCGCTATAAAGGGAAAAGCCATGAAAAAGATCGAAGCGATCATCAAGCCATTCAAATTGGACGAGGTGAAAGAAGCGCTGCACGAAGTTGGCGTCTCGGGCATCACTGTTACTGAAGCGAAGGGCTTTGGCCGTCAAAAAGGCCATACCGAACTGTATCGAGGCGCTGAATATGTCGTCGACTTTCTGCCGAAGGTAAAGCTTGAGGTTGTCGTTGAAGACGGCCTTGCCGACCGTGTCGTCGAAGCCATCGCTGCAGCGGCCCAGACGGGGCGCATTGGTGACGGCAAGATTTTCGTCATCCCTGTAGAAACCGCGCTGCGCATCCGCACCGGCGAACGCGATAACGACGCTGTTTAAAAAAATCCAAAATATCCAAAAAAGACAAGCCAAAGAAGGAAAGCAGAATGGGTACCTCAGCTAAGGACATTATCAAGCGTATCAAGGATGAAGAGATCGAGTGGGTCGATGTCCGTTTCACGGATCCCAAGGGTAAATGGCAGCATCTGACCATGTGCGCTGGCGTGATCGGCGAAGACGAGTTGGAAGACGGCCTGATGTTTGACGGTTCGTCCATCGAAGGCTGGAAAGCCATCAACGAATCCGACATGATCCTGAAGCCTGATCTTGATGCCGTGTACGTAGATCCATTCTCCGCTACGCCCATGATGATCATCTTCTGCGATATCGTCGAGCCATCAACGGGCGAGCTTTACAGCCGCGACCCACGCTCGACCGCAAAGCGCGCTGAAGCATATTTGAAAACCACAGGCATCGGCGACACCGTATATGTCGGTCCAGAAGCCGAATTCTTCATGTTCGACGATGTGCGTTTCGAAAACAGCTACAACACGTCATATTACAAGATCGACGATATTGAACTGCCAACAAACACCGGCACGAAATATGAAAGCGGCAATATGGGTCACCGCCCCCGTGCAAAGGGTGGTTACTTCCCAGTTGCGCCCGTCGACAGCGCAGTCGACATCCGTGGCGAAATGGTTTCGACCATGCTCGAAATGGGTCTGCCTTGCGACAAGCATCACCATGAAGTTGCCGCAGCCCAGCATGAGCTTGGCCTGACGTTCGGTACGCTGACACAGACCGCTGACCGTATGCAGATCTACAAATATGTCGTGCATCAGGTCGCACATGCCTATGGCAAGACCGCAACGTTCATGCCGAAGCCAATCAAGGAAGACAATGGCTCGGGCATGCACACCCACCTGTCGATCTGGGAAGGCAAGACCCCGCTTTTCGCAGGCGACGGCTATGCCGGTCTTTCGGATATGTGCCTGTATTTCATCGGCGGCATCATCAAGCATGCCAAGGCCGTGAACGCGTTCACAAACCCGACCACAAACAGCTACAAGCGTTTGGTACCCGGTTACGAAGCCCCTGTGTTGCTCGCATATTCGGCGCGCAACCGCTCGGCTTCATGCCGTATTCCATATGGCGCGGGTGCCAAGGCTAAGCGCGTTGAAGTTCGCTTCCCCGACGCAATGGCGAACCCATATCTGTGCTATGCGGCTTTGTTCATGGCTGGCCTCGACGGCATTCAGAACAAGATCCACCCTGGCGATGCCATGGACAAGAATCTCTATGACTTGCCACCAGCAGAGCTTGCTGAAGTGCCAACCGTAGCCGGTTCGCTGCGTGAAGCGCTGGAGTGCTTGGCCGCGGATCACGACTTCCTGTTGAAGGGTGACGTGTTCTCGAAGGACCAGATTGACAGCTATATCGAATTGAAGATGGAAGACGTCGCCCGTTGGGAAATGACGCCAAGCCCAGTCGAATTCGACATGTACTATAGCTACTGATCCTACGCATCGGATCATTAGCTTAAGGCCCGGCGGTTGGGGGACTGCCGGGCCTTTTCATTTGGTGTTTAGTAGTTGCGTCCTTGACGCCATGTCTTGTCGAGACGGCGCGCGAGCCGCCGTTACAGCAAATACGCAGATTAAAGCCCGGCCTCTACCGCAATGCGAATAGCATCGGCCGTGGTCGCCGCGCCCAAGCGGTCCATTAACAACGCACGGTGCATTTTGACGGTTTGCTCGCTGAGCCCAAGCCGGAATGCGATTTGCTTGTTCAAATGGCCAAGCGCCATTTCGGCCAACACTTCACGCTGCCGCCGTGACAAAGCCTTCACTGCCGTGGCCGCAGCGATACGGCGGTTCTCGTAAGACACTGGCGCGCTGGGCTCAATTTCCACCTGCGAGCCAAGAAAAAACTCAAGCGCACCTTCTTCGTCAAACAACGGGGCGACCAGCTTCGCTGACGGTTCCGCATTTCATTCTCGAACACATCCTCGCGAAAAAGCCGGCCACATAAGTTCCGCATCAACGCCCTTGCCCGAACGCACAAAGCGCGGCACATCATGGCTATAGTCTTCAGGAGTATGTAATGAAATTCCAAGCCCTGTCTTTGATGAGCAGCGTTGCGCTCTTAGCGCTTTCAACGCCGGCTTTTTCCCAGCTTTCACAACCGGAAGCCAAGATGGCCGCAACCGTTGACGCGGAATATGAACGCTCGGTTGCCTTGCTTGAGCGGATGGTCAACCAGAATTCGGGGACGATGAACTTCGCTGGCGTCAAAACCGTCGGCGATATGATGCGCGCTGAGCTCGAACCGCTGGGATTCAAGGTTGCATGGCTGGATATGGCCAAGGCCGGACGCGCTGGGCACCTGGTCGCGACAAAGGCGGGCAAGAAGGGCACAAAGAAGCTTTTACTGATCGCGCATCTCGACACCGTCTTTGAAGCCGATAGCCCTTTCCAGAAATTCGTCCGCAACGGTGATGAAGCCGTTGGCCCGGGCGCAGGTGACGACAAGGGCGGCATGGTCGTGATCGTTTCTGCTTTGCGCGCCATGCAGGCCGCAGGCACGCTGAAGAATGCGCATATAGAAATTCATATGACAGGCGATGAGGAAGACGCAGGCGACCCAATCGAGATTACCCGCGCGCCGTTGATTGCCGCCGGCAAGACCGCAGATGTCGCGCTCGATTTCGAAGGACTGTCGATTGAGGATGGCAAGGACATGGGTGTTATCGCGCGCCGGTCGTCGAATAGTTGGAAGTTAGAGGTTTCCGGCGTCACCGGGCATAGCTCGCTGATCTTTGATTCCACTTATGGCGATGGCGCAGCGTTTGAATTGGCGCGTATTATCCATCAATTCCGCTCACAACTGCCTGAGCCAAATCTGACGTTCAACGTCGGCTTGATTGCGGCGGGGCAAGAGGCGGGCTTCGACAGTGATGGCGTCCGTGCAAGTGCCAAGGGGAAGACCAACATCATTCCCGGCATAGCCATCGCGCGCGGTGACTTCCGGACCTTATCCGAAGACCAAAGTGAGCGGGTCCGGCAAAAGATGCAGGCCATCGTGTCGGCATCTGCACCAAAGACCAGCGCCAAGATCAGCTTTGATCCCGGCGACTATCCGGCGATGGCACCGACAGAGGGCAACAAGGCGTTGTTGGCGCAACTCAATCTTGTGAATCAGGATCTGGGGCTGGATGCCCAACCGCCGCTCGACCCGTTGAAGCGCGGTGCAGGGGACATCAGCTTCGTCGCCAATGATGTCGACGGCCTCGTTGGCCTTGGCGTCTATAGCAAAGGCGATCACGCCCCCGGGGAAACAGTCGACCTTGCGAGCATCAAGCGTCAGGCAAAGCGCGCAGCCATCTTGATGAGCCGGCTGTCCGTCAGCAAATAATACACAAACAACAGCGACCAATGGACCGGTGTGTCCCTTGGTCGTCACAGCAGACAATAAAAAAGGCGGCGCATTTCTGCACCGCCTTTTTCAATGTCGATTTAACGGAAGGTTCGGAAACTACCGACCCTCACGCGAAGCCTTGCCGAAGACGCGGTATTGTTCGTTGCCGACAAAACCGAATTTCGAGATGCCACTGCGCTTTACAGAAACCAGGGCCTTATCAACGGTGTCATATGGCGCCGTTGGGGCTGGTTGGAACTGAAGCTCAGGTTCAGGATTCATTGAAGTCGTCCGAACCAAATACTGTTCCATCTGCTGAAGCGAAACAGGTGTGCCGTTCCACTGAATTGCGCTGTTTGGAAGAATGATGATCTTGTTAATAACAGGATCGATCGGAACTTCCGGTGGTGGCGCATTTGGATCATTGACCGGAAGGTCAATGTTTACGGCGTGCGAAACCGGGGGGATGGTGATCATCAGCATGATGAGGAGAACGAGCATAACGTCGATTAACGGCGTTGTGTTCATTTCCATCATCGGCTGGCCATCATCGTTACCGCCACTCATTGCCATGATGATTGCTCCTTAAATTACTTACTGCACGTTCGCGTTTTCGAACGGCGATGAAATGAAGCCAACACGCGCAAAACCGGCCATCTGCATGGTGTAAATTGCACCACCGACGCAACGATAAGGTGTGTTGATATCACCACGAATGTGTGCCTCTGGCAGCATGTCCGGTTCGATCAGACCAGCCGCAGCAGCTTCTTCGCCACCCAGCTTTTCAAATTCTGCCTTCAAATGCTTCGCTGCACGGTCCACCAACTCGGTTGAATCGACTGGCGTTACGTTCCAGTAAATACGGCACTCGCCATTCGGATTTGCACCCTCATAAGCAGGGTCACCGGGGTCACGTCCCGCTACATCAGTTGTCGTCACCGACAGCAGAACGTTTTCACGCTTCGCCTTGGTTGGCTCAAACTTGATGACCGGAATGTCCATCTTCACTGTTTGGATAGCGACCGGAATTGCGATGAGGAATACGATGAGGAGCACCAGCATGACGTCGACGAGCGGCGTTGTGTTGATGTCAGACATTGGCGCATCATCGCCGCCGCCTCCTGAACTGATTGCCATTGGCCAATCCTCTCTAAATAAATTGGGTCAAAAATCGAGCGCCAGCGGTTGCTGGCGGATGGGCCGCGCCGAAACGCAGCCCTAACCCAATATTACTTCTTAGCTGCTGCAGGTGCTGGCTTACCAGCTGGTGCAGCGGCAGGAACAGCAGGCTTAACGCGGCCGCCCGAAGAGATGTAACCAAGCACATCGTTCGAGAAGGTCGAAAGGCTACGTGCGATTGTCTTGTTACGTGCCTGAAGCCAGTTGTACGCAAGAACAGCAGGAACAGCAACGAACAGACCAATTGCGGTCATGATCAGTGCTTCACCAACTGGACCAGCGATCTTGCCGATGTCAGCCTGACCAGCAATACCGATTTTGATCAGCGCCGAGTAGATGCCGATAACCGTACCAAGCAGACCAACGAAAGGAGCCGTTGCACCAACCGTTGCGAGGAACGGAAGGCCGCTTCCAAGCTTGTTGTTAATGGAATCTTCCGAACGCGCCATCGCGCCGTGCAACCAGTCATGTGCTTCGACTGGGTCAGTCAAAAGGCTATGCTGCTTTTTCGCTTCGATGCCGTCGTCAACGACCTGACGATATGCACTGTTCTTCTCGAGCTTTGCTGCGCCTTCTTCAAGCGTAGCTGCGCGCCAGAATTGCGCACGAACGTCCTTATACTGGTTCAGAACCTTCTGCTGTTCAAAAAGCTTCGTGAACATGATGTAGAACGAGAAAACCGACATGATGACCATCACGGAGAAAATCGCGATGGAGATTGGTCCGCCTTCTTTAAGCGCAGGGATAAGACCGAATTGTGCGGCGGCCTCAGGTGCGGCACCGGCCGCGGTCAGAAACAAAATCGACATTTTAACTACCTCTCAAAAAATATTACTTGCTAGCAAATGAGGCCCGGAACCAAGGCTCCCCCCATACCGGGCCAGAAAAATTATTTCGGTATCTGCCACCGCACGCGGTTTGAATACGAACCTTGAACCTTTTCGCCATTACGAACGGCGGGTTCAAAGCGCGCACGACGCTTCACGTTGGTGCAGGTTGCCGCATCAAGGTCCGCGTGGCCGCTTGACTGCGTAACTTGGCAATCAATGACACGACCATCGACGCCGATAGTAACGCGGAACCCGGTTGTACCCTCACGCTCCTGCTGCAAAGCACGCGACGGATAGTCATTCGTGTTTGCCCAGTTGCCTGGGTTGCCCCGAGGCTTCGCTTCAGCAGTAGGACCTGCTGGCGGCGGCGGAGGCGCTGGTGGCGCAGCTGTCGGTACGATTGGAGCCGCAGGTGGCGGCGTATCGACCGTACGAACCGTTGGTGGCGGAGCCACTGTCACCACCATTGGTGGAGGCGAAACGACCGGAGGCTCGATTTGCTTCTCTGGCTCTGGTGGCGGTTCTTCTTCTTCGGGTGGTTCTTCTTCTTTCACGTCGACCACGGTCATCTTTTCCTTGATCGCGACGACCGCATCATATGCGAGGCCAGTCACCAAGGCATAACCGAGGAAAGCGTGAAGAAGGAGTACAATGACGACAGAAACCAAACGGTTTGTGCTCATCCCATCTTGATCAGCATATGCCATGCGGAAACAACTCTCCTACCTTCAAAACAAAATAGTACACTAAGGACGCACATTTTACCGTGCCCCAAAGTACCCTCGCGATATCGAAATCTATCTTTTTTTTTACTCGATTCATCGACGCATTAGCCAACCCTAACATGCCAAGCAATCCGGATTCTGCGATTCAGACGCAATTCATGGACAGGTTCACATAATGCTACGATGTGATATACGTAAAACCGGCGGCGGATGTCGGTTTCAGGAAGGGTTGTTTAATGCGAATTTCGCAAGCGAAAGTGATTTTATGCTTTGTTTTGATGGGTTTGGGCAATGCCGCATCTGCCAAACCCGTGGCCACCCTGCCCCCTGCACTTGCCATTGAAGCAGAATCGGCGAGTTATTCGGATATTGCCGATTTGGTCGTCATATCGCCTCTGATCATTGATGTTACGGTCCGCAAAGCTGCTAAAGTTGCCCCTGAACAAGCCATAGGCGTCCCCGTATCGCTTCAGCGTACGCTGATCGAAGCGGATGTTATGGCGTTGATTCGGGGCGAAGGCGGCATCGCCGACCGCGTCCGCTTTGTGCTGGATGTGCCCAAGGATGCGAAGGGCAAAGTGCCCAAATTAAAAAAACAGCGGTTGTTTCTATTTGGTAGCCCCGTTGCGGGCCGAACGGGCGAAATCCGTTTGTCGCGACCCAACGCGCTCGCAAATTTCAGCCCGACAAATGATGCTTTGGTCCGCCGCGTCACACAAGAGGCCGTCCTGCGTGATGCACCGCAACGCATCATAGGTGTCGCCAGTGCTTTCCATAGCCCTGGAACGGTGCTCGGTGAAGGCGAAACACAGATTTTCCTAAAGACCGAAAAGGACCAGCCAGTGTCCCTTACGGTTCTTAGTCGGCCGAATGAGCAAAAACAGTGGGCAGTATCGACAGCCGAAGTCATCGATTCGTCTGCGACCGCACCGGAACGATCCACATTGCTATGGTATCGCCTAGCCTGTGGCCTACCGCGCAGCCTTCCAACCGACCGCATCGAAACAACGGGCGATCAAGACGCTGCGCGCGCGCAAGCTGACTATAAATTTGTTATCGATGCGCTTGGGCCATGTGGCCGTAAGCGTTAGGGCTACAAATCAACGCAACCCCTTCGCGTTCACCGCGATGCGCCCGGCACCCACATAATATCACCACCGCGCGTCGAATTGATGAGGCGGCACAACACGAATAGATAGTCTGACAGGCGGTTGATGTAGTTCAACGCTTGCGGATTTATCGAAACATCCAGCGATGCCGCAACCAACGCCCGTTCGGCACGGCGTGCAATGGCGCGTGCCATATGCATATGCGCTGCTGCCACGCTGCCGCCGGGCAAAATGAAACTGGTCAACGGCGGAAGCTGTTCGTTGGCTTTATCAATCGCTGCCTCAAGCCATTCAACTTGGGATGACACAATCCGCAATTCCATCGGCGATGGTTCAAAACTTTCGCCGGGCGTTGCTATATCGGCCCCCAGATCAAACAGGTCGTTTTGAATACGCCGCAACTCAGCGACCAAAGGCGTTTCGCCCTCATCCGCTGCCAGCGTCTGAAGCGCTACGCCGAGCGCGCTGTTGGTTTCATCGACTTCGCCAATGGCGTGCAAGCGCGCGTTGGTCTTTGACACGCGCGAGCCATCGACGAGGCCAGTAGTCCCGTCATCACCGGTGCGTGTGTAAATCTTGTTGAGCTTGACCATGTCTGACGCCGCCCGCTTATTGCGAGCCGGCGACCAAGACGAGCACAGCAAGCAAACCGATAGTAATAGCCTGCCATTTGACGCGGGCAAACATCATCTTGTTCTGCACTGTGAGCGATTTGGGCAGGCCCGCCTCGTCAACATCTGCTGGTCGCAAGTTGGCGAACGCATGAAGGCCACGGATAAGTGCAAATGCCACGGCACCAGCCGCGCCAATGGTGAGGAGAACCAACAAAATAGTCATCGGGAGAAATCCTTGTCCGGGGCCAATACCCCGCTGCGTCTATTTAGGCGTGCGATAGCGAGATTCCAAGCGGTAGCGTTCCCTGACGCAAATTATTAATAAGTCCATCGCCGCATTCACCCGCCAACCGCCGGTCCGACAGCGCAGGTGACGATTTGCTCTTCGCCAGCTTTTCACCGCTCGCGTCCACCAACAGCGGATGGTGCCAATATATGGGTTCAGGCAAATTCAAGAGTTTCTGCAACAGCCTGTGGATGGCGGTATATCCAAAAAGGTCTTGGCCTCGCACGACATGCGACACCTCATCGGCGGCATCGTCGATGGTTGCGGCCAGATGATATGATGCCGGCGCATCTTTGCGCCATAGAACAACATCGCCAAATGCCATTGGGTCCGCAAATTGCGGTCCAGCCGCCAAATCCATCCACCCCAACAGCCCCGCCCGCGCCAATGCTTTGGCCATATCAATCCGCCAGCAATGGGGAACGGCAGGGTCAATGTGGCTGTCCCGGCACGTTCCGGGATAATGGGGGCCATCCGGACCATGCGGTACCGGCTTATGTTTCAGCGCATGGGCAATATCGCTTCGCGAACAGACGCAGCGGTATAGCAGCCCGTCCGCGATCAACTGGTCACGCGCCGCTTCATATCTTGGAATGTTTTGCGATTGAAATTGCACTGGGCCGTCATGATGAAGCCCCAGCCAGTCCATATCCGACATGATCGCCGCGATATGCTCGGCACGGCTACGTGTGCCGTCAATATCTTCAATCCGCAGATGGAACTGACCATCCAAAGCACGCGCAAAATCATGCGCGCATAATGCCGAAAACGCATGCCCCAGATGCAGTCGCCCATTGGGACTCGGCGCGAACCGCGTCACCACTGCGCCATCATATTTCGGCAGTGCAGGCAGATATTGCTTCAAAAAGTCGTCCACACGCAAAAAACATATCCCCAATAAAATACCATATCCGGTGCCTTTGCCCTCTTGACGTCACCATATGTGCAAATAGGTTGATGACTGTCAGATTGCTGTAACGTTGATACGCTTAAAGCATGTATGACATAAAGGGAGTAGGGTTCGACTTATGTTGCATACCGGAACTTTCGAAGCAGCGGGCCGCGCAAGGCACCCGGAGAACTGCCCGGCATTGGTGCTCAACGCCGATTACACGCCGTTGAGCTATTATCCATTGAGCCTATGGCCATGGCAAGCCGCCATTAAGGCGGTGTTCCTCGACAAGGTCGACATCGTTTCCAACTATGACCGGCATGTCCATAGCCCAAGACTGGATATGAAAATCCCTTCGGTCATCGCCCTGCGCCAATATGTGAAGCCATCGGAATATCCTGCATTCACCCGCTTCAACCTATTCCTGCGTGACAAGTTTGAGTGCCAATATTGCGGATCGGGCGATAATTTGACCTTTGATCATATCGTTCCGCGCCGTTTGGGCGGCATCACCAGCTGGGAAAATGTCACAACGGCTTGCCTGCACTGCAATCTGAAAAAAGGTGGCCGCACACCACAGCAAGCGCATATGCAGCTGAACATGGCCGCGATCCGCCCCACCAGCTGGCAATTGCAAGACAGGGGCCGTGCGTTCCCGCCAAACCATCTGCACGAAACATGGCATGACTGGTTGTATTGGGATATTGAGCTACAGAGTTAAGCTTAGTCGGTAACCGTCAACGCAGGAACCGCCCGCGCGGCATCTTCAGGCGTAATGCCCGGCGGTGGTGCAGCAGCGATACGTTCTTCCCCGCGCATGACGCGTCCGGCCCGTTTGATAGCGTCGCGCAGGCGTGGATACACGCCGCAACGGCACAAGTTCGTGATCGCCGCGTCGATTTCTTCATCGGTTGGGTTGTTGCTTTTCTTGAGCAACACCGCGCCTGCCATGATGATACCCGGAATGCAAAAGCCGCATTGCGGCACGTTGCTGGCGACGAACGCTTGTTGCAGCGGATGGCTTCGATCACGGCTGAGGCCTTCAATCGTCGTGACGAAACGTCCTTCAGCTTCGGCAATGGTGACCAAGCAGGACCGTATCGCCTCCCCGTCGACTTCTACAATGCACGCGCCGCAATCGCCGTTGCCGCAACCATATTTGGTTCCGGTCAAGTTTGACGCATCACGCAAAGCCCACAAAAGCGGGGTTTGCGGATCCATTTTATACTGGACCGGGCGATCATTGACGGTGAATTTGGTCATGCAGCCCCATTATAGCCAAGCTGAACCTGTTTCAGCATCTTATTTGCGACCCTGAAACACAGTCACCGACGGATAACCGCATTCGGGGGGACGGAGTGATTAATCCCGCCAGCTTTTATCGATCTGGTCAACCTTGCGCACCATGGCGTCAAATTCAACGCGGCCCGAACCGCCAGGGGGCGATGCCATATACAGGTCGCGCTGGTGCACCGCGATGACTTCAGGCGGCACCATGATTGGTTTGCCCATTTGCATTGTCGCAATTTGTTGCTCGCACGCACGCTGCAACGCCCAATATCTCACAAATGCATCCGGCAATGTCTTGCCCATCACGACAGGACCGTGATTTTTAAGCATCAATATCCGCTTATCGCCCAGATTTTGGACCAATCGCGTGCCTTCTTCCTCACGCACGGTCACGCCCTCGAAATCATGGTAAGCCAGCTGGCCCATGAAGTTGCAGGCGTAGAAATTGACTGGCTGTAATCCGCCCTCAAGGCTGCACACGGCAACCGTGGCCGTTGTGTGGGTATGGATGATGGCATGGGCATCGGGCAAAGTGCGATGAAACAGGCTATGCTGGACAAAGCCCGCCTTATTGACATGCCATGGGTTATCGGCATCGATCTTGTTGCCATCAATGTCGATCTTGATCAGGCTGGATGCGGTAATTTCACCGAAGTGCATGCCATAAGGGTTGATCAGAAACGCGCCGTCTTCGTCAGGCACTTTCACGGTGATGTGATTGAAAATCAACTCGTCCCAACCGAACATCGAAAATATCCGATAGCAGGCAGCAAGCTCCTGACGCGCGGTCCATTCGGCTTCGCTATATTTGCTATTCGACTTCAATTGGGTTGCCATGCGCACTCTCCTGCTATTCGTTGCGTTGCTTTATGAAACGAACATTGCACAAGGGCAAGGGGTTGGCCGCAGCAAAAAGGCCGAGGGATTTCTCCATCCTCATGCTTAAAAGCGCCATTTTCGCTTGATATTTGGGGGCGACCTAGTTAGGGGCCACCTCAACACGCCGCCTGTGAACGCGGCGATTTTCGTTTTTAGCCTTTCAAAGTGGCCGTTTTAAGCCATTTTGCCGATTCGATCCGGAGTTGAGTTTTTTATGCAGATCATGGTTCGCGACAATAATGTTGATCAAGCCCTACGCGCGCTTAAGAAGAAGCTGCAGCGTGAAGGCGTGTATCGCGAAATGAAGCTGCGTCGTCATTTTGAAAAGCCGTCGGAAAAGCGTGCGCGTGAAAAGGCCGCTGCTGTTCGTCGTGCCCGCAAGATGGAGCGCAAGCAGCAGGAACGTGACGGCGCGAAATAAGCGTCTGCGACCCGCAACAAGGAAGGCGCCTTTTACGGCGCTTTTTTTGTGTCTGGAATCCCGGCTAGTTTCTGCTAGTCACCGCGCAACTTAGCCAACAGGAAATGTGTATGTCCGTAACTGCCGTCCCGATTCTTCCGCTCAAAAAAGGCACGATGACCAAATATTGGGCCGCGATTGCGCTCGTGCTCGCTGCCGGTGGCGGTTTGGCCTATTGGGGCACAAGCGACGTGCGGCAGGAATATGGCGATATCGTCACCACGCCGTCAGGATTGCGTTACAAGATTATCCAGACCGGCGAAGGCAAATCGCCAACGGATAATGATGTTGTACTCGTCAGCTACACAGGCATGTTGAAAGACGGCACGGTTTTCGACCAAAATCCTCAGGCCGGCTTCCCAGTTACCGGCGTTGTTCCCGGCTTTTCAGAAGGCCTTAAAATCATGCAGCGCGGCGGCAAATATCGCCTGTGGATCCCGGCCGAGCTTGGCTATGGCCCGGAAGATCAGCGTAATCCGCAAACCGGCCAAGTCGCCATCCCCGGCGGTAGCGAGCTGACCTTTGATGTCGAACTTTTAGAGTTCAAATCACGCGCCGAAATCGAAGCCATGCAAAAGCAAATGCAGGAAATGCAACAGCAGCAAGGTGGACAGGCCAGCGGCGCACCGCAGGGCCTACCTCCCGAAATCCAGGCGCAAATTGATGCGCAGATGCGGGCCCAACAAGGGCAATAATGCCGCCCCGAAACTATCCAATAGCTGCGGATTCTATCGGGAATTGCCTAATATAGCGCGCGATTAAGCGTGAACTGAAATCCTTGAAAGGCAGTTGTCAGCTTGGCAGCCAGCCTTTAGGATGTCGCCTGCAAGCGGTTATGACCGGAAAGTTCCAACGTTGAGCATCACCAATATCGTCGCAATCGCCCTTTTATCGGGGACCCCGCAGCTTCCGCCTGTGGTAGAGCCAGTTATTACATTGGAAACTGCTGGCGCACCCACAGCAGCGCCTGAGCAGGGTACCGCAGCCACTGTGCCGCCATCCACAGACGGAGCAGAGGTTCAGCCGCAATCTCCGGACACACAAACGCCCGTCGGACCCGTTCCGCCGGCTGCGGCCGAAAAGGACATAATCGTTGTTACCGCAAATCAGGGACCCCCGAAAGGCGACCCGATTGCGGTCGTGAACGAAGTCTCGTTCGGCGCGGTACAGTCGGTCGACAAAGCCATTATCGCACCGGTCGCGTACGGCTATCGAGATGGATTACCTGCCCCGATCCGCGACGGAATGCATAATGTTCTGAATAACTTGGATGAACCCGTGGTCTTTCTGAATTTTCTGCTGCAGCTCAAGATCGGCAAAGCCGCCGAAACCGTTGGTCGATTTGCTATCAACTCAACCATTGGCGTTGCCGGACTTTTTGATGTCGCTAAAAAGTCTCCAATCAACCTGCCCCGCCGTCCAAATGGCCTCGCAGACACATTGGGATATTATGGCGTCGGTCCGGGACCCTATTTATTTTTGCCTGTATTCGGATCCACGACGGTTCGTGATCTTCTCGGGCGCGTTGTTGATCTTTCGCTTTTACCAGCAACCGTCGGTAAGCCGTTTACCAATCCAATTGTCTCGGCAGCCAAAGGCACGCTTTCCTCGATTGACGACCGTGTCGAAAATGATGTGATTCTTACCCGGATACAGGAAAGCGGGAACCCGTACGCAGCGATGCGCGAATATTATCTGATGAAACGCCAGGCAGAGATTGATGTTCTTAAAGGCAAAAGACCCGATGCCAATATAGACCTCAACGAACTGGAGTTTCTGGATTCGCTACCAGCGCCCGCCAAACAGCCGCCCGCAGCCAAACCCCAATAATAAGCGGCGTGGCACCGCTACTCTAAAGCGTGGCGAAAAACACGATCGTTGCAACAGCCATAACCCCCGTCGCGATCCATCCGGTAATGGTCGCACGGCGTCCCAATGTCAGCCGCCCCATGGCGCGCGGGTTGCGCACGATGAGCATCATCATGACCATTAACGGCGCGGCAAGCACACCATTGACGACAGCGGCCCAATATAGCGCACGCGCCGGGTCAATGCCGACATATTGCAACGACACGCCCAGCATTGTTGTCACCGCTATCGTCCCGTAAAACAGGCGTGCCTTGGTTGGCTTTGCATCAAGACTTCCCGCCATGCCGAACATTTCCGTCACGGCATAAGCGGCTGACCCGGCAAGCACGGGCACCGCGAGCAAGCCGGTCCCGATGATACCTAGTGCGAATAACGCAAAGGCGAAATTTCCGGCAATGGGACGCAGTGCTTCGGCCGCCTGCGCCGATGTTTCGATATCGCGGATGCCATTGGCATGCAGCGTCGCCGCCGTTGCAAAAACTATAGCCAGCGAGACGATCGAGCTGAACGCCATGCCGGTCAGCGTATCGATCCGGATGCGTTTTAATTCAGGTCCGGCGTCCTTGGGCGTGATGCACAGCGGCTTTACCTTGTGCCGCTTCTGCTCCTCAATCTCTTGTCCCGCCTGCCAGAAAAACAAATAAGGGCTAATAGTGGTCCCCAATATTGCGACGACGGCAGTGGCGTACGCGCCGGTCCATTCAATGCGCGGAACAACCAGCGAGGTCAGCGCCTCTCCCCAAGGCACCTGTGCCACTACGACCACAGCAACATAGGCGAAGAGCGATAGCGTCGCCCATTTGAGCACCGAGGCATAGCGCTCATAGGATAGCGCCACTTCAACGATGATGCAGAAGAGCCCGAACAATAACGTGTAAAGGCCGATTGGCCCACCGATGAGCAGCCCCACAGCAGCGCCCATCGCGGCCAGATCGGCCCCAAGATTAACGATATTGGCAATGAGCAACAGGCCGACCATGAGCACCAGCAAGGGCCGGGGGTAATGTCGGCGCATATTGCGCGCGATGCCTGCACCCGTAACGCGCCCGATTTCAGCCGCGACTTCTTGAATGGCGACCATCAATGGGAAGCTGAACAAAAACGTCCAGCTCAACCCATAGCCAAATTGCGCGCCAACTTGGCTGTGCGTGCCGATCCCCGATGGATCGTCATCCGCAGCGCCAGTTACCAGGCCGGGACCGAGGCGCGAGAGGAAGCTTGTGCTCGGTTTTTCATCGGTTTGCATTGCAGACGATAACAGGCCCACATGACGTCAATGTCAACAACACTATATGATGCGGAAAGTTGAAGGCTGCTGAAAAGCTAGCCCGCGTTTTCAAGCAATCCCTCGTCTTTGATCCGCTTCTGCCAAAAGGCCGGTGCCAGTTGATGGACATTGTTGCCATCGCTGTCGACCGCGACGGTGACAGGGAAATCCTGCACTTCAAATTCGTAGATTGCTTCCATGCCCAGATCTTCGAAACCGACGACCTTGCTGCCCTTGATAGCGCGCGCTACCAAATAGGCTGCGCCGCCAACGGCCATGAGATATGCGCTCTTATGCTTCGCGATGGCTTGTGTTGCCGCCGGACCACGCTCCGCTTTACCAACGCATGCCAGCAAGCCCTGTTCAAGCATCATGTCCATGAACTTGTCCATGCGCGTAGCCGTCGTTGGGCCAGCGGGCCCAACAATCTCCTCACCCACCGGATCGACTGGGCCAACATAATAAATCATACGCCCTTTAAAGCTGACGGGCAGCTCTTCGCCTTTCGCCAGCATGTCGGCGATGCGCTTATGTGCGGCATCTCGTCCGGTCAGCATCTTGCCGTTTAACAACAAACGGTCGCCTTGTTTCCAGCTGGCAACCGTTTCGGGCGTCAGCGCGTCCAAATCCACGCGGATCGCGGCTGTATCAGGCTTCCAGTCTACCTTTGGCCATTCGTCCAGCTTCGGCGCCTCCAGATAGGCAGGGCCCGACCCGTTCAACGTGAAATGTGCATGGCGCGTCGCCGCGCAATTGGGAATCATCGCAACTGGCTTACCCGCAGCATGACATGGTGCATCCATGATTTTCACATCAAGGATGGTCGAAAGCCCGCCCAGCCCCTGCGCGCCAATACCCAACGCATTGACCTTGTCAAAAATCTCAATGCGCATCGCCTCAATATCATTTTGTGGACCGCGTGCTTTTAGCGGCCCCATATCGATAGGCTCCATCAACGCTTGCTTGGCCAACAAGACGCAATGTTCCGCGGTCCCGCCAATGCCAATGCCCAGCATTCCGGGCGGGCACCAGCCAGCACCCATTTGCGGCAACATTTCAACGACCCAGTCGACGATATTGTCTGACGGGTTCATCATCTTGAACTTTGACTTATTCTCGCTGCCGCCACCCTTTGCCGCAACATCCACCGAAACTTTTGAACCGGCGACCATTTCGACATGCAGGACGCAGGGCGTGTTATCCTTTGTATTGCGCCGCGTGAAAGCAGGGTCGGCCAATACCGAGGCACGCAATTTGTTTTCAGGGTGCAGATATGCGCGGCGTACGCCTTCGTCGATCACCTCCTGAAGCGACGCAGACGTGTCCTCCAGCCGGCAATCCATCCCCCATTTGACGAAGACATTGACGATGCCCGTGTCCTGACAAATGGGTCGATGTCCTTCTGCGCACATCCGGCTGTTGGTCAGAATTTGCGCGATTGCATCCTTCGCCGCAGGTGACTGTTCGGCGGTATATGCATCACCCAATGCCCGGATATAATCCATCGGGTGAAAATAGCTGATATATTGCAGCGCGTCGGCGACGCTATCGATCAAATCGGAATTGCGGATGGTGACAGTCATATAAGGCCCCGGACTGGATAGAACCCCCACGCCATTAACGTTCCGGGGGACTGATACAAGCATCATTCTAACCGGCTGAATCAATATTAGCGAACGACCGATGCGCCGGTCACATTTGTCCCGTCTGGATGATGCGGTGACCCAGTTTCTGTCTACAAAATGCGGCGCGCAAGATTGGGTTCATTTTGACAACAGAAATATTTTCAATTCATCATTTTCCATCTTGCGCCGTCAACAACACTTAGAACGTCCACGCGTCGCTACCTTTTGTCCACCGACAGGTGCGATGAATGGAATCAGAATAGCGACGAATTGAATGGTTAATTTTCGATTTACCCCCTTGCGTCTTAAAATGAATAAGGCACTATAGGTAGCGGTTGGCCATAGGGGGCATTACCACAAATTGTGCTTTGCGCTGCAGATGCGATTCTGCCGTCTGGGAAGATTTTTTCCGTCGATAAGCTGGGGACAAGTGAAAATATACCCCCCGCCGTGGTCAAAAAATGCTAACAGGGAGTTTCGCGCCCTGAGTCGAACAATATGGGAACACGCGTTCCCGACAGATATTTGAACTGGTCGCTGGCCGCCGGGAAACCGGCATCCAGTTTCGGGTCGCCGCAATGAATGGAGCAACGGGTTAAATGGATTTCAGGGATACAGGCCAAGGGGCCGACGATATGACCGCAATGATGACTGATATGCTTGAAAAAGTTGCTACCGAAGCTGTGAAGGTTGAGGCCGAGGCCAAGCCGGCTGACGACAAGAAAGCTGCGTCGAGCAAATCCGTTGACGAGCGCCGTTTCAACGTTGTGACGGATTCGTCGCGTGACGCCCTGCTGACCGAATTTGGCAAGGACACGCTGCAGGACCGTTATTTGTTGCCGGGCGAAAGCTATCAGGACCTGTTTGCCCGCGTTGCGTCGGCATATGCGGATGATCAGGATCACGCACAGCGGCTCTATGACTATATCTCGCGGCTTTGGTTCATGCCAGCAACGCCAGTGCTGTCAAACGGCGGAACGGGCCGTGGCCTTCCTATCAGCTGCTATCTGAACTCAGTCGACGACAGCTTGGAAGGCATCGTCAACACATGGAACGAAAACGTCTGGCTCGCATCACGCGGCGGCGGCATTGGGACCTATTGGGGCAATGTGCGCGGCATCGGCGAGCCTGTTGGCCTCAACGGCAAAACCAGCGGCATCATTCCGTTTGTCCGCGTTATGGACAGCCTTACCCTCGCCATCTCGCAAGGTTCGCTGCGTCGTGGTTCGGCCGCGTGCTATCTCGATGTCAGCCATCCTGAAATCGAAGAGTTCCTTGAAATCCGCAAGCCATCGGGCGACTTCAACCGCAAGGCGCTGAACTTGCACCATGGCGTGTTGCTGTCGGATGAATTCATGGAAGCCGTCCGCGCTGGTGAAGAATTCAACCTGCGTTCGCCCAAAACCGGCGAAGTGCGCAGCACGGTTGATGCGCGCTCGTTGTTCCAAAAGCTGGTGGAAACCCGCCTTGCCACGGGCGAGCCTTATATCATCTTCAGCGACACCGTGAACAACGCGATGCCCAAGCATCACCGCGATCTTGGTTTAAAAGTGTCGACGTCCAATCTTTGCAGCGAAATTACCTTGCCAACGGGTCACGACCATTTGGGTAATGACCGGACTGCGGTCTGCTGCCTGTCGTCGCTCAATCTCGAAACTTGGGATGAGTGGAACGGCGACAAGGTCTTCATCGAAGACGTCATGCGCATGCTCGACAACGTGCTTCAGGACTTTATCGACCGCGCGCCGGACGAAATGTCGCGTGCCAAATATTCGGCCGGTCGCGAACGTTCGGTTGGTTTAGGCGTCATGGGCTATCACAGCTTCCTGCAGTCACGCGGCGTTGGCTTTGAAAGCGCGCTTGCCAAATCTTGGAACATGAAGTTCTTCAAGCACATCCGGGCGCAGGTTGATGAGGCGTCGATGATGCTGGCTAATGAGCGGGGGGCCTGCCCTGATGCTGAGGATATGGGCGTTATGGAGCGTTTTTCCTGCAAAATGGCGATTGCGCCGACCGCGTCGATTTCGATCATTTGCGGCGGCACCAGCGCGTGTATTGAGCCGATTCCGGCGAATATTTACACGCACAAGACGCTTTCGGGCAGCTTCATCGTGAAGAATCCGTATCTGGAGAAACTGCTTCAGGAAAAGGCGAAGGATTCGACCAATGTGTGGAACAGCATCCTTGAAAAGGGCGGCTCGGTCCAACATCTCGACTTCTTGACGCCAGAGGAGAAGGACACGTTCAAGACCAGCTTTGAAATCGACCAGCGTTGGTTGATCGAACTGGCCGCGGACCGCACGCCGTATATCGATCAGGCGACATCGCTGAACCTGTATATCCCCGCCGATGTGGAAAAATGGGACCTTCTCATGCTCCACTTCCGCGCATGGGAATTGGGCGTGAAGTCGCTATATTATCTGCGTTCGAAGAGCATTCAGCGCGCTGGCTTTGCCGGCGGGGTGGAGGCGGACAACACCGCCGAGCTGCCCGTGATGGAGCTTGCCGCGCAAACCGATTACGAAGAGTGCCTCGCCTGCCAATAAGGCAAAAGGGACACGACCGACCGTATTGAACAGTTAAAGACCCAAGGAAACCGACATGTCATTGTTACAAGCACGCAATAGCTACAAGCCTTTTGAATATCCTTGGGCCTATGACTTTTGGAAACGCCAACAGCAGATCCATTGGCTGCCCGAAGAAGTGCCCTTGGGCGAAGATTGCCGCGATTGGGCGCAGAAGCTTTCGGACCACGAACGCAACCTGCTCACGCAAATCTTCCGCTTCTTCACCCAAGCCGATATCGAGGTGCAGAATTGCTACCACGAAAATTACGGCCGCGTGTTCAAACCGACCGAAGTGAAGATGATGCTGACCGCGTTTTCCAACATGGAAACCGTCCACGTCGCGGCATATAGCCACTTGCTGGACACCATCGGCATGCCCGAGTCCGAATATTCGGCCTTCCTCGAATATGAAGAAATGGCGGCGAAGGTTGATTATATCCACCAATTCGGCGTCGACACCGACGAAGACATTGCCCGCACATTGGCCATGTTCGGCGGCTTTACCGAAGGGCTGCAACTGTTCGCATCCTTCGCGATGCTGATGAACTTCCCGCGCTTCAACAAGATGAAGGGCATGGGGCAAATCGTATCCTGGTCGGTCCGCGACGAATCGCTGCACTGCGAAGGCATTACCAAGCTGTTCCACGCATTTTGTGCAGAGCGCGGCTGCCTTACCAAATCGGTGAAGGAAGACATTATCGATTGCTGCCAAAAGGTTGTCCGTTTGGAAGACGCGTTCATCGACCTTGCGTTCGAAATGGGCCCAGTCCCCGGCATGACCGCCAAGGAAATCAAACGCTACATCCGCTACATCGCCGATTGGCGTTTGGGCCAGCTGGGCTTCCAACCCATTTACATGGTCGAAGACCACCCGCTGCCATGGCTCGCGCCATTGTTGAACGGCGTCGAGCACGCCAACTTCTTCGAAACCCGCGCGACCGAGTACAGCAAGGCGTCGACACGCGGCGATTGGGGCCAAGTGTGGGACAGCTTTGACAATCGTAAGAAAAAGATCATCGGCATTGAACCCGTCGCCGAAAATGACGGCGTCGATATGTTCGAACAAGCCGGGGTCGCCGCGGAATAATCCGCCCCCCGTCGCCTGTCGTCAGGATGGAAGCCACGGCGTTTCCACCTGACGACCGCGACCCATAAATTCCATAGATAGACATAAACGAAGCGACGGCGCTCGACGCCGATCGCCGCAAAGTCGTGCGCGTAATGGCGGTGCGATGCGCGTTGCGCTTTATGCCATTGGTAAGGTTGTGGAAAACCTCCAAAATGGACTATAAAGATGCCATATTGGTTTGATTTTGCATTTTTGGGCGATATGTTGAGAGCATAGCCAGCGGAGGAAGCATAAAATGGCGAGCTACTATGTTAACAACGATTCCCAATCGAACGGTGACCACGAAGTTCATGTCCCGGGTTGCGTCTTCTTTCCGAGCGACCGTATTTATCTTGGTGAACATTCGTCATGCGACACAGCCGTTACAGAAGCGAAAAGATATTATTCGCAGTCTAACGGCTGTAAAACATGCTGCCTAGCTTGTCATACGAGCTAACGATCCATGTCACCGAACAACCAAGCCAGCACTCGCAGAGATTGGGGCTAAATATGCACCAGTTTCGACAACCGCAAAGTAAGATGATCGGCATTGAGCCGGCATCGAAAAACGATGGGGTGGGTATGTTTGAGCAGGCTTGGGTTGCGTCGTACTAAATGGCCAGACCAAGTAAACTGGCCGTTAGTGGACTAAACGTTCGGATAGTTGATTCCGATCTACGTGACTATGTAGGCTTATTCGAGGCGATCATGCGCACGAGGCGTTCTGCTCAAGTTCGTGGAACAGATCACCTGCTAATGACTAGTTTTGGGCCGATTGCGTCTGCCACGGGCGCAATCCGTTTTGGGGGAGCTATCGGGAAATATACAGACATCCCAGAGGATTCCGATTGGCTGGATACGCAGAGTTTGACTGTCGCTGACGACGACAAGATGAAGTCAATAGACATACCGGACACGTTGAAGCCAAACTATCAGGCATTCCATTTTGCCCTTTTCCCAGAAGATCACATTATTGCTTTTGAGTCACATTCTCTCTCCAAGTCACTATCACCAAAGGCTGTGGAAAAATGGCTTAAATTGGTTACTTCACAATCAGCTATCACGTCACAGTTCGGAACAATTGAAGTAAATATTGTTCCTGACTACGACGTTTTGGAAAAGATAATTTCATCGGCAACGCTTCGACAGATCAACATTCTAATCGAAATGCCAAATCCTGATGATTATAATCTGGATGTTTTTCAAAATGCCGAGGAACGCCTCCGTTCCCTAAATGCGAAAACAGAAGAAGTGACTTACACTGCACAGCCAAACACGTTTTTGACTTTGGATGGCGAAACTAAGGAATTGGCAAAAGTAGCCGCCGAAAATGGGCATGTGCGCGCGCGTATTAAGGACGGCAACATTATAACTCCCCTGTCTACGACATCTCATCCGCTTGAGATAACAGATGGCTACAATAGAGATGATGTAGCTACAGAAGCTTTTTTCCGTTCACTAGCAGTGCGATTGCTTAGCTTGGTCCGCAGAAATCGGCGTGGGACGCCCGCGTAACGAGAAATGTTTCAAAATATCAAATTAGTTTTTGGAATATATGGCGGAATATCTGCTCTTTTCCATTCAATTTATGTTCGAATTTCCATTCTAGTTACCGCTATTGCGTGGCGAAGTTCATTTAGCGAGTTATGGGTCAAATATTCTGTATCGATCCTACCCAACATCATTGGTTTTTCTATAGCAGCAATCGCGATCATTACAGTTATCGGCGATGACGGTTTTCGCCGTCGTATGTCTCAGGTTAATACGTTACATGATGAAGAATCCGACTTAACCGTTATGCTTGCAAGCTTTGTTTGGTTTATTTTAATACAAATTACAGCAATATTATTTGCAATTATCTTTAGTAGCAAACCATTTCCTTTTTCATGTAATTTATGGGGAAATAATTGTATAATGTGGAATTATTATGTAAATTTGTCTTTTTCTTTTGTCGGAATGTTTCTTTTTATATATTCTTTATCTTTAGTAATTGCTTCGGTATTTATGACTTTTCATTTATTTAGGATATACATCAGAAATGCTGTGTGAGTCCGGCCGTTGTCAAAAAGCGAACTAGACTACACCCTCTCCCTTTTGTTCATTGAAGTGTAGGATTTGATCGCTTATATGACTCTCAATTGCACCCGCCAGGCCTATGTCCGTCAGGATATGCACACTTGGCGGGTCTTTTATTAAGTGCTTCATGTTGCTTCGGAAAAGCAAAATATGAACCGCTTTTACGCCAAGCCCGCACTGACATATCAGCAGCAGATCGCGCATCTTCGCGCCAACGGGATGTTGATCCCGGATGAAGCGCAGGCGGAATATTGGTTGCGTCATGTCAGCTATTATCGACTTAGCGCATATTGGTTGTACTTTGAGCATCCCAAGGGATCTGACGGCCCAAGATTTAAGCCCGGCACAACTTTTGAAGCCGTAACCGCGCTCTATGATTTCGACCGGATATTGCGCCGCCTAACAATGCGCGGCACCGAGCATGTCGAAGTGGCATTGCGAGGAAGCTGGGCTTACCAAATGGGGCATCTCGGTAATGGCCACAGTTACACCGCGACCAATCTCTATAATGATCAAAGAGAATTTCAGAAAAACCTAGCGAAGCTAACGACAGAAACCGAACGCTCGCGCGAGACCTATATCAAGCACTACCGAAACACCTATAGCGATCCGGCGTTACCACCCGCATGGATGGTTGCCGAGATGATGTCGTTCGGTCAGCTGTCACGTTGGTATTCAAATCTTTCTGACCGCGCCCTCCGGAACCGAATTGCAGCGCCGCTAGGGCTTCCTGAAACGGTATTGGTACCACTCATCCGCCACGTGACCGACATTCGCAATATTTGCGCTCATCATGGCCGCTTATGGAACCGCGGTTTTTTGCAGCCACCGAAGTTGGCAATGAACCCGCAGCGCTTGGGCCAATCGCTAGATCAAAGCGCCACGCAGGCTCCGGCAAAATTATACAATGGCCTTACAATGGTGCGACATGTCGTGGAGACCGTATGTCCAGATTCAAGCTGGGCGGCTGACATTCGAAAGCACATTGAAACGCATCCAACGGGCGATTTCGCTTCGATGGGTTTTCCCGCCGACTGGACAACGCGTCCGATCTGGCAATAATCGCTCAAGGTCCACTTAAGGGCCCCAATGCCAATCACACCAACCCCACACATGAAACTAAACGCGCATGACCCTCCCTACCCTCCTAACCCTCCCCAATGCCCTTGGCCTGTTTGCGCTGGTCAATTTGTGGACGTTCATGCTGTTCGGTTTTGACAAGATCCGTGCGGAGGCGGGATCGTGGCGGGTGTCCGAAGGGGCGTTGCTGGCTTGGGCGTTTTTGGGGGGTACCATCGGCGCGTATGCCGGCCGTGCGCTGTTCCGGCACAAGACGCGCAAGCAACCCTTTTCCAGCCACCTGCACCAGACCGCGATTTTGCACGCCTTGGCCGTCGCGCTGGTGGGGGGCTGGATGCTGGTGGGGTAGTTGGGGTTGAACGGGGGTTCGTTCCCACCACCCGTCACCCCGCTGTCCCTTCCCCGTCACCCTCAGTCCCCATCCCCGTCACCCTACTACCCCTTCCCCGTCACCCTGAACTTGTTTCAGGGTCTTAATTGTCGACGTTGAAAAGTAAGATGCTGAAACAAGTTCAGCATGACGAAGTGGGGAGTGACGACGTGGGGCAGCATGACGTGGAGGAGTAAAGACGCGAGGGCGTAGAGACGCGAGGAGTGACAATGACCGCCTAGTCAGCTCTCCGTCGCCTTCGCCTTGCGTTTCCAATTCGACTTGCGCTTGCGTGTTGGCACCTCGTCCGTTGGCGCCTCCAGCTTTCGCAGCGCGTCTGGCTGCGCCCAATAAGGAAGCTCGGCCCCGGTGTTGGTCCAGTGCGATTCACCCTCTTGAAACGGCACAAATTCGGTCACCATGTCGGGCAGAACCAATTCGCCGTGATAGGGGGAGGCGTTTTTGCCCGTCGGGACATAAATCTGGTCGGGATCATCGACCATCATCGCGATTGCATCATCGCCGCCGTCGTCGATAATCTCCCCAGCGGCGCGGTAGCGGGCGGCGCATGCCTCCAACGCGGCGGTGATTGCGGCCTGTGCCTCGGCATCCAACTCAATGCCTTCGAAATTTTCCAACGTGCGGGCCGCGTCGTTGATGTCGGCGGCGGTGCCATTGCCGTTGATTACGGTGCGCACGGTGGTGGTGCTGGCCTCTGCCGCCGCGATGCTGCCGCCTGCGCCGTTGCCCGCTTCGCCAGTTGCTGTTCCCGCCTGTGCCCGGCTGCTGAAATAGTTGATCGTGGTGCGTTTGCCGTTCGCATCCTGCCCATAATGGCGCAGGCAGAACATCAGCAGCCGGTCGTTGCGTTTGCGCCGGTACCCCATCAACTTGCCCTTTTCAAAGACGGGGATCATCTCCCCCTCAATCGCGCGTTCAAAGGCGATGTCCTTTAACTTCTGCACCCCGAAATCGAGCGCGGCATTCCACGCGGCGCGAAACTCCTCCGCGCCCTTTTGCCGGCGCAGATAATAGACGCCCTCCAACGACATGTTGACGATGGCCGTCGCGCGCGAGACGCAGCCGGTGTCGGCCAACGCCTCAATAAAGCCGCGCTGCCGCTCCGGCGTCCAGCCATCATGGCGGTAACGCAGCGGCACGGGGGTGAAATCAGGCAAAGCCGCGCGGTTTTCGCGGGGGACGGGGACTTTGTTACGCATCATACGCTCCATTTCAAAAAAACGGAGGCGATTATGAACCATATAGGTTCGTGTAGGAAAATGGTTTTTTTTGGGGGGGTCCCGTCTCCTTCCCCGTCATGCTGAACTTGTTTCAGCATCTTACTTTTTGACCGTCGACAATTAAGACCCTGAAACAAGTTCAGGGTGACGAGGAGGAGTAAAGACGTCGGGGGGGCGTCACGCCGCAATCTTTGATCTAGCGCAATGCGGGGCGGGCCCATTTCGCCCATGCAACTGTTATCCCGTTTGAAAAGGAAACATAGCCATGTCGCATACCCCCCATGATCTCCATGCCGAATTCCCCGACGCCGCCGACGCCTTGCACGCGTTAAAAATCGGCAATGAACATTTCGGCAAGCTTGCGGCGCAATATCATGATGTGAACCGCGAAATTCACCGGATCGACAGCGGGATTGAGCCTGCATCCGACGACCGGACAGAGGCGTTGAAGAAAGAGCGGCTTTCGATCCTGGATCAGGTCGCGGTGATGATCAAAAACCTGTCGGCATAGCTGGCACGCGGGCGGTCGGGCGCTATGCGCGGCTTGCCTCGCTCCTCGCTTTTCGGCATGGGCTGGGCATGTCCGAACATAGCCATCCCGATACCGCCTTCAAAATATTCACCGCCGCGCAATGGGCGCAGTTTGAAGCCGACGGCGTCTTTCACGGCGCGCCAGTCGATCTGGCCGATGGCTATATTCATTTGTCGGCGACCGATCAGCTGCAGGGCACGCTCGACAAGCATTTTGCCGGACAAGACGGCCTTGTGATTGCCGAAGTGAACTTGGCCTATCTGGGTGAGACCATCGTCTGGGAGGAATCCCGCGGCGGTGCGCTGTTCCCGCATATCTACGGCCCCTTGCCGATGGGCGCGATTGTCGGCCATTTGACTTAGATCAAAGCATGACCTGATTGCGCGGTGCATAGCGGCCTCCTCAACGAAGGAGCCTGATATGGACGTTTTGCAAATTCCCGTCGTCGCCTTGTTCACCGGCATGATCGCATCTTTTGCCGTGGTGATGATCTACGCCAGCGTTGGCGAAGCCATCACGCGTTAAATTGGCGATGCAGATGTGAAACGGCGGGCGGGCGCGGGCGCGTGGCCTGCGCCGTCAGAGCTGCTTTTCGTAGATGCGGTATACCTTGTTGATTTTGCCGTTGATCGCCTCACCCACCGATCGCATCGGACCATTGTCGTCAAGGACCCAGCCAAATTCACCCCGGCTTGCGCCAAATTTGCTGGTGGACGCGTCGCGAATGAGCGAGACCATCATGAACGCCAATTGGCTCGCCATGCGGGTCGACTGCAGTTTTTTCATCACGCCCATCAACGGCACGCGCATTGTGCTGACCTTTGGCGCACGCAGCCACCACAAAAGCTTCGCCCAGTTGAACGGGAACAGACTGCCCCCAAATTGACCGATTTTTTCATTGATGTCGGGCCATGTCATCATGAAGGCGACGGGTTCTCCATCGACCTCCGCAATCCGGATCAGGTCGTTAAAGACGATAGGTTTTAACTGCTTTCCGGTATGCGCGACTTCGGCATCGGTGATGGGGACAAAGCCCCAATTCCCGCTCCACGCGTCGTTCAATATGGACAGGATTAACGCGGCTTCCGCGTCAAAATTATCCTTGTTCACCTTACGAATGACGATGCGTTCGTTGCGCTCGCCCGACGCGACAATGCGTTCCACCAGCGGCGGAAACGGCACATCAATCGGGATTTGATAGGTATAAAGATCTTTGACGCCGGCGTAACCCGCTGCCTCAATCCACCCGCCATAGGCTGCGTTATGATAGCCCATCAGCACGGTCGACGGATGGTCATGGCCATCAATCAACACGCCGGGTTCCTCCCAGATGGACAGGCTCAGCGGCCCGAGTGAGCGCACCATGTTTTTGCTGCGCAACCAATCTTCAGCGGTCGAAATCAGCAATTTCCCGATGGCTTCATCTTCAGCCTCAAAAAATCCCCAATTGCCGACGCCCGGGCCCATGCCCTGCTCTGGCGGCTGTTTCAGTGCGAGAAAATCCAAATGAGCGGAGATTCGGCCAACAACTTTTCCGCCCTTTTCCGCGAGAAAAAGCTGCGCTTCACCATGTTCGAACCATGGGTTCTTGCCAGGTGTAATGGTCGCCATCACATCGCTTTTCAATGGCGGAACCCAGTTGGGATCATTGGCATAAAGCCGGAAAGGCAGGTCAATAAAGGCACGTTTGTCTGCCTTGGTTACAACCGGCCGAATGATGATGTCTGTCATAGTGAATTCCCGAAACGCATTTTATGTGCCCAACGCACCTTATCCGGAAGGCTCATTCTTCGGTGCGAATAAGCACCGTTTCGCCAATAAGCAAAAAGAGCAGAAATGGTCCCCATGCAGCAATCCAGGGCGGATAAGCGCCCAGATTGCCCATCGCCAAGGCAAAGTTATCCGCAACGAAATAGGTAAAGCCAAGCGCCATGCCCAGCACCGCGCGCACGAACAAAGCACCCGATCGGGCAAGGCCAAAGGCGGCGACCGCAGCCAGCAAGGGCATTAACAAGGTCGACAAAGGCCCTGCCAGCTTGTGCCACAATATGCCTTCAAGATTATCGGTGCGGCGACCGGCGGCGCGCAGATCGTCAATGGCGCGCATCAACGGCAAGAAGCCAAGGCTGTCGCCGTCAACCTTGAGGACGTTGAACCTATCGGGCGTGATGCCTTTGCCGATTGTAAGATTGCTCACCTTCTTCTGTTCGGTGGTCGCGACGTCAAATGTTTCCGCATTTTCAAGCAGCCATGCATTGCCCACATAACGGGCATTTGGCGCGGTAATGACCTGACGCAAACCGCCATTGGCGCGCAAATAGATACGGACATTATCGAGGACGATATTGTCGCCCGATCCCAGCACCCTGCTTGCATTGATAAGGTCGCCGCCTTCGCGGACCCACACATTGTTGCGCGCGTCACTATCGGGCGCTATCGCGCCATATTCGGCATCCTTCCAAACTTTAAGCTTTTGGGTATTCGGCGCGACGACAACGTCGTTAAACACAAACGAAATAAGCGCGACGCCCAAGCTGGCGACAAACATGGGCGCTAGAATTTGGTGTGCGGACAAGCCCGCCGCCTTCATCGCGACCACTTCACTGTTCTGGCTGAGGGTCGCGAAGGTGATTAACGTCCCCAACAAAACCGAGAAGGGCAAAAATCTGGCAATAATTTGTGGCGCGCGCATCGTCACATAGCGCAACACATCACCCTGATCATTTCCGGGGACCGCCAATATCTTACCACTTTCACCCAGCAGATCGAGCGTCATCAACACCAGCACAAGCATCATCAGCACAGCAAAGCTGCGCACGACAAACAGCCGGGCCATGTACATTGTAATGTTGCGCGAGGGGAAGAAATGCATGGGTTATGACCCCTCTTGCGGCACAGGCATGCCAATGGTGGCCAGCCGCGATTTTCTGCCCCAGCGGAACAGTTTCTTGAACCATTTGCCGGCCTTTGTCGCGAAGACTTCAAGTGCGCCGATGGGCTGACCACCGGGCACATGCGCGATCACATGATACATCCAGATGATCAACGCGGCGAACAGCACAAATGGCGCCCACAATGCGATAAACGGGTCAACAATGCCCATGGCACCGACGCTTTCGGCATATTCGTTTATCTTATGATAGGTCACGACCATCACGATCGATAAAAAGACGCCAAGCGCGGATGTCGAACGTTTCGGCGGTATCGCCAGCGCCAATGCAAGCAGCGGCAGCAGGAGCATCATCGCGACCTCAACCAGGCGGAAATGGAAATTAGCCCACGCACTGCCCCGTTCCGACGCGGACTGTTGCGGATCATTTCCGATCTGGACCAATTCAGTAATCAGATATTCGCGGTCTTTGCCGCCACGCGACCGAAAACTTTCAATCTGCGGCAGCGGGATGGGGACATCATGGCTGGTAAAGCTGAGTACGCGGGGTGATTTATAATTGGGCGCGTCGTGCACCAGCGTGCCCTTTTCCAATCGCAGCAATATTGTGTCCGGATCATCGGTGCGCAAAAACTGCCCCTTTTCCGCCGTAACGGCAATCGACTGTCCTTTATTGCCCTGCGCGTACACAAACATGCCGGACAGGGCGTTGCCATTGTCCCGGCTTTCATCAATGCGCATGGTCAAATTCTTGCCAACATTGTTGAATTCGCCGACCCGGACCTTTGCGCCAAAGGCGCCTGATCGCAGTTCGAAGCGGAGTTCTTCATATAGATAGCGCGCGCTGGGCTGAACAAATCCGACAATGGCAAAGTTGACGGCGGCAAGCGCGAATGCCAGCAGGAATGGCACGCGCAACAGCCGGAAATAGCTCATCCCCACCGCCCGAAAAATGTCGAGTTCGGACGATGTCGCGAGCTTGCGGAACGCCAGCAATATGCCGAGCAATAGCCCGATAGGGATGCCGAGCGACAGATATTCGGGCATCAGATTGGCGAGCATGCGCCAGACCACGCTGACGGGTCCGCCCTCTGCGGCGACGAAGTCAAACAGGGTCAACATCTTGTCCAGCAGCAGCAATGAAGCCGCGATTGCGAGCGTCGCCAGCAACGGCAACATCACAAGCCGGAAGATATATCGGTCGGTGGCAGTAAGAAATTTCAACTTATGGTCGCCCTGTCACCCTAATTTGGCCGCAAACTGACCCGATAGACGCTTACAGGTTCAGGGGCAATATATCGATGGTATCCTTGTGAAGTGATACCGAAATTGCTGTTCCAGGAGTTTTGAGATGAACAAATATTTGGTCCTTATATCTGCCACGGCATTGGCGCTCGTATCGGGCACCGCTGCTGCAGGCCAGGAAACAAGCAATGATTTGTCGCGCTGCGCCGCGGGCAAAGGCCCTGCTGTGCTGGTGAACGTGCAGGGCGTGAAGGAAGCGCGAGGCAATGTTCGCGTGCAATCTTATGCCGCAACGCCCGGCACTTGGCTGGCCAAAGGCCGCTGGCTGCACCGCATCGAAAGCCGGGCGAGCGCAGGAAATATGAGCTTTTGCGTGCCCGTCCCTTCCGAAGGGAAATATGGCATCGCTGTGCGCCATGACCGAAACGGAAATGGCAAAACAGACTTCACGCAGGATGGCGGCGGTTTTTCCAACAACCCCGGCGTGAGCATATTGAATTTGGGCAAGCCGTCGGTCAACAAAGTCGCATTCGATGCGGGCCCCGGCGTTACGCGGATCACCATCAACCTTAAATATATGTGAAGGTAATGATTTGGCTTTAGTCGCGCTTCTTTCGAACCCCAATTCAACCGGCAACAGGTCGTTGTTGCCGGCGGTTCGAAACTATTGCGCGAAAAATCCTGATATATTCCATTACGAAGTCGAAGAAATTGGCCAGATCGCCAAAGCGCTCGAAATGATTGCCCGCGTGAAGCCAAAGGTGCTCGTCATCAATGGCGGCGATGGCACCGTGCAGTCTGCGTTGACCGAACTATACCATGGTGGGCATTTTGAAGGGTCACCCCCGCCCGTCGCGGTGCTGCCCAATGGCAAGACCAACCTGATTGCGCTCGATTTGGGTGCCGAAGGTGATCCGTTGGAGGCGCTGGCGCGTATCATCGACGTCGCAAAGGGCGATCTTTCCGAACATATTGTTGTCCGCGAACTGATTGCGTTAAGCGATGGCAGCGAAGGTGCGCGTCCGGTTCTTGGCATGTTCTTGGGCGGCGCAGGCCTTGCCGAAACGATTCTTTATTGCCGCCACAAAATCTATCCATTGGGATTGCCCAATGGCCTAAGCCATTTCCTGACGTTCATTGCCGTCATGTTTTCGGCCTTTGTCCGGGTGAAGGCAAGTTTCCTGCCGGAACGATCAAAACCGGTCAGCATATCGTTCATCCGCAATGGCGAATTGCAGGGCACATTTTCGGTTTTGATCGTCACCACGCTGGAAAAGCTTTTGCTTGGCGGACAGGCCGGCAAAACCAAACAGCGTGGCTTGATGAAGTTTATGGCCGTCGACCAAACGCCATGGGCGATGCTAAAAATGATCGCGGCATCACTGCGCGGCAAATTGGGCCACACGCCCACAAGCGGGGTCCATTTCCAGCAAGGCGACGTCATCCGCATCGATAGCGAACGCAGCAGTGTCGTCTTGGATGGCGAAGTGTTTGAGGCGTATCGCGGTAGCCCGATCGTGCTTCGGTCAACGCCGCCTGTGCCTTTTCTGAAACTCGCTGCTTAACAAGCGGCAACGGAAACGGCTAAGGCGCATATATGCTTTCGCTGACCCAGCTTGTGGCCGAGGAATTGGCCGTACCCGCGCAACAGGGCGCAAGCGACTTCGCTGCGCATATCGCGGCGCAATATGGCACGGCAGCGCGCGCCGTTCTGTTCTACGGATCGTGCCTGCGGTCGGAACAGCTTGAGGGCGAGATGCTCGACTTCTACCTCATCGTGTCCGATTACCAATCGGCTTATGGGCCCGGTTGGCTCGCCACATGGAACCGCCGCCTGCCACCCAATGTATTTCCGTTTCAATATGGCGATCTGGTCGCCAAGGTGGCGATTTTAAGCGAAGCGGACTTTCACCACCTCAACCGCCCGGCGGCGTCTGCGGTGTCGGTCTGGGCCCGCTTTGCCCAGCCATCGCGGCTTGTCTGGTGCGCGGATGAAGACGCACGTCAGTCTGCGGTTCTTGCAATATCGGGTGCCGCCCCGACCTTGCTGAATGCGGCGCTGGCATTTGCCGAGCGCGAAGCCGATGTGCTCGACCTTTGGCAGTCGGGATTCCAGATGACCTATGGCGCGGAGCTGCGCGCGGAACGCAAGGACCGGCCGTCTTCGGTGATTTCATTCGACCCCAATCGCTACGTCCGCTTTGGCCAAGCGGCATTGCAGCACATAACGATCGCACATGAAGTGCGCGGCGACAAAATAGGTATCTTGCCCGACCCCGATGGCCATATCGTTCAAGAAAAACGCCGCTGGCCCGCCTTACGTCGACGTGGAAAGTTGCTGACCGTTGCACGGCTGGCAAAGGCGGCGTTCACTTATGCGGGTGGCATTGATTATCTGGCGTGGAAAATAAACCGCCACGCCGGCACGCAAATCATAGTGCGCCCTTGGCAGCGCAAATGGCCGTTAATCGCGGCGTTGTTTCTGGTGCCCAAGCTTTTGGCAAAAGGCGCCGTGCGTTAAAGCGTATTTTTGCGCGGAACGAAAAGCGCCAGAGCAAAAACCCCTGCATATGCGGCAGGCAGCCACAGGCTTTTAAGCCCGAACTGGCCAAACATCAGCGCGCCAATCATCGCGCCGCTGGCCAGACCCAGCCAAAGCAGCAAATAAGGCACCCATTCCAGACGCGCGCCACCGCTGATCAGCGTCGCAAGGCCTTGCCCGATCTTGACGAGCGCACCGGTCATATAGGTCAAGCCGAACGACACCGATCCTTCGCGTTCAAACAGCGTATTTTCCATCCCCATGCAAAAGGCTGCAAAGCACAAAGCGAGTGGCAAAAATCCAGCGTCAGCGACAAAGGGCGCGGTAAACAGAAAAAGCGAAATACCGGTCAGGATAATCGCCTGCCTGTGATGCGGGCCAAATGTTGTTTGGCGGCCAACCAACGACCCGGCGACAACCCCGCCGACAAAGCTGGCGAGTAGCGCCGCGACCAAGCCGATATAAGGCGCGCTTTCAACGATCCCGACGCTAAGGCGCGTCGAGTTACCGCTCATAAACGACAGGAAAAACCCGCCGCTCGCCATAAATCCGATGGCATCCACCATGCCGGCCATTGCCGCAAAGCCAGTCGCCAATAAGCGCGCGTTGCGGTCAAGCCTGTTCATGGGACCTTGGTCAAATGATCCCGACGGCCTTGCCCGCGCGTTCGAAGCGGCTGAGGATATCGGCAACCTGTTCGCTGCTATGTTCGGCACATAAAGAACAGCGCAGCAATGTCATGCCGGCGGGTGTCGCGGGCGGACGGGCGAGGTTTACATATAGGCCGTTCTCAAGAAGCGCAGCCCACATCATCGCGCCCTTTTCCAAATCGGGCATAATCACCGCGATGATCGCGCTTTGCGCATCAGGCGTGCCGAGTTTGAAACCAAGATCGCGAAGACCCTGGTGCAGATTTCTGGAGTTTTCCCACAAATGCGCACGCTTGTTGCCATTGTGCATCAACTTGCGAATGCTCGCGGCCGAGCATGCGACGACCGCTGGCGGCAATGACGCCGTGAATACATACGGACGGCAGACAAGCCGCATGATTTCAAATTTGGGATGGTTGGAAACGCAGAAGCCGCCGACGGTGCCGACCGATTTGGAGAAGGTACCGATGACGAAATCGACATCGTCGAGAACGCCCTGCTCTTCGGCCACGCCGCGGCCATTTTCGCCGATAAAGCCCATCGAATGTGCTTCGTCGACAAGGATCATCGCGCCTGCTTCTTTCGAAACGCGGATCATTTCCTTCAGCGGCGCAACATCGCCCAGCATGGAGTAAACGCCCTCAAGCACGACAAGCTTGCCCGCATCGGCAGGCAGGCGCTTCAGCCGTTTTTCGAGGGCCTCGACGTCATTATGGCGGAAGGCCACAATTTCGGCGTCGCCCATTTTGCAGCCGTCATAGATCGACGCATGGCTGTCGATATCCAGAATGATATAATCGCCCTTGCCCGCAATCGTGCTGATGATGCCAAGGTTCGCCTGATAGCCCGTGGAAAAGACCATCGCATGGTCCATTCCGTAAAATTCCTTCAACGCGTCTTCGCATTCCTTATGGCCCTGAAATGTGCCGTTCAAAACGCGGCTGCCGGTCGTGCCTGCGCCAAATTCGTCCAAAGCCTGCTTGCCCGCCGCGATGACGTCTTCGTCAAAGGTCATGCCCATATAATTATAGGTGCCAAGCAAGATGGTTTCCTTGCCATTCACGACAGCAACGGTCGGTGATTTCACCTCTTCCATCACAAGGCTGAACGGGTCTTTTACGCCCGTGGCCAACAAGCCTTCACGCTGCGCAATCAGGGCATCAAATTTGGAGAATAAGTCAGTCATGCACGTCTTCCGTTAAAATCAGGCGTCCGTTTGAATTAAGCTGCGGTCAGCTTGGTCACAGCGTCGACCAGTTGGCCGACATTTTCGATTTCTGCCTGTAAATTCATGCTGATGATGATGTCAAAGCTGTCTTCGACTTCAGCGACAAAATCCATGACGGTCAGGCTGTCCCATTCCAAATCACCTGCAAAAGTGGTGGTCTCGCCAACCTCGACACCTTTTTTGTTAAATGGCTCAATCAAGGCCTTCAGGCGATCAAACATTTCGCTGCGGTCGGTCATACGTAAATCCTCAAATTATGTGACGGGCAATGCGCCATATGGGCGCGCTATGGCAAGGGAATAAGGCAGTATGAGGGCAAAGCCATGCGCCTACATCCACCCTTGTGCGCGATACCAGCTTGCGGTGTCTTTCAACCCCTTGGGCGTTGCTATTTCCGGCGTCCAAAGCTGGGGCGCGGGCACAGCATCGCGATTGATGGTCCAGTCGGGATGCGCCAGATAATTGGCGCGGTCGGGCGTCAGTTTCGCCTTTGCACCGCGCACCGCACGGTCGGCCCATCCGGCCATTTTCAGCAGAAACGCAGGCGCGTGCACCATTATGACATCGCGCCCGACCGCCGCACCGATGGCCTTGGCAAAACCGGCGTGGCTCCACCCGCCTGCGGTTCCGTCATCTGCCTCAAACACGCATTTCGACACATTATCCGCCGACAGCAAGGTCACCAGCAAGCGGGCCAGATCATCGACATGAATGACGGACACCCTTCCGCGCGGCGGCAGCAATGCCCATCCTTTGGCGGCGATGCGGAACATATCGAACATTTCGGTATCGCCGGGGCCGTACACACCGGGCGGACGAATGACGGTCCAGTCGAGCGATGATGTGCGCACAAGCGCTTCGGCTGTGGCCTTGCTCGCGCCGTACATCGAAAGCTCCGGATGGCGCGCAGCAAGCGAGGAGACGCAGACAAAACGTGTGATGCCAGCCGATTGGGCGGCGGCAAGGATATGGGCTGTGCCGGTAACATTGCCGCTTTCGAAACCCGCAGCATTAGGCGCGTTGACGACGCCTGCGACATGCAAGACAGCATCGGCGCCTTTGCACAATTCGGTGAGGCTTGCCGTATCACTTAAGCTGCCACGAACCCAACTAACGCCCGCTTTTTTGGGCTGGTCCCGCCGCGTCAGCGCGCGGACATGCCAGCCAGCGGCAATCAACCGATCGAGCGTGATCCGTCCGACAAAACCCGTCGCTCCGGTTAGCGCGACTGTTTTCACAAAAGAACCAACTGATCGCGGTGGACAAGGACGGAACGGGGCACGGTGCCCAAGATATCCGCCAATTCGCTCGAGCGATGGCCGCAAATGCGTGCGGCATCGACCGCATCATATTCGGACAGGCCGCGCGCGACTGCAACGCCGTCATCATCACTGATGTCAATGACGTCGCCGCGTTTAAACTCGCCCTCCACCGACAGGGCACCTGCAGGCAACAAGCTGCTGCCCGAGCTGAGCGCTTGGATGGCGCCAGCATCGACGCGGATGCGGCCCTTGACGGTCAGCCGACCGCCCAACCAGCTTTTGCGTGCAGAACCCCCGTCACGCGGCGCAAAAAAGGTCGAAGGCCCGCCCGTTTCAAGTGCGGCAAGCGGGTGATCGCGAAGTCCGGAGGCGATGACCAAGCCAATGCCAGCGCGTGTCGCAATGTCTGCGGCATCCAGCTTGGACGCCATACCGCCCGACCCCATGCCAGAGGATGAACCCTCCGCCACCATCACGCGCACATGGCCGTCAATTTTTTCGATTGTCGGCAACAATGTCGCACCCGGCAAATGCGGCGCGCGGTCGAACAAGCCATCGACATCCGACAGCAAAATCACCCCACTCGCGCCAGCCGCCTGCGCCACGCGTGCGGCAAGCCGGTCATTGTCGCCAAAGCGGATTTCTTCGGTGGCGACGCTATCATTTTCATTGATGACGGGAACGGCCCCTGCACCCAAAAGGCGATCCAGCGTGGCCGCAATGTTCAAATAACGGCGGCGATCCTCCAGATCATCAAGCGTCACGAGCATTTGCGCCGCAGCAAGCGACTGGGCGTCCAACAGCTCCGCCCAGATGCCCGACAGCACAATTTGCCCGACCGATGCCGCGGCCTGCGCATCGGCGAGGCTGCTGCGGCCGCCTTTTTCAAAACCCAAACGGCGCGCACCCAATGCAATTGCGCCTGAGGTGACGATAACGATCCGCTGCCCGGCCTTGTGCCGCGCGCTGATATCCGCAACGAGCGTTTCCAACCATTGCCGCCGCACACTCCCGTCGGGCTGCACCAGCAGCGACGATCCGACCTTGACCACCAGTAGCGGACAAGATGTCGGCAGGAATGCTGCGTTTAGATCGGCGACCATGTCCCGTCCTCGGTTATGCCATCGGCCTTTGCGCCTTCGATCCCGCTTTTGGCGGGCAGCGCTTCCAAAATCCGGTCGAGCACAAGATCAACGCCCTGCCCCGTCGCGCCGGAAATGGATATCACGTCCAACGCGCCGGCTGCCTGCAATTGCTCGGCAATGTCGGCCATCAATTCGGGATCAAGCAAATCACCCTTGTTAAGCGCCACAATCTGCGGCTTTTCATCCAACGCCGCGCCATATTCGCTCAGTTCGTCACAGACGATATGCCAAGCAGCGACGGGATCATCCTGCGTCGCATCAATCAAGTGAATGAGAATGCGGCAACGTTCGATGTGGCCCAAAAAGCGATCGCCAATGCCCACGCCTTCGGCTGCGCCAGCGATCAATCCGGGAATATCCGCCAGAACGAATTCGCGCGATTTATGGTCGACGACGCCCAATTGCGGGCGCGTCGTCGTGAACGGATAATCGCCAACCTTGGCCTTGGTATTGGACACCTGATTGATGAAGGTCGATTTGCCTGCGTTCGGCATGCCAACAAGTCCGGCGTCCGCCAGCAACTTCAGGCGCAACCAGACATACATTTCTTCGCCCGGCCAGCCGGGGCCATGCTGACGCGGGGCGCGGTTGGTTGAGCTTTTATACGATGCGTTACCGCGACCGCCATCGCCGCCGCGCAAGAACACAACGCGTTGGCCGACCTCGGTCAAATCGAGCAAAAGCGAACGTTCTTCGTCATCGGCCAGCACCTGTGTGCCCACAGGCACCTGAATGACCAAGTCATCGCCATAGGCACCGTGGCGATCACGGCCCATGCCCTGAATACCGCGCATCGCTTTAAAATGCTGCGCATAACGAAAGTCGATAAGCGTGTTCAGTCCAGCGACCGCTTCAAAGATGACATCGCCACCCTTGCCGCCATTGCCGCCGTCCGGGCCGCCATATTGCACATATTTTTCACGACGAAAGCTGACCGCTCCCGGGCCACCGGCGCCGGAACGGATAAAGATTTTTGCTTGGTCGAGAAAATGCATGTGTTGGCCTTAGACTATCAAAACGATTTCGTCATCCTGAACTCGAAGCACCGATGGTGACTGCGATCCAAGATAACTGGCTAACGCCGCGTGTTATGCTGAAACAGGTTCAGCATGACGAAACTACGTTACGAAAAATCAGCGCACGTGCCGCGCTTGCCTGCCAGCCGTAGCTTTAGCGAAGGTTGGTGGAGCCTAGGGGAGTCGAACCCCTGACCTCTACACTGCCAGTGTAGCGCTCTACCAGCTGAGCTAAGGCCCCATCTGGCCGCCCGTGGGGCAGCCTTGGTGAGGAGCGCCACTAGCGGGCGCTCCTATATATTTCAAGTCCGAAGATTAGATGTCGTCTGGTTCGTCTTCGGTGCCAGCAACGCCGAGATCTTCGTCACCGCCAAGGTCGACATCATTGTCTGGCGATACGTCACCGTCAACGGCATCGACGTCAATGTCGAGATCGTCGTCAGCAAGATCCGAATCGTCTTTCTTCTTTTCGGCTTCTTCAAACGGCAATGGCTGCTTCGACTTCAATACCGGCTCAGGTGTCCACTGGTTGCCGCATTCAATGCATTCAACCGGCTCATCCTTGGTCAGATCGTAAAAACGAACACCACATTTCGGGCAAGTGCGCTTGGTTCCCCATTCAGCCTTGATCATGGCGGGCTCAAATCCTTTTTAAACTGGCTTGGAAGGGCGATGCACATCTGTGAATCACCGTCAATTGGCGCGGCCTTTGCCACAGCGACGCGCCGCTGTCAAAAATTACTGTGGTCGTTGACTTGGCCACGCATCATCCGCAAAGCGCAAAACGTCATGCATAGCGTTCAACCCCGCCCCGCCAGTTTCCGTTCGCAAGGTCCGCTTCGCGGCACAGTGAAGGTACCCGGAGACAAATCCATCTCACACCGGTCGCTGATGCTCAGCGCGTTGGCCGTTGGCGAAAGCCGGATTTCCGGTCTGCTTGAGGGCGAAGACGTGCTGTCGACCGCCGCCGCGATGCGCGCGATGGGCGCACATATCGAACGCACGGGCGAAGGATGCTGGACCGTCCACGGCGTTGGCGTTGGCGGCCTGATGCAACCCGCAAGCGCGCTCGATATGGGCAATAGCGGCACGTCGACACGCTTGTTGATGGGTCTCGTGGCCAGCCACCGGCTTACCGCGACATTCATTGGCGATGCGTCATTATCGAAACGTCCGATGGGCCGCGTCATCGATCCGCTCAGCCAAATGGGCGCCGAATTCACCGCCAGCCCCGGCGGAACCTTGCCGCTGATGATGCGCGGCTTGGTCCCTGCGGTACCGATCAGCTATCGTCTGCCGGTCGCCTCCGCCCAAGTGAAAAGCGCCGTGTTGCTCGCCGGCCTTAATACACCCGGCATCACCGAAGTGATTGAACCCGTCCCGACGCGTGACCACAGCGAACGGATGCTGCGCGGCTTTGGCGCGGATCTGACGGTTGAAATCGACGCCGATGGCGTGCGCCATATCCGGCTTGTCGGCGAAGCAGAACTGAAGCCGCAGACGATCGACGTGCCCGGCGACCCGTCATCGGCGGCCTTCCCGATTGTCGCGGCGCTCATTACCCCCGGCAGCGAAGTGACGGTGACCCATGTCGGCATGAACCCGACGCGCACCGGCATTTTCAAGATGCTGGAAGCGATGGGCGCTGACCTGACCTATGCCAACGAACGCGAAGTCGGCGGTGAACCTGTCGCGGATATCACCGCGCGCCATTCGCTTTTACGCGGGATCGAAGTGCCACCCGAAGTCGCCCCAAGCATGATCGACGAATTTCCGGTATTCTTCGTCGCCGCGTGCATGGCGCAAGGACAGACGATCACCAGCGGCCTTGACGAGCTGCGCGTGAAAGAATCCGACCGGTTGGCATTAATGGCGACGGGCCTGAAAGCCATTGGCGCGCAGGTCGAAGAACGCGAAGATGGCCTTGTCATTCAAGGCACAGGCGGCGAACCGCTGGAGGGCGGCGCAACGATCAATAGCGCGCTCGATCACCGCATTGCCATGAGCTTCGCCGTGGCGGGGCAGCATTGCTACCATCCCGTGACGGTCGATGATGTATCCCCCATCGCCACGAGCTTTCCGACGTTTGAGGCGATGATGCACAATCTTCAGGTTGCACAGTGATTATCGCCGTCGACGGGCCAACTGCTTCGGGCAAGGGCACGTTGGCAAAGGCATTGGCCGCGCATTTCGGCCTGCCGTTTCTGGACACGGGCCTGTTGTACCGCGCGGTGGGTCGGCAGGTGCAAATAAACAATGGCAATCCCGATGATCCGGCGGACGCCTTGGCTGGATGTGATTTTCCCGACAGCATTCTCGATGACGCAGCTTTGCGGACTGAAGAGGTTGGCGGTTTGGCCAGCCGTGTATCGATCCATCCGCAGGTGCGCGCGGCGCTCAACAAGCGTCAGGTGGATTTTGCCAACCAGCCGGGCGGTGCCTTATTGGACGGGCGGGACATCGGCACAGTGATCGCGCCGCATGCCGATGTGAAGCTGTTTGTAACCGCCCCTGCCGAGGTGCGGGCGCAGCGGCGGTATGACGAAATGCAGCGGCACGGAATTGACGTGCGCTTTGCCGATATCCTTGCCGATATTCATGCCCGCGACGCACGCGACATGGGGCGGGCCGATGCCCCGTTAAAACCGGCGGAAGACGCGCTATTGCTTGATACCGGCGATTTGACTATAGGCGGCGCCGTTCAAGCTGCGATTGCTTTGGTGGAGTCTCGACTTCGCAAGAGCTAAGTAGCCGGAGTGTATCGATAGAACACACCGTCACCCTGAACGTGTTTCAGGGTCCATTTCGCCTCGCTGACCTTTGGTCTAAGTTGATGGATGGATGCTGAAACAAGTTCAGCATGACGTGGTAATTTGGTTTGATATGCACTGTATTTGAACGCTTTATTGCTATTCGGGCAATAGGGCATTTCTGGTCAAAGACCGTCGGAACCAACCGACTGGCCGGACAAAAAGTACGTAAGGAAACTCTAACCTATGGCAACTTCGCCAAACCCGACCCGCGACGATTTCGCGGCACTTCTCGACGAATCACTTGGTGGCGCAGACGGTGGCTTTGAAGGCCGCGTCGTAAAGGGCACCGTAACCGCAATCGACAATGACCATGCTGTCATCGATGTGGGTCTCAAATCCGAAGGCCGCGTGGCGCTGCGTGAATTCGCTATGCCCGGCCAAAAAGCCGACCTGAAGGTTGGCGACGAAGTTGAAGTCTTCGTTGACCGCGTAGAAAATATGAACGGCGAAGCCATGCTCAGCCGTGACCGTGCCCGCCGCGAAGCTGCGTGGGACGTTCTTGAAGGCGAATTCGACGCTGGCAACCGCGTCGATGGCGTTATCTTCGGCCGCGTAAAGGGTGGTTTCACCGTTGACCTCGGCGGCGCAGTGGCATTCTTGCCCGGCAGCCAAGTCGACGTTCGCCCTGTGCGCGACGTAGCGCCTTTGATGGACATCGCGCAGCCATTCGTCATCCTGAAAATGGACCGCAAGCGTGGCAACATCGTTGTTTCGCGTCGCGCCATTTTGGAAGAGACACGCGCAGAACAGCGCACTGGCCTTATCCAGAACCTCGCTGAAGGTCAGATCATCGACGGCGTTGTCAAGAACATCACCGATTATGGTGCGTTCGTTGACTTGGGCGGCATCGATGGCCTGCTGCACGTCACCGACATCAGCTACAAGCGTATCAACCACCCAAGCGAAATCATCAACATTGGTGATACCGTCAAGGTTCAGATCGTTCGTATCAACAAGGACACACAGCGCATCAGCCTTGGCATGAAGCAGCTGGAAAGCGATCCTTGGGATGCAGCGGTTGCAAAATATCCAGTGGGCACAAAGCTCAAGGGTGCAGTCACGAACATCACCGAGTACGGTGCGTTCATCGAACTCGAAGCCGGTATCGAAGGCTTGGTCCACGTTTCGGAAATGTCATGGACAAAGAAGAACGTTCACCCTGGCAAGATCGTTTCGACAAGCCAAGAAGTCGACGTTGTCGTTCTCGACATCGACATGGAAAAGCGCCGCATTTCGCTTGGTCTCAAGCAAGCGCACGACAATCCATGGGCATCGTTCGCTGACAAGTTCCCAGTGGGTTCGACCGTTGAAGGCGAAGTCAAGAACGCGACCGAATTCGGTCTGTTCATCGGCCTCGACGGCGACGTTGACGGCATGGTGCACATGTCCGACATCGCATGGGGCATCACCGGCGAAGAAGCATTGCATCTTCACCGCAAGGGCGAAACCGTCAAGGCAATCGTCCTCGACATCGACGCCGAGAAAGAGCGCATTTCGCTTGGCATCAAGCAGCTTGAAAAGGGTGCCCCATCGGCAGCCGGCGCTGCCTCGGCAAGCGGCCTGAAGAAGGGTGCGACCACCACGGTTACTGTTCTTGAAGTACGCGATGGCGGACTTGAAGTGCAGGCCGGTGAAGATGGCGCAACTGGCTTCATCAAGCGTGCCGACCTTGGCCGTGACCGTGACGAGCAACGTCCAGACCGTTTCCAGGTTGGCCAAAAGTTCGACGCAATGATCACTGGCTTCGACCGTTCGAAGAAGCCAAACTTCTCCGTCAAGGCGCTTCAGCTCGCTGAAGAGAAGCAAGCTGTTGAGCAATATGGTTCGTCGGATTCCGGCGCATCGCTTGGCGACATCTTGGGTGAAGCGCTTAAGGGCGTGAAGAAATAAGCTTCGGCTAATGCACAACCCCGATTTATCGGAACAAAAACCCGCCCTTTTCACGAAGGGCGGGTTTTTTTATGCTCTCCAAAACCAACATCGGTAACGCCGTTGTAATATCGGTAAATTTCTGGCATTTCGGAACCATTACGAACGTCAGACGCTTGAGAAGCTGCCTTGCAACTTCAGTGAGCCCGATGTGAAGGAAATAAAATGATCCGTTCAGAATTGATCAAAAAGCTGGAAGCTGAAAATCCCGAGTTGAAAACAGAAGAAGTCGAAAAGATTTTGGATCTGTTTTTCGACCAGATCATCCAACGTCTCGCCGACGGTGGACGTGTCGAACTGCGCGGCTTTGGCGCCTTTTCAACGCGCGACCGCAGCCCGCGTAAGGGCCGCAACCCGCGTACTGGCGCCGCGGTTGATGTTCCTTCCAAGCGCGTACCTTATTTCAAACCCGGCAAGGAAGTGCGGGAGCGGCTTAACAAATAAGCTTGGGCTGCAAAGCCCCTTGACCGTGCGGACGTAATGCTGTCTGCGCAATGTCATGCGGATGTGGCGGAATGGTAGACGCTACAGACTTAAAATCTGTTGTCCTTTTGGGCGTGCGGGTTCGAGTCCCGCCATCCGCACCACCTTTTTTTGACCGTCAGGCACCCTGCACAACAATGCCGTGCCTGCGACGATACTGCCCCTGCATAGCCTGAACTCAATTGCGCGGCGCTTGCCTGCGATAGCTCAGCGCCTCTGCGATATGGATGCGGCCAACATCGCTCGACCCGGCAAGATCGGCAATTGTTCGGGCGACCCGCAAGATGCGCGTGTAACCGCGCGCGGATAACCGCATTGCTTCTGCCGCTTGTGCCAGCAACTTCTGCCCAGCGGCGTCGGGGCTGGCAAAGGCCGCCAGCGCATCACCGTCCAAATCCGCATTGGTGCGCAGGCCAGTCCCCGCCAGACGTGCGCTTTGCACATCGCGCGCGGCATCGACGCGCGCCGCAACCTCGGCCGATCCTTCACTGGGCGGCGGCAGGACAAGGTCCGCGGCGCTCACCGCCTGCACCTCAACATGCAGATCGATGCGATCCAGCAACGGTCCCGATATCTTTGCCTGATAATCTGCGGCGCAGCGCGGTGCGCGGCTACAGGCCAAAGCGGCATCGCCCAAATGGCCGCACCGGCACGGGTTCATGGCCGCAACCAGCTGCACATTGGCGGGGAATGTTACATGGCTGTTCGCGCGCGCAATGCTGACTTCGCGTGTTTCCAGCGGTTGCCGCAGACTGTCGAGCACAGCGCGCTGAAATTCGGGCAGCTCATCCAGAAACAGCACGCCCAGATGCGCAAGGCTCACTTCGCCGGGCCGAATGCGCAAGCCGCCGCCAACCAACGCCGGCATGGAGGCGCTGTGGTGCGGCGCGCGGAATGGCCGTGTGCGCATCAACCGCCCGCCCTCCAACGTTCCGGCAACCGATGCGATCATCGACACTTCCAGCGCTTCGGCGGGCGTCAGTTCGGGCAATATACCGGGCATGCACGACGCCAACAGCGACTTGCCCGCACCCGGCGGACCCACCATGCACAGATTGTGGCCACCCGCAGCCGCAATCTCAAGCGCGCGCTTGGCCGTTTCCTGCCCCTTCACCATTTTCATGTCGGGACCAGCTTTGCGCGGTTCGGCGATGCCGGGTTCGGGGCTCCGCAGCAGCGATTGGCCCTTCAAATGATTCAGCAGCCCAAGCAAATCCGGCGCGGCGATCACTTCTATCTCACCTGCCCACGCCGCTTCGGACCCCTGCACTGCCGGACATATCAACCCCATGCCGCGTGACGATGCGTGCAGCGCCGCGAGGAGCACTCCGGGTGACGCCGCAACGCGGCCATCCAGCCCAAGCTCCCCCACCACGACATATTGGGCCAGCGTCTCTGCATCGACCAACCCCATCGCACCCAATAAGGCCAATGCGATGGGCAAGTCATAATGCGACCCTTCCTTGGGCAAGTCCGCAGGCGACAGGTTGATCGTGATCCGTTTGGGGGGCAGCGCAAGTCCAAGTGCCGAAATCGCGGCGCGCACACGCTCGCGGCTTTCGGCCACGGCCTTGTCCGGCAGTCCCACGACCGCGAAACTCACCACGCCGGGTGCTATCTGACATTGTACCTCAACGCTGCGCGCTTCGAGCCCGAGATAGGCAACCGTCGAGACTATCGACACCATATTGTTACCCCGCATGACCCATTATGGACCCCCGCCGCACTGGGATGAAGCTGCAGCGGAGGTCCGGTCGACCGGTCCAGCAGTCGACAAGCATCCGATGCGCGAAAAATCCTGCGCAGGGCAACCGCTGTCGGTTCGTATACGAAGCGTTGGCATATCAAATCTGCGCCGAAACCATGTTCGTCCGGTGCGGTTACACCACGCGAAGGTCATGGCTGGATTGATAGATAGCAACCAATTGCTATGTTTTCACATGACCCCGATTCGTCCCCCCTTCTCTGCACTGCGCATCAGCGCAACTGGAGCATGTACATGAACGATATGACCACACCACGCTGGCTGACTTGGGTCAGCATCCTCTTTCTGCTCTGGAACCTGATGGGCGTCGGCGCCTTTGTCAGCCAGTGGACGATGTCAGCCGCCGACATCGCCGCGCTGCCGCAGATTGAGCGTGATTTATGGCTATCGATGCCGGGCTGGGCGTGGGCGGCTTATGCCATCGGCGTTGGCGTCGGAACGCTTGGCGCCATCGGCCTGATCCTACGCAAATTTTGGGCACCGCTTGCCTTTTCATTCAGCCTGATCGCGATCATCATCCAGTTCAGCTATCCCTTCTTGATCGCCAGTGGTGCACAATCCGAAATCGCCATGCTCGCCTTCCCGATGTTCATCATCGTGATGGCGGTGGTGCAGTGGCAGCTATCACGGCACTGGCAACGCAAGGGCTGGCTGGCCTGAATTTTTCCCAAAGGAGAGGCAATGGCGCGACTGGTCGCGTTGGCAGAAGCCTAAAAATCCACCTGCTCATAATGTTTGGGCGGGGTGATGACTTCCATCCGTTCCGACAATAATGGGCGGAAGCTTGGGCGCGACTTGAACATCGCATACCACGCCTTGGTCTGCTCATGCCCCGTCCAGTCAATTCCGCCGAGATAATCGGCCACCGAAATTTGTGCGGCTGCGGCAAGATCGGCCATGCTCATCACCGCGCCGGACAGCCATGCCCGGTGGTCGATAAGGTAATCGATATAATCGAGATGCCCGTTGGCCAGCTTCATCGCTTCACGCAATATTTTGGACTCGGGCGGTTGCCGGTCGATCAGGCGCTTTTTCATCCGTTCGTGCAGAAGCGGCTGCGTCACATCGCCATAAAATTGTTCGTCAAACCACGCGACCAGCCGGCGTGTTTCGGCGCGATATTGCGCAGTGCCTGTGATCATCGGATTCGTGGCAACGGTTTCATCGATATATTCTGAAATCGCGACCGAATCGACCAAAGTGATATTGCGTTCCGGATCGCGCATCACCGGCGTGCGGCCAGCGGGGTTCATGTGCAGAAACTCGTCGCGCTGTTCCCACGGATTTTCGCGCACAAGGCTGTACGGCACACCCTTTTCGCCCAAAAGGAGTCGTACCTTACGCGAAAACGGACACAGCGGATATTGATGGAGATGCCACATAGGTATCTGTTAGGACCGGTTAACCAAAATGTGAAGGGGTGCGCCATAAAAGCGCACAGATTAGTTGGAATTGGAAACTTCGCCGGGTTCCCGTTTGGCTTCCTTCGCCATTTCCGCGTCAATCTTGGCCTCGGCCGCCTTCACCTTGCGTTCGGTTTCGGCGTATTGGCTGTCAAAATCCTTCTGACAGCCCGCCAGTGTGAGCAACAAAATGCACGAAATAAGCCGCATCAATAATCCTTTTTATACCGCACATTGACGTTGGACGTTCCGCCGCTGCCGATCTGGCTTAAGATCGAAAGCGCGGGCGTCAGGCTAATTTCCAGCTGCGTTGCCGTATAGCCCCGCGCGTCGGTGACGATTTCGACATAGACATCATTGGTAATATATTGGCCAAAAGCCACCGCCATACCGCGCCCCGTGATGTCATCTGCGCCCAATATGCGCAGGCGGTCCAATCCCGTTGCCGACTGCAGCACGCCAAGTGGATTAAGCCCGCCTGGTCCGCCGCGCAAATTGTTCAGCGATCCTGCCAGTTGCACCGCCTGAATCGCGGACAGTTCGCCAATCGAATTGCCAAACAATATGCGCGCCATAATCTCATCCTGCGGCAATGCCGGGGTCGAGCTGAAGCTGATGTCGGGATTTTGGCCCGTGCCCCTGATGTTCACGCGCACCGTCGTGCCGTCAACGTCACTGGCGGCGGCGACGCGAATCGACGGGTTGGCGGCGGGGCCGCCGTTGAAGGATATCCGGCCGCTTTCCAGTTCGAACGACCGTCCGGCAAAGCCCAATGTGCCGCGTACCAATTCCATATCGCCCGAAATCAACGGTGCAGCGCTGGTGCCTGTTATCCGCAATTTGGCGCCCCATTCGGATTCAAGCCCCATGCCGGTGACATATAAGTTGCCGGGCGCTTCGAGCGCGATGTCGAGTTTCCAGTTGCTGGGCAGGCTTGCGATTGCATCGGCGTCACCGGACACACGCGGCCGGCGAATTGACTGTTTGCGGCGGATGCCTGTGAGTGTTGCAACCTTCGCTGCGCCCTGGCGGATGATTTTGAAACGCGTTTCGGGCAGGCGCAGCTTACCGCGGATCAGTGCGGAACCATCCGGCGCATTTGATACCGTGATTTGTCCCGTTGCCGTTGTCGAGATCAGCTCGCTTCGGGCAACACGTGCACGGTCGAGGTCAAGGTTCAGCTGAACCGGGAAGCCTTTGGCCGAGCTGAGATTGACAATGCCCTTGCCGCTGATCGTTCCGTCGCCTGCCTTTGCGCTCAGCTCGGTCACGTCCAACTCGTCGTTGGTAAACAGACCGCGGATGCGCAAATTGGTCAACCGCGTGCCATAGACATCATTTTCGTAAGTCAGGTCATTGGCGCGGACAACGCCGGTCAATTGCGGTGTTTGAACACGGCCCGAAAAATCCGCCGCGACGCCGATATTTCCGGACAGGCTCTGATCCGCCAAAGCCGCCAGCGAAAACAGCGTATCTGCTGGACCATTATAGCGCACGCCACCCGATAAGGGCGCGGCCAGCAATCGTTCGGTCCAACTGGCCGTACCGGGCGGCAGCGGCGTCAGGTCAATCTGGACGCGTCCCACAGCGGCACCACGCCGCCGGATAATCGCGCGCGCATTTCCGCCATCGGGCAACAATCGCCCGACCAGACTGATATCGACAGGTTGCGAACGCGACCCCAGATTTGCGCGGACGAAGCTGCTGATTTCCAACCGTGCATCCGCGCGCGGAAACGCCGCCAAAGATGCTTGCGCCCAATCGAGGCTTCCGGTGACGGTTCCACTCAGGCCGGGAACGGGAAAGAGCGGATTCAATGCGGCGATGTCGACCTTGTCCAACCGTGATTGGAATGACATCGTATCGCCATAGCTTCCGGCCAACCGGACCGAACCTTGCGCCAGTTTGATCGTGCTCGGCAAAATGTCATAGCTGCCACGGCGCGGAATGATGCGGATGGGACCAGCGGTTGCGAAATCGACACTGTTCGCCCGGCCCTTGGCGGCGATGCGCCAAAGCTGCGGGGTGAAATCTGCATTGGCGGCGACGCGGAAGGGCGCTTCGCTTCGGCCCTCCGCCAATATTTGCCCCGTCCCTGTCCCATCGCGATAGTTGATCTTTGCGCGGGCGGCGGCAATCGCGATGTCGTTCAAAATGGCATTTTCCATCTGAACGTCCGCGACAATCTGCGGACTGTCATACAGGATCATATCGGCTTTAATGATACCGCGACCAATGGCCAGTTTTTGCGCGCCGACGAGTTCAGCATTCAACGCCACCGCATCCACCACGGCGCGTTGGAAACTGCCTTGCGCCGAAAGCTCAATTGTACCGTCAAACCCTGCGCCTGCGCCGGTGAGCGTACCGACAAAGGGACCCGCGGCGGCTTGCCGGATACGACCGGTAATGCCGATGCCCGCAAAATTGCCCCGTAGGATATCGATTATGAGCGGGCCATCGCCCGAAAGCACATCGGCATCGCCGCTGATCGGACCATAATCGGTCATGCCCGTCAGCGCGACCGCGTAACCCCGCTGGCTTTGCGTGACGACACCGACCACATTCGACAAACCAACACCAAAGCCCGGATTGGTCGCGGTAATGCGATACACCGGATCGTCAAAAGTCCCGGTCATCGCGACAGTCACGGGCCCATATTGGTTCGAATAGCCAAGCCCGTTGAATATTATGCGGCCACCGTCGGCTACATAAGTTCCCGTGCCGCTGTTCAGCCGGAACAACGGCGACAATAAGGTCGCACGGGTAATCTGCAATATGCCGTTGCTGCCGTATCGAATACCGGCATCGACAAACATCTGCCCGCCCAGAAACTTTTGCGCGCCCGCACTGAACAATCGCGTCGAACGTGCCTTCAATGTGCCGACCAGCGCATAGCCTTTGCCAAATGTGGTTTCGATATCAACGTCGGCGACCACGTTAAACAACCCGACCGAGTTCACTTGGAAGCCGTCGACTTTTCCGTCCAACGCGGTTGTGTAAAAACCCTTGTTGATATTGCCGACCAGCAAGGCCGTGGCGTTGATACGGTCTGACCTGATCTTCAGATTGTCCGAAAGCAAACGCCCTTTGGCGATCGCCAAATCACCGTTCAGACGCACGTTGGTCAACAAGCCACCGGCAATTTGGTTGATGCCGCTGACACGCCGCGCGCGGGCGGCTACCGGAATAAGGAAGCGGTCAGCCGCGCCTTGCGCCTCACCGCTCAACGTCACATCCTCAAAGGTCGTAAGGCCGAATGCCAAACGCGTGGCTGTCGCGGAATAGGCCATAGTGGGCTGGGCAAATGCCCCGTTCAATAATGCCTTTCCGCGCACATTTGTGCCGCTGACGTTTGAACCGATGATGCCGGGCCGAAGCAAACGGATGTCCAGGGCAAGGTCGCGGAAACGCGCTTCGCCCAAGTCGGCGATACCATCTGCGCGCATCACCATCGCGGCCGAGCGCAATGTCCCGCTGATTTTCGCAGTTCGTTCGGCAAAGCTTGCCGCCATGTCGATGTTCGCCACGGGCGATAATGCCCGCATCAACAGGCTGTTCGCCATCAATTTGGCGGGCGCAGCGGTACCCTTTGCGGTGAAGGTGCCTTCGCGCGCGGTCAGGGCAATGTCCGCAACTTCCTCCGCACCCATTTGCGCAGACAAAGCGCCGTCCCATTTGCGCCAGCTGCCACGACCAGCGAGGGTCATCTGCATGGGCACGTCACGCCCCATCAGCCTGGCCACAACGCCCTTCGCCGGGGCGTCGAGGTTCAGATCGACATCGAAACGATTGTCGTCGGGCACGGCATCCAGCTTCAGGACGATGCGATCACCCCGAAGGCTGCCCGCCGTCGCGGTGACGATTGCGCGGCGATCGGCAATCTGGACTTTGCCCGACAGCGAGGCGACTTGTTCCTCGCCCGTGATGCCTTTTGCAAAGACAATGCGGTCAATTTGTAGCTGACCGATATTGATATCCAAATCAGGCAACAAAGGGTCACCCCGGTCGGGCACCACGCGGAATGCTGGCATCCGTGCAACGTTGAGCGTGGGCGCGCGCAGCGATGTAATGTTTACGCCGCTGGAGAAATAAGACAGCGGGTTCCAATCAAGCCGGATTTCCGGCGCACGGGCAAAGCCGCCCTTGGGATCGCGGAACTGGACATCGCGCAGGACGGTATCGCTGTAAATCGAACCCTCAATTTTCCCGATCCGGATGTTGAGGCCATTTTCCATTTCGAACGCAGCAATCTGCCGCGCGACAAAATTCCGTCCCGATTGGGTGTCCAGCCACACATAGCCGCCGGCGATAACCAGCAACAGCAATGCCATGACCGCCCCGGCCCCGATGGCTACGCGCCGCCACATCATCAAAACGCCTGTCCAATCGACACATAGACGCTGACACGCGATTCACCCGGTCGCCGGTTCACAGGTGTTGCGACATCCAGACGGATGGGACCGAAATTGGTGTAAAAACGCCCGCCAACCCCGACGCCGAAACGCCAGTCGTTGAACTTTGGAATGCTCGATTCATATGCCTGTCCGGCATCGACAAAGGCGGCAACGCCGTAATTGCCAAAACGAGTGCGGCCTTCCAGCGAAAATTCGTTCATGCTCCGGCCACCCACCGGATCATTATTCGGATCTTTCGGGCCAAGCTGTTGATAGCCAAAGCCACGCACCGATCCACCGCCGCCGCCATAAAAGCGCCGCGAAGGGGCAAGGTTATCGCGTGCGATGCCGGATATCGTCCCCACCCGCCCGCGCGCGGCCACAACGATATTGTCTTTCACCGGATAATAATAAGACGCGTCAAGGATGGCCCGCGCATAAATCTGCTTTCCGGTCCCAAGCGATGTCTCTGGCGACACGCGCACATTGACGCGATACCCTTTGGTCGGGTCCAATAGATTGTCGGACCGGTCAAAGCCGACTTGCCCGGGAAGCGCCGCGACATAAAAGGTCTGCCGGTCGCGAAGCCCGCGCGCGAAATCAAACTGGTCTTCTGATGTCGCCAATATTTCGGCGCCAATCGACCATGTGAATTTCTTTTGCCAGATGGGCGTCGATACGAATGACATCGTCCCCGCCAGACGCCCGGTATAGGCTTCAAAAGCGTCGTATTTGCTGTGCAAAGCGGTCAACGATATGTCGATGTTGCGGTCGCGCCGTCCGGCATTCGCCCGCGCGACGGATATGCTCGCAGCTTGTTCTTTTGTCCCCACCACGCCCGTTGCGGTCAGCGATCCTTCCGGAGGAAACAGGTTGCGGTGTGTCCAGCTTGCGTCGGCACGCAAGCCCTGCCCTGTGCCATAGCCTGCGCTGCCCGCAATGGTGCGCGGCGGTGCCGCTTCCTGCCGCACAAGCAAGTCGGCATAAGGCGTGCCATCTGGCGCGCTGCCCTCGCCCGGGACAGGTTCCACAGATACCGTCGACAGCAAGCCCGTGGCGATGAGCGCGGCGCGTAAATCGTCAACTTTCCGGCTGTCATAAAGGTCGCCGGTCTTGAACCGCCGTAATATCGAGACATGGTCGGCGTCAAAAGCCGTGGTGCCTTCGGTCCGCAATTGCCCGAAATAGCTGCGTGCGCCCGTTTCCACGGGCAAGCTGTAGTCGCCGACGCCCCTGTCGCTATCCAGCAATATATCCCGCTCACCAACCTTTGCAAAAGGATAGCCATTTTGGGGCAACTCGACCGTAATATTCGCTTCGGCCGCCAAGATGATGTCGGCGACAATCGGATCGCCGCCTTTGGGAACAAAGCTGCGGCTGATAAGATCCACCGGCTGAACGGCAGGCGCGGCAAAGGCGATCTGCCCGAGATAATAACGCCGCCCGGGCACAACCGTCAGGATGACGTTCAAGGGCTGGCCTTCCACGACAGAAGGCTGAACCGCGACACGCACATCAGCGTCAAAAAAGCCCTGACCATTTAGGACATCCAACAGCAACTGGCGGTCGGCGCGTGCACGTTGGCTGATTTCGGCCCGGTTTTCCGCAGTACCGTCACCATCGTTGAGCACCGACAGGCTATCAAATCTTGCGCGCACATCACGCCAAATAGCGGCTTCCACAGCGACCCCGTCGGCGTCTTTGGCAACATCAGTTGTCTTTGTGGCATCCAACCCATCGACACGCAGTACATAGCGCAACGCCCGCGCTTCACGTTCGGCAGCCTGCGTTGGTTCCGGCGGTGGTTCAGCATCAAAGCTATCTATTGGTGGAAGCGGGTCGTCAAGCAACGGGTCTGTGACGGGTGGGTCGGGCAGGATTTCAACCGCATCGCCATCCTGCACGGCTGCGATAGCGGGATCGGCAGCGGTTTGTGCGGCCTGCTGCTGGGCCGTGCCGCCTTCTTCCTTTGCCTCTTGTTCGGCCTGCCATGCGTCGATGCTCTCCAACGGCGCGTCGTCCAGTGACGGGATGGCAGCGTCGAATTCCGCGTCGCCAATGATTGGCGTTTGCGGATCAGCAGGTGCGGGGCTCACAACTTTCGGCGGCACGGTGGATGGCGCCTGCACGGGCACAACGGCACCGCCAGCCGGATTTTGCGCGAGCAAAGGTGCGGCCGCACAACCAAGATATAAAAAGGCAGTTAATCGGATCAAACAGACATCCCTTCGCGCCCAACGCCCCCTTATGCACAAGGTTCCATCAAGACACATCAATATCCGTTACCGTGAAGAGAATAGGATGCCAATGATAAGGCACAGGGTGGACCAATTATCTGCAAGCGGGCGCAGGTCGGCCTTGAAAGCTTTGGGGTGGTGGTGCAAAGCGCCATCCAATTCACACGCTGCATGATGGAGCATTTATGCAAGGCAAGTTGGTAACGATTTTTGGCGGCAGCGGTTTTCTGGGCCGCTATGTGGCGCAGGCGCTGTTGAACGAAGGTGCACGTATTCGTGTGGCCTGCCGCAACGTCGGTGGCGCCAATCATATCAAGCCGCTCGGCAATGTTGGTCAGGTTCAATTGATGGCGGCGGATGTGCGCAAGCCGGATAGCGTGGCGCGCGCCGTGAAAGATGCGGATGCGGTCATCAATCTTGTCGGCAGCTTCGATAATATGGACGCTGTGCAAAATGTCGGCGCAGGCATCGTCGCGCAGGCCGCAGCCGCCGCTGGTGTCAAAGCGCTCGTCCATGTGTCGGCCATTGGCGCCGATGCACAGAGTGAAGCGGAATATGGGCAGAGCAAAGCAGGTGGCGAAGCCGCCGTGCGCACAGCATTTCCATCGGCAGTCATTTTGCGACCATCCATTGTGTTTGGCCGCGAAGACCAGTTCATCAACCGCTTTGCCGGAATGATCCGGTCGCTTCCTGTCGTTCCCGTCATTGGCGCAGACACCAAGTTCCAGCCGGTATTTGTAGGCGATGTCGCCAAGGCGGTCGCAAAGGCCGTGGCCCATCAGGATGGAAGCACGCTTGAATTGGGTGGCCCCGAAATATTCTCGATGATGGAGCTGAACCGCTGGATCGCCAAAGCCATCGGCCGTGATCCCATATTTGTGGAAGTCCCCGACATCGCGGCAAAGCTGCTCGCAAAGGGCACGGGTTGGTTGCCGGGCGCGCCGATCACGGAAGATCAGTATAAGATGCTGGGCAAGGACAATGTTGTAACTGGCACCGACGGGCTGGCGGCGTACGGGATCGTTCCCACGCCGCTTGATACAATTGCTGCCGATTGGTTGAACATCTATCGCCGGCACGGCCGCTTTGGTGGCAGTCAGTGAGCGATTGGCTGATCGCCGTGCTCCTCGGTATTATCGAGGGGCTTACGGAGTTTCTGCCCGTATCGTCCACCGGACATCTCATACTTGCCGGTGAACTGGTCGGATTTACCGACAACAGTTCGATCGCGTTCAAAATTGCCATCCAGCTGGGCGCAATATTGGCGGTGTTGCTGGTATATTGGCAGCGTTTCTGGGCCGTCGGCACCGGCTTGTTAAAGGCACAGCCCGGTCCAATCGCGTTCACGCGCAACATCCTGCTCGGCTTTGTGCCAGCTTTGCTCATCGGCGTTATTGCGTACGACGCCATTCGCGCCGCCATGCAAACGCCCGAGATCGTCGCCATTGCGCTGATCGTCGGCGGCATAATCATATTATTGCTTGAGCGGATCGTGAAAAATGTCCGCTTCCATTCGGTTGAGGACATACCGTTCGGCACGGCCTTATCCATCGGCCTTATTCAGTGCACCGCCATGCTGCCCGGGGTGAGCCGTTCAGGCGCGACGATCATGGGCGGTCTGATGATGGGTGTCGAACGCAAAACGGCGGCCGAATTTTCGTTTTTCCTTGCCGTGCCAACGATGATGGCCGCGACGGTTTACGCGTTGTGGAAAGATCGCGAACTTCTGAGTGCCGATGATCTCGACATGATTGCCATTGGCTTCACCGCCGCATTTGTCGTTGCCGTGATCGTGGTGAAAGCGTTCGTGGCACTGGTGGGCCGATATGGCTTCGCACCATTTGCCTATTACCGAATCATTGTCGGTTCAGCGGCTTTGCTCTGGCTGACCATGCGGTAAGGGCCGAAACGGTCATAAATATATGAAATAATATTGCGTGAGACCCTCATTTAGGCGCAAAATATATGACATATGGCAGCTAAGCTGCCCTATTATTCGGTTTTATAGGTGACATCCGCCGTTTGCCGCGGTAGGCGCGGCGCATATTCAAGGAGTGTGCGCTGTGGCCAAAGACCCGATGCTGAAATTTATCTCGAAACCGCAGGCCTATCCTGAAAAGCGGGCTGCGCAGCTTCGTGCAGAAGATTTTGCCGAAATCGCCGAGCGCTATGCGTCCGACGACGCCGCGGATCAGGCATCGCGTTGTTCGCAATGCGGCGTGCCATATTGTTCGGTGCATTGCCCGTTGCATAACCATATTCCGGATTGGCTGCGCCTGACCGCCGAAGGGCGCTTGCGTGAGGCGTATGAGCTGTCCAATCTGACCAGCACTATGCCCGAAATTTGCGGCCGCATCTGCCCGCAAGATCGCTTGTGCGAAGGCAATTGCGTCATTGAATTTTCCGGCCACGACGCCGTGACCATTGGCTCGGTCGAAAAATATATCACCGACACCGCTTGGGAACAGGGCTGGGTCGAACCCGTTGCGGTCGGACCATCGCGCGGGCAATCGGTCGGCATCATTGGCGGCGGCCCGGGTGGCCTGACCACCGCAGAATATCTGCGCGTCGCGGGATATGACGTGCATGTCTACGACCGATACGACCGTATAGGCGGTCTGCTGACCTATGGCATTCCCGGATTTAAGCTGGAGAAAGACGTCGTCATGCGCCGCGTGAAGCGGCTTGAGGATGCGGGCATCCATTTCCACACCAATTTCGAAGTTGGCCGTGACGCCACGCTGGACGCATTGCGCGCCAAGCATGACGCCGTGTTGATTGCGACTGGCGTGTACAAGGCGCGTGCGGTGTCGTTGCCGGGCGGCGATCTCAATGGCGTGGTGGCGGCACTGGATTATTTGACCGCGTCCAACCGCAAGGGCTTTGGCGATGCTGTACCCGCTTTTGAAAGCGGCGCGCTGAATGCCGAGGGCAAGAATGTCGTCGTCATTGGCGGCGGCGACACCGCGATGGATTGCGTTCGCACCGCCATCCGCCAAGGCGCAAAGTCGGTCAAATGCCTCTACCGCCGCGACCGCGAAAATATGCCCGGTTCGCAGCGTGAAGTGGCCAATGCCGAAGAAGAAGGCGTCGAGTTTGTGTGGCTGTCCGGCCCCAAGGGCTTTGAAGGCAATGGCAAGATCGAGCGGGTTCAGGTTTCCAAAATGCGCCTTGGTGCCCCCGACGCATCGGGTCGCCGCGCGCCGGAGAATGACCCGCAAGGTGACTTCACACTGGATGCCGACCTGGTGATTACCGCACTTGGTTTTGAAGCCGAAGACCTGCCTGTGTTGTTTGGCGCGGCTGACCTGAACGTCACCCGCTGGGGCACCATTCGCGTCGACCATAATACGCAGATGACCAATCTCGACGGTGTGTTCGCGATTGGCGACATCGTGCGCGGTGCGAGCCTTGTCGTCTGGGCGATCCGCGATGGCCGCGACGTGACGCAGCATATGCACAATTATCTGAAATCAAAAGCACGCCGTGAAAAGGTTGCAGCATGACCATATTCTACCCCACCCCCGAACATGAACGCCTCGCCAACGAGGGCATGTATTATCCGGAATCCGAAGGCGATGCCTGCGGCGTTGGCTTGATTGCCGCGACCGATGGAAAGCCATCGCGCCGCGTGGTGGCAGCCGGGATTGAGGCGTTGAAAGCCGTGTGGCACCGTGGTGCCGTTGATGCCGACGGCAAGACGGGTGATGGCGCTGGGCTTCATATCGACTTGCCCGTCCGCTTTTTTGACGATGCCATTTCAGACAGCGGCCACCGCCCAATGCCAAACCGTTTGGCGGTCGGCATGGTGTTCCTGCCGCGCACCGACCTGAGCGCACAAGAAAACTGCCGGACGATTGTTGAGGCGGAAATTATCGACGCGGGCTACACCATTTATGGTTGGCGTCAGGTGCCGGTCGACGTGTCGGTTATCGGCACCAAGGCGCAGGCAACACGGCCCGAAATCGAACAGATCATGATCGCGGGCCCAATGCCCGATGCGGTTGATGCGACCGAGTTCGAAAAGAATCTGTATCTCGTCCGCCGCCGGATTGAGAAGAAAATCATCGCCGCGCAAATTCGCGATTTCTACATCTGCTCGCTGTCGTGCCGGTCGATTGTCTACAAGGGCCTGTTCCTCGCAGAAAGCCTTTCGGTCTTTTACCCCGATCTTCAGGACGACCGTTTTGAAAGCCGCGTTGCGATTTTCCATCAGCGTTATTCGACCAACACGTTCCCCCAATGGTGGTTGGCACAGCCGTTCCGCGGTCTTGCCCATAATGGCGAAATCAACACGATCCGTGGCAACCAGAATTGGATGAAGAGCCACGAGATAAAAATGGCCAGCATCGCCTTTGGTGCGCATTCTGATGATATTAAGCCTGTCATTCCGGCGGGTTCATCGGACACTGCCGCGCTTGATGCCGTGTTTGAAACGCTTGTTCGTTCTGGCAAGGAAGCGCCGACGGCAAAGCTGATGCTGATCCCCGAAGCATGGCAGTCAAACCCCAATCTGCCCGCCACGCACCGCGCGATGTATGAATATATGTCCAGCGTCATGGAACCATGGGATGGCCCCGCTGCGCTGGCCATGACCGATGGCCATTGGGCGGTTGCAGGCGTTGACCGCAACGCCCTTCGCCCATTGCGCTACAGCCGCACGTCGGACAATTTGCTCGTCATCGGTTCCGAAACCGGCATGGTTGTTCTTCCCGAAACAACGATATTGGAAAAGGGCCGCCTTGGCCCCGGCCAAATGATTGCCGTCAACCTCGACGAAGGTAAATTGTACCGCGATGGCGAGTTGAAAGACCGCATCTCGGCAGAGCAAGACTATGGCGCACTCGTGCGTGGCTTCCGTGCCATCACCGACTTGCCCGACGTGGCGCAGGATGACGCCCCGGCGTGGTCGCGCGCGGAACTGACCAAGCGTCAGGTCGCTGCCGGCATGACGCTTGAAGATGTCGAAATGATCCTCGCGCCGATGATCGAAGATGGCAAGGAAGCCATTGGATCGATGGGCGATGACACGCCGCTCGCCGTCATCAGCGATAAGCCGCGCCTGATCAGCCAGTTTTTCCGCCAGAATTTCAGCCAAGTGACAAACCCGCCCATCGACAGTCTGCGTGAGCGGCATGTGATGAGCCTGAAAACGCGTTTCTCGAACCTTGCCAACATTTTGGAAGAAAAGAGCCAGAACGCCGATGTGCTTGTCCTCGCCAGCCCCGTGCTCACATCGCATGACTGGCGCCGGTTAAAGTCTGCCTTTGGCGCAGCGGGCGCAGAAATTGACTGCACCTACGACATTTCCGAAGGACAAGAGGGTCTTCGCGCCGCCATCACGCGGATCCGCGAAGAAGCCGTCGCCGCGGTGCGCATGGGCAAATCCGAATTGTTCCTGACCGACGAAAATATCAGCGCCGACCGCGTGGGCATTGCCATGATCCTCGCCGCTGCCGCGGTGCACACGCATTTGGTGCGCAATGGTTTGCGCAGCTATTCGTCGATCAACGTCCGTTCCGCCGAATGTCTCGACACGCATTATTTCGCGGTGCTCATCGGCGTTGGCGCAACCACGGTAAACGCATATCTGGCCGAAGCCGCAATTGGCGACCGCCATGCGCGCGGGCTGTTGGGCGGACTTGCGCTGACCCAAGCGGTCGAAAATTACCGCACCGCCATCAATGAAGGGCTGTTGAAGATCATGTCCAAAATGGGCATCGCGGTCATCTCCAGCTATCGTGGCGGCTATAATTTCGAAGCGGTTGGCTTGTCGCGTGCCTTGGTCAACGACTTCTTCCCCGGAATGCCGAACAAGATTTCGGGCGAAGGCTATCATTCGTTATATGTAAACGCGCGGGATCGCCATGAAGAGGCGTTTGACACTGCGGTTGCCCGCTTGCCCGTTGGCGGCTTTTACAAGCAACGCAATGGCGGCGAAGAGCATGCCTATTCGGCGGGTCTGATGCATTTGTTGCAAAGCTCTGTCGCGAATGACAGCTATTCGACCTACACACAATTTGCCCAAGGCGTGCGGGAACTGCCGCCGATTTACTTGCGCGATTTGTTGGAATTCAACTTCGCGAAGGAACCTGTTGCGATTGATGAAGTCGAAGCGATCACCGAAATTCGCAAGCGCTTTGTCACGCCGGGCATGTCGCTTGGTGCCTTGTCGCCCGAAGCGCATGAGACACTGGCCATTGCCATGAACCGGATTGGCGCAAAGGCGGTGTCTGGCGAAGGTGGCGAAGACAGCAAGCGGTTCAAGCCTTATGAAAATGGCGACAATGCCAACAGCGTCATCAAGCAAATCGCCAGTGGCCGTTTTGGCGTAACCGCCGAATATCTTGGCGCGTGCGAGGAAATTGAAATCAAGGTCGCACAGGGCGCAAAGCCCGGTGAAGGCGGCCAGTTGCCCGGTTTCAAGGTCACCGAAATGATTGCGCGCCTGCGGCATTCGACGCCGGGCGTGACGCTGATTTCACCGCCACCACACCATGATATTTATTCAATCGAAGACCTTGCCCAGCTGATCTACGACCTGAAGCAAATCAACCCGCGCGCGCGGGTGTGCGTCAAGCTGGTGAGTGCAGCGGGCATCGGCACCATCGCCGCCGGTGTGGCAAAAGCGCATGCCGACGTCATCCTCGTCTCGGGCAATGTGGGCGGCACGGGCGCAAGCCCGCAAACCAGCATCAAATATGCAGGGACACCATGGGAAATGGGGCTGTCCGAAGCCAATCAGGTGCTGACGCTCAACGGCCTGCGGCATCGTATCAAGCTGCGCACCGATGGCGGGCTGAAAACTGGACGCGACATTGTGATTGCCGCAATCTTGGGCGCGGAAGAATTTGGCATCGGCACGCTTAGCCTTGTCGCCATGGGCTGCATCATGGTGCGCCAGTGCCATTCCAACACCTGCCCCGTCGGGGTCTGTGTTCAGGACGAAGCCTTGCGCAAGAAATTCACGGGCACGCCTGAAAAGGTCATCAACCTGATGACCTTCATTGCAGAGGAAGTGCGCGAGATTCTAGCCAAGCTTGGCTATCGCAGCCTGGACGAAGTCATTGGCCGTACCGAGCTGCTGCGTCAGGTCAGCCGCGGTGCGGAGCATTTGGACGATCTCGATCTCAACCCCATCCTTGCCAAGGTCGACGCGCCCGACAGCGCGCGCCGCTTCAGCATCCCGACATTCCGCAATGAAGTGCCCGACAGCCTTGATGCGCAGATGATCCATGATGCAAAGCCGGTGTTCGAACGGCGCGAAAAAATGCAGCTGACCTATAATGTCCGCAACACCCATCGCGCGGTTGGCACGCGGTTCAGTTCCGAAATCACGAGACTGTATGGGATGAAGGGCCTTTCTGAAGGGCATGTCCATGTGCGTTTGCGTGGTTCGGCGGGACAATCGCTTGGCGCATTCCTGTGTCAGGGCATTACCTTGGAAGTGTTTGGCGACGCCAATGACTATGTCGGCAAGGGGCTTTCGGGCGGCACCATCATCGTGCGGCCAACGGTCAGCAGTCCGCTCACCAGTCAGCAGAACAGCATCATCGGCAATACTGTGCTCTATGGCGCAACGTCGGGACGGTTGTTGGCGGCAGGACAGGCTGGCGAACGCTTTGCCGTCCGCAACTCCGGCGCGCATGTTGTGGTCGAAGGATGCGGATCAAACGGTCTGGAATATATGACGGGCGGCATGGCGGTCATCTTGGGCAAGGTTGGCAGCAACTTTGGTGCAGGTATGACCGGCGGCATGGCCTTTGTGCTCGACACCGAAGGTGATTTTGCACAGATGGCCAATCCGGACAGCATTGTCTGGCAACGGCTCGACAGCGCCTATTGGGAAGACCAGCTGAAGTCGCTGATCACCGCGCATGCCCAAGCCACCGACAGCGCATGGTCGCAATCATTGCTGGAAGATTGGGACCGCAGGCGCGGCGAATTCTGGCAGATATGCCCGAAGGAAATGCTGACCCGCTTAAGCCAGCCGCTTTCCGACCATGAGGTACTGGAAGCTGCTGAATAGACCCAGCGTTTCCGCGATTTGAACAGATGGATGCGCGCGGTTCGGCAAGATGCCCGCCGCGCGCGTAATAGGTGGCGCCTGACATTGCGGAAGGGTCTGGTCAATTGCGTTCGCCCCTGCTTTAGTCCGCACACTGTTATTTCGAGGAGAAGCCCTATGCGCAAATTGTTACTCGCTGGATCGATTTTGGCGCTTGCCGTTCCGGCACATGCCGACGCCAATGGCGACCTTGTCACGCTGGTGAATGATGTGTGGGCGGCTTCGTTGAAGGAACAGCCGGTCTATGCCAGCGCATTGGGCGTGAATGAACATGCATCGGAACTGGGCGACTACACGCTGGCCGCACAGGACCGCCGCGCCGCCGATGCCGCGAAGTTTCTTGCGCGGCTCAATGCCATCCCGTCCGATTCACTGAATGCCGCATCAAAGGTTGAGGCAGGCATATTACGCCGCGCGCTGAACTCGACAATCGAGGGCAACAGTTTCGGGCAACGCGCGATCAATTTCACGACCTATTCCAGCTGGCATCAGCAACTTGCGGGCATGGCGCAAAATCTGCCGTTCCGTACGAAGGCGGATTTTGAAAGCTACAATGCACGGCTCGCCCAATATGCGCGGGTGAATGATGAAAATATCGCGGTGGCCAATGTCGCGATCAAGGGCAAATATACCCAGCCGTGTGTCACGCTGAAGGGTTTTGAAGGAACGATCAGCGGGCTGATTACGACCGACGTGAATACATCGCGCTTCTTCGAACCTTATGCGAAAAAGCGTCCTGCGGGCGTTTCCGAAGCGGACTTTGCAAGCCTTGCCAAAGCGGCGGAAGCCACGATCCGCACGGTCATTCACCCCGCGCTGAACAAACAACTCGCATGGTATACCGCCAGCTACAAGCCAGCGTGCGCCACAGCACCCGGCGTATCGGCGCAGCCGGGCGGTGCCAAATATTATGCGTTCCGGGTTCGCGAAGAAACAACGACGTCCCTGACCGCAGAGCAAATCCACCAAATCGGTCTGAACGAAGTGGCACGCATTCGCGCCGAAATGGTCGAGGTCGCAACAAAGGCGGGATATCCAAGCCGCGAAGCCTTTATCCAACATTTGCGGACCGACCCGCAATATTACGCCAAGACGCCCGAAGAGCTGATGGAAAAGGTCGCGCGCGTGACCAAGATCATCGATGGCAAGATGCCCAGCCTGTTCGGCCACCTGCCCCGCCTGCCCTATGGCATAAAGGAAATTCCGGCGGAAACAGCCGAAGGCACCACGAC
>JACCDN010544314.1_pt1 | contig 81018 bp, 79 predicted proteins | sample 7441691 | NCBI WGS metagenome assembly JACCDN01 (sample SAMN15323439, study PRJNA562643) | freshwater metagenome | isolation source: river surface water | place: USA:Blue River Watershed | collected 2017-08-16
ATTTTTTAAAGGAGTTTCCCTTTAAAAAATTCATTTTTCTATTCCTTTCCCCTTTCGGAAGATTGCAGCATATTATAAACATACCATCCAAGAGTAAAATATGTTATTTGTTGTTGCTCAAATGACGACGGGGATGTGACTGATAATTGTTGAATTATTGAAAAAGCTTTGTATTTGTTATTTGGAGTTGGGTTTTGTTCGACTTGATCTGCAAATGAGCGCAATTTTTTGACCATTTCTGGAATTAAAGCTTGATCGAGAGTTTTTTCGAGAGACTGATTCGACGATTCTGGATAATTTTCTTCCCGCGCGGAAATTTTGTCGAGCTGGCTTGCTTCACTCATTTTTCAACCGAAAATTTCGTTTAACCAATGTTGGAAGTTGAATCAATTTGTTAATTATCACGAGTATAACAGTCAGAAAAATGATTATTTTTTCATTTTACTTTAGGAAGATGAAAATGGAAGATCATCCAAGTTTGGTAGCGTTCTACAATCGGGCTCCTTCATTGTTGCCCAAATATTGGACCTATCATAACGATTGCTGTTCACAGCCTCACGAACAAGAGCATCTTATTAATCAAAAAGATCCATTTCACTTTGAAAAGTTACTTGAAGCAAGTTTAAAGTGGTTTTTGATTCCATTTCAAAATCGTTTGGATGCAATTGAACTCGACAAAACTGCTTCAAAGCTTTACGCTCAATCTTGGCTAGATCAATTCAATCAAGAAGAGAAGAGTAAGGAAGAAAAGAGAAAAACATCTTTTTTAGTCTCGAAAATAATCTTCATTTTCAATGATCATTTTCGCTACAGTCTATTTCTGTTTGAGGATATGACGGGCAAGTTTCTTTCTGTCCTTTTTGAACCTCAAGTTTTTTGCTCGGCAGAAAAGCCAACTTTTCTCCGAATAGTCAAGTTTGAAGGACCATTAACTAATCAACATTCGATTGAGATCCTTGCTGATGGACCTTTGGTTCATAAAATTTCGGATTTGAAAGACATTCGAAAGCAACACATTGGATATTATCAACTTCCATCGGTTGAACAGATTAAAATAACAGCCGAAGAGTTAGATCGACAATGTGGATACATTAACCGACGTGCTCAGCAAGCATTAAACTTCTTGAAATAAATTTCTTCGGAAATTTATTATCTCTTTTTGAAATGCCCCGTCTTCCGAAAGGTATTCGTTTTGTTCGCGGATCAGGCGACGCCAAATACACTGCTATTTTGCCGAATGGAAAGAGAGTATCATTCGGAAACAAAAATTACCAACATTATCGAGATTCAGTTCCAGTTTCACTTGGCGGTGGAATCTGGAAACACAAAGACCATAACGACCCTGTTAGAAGGAGAAGTTATCGAGCTCGTCATGGAGGAATGAGATGTAAAGATGGAACCAAATGCATTACTAAGCTCTATTCGAGAGCATGGTTTTCTTACTATTTCTTATGGTAAAATTGAATTAATATTCTTTATCCGAATGAAATAAAGAATGGCTGATTTCACTTTGCGACAAAAATTAGCTATTTTTTGTCAAGTTTATGTGACTCGGAATATTCAACAACGTATCAAACACAATGGCCATTACTTTCGTTTCGACGAATTTCTGGAATCGAAACGTACTCCGGGAAGTTTAACCACTTTCGAGAATTGTCTGGAACGTCTAAGTGATCATGAAGTTTCTCTCATTATTCAAGCGATTGAAATGATTGATTTTGAGAATGGAAATGTGTCAGATATCGGATTGTTTATTGAAGCTCTTATTCGTAAAAAAGAATGTCAAATAACCGACTATCATCACTTTCGTATTCAATACACGAACATGAGCATCAAAACATCTGACGCGCAGGATGAAGTTGATGTAAAACAACAAGTATGTCCACTGTTAGAACAGTTAAATGTTCGAACATTCATGCGTCTTAAATATTTAAATCCGTTTGAAACTACATTTAATCGAGGAAAAATTTTATCGAATAAAATATGCCTACCAACAATGATTCAAGTTTATCATTCTCCGTCATCCAATGTTGATCTTGATCTCGAGAATTACAAAAAAATTTTACTCTTTTGGAGCATTCTTCGATCAAAAGTCTATTTAATGATGCCTCTCTCAAGTATTGCTTTTGAATCGATAATCTCGTTGCCTTCACCAAAGATACTCAAAAAGTTTATTCGTGAGCAGTCTGACACACTCGAAGCAATCGAACAATATCCGGATAATAATCATCTTCTCTTTTATCTCTGTTATCTCTGTTATACAAAGAACAAAAAGGATTTTTCATCCATTCATCTTAATCTGAGAAAGAAAATTCCCGTTTCATCCGAAAATGAGGAGATAAATAATGAAATTTACGCCGATGTTGTTCATTTTTACTTGAATAGTTATTATATTACTTGCACTGAACACGCATTGTTACACAATCTCGTATGTTTCGGTTTATTTGAAGAAGGGAAGTTGAGTAATTTTCTTCTTCGAGATTTGTACGATCCTCGGGTTTTGATTTTAATTAGTCAATTTAGTATTTCAAATGTGTGCAATTTTGGTGAGATTTAAGAAGAAGAGCAAAATTGATTTTACTCTTTATCTTTATTGGAGGACTGCAATGAATCTCAGACAAAAATTAAGCACAATTTGCCATCTTTTTCTTCCGTATGAAACGGAAGAAGAGATTGCTCATTTCCAACTCGATGATATGCTCCAACCTCATCCAATTGTTGAACAATTGACTGATCAAGAAGTCGCTTCAATCATCTCGATCTTTAAGATGATTTCAAGAGAAGAATCGATTTCTAATGATGTCGGTTTATTGCTTGACGCATTAATCAACAAGCAGCCTATAGGATTTCAAAGATATTTTGGATCATCAAAATATGTTTGTGTTGAAACACGTCATATGTATAAACACGTTCCAGTCAAATTGAATGCAGATTCGATCATTCGAGAATTAAACATTCAAACCTCTGTCTTTTTTGATTTCCAAGAAGTAAAAGACAATTTACGAGAGCTCGATGGATTGTTCGAAGAAATTGATTTGCCTCCTGTTATCCAAATTAACTGGTCAAATACAATTGAAGATGTATTTTCGGAAAGTAAACTAAATGAAACTAACGCTGAAACTTTACTGTTTTGGAGTATTGTAAAAAGCAAAACTTATATTTTGGCGCCTCAGAGTAAAGAGGCATTTGAAGCTATTCTAAAACTACCTTCGCCAACATTACTGAAGAGAATCTTTGCTAAACGAGGAATAACATTTGATCAATCATATTTGATTAAATCAGTCGAGCGGCAAACTCTTGTTAACCGCCCGCTTGTATATCTTAATCCTGATTATGACGAAGAACCCTTTTCATTTTGGGCAGGAAATTTGATTCCAAGTTGGATAGATCTTGAAGCTTTACGGGAAGCCGAGAATGATATTGAGAACTATTACCACAGTATCTATTTAATTACCTGTGATGAACAAGCAATGTTGAATATGATTATCTGCACGGGTTTATTTCAGGGTGGAACTTGGCACAACTTTCTTACACGGGATTTATTCGACCCTCGCATCTTGAATTTAATTAATTGTTTTGCTCTTTCAGATGACAGTTTCTTTGAAGAATTTCCTTTTTGTTGAATGCTCAGTGATTTTTCGTTACCTCTCGAGGTAAGGAAATTGATTTTAATTGTCTCCAGAAGTGCCAATTAAATAAACAAATAAATGAATTCTAGACAAAAGTTATCTTTGTTTCATCAATTCTTTTGTTCAGCGTTAACGAAAGTTAATATAGATGAAGATCATAGTACTGTTCGCCACAACTTTGACGTCCTCGGGAAAGAAAATCCAATCATTAATCGACTTTCAGATCAAGAAGTCGATTTAATTCTTTCGATTTTTAGTCAGATTTCACATGAATCTTACATTGATGAATTTCAGAAATTAATTGAGAGTATTTTTCAAAGAAAATTAATTTCAGTCAAATCGATAGAATATTCGCCAGAATGGATCATCTCGATTGATGCAAACAATCAAAAAGAAACTTTCCTCGTGGCTCCAGCAAATATCTTGAAGTTATTTGATCAACTGAATATACCAATTTGCGTCAGGATGAGGGTGTGTGCAACAGAATATCGACCGATCACAGAAAAAATTTTATCAGAAAAAATGGTCGCGTCTCTTTCGATGAAAATAACAAGAGGAATATATACACCTTCCACTCGAACTCTTTTTTCTCAACAAGCCATACAAGGCGATTCAGATGAAAAAATCAATGGAAATTTATTTACGACCTTAAAGTTTTGGAGCGCCGTTAAAACAAAAGTTTATTTATTATTTATCCATGATATTGAAGCACTCCAATTTATCCTTTTTCTCCCGTCAATTCAATTTCTCGACGAACTTCCAGTCATTGGATGTCCCGGATACAAAGAACCAGAAACACTGACTTCAATTCGAGAATATCCGAATATCGATTTGCCTCTTTTTGTACTTGATGATTGTGCAATGTATAGATATGAAAAGACATCGTTCAATATCAATAATGATATTCGAAAAAATATGCCTCAGTGGACCTTTTTGACAGATCAACAAAAAGAAGGAATGTACATTGACATTTTAAATTTCCGCAAAAATATCTACCTAATCATCTATGTGGAACAAAAGATGTTAAACATGTTAGTCTGTGCTGGATTGTCACAAGAAGACATTTTAATGGACTTTTTGCTTCGAGATTTGTACGATCCTCGATTACTCATAACGATTTGCTCTTTTTAATGTTCTTTACCTCTCGAGGTAAGGAAATTATTCATTATATATCGATTGATAAGCCCGGTATTGATTTGTCTTCTTCAATAAATCTACAAACGAAGATGGATATTCATCAAGATGCTCGAATTCAGATGAAAGAGGCTGCAAAGAAATTGCCCGATGCTCAGATTCTTCGACGGTAATATACCAGGCGATTGGAGTGATTTGGACTAGAAATATTTTATTTCCTAAACTCCGCAAGCCTGTATGAATTTGATCTGCAAATTCTCTCAACAAAAAGAAATTTCCATTTTGAGAAGGAAATCGAATTGTTAACTGTTCAAATCCATTTCGAACATCTGCCCGAAGCCGAGTCAAAAGACGATCAAAATGAACGTCAAAGTTTAATCGAAAGAGAAAATTGGCTTTCATCTCCTTTTCAATGGTTGGAAAGAGAGGAGGAAAAAATGTCTTCATCTTTTCTTTTGAAATTGAATAATGAATACTTAAGCTTTTTGAAGAACTTTCAAAATTATGGCACAACAATGGTTCCATTTTAAATCGGGGAAAGATGTTTAACCTTTTCTTTATGATCGATTGAATAAAGAAATCAAAAAGAAAATCAATCCAGCCAGTCCGCCTTTGACCACGAGCATTCCGAGAGGAGAACCTTGAATTGGGGGAATATTCTTTTCAAGTAAACTTGTGACTTCACTGTTGTTAAACAACATGACAAGTACTGCTACAATGATTGCTTTTCGAAAAGAGTCATCTTGTGAAGATGGCTTATCGTCGATGAGGAGAGAAGCCAGTGCAGCTCGATCTTGAGGATTTGCCTTTGCATCTGGAAGATTTGCAATCAAATCGTCAGACATGTTTTGGTTATTTCAATTGTTTGGGTCTTTTCGAATGTTTTGTTTGTTTTTAATAAAACAAATTAAAAATTTAATCTCATCTAGACGAGTTAAACATCTTTCAGACAAGTTAAACGCCAGAAATTGATCAAAAAGATTCATTCCAGAAACAATGAGCGTAGATAAGTGCGTTGAATTGTTTGAATCAAATGGATTTTTGGTTGATAAATATTACACTATTGATGGATACTATCGTTACTTTGAAATTGTCAGTTTAGATTCGGCTTTTTCAATTCTAATTTCTGTACCCAGTAAGCATAAAATTCCATCAAAGAAACTCCAATATGAATTTGAGTTACTTCCAAAGGATGAAATGAGTGAAAAATTTATACAAGGAGTCGACGAGCCTGAATTGAGACAAAAATACAAATCAATAGATCATCTTGACACATTTCTTCAAAATGAATCTGGATTTGTAGATCTTTATGATAGGCAAATTTCAATCAAGGGCGAAGAGAATAAAAGCGTTAATAAATTTGCTGCTTTACTTCGGCAGATGAAAAGATTCAAACTTTGTTTTCGAACTCTTGAATATAAGCCTGTACTTTTTGATGGAGATTGTATGGTCATTGATCGAGAAAACAAAGAACAATGTTATTTCATTACAAATTGTAATTCAAAGAAACGAAGAATTCTTTTGACGCTTTCAATGGAAAGCTTTTACAAAGAACCTCGTGTTGCACAAGGAGTTAAAACAATTCTTTCTCAATTCTATGAAATCTTGAACCATAATCAACAAGTCGAAACAACTAAGATTCAAAATATGTTGGAACAGAAAAGAAACATTCTAACTTCAAGTAAAAAGATTTTAGAAAAGAAGAGATTTTATCTTCAACAACACGCAAAATTAACAATAGCTCATGAAAAAACATCGGCTTTGCTTTCATCACTAAAACAAAAGATCGAAGTGGTTGAAGATAAAAGTAAACTTGCTCAAGAAATTCAAAAACAAGAAAATGTTTTGAAGGATTTGGTGCGAAGTATTCTTGAAACTACAAAAAATTTGGATGAACTTGCTTTATCAGTTGATACATTACTATTCGATAATATGACCATGTTGGCAGAAATATCAAACAACTTTCGTCATCTTGAAGAATTGGCGAAGACTTAAAAGAGTGAAAAGTAACTTTGGAAAATTGAATTAAAATTTTGACTATTTCAAAAATATTGAATTTTCTTGATCGAGATGGAGCTCTATGCAATTTTTCTTGAAAGCAAAGGTAACTATCTTATGCATGGCTGCTATGTTACCAATGCCGAATATGCAGAGAAAAGTTGCAATTTGTTAAACTTAAACTTAAATTCGAACGGAACTCAAAAGTTCATCTTCTCAAAAGTGATTGGAAGAGAGTATGATGTGCTTAAGCGATATGTTTGTCTGTTTGCTCGCATTGAAGGAAACAAACTAGCCGTTCGATCTCTCTCATTTAATCAACTTTCATCATCGGCGGTTCAAGAATTCAATACGATCCTTGACAAAAAAGTCAACTTTGAGAGATTTGATCAACCAATTGAATTCTCAGTCTCAACAAAGAACTGGTCTTATCAAGGCAGTTATCTAATTGGAGACAATGCGACTATCTATGATCATCAGCAATCTTACGGGTTGCTTCCATGGGTGACAAATGATAACGATCTTCAACGATTATTTAAGTGATTTAGATAATTTTTGCTCTTCGGAGTAAAAATAAATGAACAATTTGTTAAACGTCCAAAAGGATGGTTAAACATTCTGAAGAATTGGTTAAAGTATTCTCTGTTTCTTACAAACAGAGAATGCTGACAAATACCCAAAAGCTTGCCTTTACGGCTATTTCCGAATTTGTAAATGCTTTGAGTGAGAGTTTTGGCTCCGGTTCAGGTTCAAACCGAATTGGAACCCATCAACGTCCTCTCGATCTTTACGCAAGATTACTTGTTTATGTTAATCCTGGAGTGGTTAAGCCTGAAATTGTACTCAAACATATTAACTGTTTTTCTGAATACATTGTAAGAAATATGAAAGATATCCTTGCAAAAAGAAAGCCAGTTGATCAAACTCTCAAATATAGCGATCGAATCTATCTTCCAATTAACTTGATTCTCGAGAAGTCCGATCCAAAAACTGCAGATGCAGTTTGGACTCATCTTTTGACAATTACAACTCTTCTCTTCCCTGACAGTCAAGCAAGAGAACTATTGACAACTCTCGAATCATCTCCAGTGCCGACTAACGAAGAAAAAATAGTTCATGACATGATTGCGGAGATTTCTCCAATGATGGACGAAAATGCTGGTAATCCGATCGCAATTGCAACTAAATTAATGAAAAATGGCGCATTTGCGAGGATGGTGAAAAATATGGAGCAACAAGCTTCAGCCGGACAACTGGATATTCATGCACTGGTGGGAACTGCAATGAAAATGTTCCAAACCCCAGGAGAAATTTCTTCAACTCCTCTCTCCGTTATTCAAGAGGGCGCCGATGATGCAAATGGATCAATTGATGAGAAAGGAGAACAATCTTCGGAAAAGTAACGAAAGTGAGAGTCAAATAACTTTTCTTTCTTGAAAGAAAGAGAAATTAACAATAGATCAACCTGAACGGAAATGTCGGGAAAAACGGTCAAAAATATTGAAAAATCGAAAAAAACCAAGCTTAATTCGGTCTATAACTAGACGTCGTTAAGCTTGGTTTTTTGTCAAAAATCAAATTTCTGATTGACTACCCATCAACTTTTTTCTTCGCAAACATCAATTTCTAACTCAATGAAACCATCAAGTCTTGTAGATTTCGAAATTGAACCGGTTTTGCAAGAAATGGAACAGATGCTTTTTGACAAAATTGTTTATCTTCATCTGTAACAGATGCTGAAACACAAATTAATTTCATTGTCTTATTTGGTTTCTTATTTATTGTGGTAATTACTTCATACCCGTCAATAACCGGCATTTTCAAATCAATGAATAAGTAAGAATAACTTTTCTTTTGAATCATATTCAAGGCTTGAAGACCATCTTCGGCACAATCAATTTCCGAGAAACCAATTGATTGGAGTAATCTAGACAAAATTTCCCTTCCACTTGGATCATCTTCAGCAATCAAAATCTTTTTCTTCAGATCAAGTCGAATCGAATTTTTCTTTTTCAAATAGAGAGAATTTTCCAAGGCCCTTGCAATACAATTGTACAATTCTGTTGGAGTAAAATTAAGCAGATGAAAATATGAGTCACTCTTCTTTTGAGGTAAGATTTTACAGGCATGTATAATTGGAATTTTTGGACAAATTTCCCAAATCTTATTCGAATTTTGTTCAAATTCTTTTTCTCCATCTTCAAGAATGACAAGTTCAAAATCATATACATAACTGCTCAAGATTGTTAAAAGTTCTGAAAAAGATTGAACATTAAATACTTTCATTCCCCATCGTAATAGCAGTGGATTTAATTCTGTTTGAACTTTCTCTGAAACAAATAAACAAACTTCTTTCTTAAATCCAAGTTGAGAACTTCGAACTTCTTGAGCTCTCTGAAGTGGAATTTCAAAAACAAATTCCGAACCTTCAGATGAAGATTTTTCAAGACGAATAGTTCCTGAGAGCAATTCGGTTAGTTTTTTCGAAATAACTAATCCAAGCCCTGTTCCCTCTTCTCTTGAATGATGAAGTCGAGTAAAAGTTCGAAACAATTCATCCGATTGAATTTTTGAAATGCCACAACCAGTATCGGCAATCTTAAAGATAAGATATTCTTTTTCTTTGATCATCAGATTTACTTCAAAGTTAATTTTTCCTTTCGCCGGTGTGAATTTAATTGCATTACTTAGCAGATTAATACAAATCTGAGCTAATTTTTGAGAATCGGTTAAAATCATCTTTGGGACATCTGGATGAAAAAAGAGGGTAAAAGTGTGTCCTTTTTCTTGGATTGAAATATGGAGAGTTTCTTCGACAAAACCAAGTAAATCATACAAATTGGTAATTTGTACGTTTAACTTCATTTTACCTGACATTAGTTTTGAGTAATCTAAGATATCGTTGACGACTCGAATTAAACTCAAACCGCATTTTTGTGCCGAGTAGAGATATCCTTGTTGAGCAGAATTTAACCCCGATGATTCAAGAATTTGAAGATATCCCAGTAACCCGTTCAAAGGATTTCTCAATTCATGACTCATGTTCGAGATAAAAGAATCATTTGGTAATTCTTTCTTGATCGATAGAATTCGAGCAACAATTAAGTTGATTAGTTGTTCAACAAACTGATTTGGACGCTCTTTTGGACTGAGTAAGCCAATTAGACCACAGACTTTATCTCCAGATAATAAGGGTATCCATGATTCTTTTTCGTCAAAATAAATAGATCGCGTAATGATTGCTTTCTCCGAATGAATATTTGTTTCAATTGAATCTGTTGAGGTTTGAATTGTCGGACCGTTAAAGACCCGAAGATTCGCCGAATTAGATTTTGTCTGTTCTTGAATTTCCTTGAGACAATTCAAGAAGAAATCATTTAGAGAGGTCGAAACAAGTTGATTCACATAGAAAGCCAGTTTGCGAAGAGGCATCTAACCAGTCTTGAAGAGACGTTTAACTTGTGTATTTGAGATAAAACTAGCCACTTCCTTTCGGTAGTTCAAAAATCTTTTCATTAAAAATCTTCTCTTAAAATTCTTATTCTCTAAAAGTGTGATGGCGTTTCGTCTCGTTGATTTGCACCAAAGGACGCAATTCTTTGCAAAAGCTCCAAGCTCCCAGAGCAAAAATTTAATTGTACCAGATCAATATCAATCAATTGAAGCTGCTTGTTCGGCGGCGAAACCTGGAGATATCATCCAAATTTATCCGGGTAAATATGAAGAAAAAGTTACCATTCCAGATCAAATTCACATTGAGGGGAAAGGTGTAGCATCAATGATTCGAATTGATCAACTTTCAGTCAATGGAACTGGTATCATTCAAAATGTGGCAGTTAATAAATGTATCTTTAATCAAGCGAGTTCTCGGCAAGCAAGTTATCTGTGTGTCGATCATCTCGACACAGAAGAAAAAAGTATGTTATCGCTTGAAAACTCGTCCATCACCTCTTTTCAAGGCAAAGGAGACGGCTTCCTTGATAATAATGAATTTGAAGGGCAATCGGAAATCTCTGGAAAATGGATTGCTGAGAAGTGTTCGTTTATCGACTGCGTGAAAAATTCATCGGCATTTGTCTTCTTTGACAATTGCAAATTGTCAAGTGACGATCAAGATTTGCTCTCGGTTGACCAAAATTCAGAGATTCACTTGATTCGTTGTACTTTGATTGGTAATCGGAATATTAAAGTCGGTCCTGGTAAGACAAGCCGATTTTCTTGTGTCGCAATTGGAGCTACTGGATTTGAAGGCAATGAGAATGTTAAGTTGAGTGAGGTTTAAGAAGTCTTTGAAGAGAAACGGTTAAACGTCCTTCGGGACTTTTTGAATTGGTTAAACGTCCTTCGGGACTAGTTAAACACTTTATCGAATCATTCAAATGAATAATTCATCTCAAAAGATTATTCGACTCTGGGATTTACCGAATGAAGAAAAAGACTTATCTTTATACGGTAGAAAATTTTCATGCAATCCGATTAGTTTCCCTCTTTCCGTTAAGAATCTTCTTAGTCAAATCCGATCATGTGCGAATCAACAATGGAATTTCTTCGAACTTCCTCTTTTAATGGGTAGAGATTTTTACATTTCACTACTTGATATCTATCTTGGAGATGCGGAAAAGAAAAATCTTGATGGTGTCACAGTCAGAGTAAATTTTTTACTTGAACCTGGACAAAAAATTACAATTCCGAAAGCACAATCTTTCCAATTGATTCGAGAAATAACACATTCTATTCCATGGTCAATTCGAGATGTCAAAATGGGATTGACCACAAAATCATCAACATTGGAAGAAACTGATTATTTACTCGCCTATATTGAAAATCCACCGATGAAGTTTTCTTTTGATACTCCTATTCCGAATCAAAATTTATCGATTCACATCGAAGCATATGACTCTCTTCAAGCAATGCAAAAATTTGTCGCATTTGGCATCGAATTTATTGCCCTTACGACGAAAGGTAAAACAAAGTTCTTGACCAAAGATAAATAATTTCTCTTAAAGGATGAATCCTTTAAGAAATGTCAATTTCTGACCGTTTGATTCAATTAATTGCGTCAGGTTTATCTAATCGAGAGACAAATTGGAATTCTTTTTTAACAAAAGATTTGTATGATCCAAGATTATTTTTGTTAATTACCAATTTTGTTGATCTCTCCCAAGCAGATAAATTACAAGCCATTTATCCAAGAGGTTTGATATGTTATTTCCCAGATGATCTTTTTATTAAAACGGCACAAAAATATATCCGCGGAGACATAACCGCATTTTATTGGTCACCTTTGCATACAAGTTATCATTGCATCGATTTATCTTCACCGGAAATGATAGATTATATTTTTTCATTGGTAAATAATTATTGCATTTCTGGATTTAAACTTTTGCACGAATACTCAGTATATGTAATTGTATCAGAAAAATATCACTTGCTTAATTTACTCTTGAAGTATAAACGAAAACAGGATGTACTTTCGTTTGATGATATTAAATTTATTTTTATGAATCTAGCCGAAGATATTCATCAAGCTGGAACAGTTTATTTGGAATATGGAGTTAGTATCGAGGCGAAAATTTTCCTACTTTTTTTGCAATCGCTAAACTTTACTTTTATTGATTATCACCGATGGTATCAAATGATAAAGAAATATTTCCCAGGAGATCAAATTCTTGATGACATTAATCAAAGATGGAATTTGTCTTTAACCAGGTTTACTTCCTTCAATTCTTTTGGTGGTTTTCAGATTGAAATTTTCTTTGAATATTTTTCGAAGAGTCATCCTCTTTGGGAAAAGATATTGAGATATCATTTCTCCCTTGATTTATTTATCTTTCTTGAATGTCCATTTTCTGAACACTTAATCGAACATCCAGATGAACTCGAAATATTACTTCGTGCAAATAAAATAGATAAACGAGAATGTTTACAATGTTTGATTGAACACGACTCCGAATTAGTTGATACTTTACAAGATCTTTTTCCGAAGAAAATTCGTAAAGAGTTTTATACTTAACCAGTCCCAAAGGACGTTTAATCATCCCAAAGGATGATTAAAATGTTCAAACGTTTTGATTCATCTCGATATTTGGAGGAACCGAATCGTCTTTTTGATTCATCTCGATATTTGAAGGAACCGAATCGTCTTTTTGATTCATCTCGATATTTGGAGGAACTGATTCAATCTTCGGTTCTTCAAAATTAAACTTGATCTTTTTAATTTCATCTGTTCCAACAGATAATAGAGTTCCATCAGAATAAAGATGAGAGTGAATATGGTAATATGCTGATTGATCAGTATGTGTGACATTTTTTTCACCAATTTTCATTACTTTTATAGTTCCATGCAAGCCTCTCCAAATAATGACGATATGAGTGTTAGACAAAAGAACAGTGTTAATGTGAGGATTGTATTTTGAAAAAGAATGTTGGATAACAAGCTTCTTATCTTTAGTAGTGCAAACAAACACCTCATTCACAAGAGGATAAGCAAAATACTTTTCATCTGGTGAAAAGTTAGCCGGTAATCCTATATATTCAAAAATCTTTTGATCTTGAAGATCAATGAGTATACTTTTAGTCTTTTCGATGACACGAGAGCATATCACGTAAGAAATATATCTTCCAGAAGGAGAGATTGTGGGACATCGTTGAGGAAAATGATCCAGCTTGAATATTGGCTTACCATTTGGATCAATTACTTGCCAATCACATCTGCTGCGAATTGTATAGATACCATTGTTTGAACGAAGAAAATACCAATCGCCTTCTTCGCCCTTATTCATTGTCTCTTTACGACAACCTCGAGTTAAACGTCCTTTAGGATTGGTTAAACTTGCTTTTTCATCGGTAAAGTCAACTGTAAAATCGTTTACATTGTCATGACTTATTGTGACGATTGGTTTCTCGATCGCAAAAACAATCTTAATTCCATGTTCTTCGAGTCGCTTCGGAAACTGAAGAGTTGACGTCATTGATTTATTTTTCCCCGTTTGTTTCCAAAATAAATCAATTTTCCTTTTCCTCGAAAGGAGAAGGAGGTTATCGTTGTTCAGGAGATAAGTAAGTCATTCCGAGGGCATCAAAAATATCTTTTTCTTCTTTGTAAAGAAATTCTTGATTGCCGTAAAATAAGCCTCGTTGATTGAGAAGAAGACCTTTCTTTTTTGCAATCTCTCTCATTTGTCGATTAAAATCTTTTGAACCAGTGAAATACAATAAGGCAAATGGCCATCTTGCATTCTCAACGAGTTCAAAGTCGATTCTTCGATGGATATCTGTTGATCCTCCAAGAGTCAAAATTTTAACATTACCTTGACCAAGAATATGTCGAACAAGTGGATATAAATATTTCAATAGACTATCAATTAAACAAGGTAACTGATCATTCTTTTCTCGAACGATTACATCAATATCACCAGAAGTCGTTTTACCTCGAAGATAGCTACCACATATTTTCATTTCAATTTGTACCTTATTTTCTTGATTAAACTCAACAACTTTCTTTTGAAGTTGTTGGTTAAATTCATCAATCTCTTTTCGCTCAATTCGCGAATTAATTTGATTGTAATAATACAATCCAACTCGTTGATGATCGGTCAAGGGAATATTGAATTTAATCAAATCTTCAAGTGAACGCAAACCTTTCTCATACCAAACAGTTGCAGTAACTTCTCCAACTCCATAGATACCTTGAAAAAGATCGAGTACTCGCTTGCGTTCTTGTTCTTCGGCAGAAAAAATTAGCTCTTTGAGTTGGCCAGTTGACTGATATTCAAGAAACCGATTTAACATTCCTTCTCCAAATCCCTTCAATTCATGAAGATCGTTGTAATAGAGGAGTTCGTTTGAGATTCCCTTCAGTGATTCAATTGCGTTGGTGAATGCTCTTTTTCGAAATCCTTTCGCAGCTCTTGTCAGAGCTTCAAGTTGAAAGAGAAACTCAGTTCGAGGAACTCCTCTCTCAAATTCGATTTTCTTTGAGGACATTACTATTAATTGATTTTTGTTGATTAACAAAAATCAGAAATTTAATCAATTTTCGAGGACGAGTTTCAAGTCCACGGTGAAGGACGAGTTTCAAGTCCACGGTGAAGGACGAGTTTCAAGTCCACATTGAAGGGCGATCTTCTTTACTCACATTTAATTGAAGTTTATCAAGATCTTCTTCTTGAAGTTTGTAAGGAAGTTTCATATTCTTCAATTGAAAAGAGATTTGAAGATTTGACGTTTGAAGGAAATGAATCTTTAGCACAATCTCTCGAAGAATATTCTTTAATTGTCTCAAACCCGGAATACTGGATAGATTAAAGTGATGAATAATACGAGAGATAATTTCATCGGTAAATATGATACTATTTTGATCAAGTTTCAATGCAGCGAAAATCTCCGGAATTAAATGTCGTTGGGCGATAATAATCTTTTCTCGAATTGTATATGCTGGAACTTGAACAACATACAATCTGTCAATCAAAGGTTGAAAATTTGGTAAACTATTCATTGCAAGAATGAACCACATTCGAGAAAGATCAATCGGAATTTCAAGCCCGAGGTAATCATCATGAAAGTTCCCATTTTGCTCAGGATCAAGAATATGGAGAAAAATATTGTACAAACTATTAGTCAGATGAGCTTTTTCACTTCCAATCTTTTCAAATTCATCAAAGAACATAACCCCATTGTTTGCTTTCATTGAAAGGACGGCTGAAGTTATTTCACCTGGTTGAGAACCAATATAAGTATATGAATGACCTCGGATACGATCGATTGATTCAAGGCCGCCGCAAGGAACTTGAGCAAAAGGAAGATTGAGTGCCTTCGCCATTAAGCGAGCAATTTTTGTTTTACCTACTCCCGGAGGACCAAGGAGAGCAAGATTGGATCCCTGAACATGCGGATTGGTCAATTTGGTATTCAAAAAGACCAACAGTTGCTCTTTGACTACTTGCATGCCATAAATTTCCCGATCAAGAATATCTCGAAAATTACGCAAACAAAATTCTCGTTCTGAAGGAAGATCAATAAACACTTTATACGGAATCTGCAAGACTGTGTTCAACCATTGTTCAAGTTTTGGCTTTTCATCATCACTATTACCCATTCGTTCATAGTGAATATATCGTTGATAGATGAAACGTTTAGTCTCATCATCAACAGGAAGATTGATGATTTGAAATGAAAAAGATTTCTTTTGGGCAAGTTTGTCGATTCGATCTTTTTCTTCGGTATGAGATCGTTGTAGATCAGGTGGTAGACTTAACAATTCATCGAAATTTCGCTGTGCAGATTCAAATTTAGTTTGATAAACTTTTTTGTAATCAAGATAATCTTCTGAGTCCGGATCTTTATCCTTCAACACTCGAAGCATTTCAAGTAACTTTAATTTATCTGAATGAAAGATGTTACTCGTAAGTAACTTTAAAGCTGATGGTTGCTCTTGAATCACTTCTTTACAATAACCCCGGAGTAATTTTCTTTGTTTGCGAGAAAGTTTCTCGTCCCCAATTACAAGAGTGTAAAAGTCGATATAAGTTTGTTCAAGTGGATCAAACTCATTCTTTTGAATATTTGAAACTGGAGGATTCAATTGGGCTAATGGAGGAACATCAACTTCAACTGGTTGATCTTCGTCATCAAAAATTAGTTTTCTCTTTCCTCCACGTGTCACAACTTCGATTGCGTCATCTTCGACGCTATTTGGATTATCATTCAGAAGAATGACTTCGCCATTTTCAAGTTTTCGAAAATGAAGTCGAGTCGATCGACGAGGCATTTGTTGATGTTAAGGAAGTAAAAGTAAGTACCAAAAAATTGACTCTTTGTCTTTAGAAGAAGAAAGAAATCTTTAACCAGCCCTCTGGCGTTTAACCAGCCCTCTGGCGTTTAATCAATCTCAATCTCAAAACCAATCTCAAAAGTCCTTTGAATGTCAATTGCTGTTCCTCTTCAAAAACTTACACAGCAACAGCGTGAAACTTTAACTCAACAACTTGAAGTAAGAAGTAAAGATAATCCATTTATTCAAACTGAAGGCGTTGTAGTGAACGCATATGAAATTGATGGTGAAAATGTCTATCTTCCTTTTTATTTCGGCTGTCAATATTTGAAACAATATCCAAATGAAGCTTTTCCGTTTACACAAAAATCTTTACCGTTTGAAGGAAAACTTCGAGAATATCAGGAAAAAGTTGCTAAACAAGCAATTGAACGATTGTTGAAAGTGAGAACAGCTTTCTTATCTATGGCTACAGGAAAAGGAAAAACATTGACTTCAATTTATCTCGCTTCTTTGTTTGGATATCAAACCATGGTATTAATGCATCGTATTAGTTTATTTGATCAATGGAAGGAAACTATTGAAAAGGTTCTTCCGAAAGCAAAAGTTCAGCTGCTTGATAGTAAGTCGCTAATTGATCCATCAGCGGACTTTGTCTTAATGAATCCAATTAATGTAATGAAAAGAAACAGAGCAGAATTTGCTAATATTGGTTGTCTGATTGTTGATGAAGCACATGCGATTTGTTCCGAAAAGATGAGTCGAGCTCTCTTTTATTTTTGCCCTAAAATTTGTATTGGTTTGACTGCAACACCAGATCGAAGTGACGAAATGGATAAAATTCTTGATCTTCATTTTAGTGAAGATCGAATTATTGTACCTCTTCAAGTTGAATGTATCTACTACAAACTCGAAACAAGACTGATTCCTCCAAAGAAAATGAATATGCAAGGAAGAACTGATTGGAATTCAGTGCTAGCTTTTCAAGCCGATCATAATCAGAGAAATATTTGGATCATTCAGTTATGTCGCCTGTTTAAAGACAGAAATATCTTAGTTCTTTGTAAAAGAGTTAAACAAACAGAAACTTTGTATTACAATTTATTGCACTGTAAAGAGAGCGTTGATTATACGACTGGATCGAAATCAGATTTCAATCGTGATGCAAGAATTCTGGTCACTACTTTCTCGAAGAGTGGAGTTGGTTTTGATCATCCAAAATTGGATATGTTAATCCTTGCTTCTGATGTCGAAGAAATGTTTGCACAATATTTTGGAAGATGTGTCCGTAGAGAAGATGTTTCTCCTATTATTGTCGACTTGGTAGACAATTTACCCAATCTTGAAAAGCATTATCTTTCACGAAGAAAATATGCAATGAGTGTTGGTGCAAAAGTGCTTGATTTTCGAGCATCTTTTCCAAACTTCGATCTTTCTCTACCAAAAGAATAAGAATAATTTTTCTTCACCTTGAGAGGTGAAGAATTTTTAATTATTTCGTTTATCTACTTTCATTTTATCGTTTTATCATTTTATCGATTAGGAGGTGGTACCATTGAGGGATTGAGCGCAGTTACTTTTGGAGGCATAACTGGGAGTTGAGGCATAGAAGGAACTGAAGGAAGTTGAGGAACTGAAGGCATACCGGGAACTTGCGGAATACTTGGAACTTGGGGGCCTGAAGGCATCCCAGGAACATTTTGTGGAAGATTCATCATCAGTGGAGGAGCAGAAAATTCTGTCTTTGGAGGCTCAGTGTTTCCAATTGGAGCAACATTTCCAACCGGACCGACATTTCCAGTAGTCAAAGGAGTTGTCGAGAGCAAAGGATTTTCTGTTGAAGTAGACACTCCGATTGGCGGAAGCATAATAGCCAATAGACTCTTTTTTGCCGTAAGATAAGCAGCATACTTTGGATCAGACAAAACTTGATCAACTGGTACTGCATTTTCGCTCACCTTACCCAAACGAGGAAGGAAATCTCCAGCAGGTTGGCAATCAACTTCATGGACCTTTGACATAATAAAGACTTCACCTTTAGCTGAAATGTAGATACTTTCCAAAATAATTGAAGGAGTTGCCTTAAAACCTTTCTTCAGAAAGACCATCGGATCAACTTCCGCAGGAGCTCCATCGGCATCAATGACATCTTTCCAATAAAATTTAGTTCGAATTGAAATTGTTTGTACTGGGGGTTTACCGGTCTTTGTAACAAACAACTTTGGATTCCAGATTGGAGGATCGTCTTTCTTAATCTTTCCCGATGCCTTATCCTTACCACGAGAAAAAACCTTTGTATTACGAAGATCTCTCTTATCTTTGTCACCAAGCAAAACAGTATCTTTGATTTTCATCAAATGATCAAGAACACGATCAACAATCCAATATTCAATCAAATCAGTAATATATTTTTCATCTTCAGTCGCCCCATCACGACTCCACATTGCATAGCCAATTTGATAACCAGTCAACAGATTTTTATCTTTCATATCAGTCGAGGGATTGACTCCGAAGCAATAAGCCTCTTTCAAACGGAAGACGAGATTCTGAAGTTTTCCATCCGGACGTCGATCCTTAATTTGGATTCGATAAGCGGGCATTGCCTTTCCGTCATCAGATTTCACGGGTTCGAGCTTTGGTTCAGTAAATGTCAAACGATTCAAATCATAACCAAGAAATGTTCCGTTTTCTTGACCACATTGATAGACTTGATCTTGGGACGCGGTGTTGAGAGGGTATTTGTTCCAAGGTGTTGCATTTGAAGGAACGATTGAAAAGTTATCGGATTGTTGAGGTTGGAATGTAAGTTGTTGAGGTTGAAATGTAGGTTGTTGAGTAGCCATGTTGAAAGTAATGAAGTTTTCGATTTAGAGAAAGTTTTTAGCGTTTGAAATACTTGGGATCTTTAAGAAGGAGGGTTTCTCTTCAAATTAAAAAATAGATAATCAATTTTTATTTTTTATTTGCTCACTTGAGGCGATTTTGAATCATTAATTTATCCGCGATTTAATCGGGGTTGTTTATTTTTCTCTTTTTTAAACTTTTCGAACCGGTTAAATTAAAAAGAGTCTCAGTTATCACTTTAATAACAAAACTACAAAAAAATTGATCTAAAGGTAACGGATTAGAAATAAAACCCTCGCTCTTCACTCGAATTGCAAAACTCAAAACTTCAAATGTCTGCTCAAGTTGCTATGACTCCTGCTCCCGTTGCCGTGGCCGCTCCCGTTGCTGCGGTCCCTGTGATGGCTGCTCCTGTAGCTGCGGCTCCTGCTCCCGTCCCCCCTCAACAAACCTATGTAGTTCAAATTGTTAATGGTGTCCCTACTTATGTTCCCGTCCCCGCCACTCCTGCTGTTCCGGAGAAGAAGACTCGTCAGAGACGTGAAATTACTGAGGCCACTTTGGGTGCTGCTTTTGCTGAGGTGCTCAAGTTGGTTGATGATGAATTGAAGGCAATTGCCGAGCGAAAGGAGCAACAACCGAAGTCGACGGTTCCTACTGGATCTCGTCTATTGCGTCAAATTGGTTCTCGTGTCAAGAAGATTCAAAGTGATACCACTCGATTGTTGACCAGCTCTCGAAAGAAGACTCGACGACCTACTTCTAACCCCAATGGAGGTTTCCGAAAGTTGCAATTGGTCACTGACGCAATGGCTGACTTCGCCAAGCGTCCTCATGGAGATAAGATGTCTCGTATTGAGATTTCTCAACTCCTCTGTAAGTACATCAAGGAGAATGGTCTCAAGGACCAAAAGGAAAAGAAGTTTTTCACTCTTGATCAAACCTTGGCCGTTTTGTTGCGACGATCCGCTGGTGATCGTCTGACCTATTGCAATCTCCAACAGGCTTTGGCGAACGTGTTTGAGGCTACTCCTGCCAGTGTTGCTGCCGCCGCGAGTGCTTCGAGTGCCCCTGCTTCGAGTGCCCCTGCCGATCCAGCGGCAAGTGCTTCGGTTGCAGCTCCCGCTGTTGTCGAGACTGTTGCGAGTGCTTCAAACTAAATATCTTATAATTGAATAAATTTCTTAGTCTTAGTCTTGATATTAGTCTTAAAATAACTTGAATGTACATTTTAATCCTTGCAAATAAAAACTGAATTTTTGATATCATTCTTGATATCAAAAAATTAAACGTCATAAAGAACCGATTAATCATGAAAATTTGTGTTTCCGGCTCTCGTGAATGGGCAGACAAGAAAGTAATTTGGGATGTTCTTCTCGAATTTGATCGACAACATCCGAATGTCTCGAAAACTCTCCTCTCAGGAGGATGTCGAGGAGCTGATACATTTGCAGAGGAATTTGCAGTCGAACATAAATGGGAGATTAAACGCTATTTTCCTGAATGGAGTAAATATGGAGCATCAGCTGGTCCACGAAGGAACAACCAAATGTTATCTGAGAAACCTGAATTTATTTTCTGTTTTCCTCTCGCCAATTCAAAGGGAACTGTTCAATTGATTCAAGCAATTCCGAAACTTTCCCCAGATTCAAAAGTTTATATTCATCCATTGTAATTACTTCGAAAATTTCGAAAAATGGCATCATTTGAGGATGAAGGAAGTCCAGAAATTTTGTCTGAAATCACGCTTCCATTCAATACAAAAACAGAAGCCTTGTTTGCGATTGAACAAAGATATCAAAGATTAAAAAAGCGTGATCGAACTGTCGGATTTGAATATTTATCCGAAGAAGATCTCCGGAAGGTATTTCTCAAATACATCTCAAAAGAGGAGTTAGCAAAACTTAGTGACACCGAAGTCCGAGATGTCTTTCGCGAATGGTACAATTCGTTTCGTAAAAATTGAACGTTTTGTTTCTCAATTGAGAAATAAAATGAGTATTTTGGCTCTTGGAGATCTTCATATTCAACCGAGTAATCTTGCAGAAATTAATGTCTTTCTTACACAACTTGAGAAACATTTGAGTCAATCAAAATATCAATTGATTATTATCCTCGGTGACACTCTTCATACACATGAAACTTTACATACTCTCTGTCTGAATAAGATGCTCGAATATGTACAACTTTGCGAAAAATACTCTTCGACTTATGTTCTAGTTGGCAATCATGAGTATGTAAACAATGCGCAATTTCTCTCAGATCTCCATCCTTATTTAACATGGAAGAAAGATCATCAAATTGTAGATCGTCTAACTAAAGTTGAACTTTTCCATCAAGACAAAAAATATAACATATGCATGATGCCATATCTGCCAGATGGGAGATTTCGAGAAGCAGTTGAAGTCTCTGGTGAAAAGATTGAAAATTTTGATCTTTTCTTTGGACATCAATTATTTAATAAAGTGAAAATGGGTGCTATTGTCGCAGAAAATGTTGAAGATTGGGATGAAAAGTATCCTTTGATGATCTCTGGTCATATTCACGACCGTCAAACACCTTTTCCCAATTTGCATTATACTGGTTCTTCAATGCAAGTTTCATTTGGAGAGACTCAAGATTGTCTACTCACTGAATATCGACTTGAGACTAAAGAAATAATTCCAGTTAACATTTATCCTCCAAGGAAGAAAACTATTCATGCCAGTTTACCTCTTGATCATAATGTAATTCAATTACTCAAACCAGAACAAAATTTAAAATTCAAATTGATTCTTTCCGGACATGAAGAAGAGTTTAAGACCTTTAAACAAGGTATTTTATACCATCAACTTCTTGAACAAGGGATTCGAATTGCTTATAAGCAAAAGTTTGTTCAATATCTTCCGGTCAAGGCTGCGCAAAAAGTATCTTTTCGAGAAGAATTGAGCAAAATGATTCAACATGATGCCGAATTGGTTGAAATTTCTCGAAAAATATTTGATTAATTTTTCCTGAATGAAAGAAGTTCGGTATGCCCAAATCAAAATCTCGATCAAAGCGACAAAGTCGTAAATCTTCCCGATCAAAGAGACGAAATCGTAAATCTTCCCGATCAAAGCGACAAAGTCGTAAATCTTCTCGAAGCCCAAAGAAAAGGAAGAGTCCAAAGAAAAGGAAGAGTCCAAGTCCGAAGAAAAGGAAGAGTTCCTCGAAGAGAAAAGCATCAATCAAAACTTATAGTGGAAAGAGAAAATTGAATGATCATCCAAAAAGAACGTCGCCAATTCGGATCTTACCCGAAAATGCAGATTACTTACTCGCTGAAAAGCTCCGTTCAAAATCACGAGAAAAGTTCCCTTCTCTTCGTAACTCGAAAAGATTAATCGCCGAATTTTCACCTCAACTTCCAAAAAGTATTGGAGAAATTTCTCGAAGTCGAATCGGATTTGTTACCGATTCTAACAAATCTTTTTCAATTGGAAGGCAAATCTCATCAAATGGAGAATCAATTGCATACGAAGGCCAGGACGATACAACTAAAGAAAAGGTTTTCATTAAATCAATGAAAAACACTGTGGGAGGAATGGGAAAGTTTATCCCTCTTCACGAACTTGAAATGTTAAGGGAAATTTCGAACCAACTCGGCTCTCAATTTGAAAACGAATTTATTCCGTTACTTGATTTTAAGGTTAGTCCGAACATAATCTATCTGGTCTACAAATGGAATCCTGGAATTCCGTTGTTTGAACTGCCTTCAGAATTGAAATCAAAATGGGTGGAAGATATTTACGACCAAATATACAACCAACTTGAAGTACTCCATATGTACGGTATTGTTCATGGAAGAATTGCACCAAAGAACATTCTCGTCTTCGAGAAAAATGGAAAACCGGTTGCCACGCTGTCAGATCTCGGAAAGAGTTGTTTTACAAAAGAGAGTTCTTCGTTGCTTCAATGTCGAAATGTCGATAAAACATCTGGATTGTTAGATGCATTGAATTATCACATTCCACCTTCTGTGAAAGCAGATCATTTTGCATTGGCTTTAACAATTGTGTCTATTCTAGATCCTAAGATAAAGCAAGAGGAAATACCCGAAATGATTAGTGCGGTTAGCAAAGTTGACAAATCGCGTTTGCCAGAATTCAAACAAAATCTTAATAAAGCTATTCAAGAGAAAGTTGCCGATGAATCCTTGATTAATCGTATTTACAATGATATTGAAAGCTTTTTTGAAGCAGAATAAATTGAACGTCCCTTCAAGATTTTTTTTGAACTAATTAAACGTCCCGAGGACTGGTCAAAAGTGGGTCTATCTTTTCCCCAAAGGGAAAAGATTTTTGTAATGATGGTTATCGGTCAGTTATTCATTCGATGAAATTGCCGAGACAGTTCGTTCAAGCACTTCAACAGACAAAACCATTGGTTCGGTTTTTGACAGACTTTCTTTTTCACTCTTGTTATTGTTATTATTGCAAGAGCTTTCTTCTTTTTCGCTTTCATCACTCTCATCACTTTCATCACTCTCAAAAGTGATTTCGACTGCAGGCTTGTTTTTCTTATTCTTTGGAATCTTGCGTCCATTGAGTTGAAAGTGAATGTCATCATATTTTCTCATTCTCGCCTTGATTTTCATCTTGGCGAGTAGAATAATATCGTTCAAAGGTTGATAGAGACAATCACCAGTTCGATTCATCCATTCCTCAATTGTTTCACATTTCTTCCCCAAGATATCTTGGTGAAGACGAGGGCATTCTCCAGTTTGATTGCAATATGACGGACAAGTCAAACGATCAAAGCACAATCGTGGAACCAGTTGTTTCACATCATGAGCTTGAGCACAATCTTTGCGCTTACACTTACCAAGTGGAAATGCACCAAAGTAATCGACACAGTAAGCAGTATTTCTTAGGTATTGCTCTTGACCATGTGGAATACTTGGCCACACCAGTTGGGTACGAAACTCGTACTCATGAGGGAACTCAGTAGGATGAACTCGCCCACATTTTTTGGTCGGATCACTAAAGATTTCTTGATGGGCTTTTAAAGCTTGTTGATAAAGCTTTCTTCCTCGATGAGGCAAGACGTTTTGTTCGAACGCCGACCAGTACTCGATGAATCGTTTACACTGATCACCATAGCCACATCTCTTACTGTCAAACTTGGCAGGCAGAGCTTGGATGAACTCCTTTCGTTCACCATTCACATCGCGAGAAATTGTATGAAGACGGATTGACATTTTCAATTTGATACTTCAACAAATATCAAAGTGAGTCTGTTTTACAATTTTTCCCTTCTTTTCTGTCAAAAAAAATCATTTTTCAATTTCACATCTTTATTCATATCGATTTTTCATTGTCATCGCATTGATTCGAGCTTGAATCAAGTCTTCTCGAAGACCTTGTTGAGCACCAGAACATGCACTTGGAGGCGTTGGCTCAGGTTCATCAATTGATCGAATGTCTTCTCCATTTTCATTGCTTCCGGAACTTCCGACGCTACCTGTTGAGATTGGAACACCAAAAACTTCCCCAAGTTGGATTCGATTTGGAGTCATCATCCTTGAATTTAGCCGAAGTGACATTGGAATGTATTTAATTTGAAAAAACTTTTTTTAAATGAATGGAAAAGACAACATGGGCGCGACTTCATCGCAGCTCGATAACGAAGGGATCGCAGAAAATAAATTCCCCTTCTTATTGAAATCAGTCAGTGAAGCTTCTGATGTTCAGAGAAAAGTTTCGATTCATCGATTGCCAGATTCACTACAGAATTGGTTTGACAATCAATTTCCAGGACTCCAAGATCTTCTCTCTCAAAATGAAATGATTATTGCAGGTAGTTTCCCCCTTCAACATTTAATTGGAGAAAAATGGGGCGATTCGGATGTAGATATTTGGATTGCTGATAAAGATAAACTTCGAAAACTCTCTTCTTATCTCCTTGCACAGGGATATAATCTTCCTGTAAAGCATGGAACTGTCTTGACTGAATCTGACACATATTCAAGATTGAAGAGATGGGTGAGAACAATCTACGTTTACCAAGATACAAATAGAAGGAAACCTGATGTTCAAGCAATTTTAACTCATGCAAACGTTGCTTTAAAAGATCTCGTCGAATCGTTTGACATTGACGCTTGTTGTGTGTTTACAGATGGAGAGAAACTGATCACTTCATTTGAAAATACCAACTTGAAACAACGTAAAACATCACTCAATTCAAATGCCATTTTTGAACAGTCTCCATATGAATGGTTCCGAACGCTTCGTCGTGTTGAAAAGTATATGTCAAGAGGATTTTCATTCGACTGGTCCGGACTCGACTATGCTCTTCATGAATCTCCGATGTACAATTTTATTCGAAAGTACGCCAAAGTTTATCCAAAACCAGAAGAGCCATATCCTTATTATCCACATGAATATGGTACAAATTTTGTCGACGCTTATGTCAATAAATGGAATTCACTTGCCGATCAAATTTCAAAAATTGGTGAAATTCCCCATCTTGTCTTGACACTCAATCATCTTCATTTCTATATTCATGGTGAAGTAATCTATTCAATCGAATTAATAAAGAAAGATTTCGGAAAGGCGATCGAATTGATTGAAGAAGATCTTCCGACAAAATGCTTCGATTATATTATGTTTGATGAGACAAAATTCGATCAAATTGAAGATACTTTCAAAGCGACTATTCAAGTTGGAGATCAAATTTATTGCTTCTCAATTGAACATTTTCTCAAACTTTTTTCGTTTGACCCGAACGAGTTTGGATTTGAATTTCCCGAGCTTAGACAATTCCAAGTAAATTCTTCAGAAGGAATTGAATCTTCCCCTAAAATTGCTCTTTTGGCAAAAGCTCAAGAATTTATGACTCCATTTTGCTCAACTGTGATGTCTTATCGCGATGCTTTGAGATTTCTTTACAAAAATTCTTGCAATTGGAATCTGGAAGAATTTCAGTGCAATCGTTCAATCCTCCCTTTTCTCAATAAACTCATTAAGAATTGGGTCGAGCAGTTTGAAAAGTTTGAAGAAGAAGTGAGTAAACATGTCAACTTTAATCGTGTATTGAGGCACTATCCAGACTTGAACTATATTGCAAATAGTTTGTCGGATTTGAACGACGACGCGTCAAACAATTCCGAAGTGATGATAGGCAATGTTTACGGCATTTTTAATCTGATTAAGAATCAATATTACATCACAGGGAAAACGAGTGAAAGAAATTCGAATATTTTCTTTGGTTGTTCAGGTAAAGATAAAAGTCCAAAAAATCCCCCTCTTGAAGATGGATATTTTCTTCTTCGACTCACTGGAAACTTCCTGATTCCACTTAAACAGGTTACGATGGCAATTGACTCCTTCTTTTTTGGAGCGAGACATTTTGTCCTCAAGCCAATGAAAGATGAACGAGGATATCACAAACGTCTCGATTACACAATTAATTATGGTTTAGTCAACGATGAACAAAAACAAAGCGAATTGTACATTTCGGCCGATCACTGTCAAGCTGGATCGGAGAAACTTGTTTATCAACTCTATCGAAAGGAACAGCACATTTATCGACCTGATGGAAAGAGTTACACTGTTGTTGACAAAAAGAATATTCAACCCGAAGATGCCGAACGACTCAAAGGAATTCGGAGATCTCCTCTAGTGATTGAACAATTATCACCTCCTCCACCAATTCAACAAACGGTTGAATCCGTCCCTTCGGGACTTGAATCCGTCCCTTCGGGACTTGAACCGGAAGAAGAGCCAATCAATGAAGAAGAAATTCTTCGGTATTCATCTGGGAATGGAAGAAAAGAATAATTCGAAAGAAAAAGAATAAAAATTTCCGATCCAAAAATGGATCTGAAAGAAAAGGTCAAACCACTTTCAAGTGGACAACTCCGAATTGACAAAGTTGTGCTCCATAAAAACGTTCAAGATTTATTCAATATCTTCCCAGACTTTGGAAATGTGCTTCGATCGTCCCAAGCAGTTGTCGCCGGAAGTTTCCCTCTTCAAATGATCATGAATGTTGTATGGTCAGATTCAGATGTTGACATTTGGACCTCAAATCAAAGAGGAGTTAAAAATTTAATCAGTTACTTTCTTCAACTTGACTATGAACTACCAAGCCAACTTGGAACCGAGAGTTTAAGCGAAGATTATCTACGATTTGGAAGTACGGTTAAACATATTCATTTTCTTCATCATATTCAAAAGGCTAAATTTCCTCGTGTGCAAATTATTGTTCTTTACACCGATGAAGATGAGAAAGAAAGTACCTACCCAATTTTGAGCGCAATCAATAATTTTGACATCGATGTTTGTAAAGTATTTTTTGATGGACAAAAATTTTTCACTATGTTTGATCTGACTTATTTACCAGAGAAAGAAACTTCAATCGGAATGAAGGCAATTGAAACTCAATCTCCTTTTGAATGGCTTCGAACACTCAAACGAATTCATAAGTATCAGGATCGCGGATTTAAATTTAATTGGACAACATTGATCCATTTGAAGAACGCTGATTATCCACTCTCTTACATTTTAAACAACAATTTGCCTTGGCCTGAAAAATCAAAGAAAAATGGAGGTACGGCAAGCTACGGACCAACAGTTGCAATCGGATTTCGAAATCATTGGAATTTCCTTGCCCGAGGAGAAGACGAGATGCCTCAATTTTTCCATGATTACAAATCAGGTGTAACTTATTTGATTGCTGATGGTAAGGTTTATTACACCAGTTCAAGTAACGAACGAGCTCCAGTTAATTTTCTGAATCAAGAAGAATCATTACCTGACAAGTGTCTACAAATAACTGAGATGGGAAATGCAGAGATTGATGTAGATCAACATTTGAAAAAGAATTCGAACTTAATCATTTCATTTGGAAATTCGGTTTATTGCTATTCATTTGAACAAATGATGGGTTATCTAAGTGAATTTGGAGAAAGATTGTACACCAGATTTTTGAACGTCTTTCCCGATGGAAAGAATGCAATTGCAATGGTTGAAGATCTTGCAGGAGAAATTAATAAGATTCTTCGAGTTCAAAGAAATAAACAAATTCCGGTTCAATTAACTGGTAATCTTGACGAACATGTTCGCGGATTAGTCGCGCCTTATATCGAAGAAGCAGATCGAGGAACTCGAGAATTGAGAGCTCGATATGAGAAAGTTGATCCAATCAATTGGTTTAAGATTTTAGCACCGAGTGATAAGATTCGTAGATATTTCTATGGGGTTGTTCGTTATTGTCAAAATGTTCTCGATGAAGCTCAAAATGGTTATATTCGGAGAAGTACACTCTCTCGATTAAGGAGGTTTATTTTTGGATTAATCGAAACTTCTTCACCCGGAAGAAAATCGACCCAAACTTTTACGGTTCATTTCCCATGCCTCTCCAATGACGACCTAAATGTCGATAAAAATACTCCTTTGATTTTATTGCATTTTGATGTTGATATTTTGGTGCTTTATGAAGATTTTGTCCAATCGATGTTGGCATTCAAGTATGAGCGAGAAAAATTCCGGCACTTCGTTATTGCTCCAGCGATTACTGAACGAGGACCCGTAATTATTCCTGCAATTACTAATGAAGCTTATACCCCCGAAGGTAAGCTGTATTTCCCTCAAGAGGAATACAAAGGATGTCAAATTCAAAGAAACATTCCTCTCCATCGAATGTTTATCAATCCCCTTGATCTGAACGGAGTTCGACGAGGAAGGAAAACTCAAGCATCAGCCCCTCTCGAAGAAGTGATGGAGAAATTTGGCTCAATTCAAATGTATCAGCCAGCGGAAAAAATTGAAGACTTGACTGAATCATTGTCAAGAAAAAGATTTCAACTTGGAGAAAAATGAATAAAATGGATCCTATAAAGTTTCGCTACGAATTCAAAAGATCAGCATTATACTCTAACAAAGATAAAAAATTTTGGCACTCCTTATTGATGGCTGAAACAATAATGCGTCCAATACCCGGTTCAGAAGATGAAAAGGAGATTCAGTTGATTAAAAAATTGCTGAATGATGAGAATTACAGTCTTTGGATTGTTGAACGATTTCCCTCTGAAGATGGTGAGCAATTAACTATTTCATCTCAAAATCAGATTTGCTATTCGATTCATAAAAATTACGTTGATAACTTTGAATTGATTAGTTTTATCTTCGAACTTCTCGGAAAAAGATAAAATATTTTTCCTTAAAGAAAGGATGGCTTCCTTTCTTTTTCAACTCGGAAAAGATATCTTAATAGGTTCAATAACCGGACTTTATTATCTCGGACGCTACATTTACTATGGACGAGAACCAACAGCCGAAGAGAAAATTGATCGAATTTTAATCGAAATGGCAAACTTAAAGAAGATTTTAAACGAGAAAGATGCCAAAGAAGAGAGTCAAACAACCAAAGCAAGATTCGAAGCAAGAAACGGATCCGAAGGAGACGCGAGCTCCGGTCCAAGAGACCAAGACTCAGGATCCTCCGAAACCAGTGGAATCGAATCCTCGCAATTGGATCAATGTCCCAAGTTTGCTCAATCATCTTGAGAAACAGGGATATCGATTGACTGATACAGATGAAACTCTATTTTTGACCGAACAACCTACGAGAAAGCCGAGAGAGAATGCTGTTGACTCAAAGTTTATTCGCATGACTGACCTCGAACTTCAAGAGGCTTACAAAAAGGTTGTGACAAAATATCCTCGAATTGAAACTCGATTTGCCGATAGTGTCATTCCTCACGGACAAAATTATTGTGCTTTTTCTTTTATTCCCGCTCCAGGAGCGAAACCGAATTCAAAAGGTTTGTATGGTATTCTGAAAAATCGAGGTAATTTCTCAAACGAAACCGATCTCGAAGCTCACGCAACTGAAATTATTAACAAATGTGACTCCTATCATCATATTCATATGGGTCAAGTTGGTTATCCTCTTCCTCTGGTTGATGACGATAACGACGATTTTGTTCTCGAGGTAAACTCGGTTGGTCTCAAACAAGAGCTTCAGAAAGAGATGAGTGATGATATGAAAAAGCGTCGAGAGCATGAGAAGAAGGAGATTGAAGATGCTCGGGCTCGAGCTGAAAATTTGAAGAAGAAGGAAGATGCTGCTATTCGTGGAGAAGTAGATGAAAACGAACAATATATTACTCTTCGTGTCAAGAGAGCCAATTTGTTCTTCGCCATTTATGAGAGTTTGAAGAATATGAAACGTTTGAAGGATACTTTGATGGCAACTATTGGATTGATTCAAACCATGGATGCAAAGAATCCTGCTCTTGAGAAAGAGGCAGCTGATCGATATCGTCACGCCTGTCGAGAAGCAGGAGTGCCAGATGAGAAAAATAACATTCTTCGCTTTTTGGTCGGCAGAGATCCATTTGATCTTGCAATTGTTCCAGATCGTCTCCCAGAAATTCAAGTTAGTTCCGATTTGAAATTCTTCAACGAAGATGATGTTGATGCCCGAGCGACTGCAAGAGAATTGGTGATTAAGGCTAAGGAAGGGCGTACCGATCTCGATGATGTCAAACCGGATAAAGTTATTCTTGATCAATCGATCCTGAAAAAGAAGGAAGAAGGAGATCTTTCGGCTCCGGCTCAATAAGAATTGGTTAAACGTCCCGAAGGACTCTTTGAAGTGGCTAAATGTCCTGAGGGATTGGTTAAACGTTTCTTTTTCTTTACAGAAAAAGAATGACTATTGAAGAGTTTGATTATATTCTTTATCATTCGCCTTGTTATGATGGAGCTGCATCCGGATGGATCGCTCAAAAGTGGGCAGACGAAAATAAAGTCAAAGTTGAAATTCTCGGCTTTCCCTACAATACAAAAGATTGTCCTTCTTTTGTCGATGGTCAGAGAATTTTATTTCTCGATCTCACTTTTGAACCAAAAGTAATGGAAGAATTAATTTGTCGAGCCAAAAAAGTAACTGTAATTGATCATCATAAGACAGCTAACGAATCAGAATTGATTAAAACAAAAACTAATTTTATTTTCGATCTCGATCGAAGTGGAGCTCAATTAACTTGGGATTATTTCTTCCCTGGAAAGAAAAGACCCGAAATTATTGATTATATCGGAGATCGAGATCTATGGAAATTTCAACTTCACGAATCAAAGGCGATCAACGCGGTTATTCTTGCTTCAAGTCCAACTCCAGTCGACATCCAAATTCTTCATCAATATTGGAATTTGGATAAATTTATTCGAGATGGAAAAGAATTGCTTCGACGACAACAACTTGTGCTGGAAGAACTGGCTAAAAAGTTTGTTCGAGCAACTTTGACGTTCGATCAAAAAATATATAACGTTTTGGTTGGAGAATGTGAAGCTGCTTTTCGAAGTGACCTTGGAGACTTTCTGAATAGACAATATAATATTGATTTTGTCGTACTTTATTCGAAAACTTTTAATGGGCGATATTCAGTCAGTTTTCGCGGAAAGGACAAAGTCGATTGTTCGGCAATTGCTAAGCAATTTGGAGGCGGAGGACATTTCAATGCTGCTGCCTGCGTAGTTGATCATCTAAATTTTCTTTCAGTTGTGAGAGATGAATAAAAGTCTTTTGAGATAGTTAAACCTTTTCTTTGAAAAGAAAAGATGCCGATTGAATTTGATCTTGAACAAATCCGAGCCAAACATCAAATTGTAAATTATTTCGAAACAGGGCTGTATGACCCTCGTCGCAACGTAAGTTTGCGCAAAGCGATTCAATGTGATTTTCGCAAGTTGTACTCAGTCGAACTTCGCAAAGATTGGGTGGACCTTGGAAAACAAGCTTTCGCCCGAGATCTTTCAATTCATCGATTAACTCTCTTGCAAATGGATAGTAATGATATTGCCGAAGTCCTTGAAGGTAATCCAGATTTCAATCAAAGAACTTTATTTTTCTTCGATGCTCACGTTGACAACAGTCAGATCCAGGGCCATCGAAATCTTTGTCCTCTGCTTCATGAATTAAAAGCACTCAAATGTTTGCCTCGAAAAGATCATATTATTTGTATTGATGACGTCCGAATTCTGAAGAATATGTATCCATGGGGAGAACAGTCTTATGGAAAGATTGATTTTTTGTCCGAAATTCGAAAATCTCTTACCGAGCTGAATACAACTTACTCATTTTCTTTCCTTCCGGGATATTGCGAAAATGATGTAATGATCGCGATCCCTGAGAAAGAAAAGAAGTAAATTTTTGAAAAAATTTTTTCATTTGATTCTGAAAGAAACTTCATCTTCAATGGCTTCGCGACTCACTCAAAATCCCGCTCTATTGAATACCGTCCCTGGCCTTCAGACGGTTGGATTTGTTCCTCCGGTACAAATCGCTTTGGCTGCCTCCACATCATCAGTGACTTTGTCACCCTTGCCTCTGGCAGCAAATTTGAGAATTTCAGTTATGTCTCGCTTGTTGGGAGCAACTGGAATTGGAACTGTTTTTATCCGATGCAATAGCAATACCGGAGCCAACTATGATGGTATTGCAGTTTCAAACACCGGATCAACAACAACCGGTTCAATTGCTTATGCCCAAACCAGTGGTACCATTGGTGTTTTCCCTGCTAATGCATCTGCTACCGGAAATGCTGGACAAGCCCAGATCTTGATTGCTGGAGTGAATACTAATTGGTTCAAACCAATTCACGTGATGTGCTCGCATGCCTCATCTGGAACTGACGGACGTGTAGCAGTGTCTCAATTGACCTTCCGAAGCACTGGTGCAATTAGCTCAGTAACTTTGTCCTCATCCGACGGAGACTTTGCCACTGGTTCGGTTTTCACTGTAGTGCCGATGTAAAAAGAAAAAGAATAAAAATAATTTCGATTACTCCAAAAAAGAGTAATCGAGCTTTCTCCCCGATGTCAAGAATTTCGCAAAGCGCAGATTTGAGGAATCAAATTCCAAGCACAAATTTGATTGCCTCGGTACTCCCAGTTACAAGTGTGGTGTTAACGGCTGCAACCTCATCTGTCAACCTAAATAATCTTCCAGCTGGAGGGTCATTTCAAGTTAATATCAATACTCGACTTACTGCTAGTGATGGAAAAGCTAATGTGTTCATGAGATTAAATAATAATACGGGAACCATTTATGACCAAGTTTCCTCATATGGAGTCAATGATACAACCGCGGTTGTTGCCGCTTACAATCAAAATTCTTTTTCACTTGACGCTTTTCCGGCTAATGGAGCTGCGGCTGGAATTTCCGGTAATGCCAGTATAATTATTCCAAATTGTAAAAATACTACTTGGTTTAAAAATATTACTGCGGCTGGTAACCATGTGACAACTGGTAGCGAAGCAAGATCCGGAACAATGCAAGGCTTGTTCCGGAGCACAAACGCGGTATCATCAATTCAATTCTTCCTCTCTGAGGGAAACTTTGCAACTGGATCTTATTTTGCAGTTTCGCCTGCACCTTAAAATATTCACTGTGTAACTATGAACAAAAATGATTTTCTTTTTCATCTATTTTCGAAAAAGAGAAAATGGAAACTCTTTTGGCCACCGTTGAAAGAAGCGAAAATTTTGCATCCAATTCCGAGGAAGTACCTCCTCAAATATTGAGCGATCAAAAAAACAATGAAATGAAGATTGATGTTAATCAATCTTCTCAGCTCGAAGATGAAAATGTGTGTCTTGTCTGTTTGAAAGGAAATTGCGGAGTTCCACTTGACTCGGCATTAATTAAATTTTCTCGAGATGAGAAATGTACTGCTGAATGCAATCCCAAAGTTTGCAGAGAATGTCAGCCTTCTTTAAAAAACTGCCCACTTTGTCGTCAACCAGACGTTGATGTTGAAGGAAATCGATGGCAGGCATATTTAGTGGGTGGTTTAATTTTCCTCAAGATGACTTTCGATGTAATTATTTTTGGAATGATGATCTTTTTTGTCATTTTGGCATCATTTGATGTAATTGAAGTTGAAGGACTTCAGCGAGTCTTTATGACAACTTATTTGCTTGCTGGATTGGCAGTAGGACGAGCATTTATCGTTCCCAAGTTACCTATGCAAAAATCAAGACGATTAGCTATGCTCGCTTTTTATCTTTGGAATTTCGCTTTGGCTATTCACAAAATCGAAATGATCCATTTTGTGAATGTGGCTCATATTTTATCTCTCATTAATGGCGGAATTATTTTGTTGCAAATTTAACCACTTCAGAGAGTCAAAAAGACATGCTCATTTCCTTATCTACTCTCTTCGGAGAGTGGATAACATTTTTATTCTTTCCCATTTTCGTCGTCGAAATATTTTGACATATCAAACTCGCCGAAATCTCGTTTCTTTCGAACTACTCCAATCGGTTGGGTATATTCAGGTAAGCTTTCAAACTCTGGTTGACGAGCTGGACCGTATCGAGTTGGAATTTCATACTCGGGAAGCTCGCGTACAAACCGTCGATGGGTAAGGATAAACTCATCTTCATTCTTTACTTCTTGGGCCATTACTCCAGCTCCGATCATTAGAGGAACAATTGCAGCAATAATTAGACCCTTTGAACCAGACGTGTTCCCCCGAATCAAAGCGACAATGGTCAGTAGCAAGGCGAGACCAGTTGCGATCAATTCGATCAAATCGCTGTCAAAATCGAATAAGGGCATAAGTTTAAAAGTTTACCAGTTTAAATTGAATAAAAAGAAATTTATTTTAAAAATTGATCTGTTTTGTCTGCGCGATTGATATAACAAGATGAATACGCTTCGAGATTTTGAAATTGGAAAGCCTCTTGGATCAGGCAAATATGCATCTGTTTATTTGGCTCGAAGAAAAGAAGATAGAAAATATTGCGCTTTGAAAGTCTTCAATTGTAAAATAGAAAATGCATATGAAAGAAGCGTAATTCAGAATGAAATTAAAATTAATCTTTCCTTACCAAGACATCCGAATATTATTCAAGCGTATTTTGGCTTTGATTTGAATGGAGAACGTCCGTGTATAGGTTTTGAACTTGGTTTTAGTAGTTTATACAAATTACTCGTAGAACAAGAACGATTTGATGAAACGTTGACCAAACAAATAATTCGAGATGTACTTGCGGGTCTCTTATCTGCACATCAAAAAAATATTGCCCATCTCGATATTAAACCGGAAAATATCATTAGTGTAAGTTTTGAGAATAGGATTACTTACAAGCTTGCGGATTGGGGGCATAGTACGAAAAAATTAATGTATGGAAAGCTTCGAGGAACTCTCGATTATCTGAGTCCCGAAATGGCAAAAGGTATTCTTTATCAGAATTCTGACCTGAAAGACGGAGAAGAATATCAGCTTAATTTGTATGACACTAAAAAGGTCGATGTTTGGCAAATTGGAATTTTGCTTTATGAATGCTTAGCCGGCTTTCCTCCATTTGAAATGGAGGAACAACCAGACACTCTCAGACAAATTATTAATGCTGAAATTTCATTTCCGAAACATTTTTCGGACCAAGCAAAAGAATCGATTACTTTGATGTTGAATAAAGACCCTGATAAAAGACCATCAATTGAACAAATATATTCGTCAGCTTATTTTAATTTCGAAAATTGATTCTTTCTTAGATATTAATGTACAAATTAATATAATTATTCTTTATCCTCGAGAAATGTCTACTCAAGAAAAGAAAAATGAAACAATTCTCGTCGAAGAATTTCCTCTGTTGAGTGATTACCTCCGACGAATTCTCGTCGAGTATCATTCGAAGGATTCCCTTCCTTCGTTTGTGGATAAACCAAAGTTCATGATTGAAATGTATAAGGTGATTTTAAACGAACTATTCGACATTTTGGATGAAGGGGACTTGGAAGTTGGCAAAATTCCTTCTTTCCCGATTGATCTTCTGGTTCCATTTTGTGCGGATATTGTTGATGTTGGCGCCGATCAAATTTACGAATATTTAACTGAATTTCGTGATGATACTGTAGTTCACTATTATCCTCGCTTTGCGAAACTTACTTTGACTCAAGAAATTTTCGATCAACTTGAACAATTTCGCGAAAAAAGTCAAGGAAGGGTTATTTCGGTTACTTTTGTCAAACAAATTGCCGATCAAGGTTACCCAGACAAGGTAAGTGATGCAAATCGAGAAGCGAACCGAGGCTATCCAGTTGCGGTTAAACGTTCTGACGAAGAACTGGTTAAACGTTCCGAGGAAGAACATTCGGACGACGAATGCAATTCGTGTGAAGATTAATTGGAAATGAACGATTTTACTTCTGTTGACTTCCTACCCAGTAAACAGAAAAATCACAAAAAACGACACATATTTACATCTTCTCGAAGGTGCAAATAAGCTTGTTATTTTCGATTTTTTCTGTTTTTCGGATTGAAAAAATGGACATTAACTCCTCGAAAGGAGTTAATTTAATTGGTTTTTTGAGACGTTGAAGTTTTGGTGGAATGTAAAAATGAATAGATCAATCCAAGCAGTCTTGGATCATATAGTTCTTGGGTCAAAAATTTTGTCCATACACTTTGCTCTTGTTCACTTGAAAGACCAAGCAGAGTGAGATTTTTCAAGACGAAAAATCCCGTTGGTCTTTGAACAAGCTTCCATTGAAAATCGACACTTATTTTACGCGGAGTTGTGGTCGTTGGAATTTTCCCGATAGCAATATCTTTTTGCTTGGCCCAAGCACGTATTTGCTTACATACATCCCGGGCAAGTTGAAGAGAATTGACAGAAAAATCGAATGAAATATCAAACCGATAAGTTTGATCATCAAGTTTTCTATCGAGAAAATCGTGTTCAAATTTAAGTAGTTTATCTTCGAGTTGCTTGAAAATATTATTCATACTTCTCTGACGTACAATTTCTCTGATTTCAGCCAACGGCTTATGTCTGAGTTCATCAGTGTAGAATTTTGACATCCTTTCGACGAATCTTTTAATCAGTCGATTTCGATGAATCTTTTAATCTCCAAGGAGATTAAAATCATTTTTCCAACTCACAAATTTACCAATTGAAGAATCGAATCAATCGTTTCAACTTACCCAAATATGGAGTCATATTTTTAACGCGTTGACTTTTTGGATGCTCTTGAGGACCACCACTTTTTTGTCGATCCCAACCAGTAATCAATTCGGCAGACATTACATACATCTTATCTTCACCTTCAAGCTCTTCATATGGAGTTCTCCGGCAATAGTCAATCAATTGAATTCCCTTCTTATTTTGCTCCACCCAATAATCAAGCATCTTCCGTTCATCATCAGTCAAATCCTTCTCATTCAGTACATATGCATTCGGACCTTCATAACAATCGGCATCCGTCACAATCACAAGAGTATATTCTTCCTTTGTCTCCATTTTGATATTCTTTTTTCTTCGAAAATGAAATTCAATTTTTTAGCTTAATTAAACAACTTTCGAGTAAAGAGATAAGATTTTTGGAATGTCATCGATCAATCGTCATCAACAATGTGGATGCGTGTGGTATTCTCTCGTGACTGAAAAGAAAGAAAAGTTGTATGTAAGACCAATTGGAGCAAAAAAAGAGCGAAGAATTCGTGCTGGAGTCATTCTCCATTCAATTAAAGATGACAAATTTCTATTAGTTGAAACTTATCATCAACATCTTGGTTTCCCAAAAGGTGGACAAGAGAAAGGAGAATCTCTTGCTGAAACTGCCTCACGCGAATTGAAAGAAGAAACTGGAATCGAGATCCCCGCTAAAGAACTTGACCAATTGAAACGATATTCCTATGGAGGAGGAACCACTTATTTTTATTATCCATTTTTTGACTTTCCCGATCAGTGGAATTGTCTGTCAATCGATCCAAATCCAGAAAACGACGTGACTGGAAATGGCTGGATTTCATTTGCTTGTTTTCGAGATGATCCAAAAAATAACTCACATTTGAGGAAATTCGTCAAGGAGATGATGAAAAAGAGAGCATTTTCGAGGAATAGAAGATAATTTTTTACGCTGCAGTCAAATTTCCATACAATTATTCAAACCGAAGTTGTCCGAAATTGTGATTCTCAATGTGATGAATATCAAGAACACCAGCTTTGACTGCCGGTAAAATATCAGCATGAATTGAATCTCCAATTACAGCATAGTGCTTCGATGGATATTTTTCGATCATATTCCGGAAAAAACCGACATCTTTTTTGCTGGTGCATTCTAGCTTGAAACCATAGAGACCATTTTTAAACAATTTTCGAACTTGATCAACTGGATCTCCAACTGTAGTGATCACGAGATGAAATTTCCTATTTAAAGTAAATAAATTTTCTCTTGCGCTAGGCAATAGATTAAACTCAGATTGATGAACGCTCATTCCAAGAGAGAAAATTTCTCTTGTGAAAGCAAGAGCATCAGGAGGACCCAATTTACTCAAAGAGACTGCAAAAGCTTCTCGAGAGAAGAATAATTCTCCAATTAAATGTTCTTCGGCAAGAAACTTCGAGCGAAGAAAATTTCGATCAAGCTGAGGATATGCAATCAGTATTTTGTCAAGTACTTGATCAATAATCTCCTTGTAATGACGATTACATTCAACCAGAGTGTCATCAAGATCGCAAAACACGGTGCATTGATATTTCCATCTCTCGCGAAGAATCAAAACAATTTCTCGAGCTTGATCGGCTACATCAGTATCAGTCAATCGATTATTAATCGTAAAGTCGAATTTTTCTTCTTTGACAGATGTTTCAGATCGATGTTGAACTACCGACGGATCATTACCGTTTTCAATTCTCATCGCTTCGAGATATCGATCAGGAGCATTAATTTTAATTACTACTCCTCCTTGACTTCGCACAAATGCAATTTCTTCAGGAAAACGAACATCAGTAATAAAGAAATATTCGATTCCTCTCGCTTGATATTGAATCATTCGTTCACGAAGAATACGAACCCAGAAATCACCTCCGTAGATGTCCCGCCCTTCTTCTGTACCTTTAATCTGGAGAATTTTTCTCGTCTCAATATCCTTTCTTCCGAACACCTTGGCTCGATCTAATCCTTTTGTCACGATACATTCCATTTTAAAGTGATCGGCAAAAGCCATCATTGCGTAAGGTTTTCCACGAGTCAGCATTGGAATAAACAATTGTGAAAGGAGAAAATCCTTTCCCGTTCCGGCACCACCTGAAATACCAATGATCTTCATTGAATAAAAAATGATTTGTTCCTATCGGCTTGTTTAAAAAGAACCTTACTTGTTTAACTAATTTGAAAGACGTTTACCCAAAATTAAAATGTTCAATTTATTGGCATTACTAACATCATCATCAAAAAACTTTGTTGAAATCCCCAAACTAGTAGCAGATCAACCTCGTCCAATGGCTAAGATATCGTCCAACCCCTCAACTCCAGAAGTAAAAGAGCCTGGAAAAGAAAAGAAAAAAGAATCATGCGTTGATATCCTCTTTTACGCAAATATGATGCGTTATCATTGTACTCGAGATGGAAAAATTCAAGATTTTCAACATCGAGAGCTTCAAGATCTTGATTGTCCGTCGAAGTTTTTTGATCGTTTTGTCGAGATGAAAAAAGCTCAACTTTCGAGTGAAGAATATTTGCGTTATCAGCAAATGTGTAAAGTTTATGGAGAAGATTATTTTGAAAAAGGATCTTCCATGTAATTAGAAAAACTTTCAAAGCTTCGAAAAGCTTTGAAAAATTACACAGTCTTTAGACAAGTAAAGCCCCAGGTTCCCTTTGAAATACAATAATATGTATCAGTACCCGGGTTATCTCCATATTCGAACCCAGATCCCGAGTGAAAAATATCATATTCGATTGAATCGGCAATCACAAAATTATTTGTCATTCGATCCAATGTCCAAGCTCGATCTCCTTGATTAATCAAGGAAAAAAAGACTGCATAGCCTTCATGTTCAAACATCTCTCTGATTTGATGATCTCGAGGTGTAAGTAGCGAAAGAGATAGTTCTCGAAATGGATAATATCCAGTCAGTATAAATTTAATTACACTTGTCTTCATTCCTTCTGGAATCGAAGGAAGTTCAATCTTTTCCTCCGGAAGCTGGAATGCTTTGGCATTGTTCAATTTTCGTTCCTCGAGAATCAATTTGAGTTGTGCAATTAAGGCAGCGGTACCGGCTAAAACTTGTATGTTCGAAATTAAAGGGCTAATACCAAAAGAAATTTCTTGATTAAACACTTTCTTTTTTCCGTCTGCAAAAGTAACTTCAAACAAAAAGGTCGGGCCTTCGGCTTCCTCGCTTACTTCACATTGTCGATCAAGATTGAGATATTTCTCTACCCAATCGATCTGTTTCGGAGAACCAACTTGACAAATCAATTCGTACAATCTTTTTTGTTGGTCGAGTGCATACGATTCCTTAAATTCTTTTGACTGAATTTGTGCAAGAATCCATTCATCAAATGTGTTGTTTTCTTTTTTTCCTTCTAAATGCAATGTGCCGAAGAGAGGAAAAGAAAATGAAACTCGAGTCTTTTCAACAGGTAAAACCTGATGAGGCATATTCAATGGAATGAATAAAGAATAAACTTTTTCCAATCCGAGTAAACCAGTTCGATTACTACTAAATTCTTCTTCGCTGAGTTTACATTTTTGATCAATATCATTCACAACCTTTCCATGAAGACGAAGTTCTGTAATAGAATCAGTCAAAATTAGGGTACCAACGTGATTTTCTGAAATTCTGGTATCACAATGTTCTTTCATAAAGTTACCTGGAAAGTAAACATGTTTCTTTCCAAGACCAACTTTAAATGAACCAGCCACATTCTCGATTCGAGATGATGTATACTTATATTCTTCGGTTGATGTCTTTGAATCACGAAATGATTTGTCAACTATTGCCTGATTGTTTTTTCGGACAGTGCTGTCAACCAAATGCAGATCATTGGACGACCAATTTTTCCTGACTTTCTCTTCAGAAAGAAGAATCACATCTTTCTCTTCGGAGGCCTTAATTAAGTTATGACGAAAGGTTCTGTCAAGGATGTAAAAACTCATTTTATATTTTTCTTTTCGAAAAAGAGAAGAAAAATCATTTTTACTTGAAGATAAAGGACTGCCATTTTGAATTGGTTAAAAGAGTTTCTATTCCTTCAAAGGAATGGAAAAAGTCATTGCTTTCCTCTCAGTTCAACTTTGTGAACGAGGTACAACTGTCGCTTTGTTTGATTATGCAGATGCTCATGAAAAGAGTGGAGGTATCTCGCTGATTTTTTATAACTATGCGACACATCCAGATGTATTGAAAAAATTCACCCAGCGTTTTGGGGATTCAGTAGTTAAATTTTCTGACATGAGAGACGTTGAGAAGAAAATACAAACATTTGAAATTGATGGTCTTTACATTATTAAATATGGCAACAAGGATCATTTGATTACTGATAAAGTTCCATGTCTGATTCACTCGGTCTTTGCTTATCAACCACATGGAAGATATGCTTGCGTCTCAAAGAAAATTGCAGATGATCACAAAGCCGAATGGTTACCTCATATTGTTCATCAATATCCAAATGATCATCAGAAAAGACTCGCATTTCGAAAAAAATGGAATATTCCGGTAGATGCTTATGTTTACGGGCGGCATGGAGGAAAAGACACCTTTTCGATTGATTATGTCAAGAGGGAAATTCAAGATCATCTTGACGACCATCCTGATTTTTGGTTTGTCTTTGTCAATACAGATAAATTTATTGTTCACCCAAGAGTTCTTTTTCTCCCAACCATTATTGATCTCGAAGAAAAAGGTAACTATATTCTTGGTTGTGACGCAATGATTCACGCCAGAAAAGAAGGAGAAACATTTGGTTTGGCGGTTGCCGAATTTGGAATTCAAGATAAACCTATTCTAACTTGTCCAGCAACAATTACCAAAGATAATGAACATATTTCACTTGGTCAAGACCGAATCAAAGTGTTTCATAATCTTGAAGAACTGCAACAATTGTTGTGGCAAAAGCATACTGTTCCTAATACTGCTAATCCATATTTAGCTTTTTCAGAGGAAAATGTAATGAAAAAGTTTTACCAGATTATGTTCGATTGATTATTTTTTTCTTACTTTTATTAAAAAGTAGGATTTTTTGACAAAATGTCAAGAATTATTAACCTTAATTCTTATACTCCTTTACTTCTTCTCGGCGCTGGCATTGGGCCAACAGGGCCTGCCGGTTCTGCAACAAGTACAGGAGCCACAGGTCCTCAGGGTCCTGAAGGGCCAATTGGGCCAACTGGTCCACAAGGAGTACAAGGAATTCAAGGAGTACAGGGAAATTTAGGACCGACTGGACCACAAGGAATTCCAGGCTCGGCTACAAGCACAGGAGCAACCGGACCAACTGGACCTCAGGGAATAATTGGAATAACAGGTCCAACTGGACCTTCTGGACCTCAAGGAATTCCAGGCTCTGCTACAAGCACAGGAGCGACAGGACCAACAGGACCTCAAGGAGTAGCCGGAGTTACAGGTCCAACCGGATTGCAAGGAATTCCAGGCTCGGCTACCAATACGGGTGCAACCGGACCAACTGGTCCTGCGGGAGCGAATGGTCCTGCGGGAGCGACAGGTCCAACTGGACCTCAGGGAGCAGATGGATTCTCAACTAACACGGGTGCAACCGGACCAACTGGTCCCGCGGGAGCGAATGGTCCTACGGGTGCAACCGGACCAACTGGTCCTGCAGGTGCAAACGGAAGTCAAGGAATTCAGGGTGTGACAGGTCCAACTGGACCCGCGGGAGCGAATGGAAGTCAAGGAGTTCAAGGAGTTCAAGGCCCAATTGGACCAACTGGACCGCAAGGAGTTCAAGGAGTTCAAGGAGTTCAAGGAAATTTAGGACCGACGGGAGTCACTGGACCTCAAGGACTATTATCAAATACAGAATCAATCTCTTTTGGTAGAACTCCCGTTAATCAAGCTTCAATAGGATCGATATTAGGAGGAATTTCCGGAACAATTACGACCGGAGGAACTGGTTCAAGTGTGGTATCAGGGCTACAAAATACTGTTAATCAATCTTCATATTCGATGATTGCCGGAGAATTCAATACAGTTACTTCTTCTGAAAATATTAATCTATTAGCATATGCTAGCTCAGTCGGTTCTTCAATTCATAGTTCTAACATCGGCTCAAAATCTACAACAATGAACGGATCGGATACAAGCAATTTAATCGGAGGAGAAAGTTCTGTAGTAACCAATGCAATAAGAGCCACATCTATTGGCTCGATAAGTTCTATTATGTCAGGATCGACTGACTGTTTAATTGCACATTCGAATAATGCGACTGTTTCAGCTCGATGCAATAATTCTGCAATTTTATTTTCACCTTCATCTTTAATGTCAGGATCTTCAAATTCTTTTATCATGGGAGGATTCGGTAATAGACTAACTCTAGATAGCATTCTAGTCAATAATTTTGATTGGAATGCTATAATACCCCCGAGAAACTGTGGTATTTTAGTATCATCTGGATCGACAATGCATGCTGGGTTATATTCGTTAATTGTAGGAGGTGCAAATAACAGAATGAATTTAAATGCCCGTCCAGAAGCTGTTTCGACAATAAACCCAATAACAAATCCTTCTCCAGTTAATTGTTCAATCTTATTCGCGCACGATTCAAATATATTATCATCCAAATTTGTTTCTATTTTGCTGGCAACTGGATCAAGAGCTTCTGGATCGGATAGTTGTATGCTTCTGTCAAGTCCGTCGGGTTTCTGTTTGCGTTCTACTGGTGTATTCATGGCTTATTCATCAGGGTGCACTTCCACAGATTCAAGAAATTTATGTTTAATAGGATGTAATCGAGTGAATGTAACAAGTGCTTCTGGATGGACTATTTTACATCAAGATGACAAATCATTTGGAACCGGAAGTAATTATTACAGAAGTTCTTTAATCGTTGATCATTTACCGGCATTAAAAACATGGGCACACGGATTAGTTTTAATTCCGGAAGGAGGAGGAACATTCAATCTAGGAGTTGGAAGTATGATAGGAACATACTTTGAAAATGTCGATACAGTTAACGGTTACACGTTGATATTGCCTATAACTTTAGCATATGAAGGTATGATGATTGTAATAATTACTGGGGGAAGTAATTTATTGACATTGACGACTGAAAACGGGAGCAATCTTGCAGGTGCAGGAGGAAGTGTAATTTCAATACCAACTGCAAGCCTTTTAGATAGTCTTGGTACAGCTCGATTTATGTTTAGTCGAGCAAGGTGGGTTTATCTCAGCGCATAAATAGATATATTTAACTAGTCTTAAAGAGACGTATAATCAATTCGAAAAGTCTCAAAGAAGTTTAATCGAGGAGAATTGCCTAAGCATTTATTTTTTCTTCTTCCTCCTCTCTTTCATTTGAGTCAATCGATCTTTGTGCGGATAATTACTCAAAAAATTTTTCAATTCTTCGAACTCTTCTTCATCTTCGAATTCGGCGGTCAATTGAAGATGACTACACCATAGTTGAACTCGATATCCTGGCTTGAGCGGAATAATTGTATAAGCCGACAGTTCATCTTCAGTAATCTTAAATTCCTCTTCCTCAGCGCGAGGACCAGTCTTTCCTGTTACAAGCACAAATTTCGCTTCCATTTTTGGAAGCGAAAAATTCTTTATTTCTCTTTGATTAACTTTCCTTTCGGAAGCGATTAAAAATCTTCGAATTCTTCTTGTAGTTCTTCATCGTCACTTTCGTCATGATCGCTTTCTTCTCCCTCAATCATTTGATAGGCAACATTGAGATGAATAATGCATTTTTCGAGATTGGCAACTTTCCCATTCGCATTTCTCGTAAAACAAGCCAGATCAGGTTTTTTCCCGTATTTGGCCTGATACTTCAGATTGACTCCGTCAAGTAGTTCCTGAACCATCTCATTGTAATCAGATGAATTTAACAGTTGTGCCCAAGCATCATCTTCATCGCTTGCATCAAAAAGAGCAATCACATTTTCAGTTTCATTTTCAATCAAACGAAATTTCTCCATTGTTTTACAAAGAAAAGAAACGTTTAATATTCTTCTTCGTTAGAAGATTCTTGATCATATTCAGTCTCATCTGTATCACTATCATAACTCAATTGATTACAGTTTGGATTATGTCCAAGAACAGTATGTCTCGCCATAGGATCATAGTAAAAGGAGTCGCCAATTCTTGAACATCCGCGGGCTTGGCAAATAAATGTCCCACATTCATGATTGCATTCGGTCGCAGATAAACCTCCGCATTCGGGACACTCCCGCCGTCGATGGGCGCTCATTGCTTTTTATTTCAAAAGTTCAAAAAGTTCAAAAAGTTCAAACAATCTTTTCAACACGATCATTCCTCCTTAGCCCATAATGAGCTGGGAAACGTTCGAGGGAAATCTTTTCCTTTTCAATCATTCTCGCAAGCATCCCTTCTCCGGTATGGGCAAATTCGGATTGTTCGGAATGTTCTTTTCGACTCGAATAAAGACAAAGTTTTTGCATCAATTCGACGGGACCCCAGAAAAGTTGATCCATCATTTGCCGATTGACATCTCCAAATTTTCCATGCCACTTCGGCATCATCAGACAATTCTTTTCAACACTTTGATACATCAATTCATCATCAAGCATACAATTCGAATCGAGAATCAAATCTGGACGCCAGCGAATAATCAAATCGCATTTTTGCTCCGAAGTTTTAATTGCTTGCAATCCTTGTTCAAACAGATACCACATTGAACAAGCATTGCCGAATGTTTTCTCTCCACAGATTCCGGGATAAGTCTGATAATTTGTAGAGGAACTACTTTCAACAATTCTCGAAGAACTTGAACGTGGAAACAACATCAGACGGTATTCAATTCCTTGTTTTGATAGACGCTCGAGATCTTGAATAGCATAAAGAAAATCTTCATCAATCCAAGAAGCAAAATAAACGGTAATATGATGTTTAGTCAAAAGATATTGTGGAGGCAAGGCAAGTGATTTTCCCCGAAGATTCCCAGAAATCAGCAATCCAATTGAAAGAGTCTCCTTTCTTGGTGGAAGATCTTCAAGAGGAAGTGGTCTGAAAATCGTTCCAAAATTGGCAACATGTGTAGTGATTTGATTTTTCAAGATAAATTCACGAATGATTCCATGAGGAGGATTTTTCCAACAATTTTCAGAACTTGGTTGAAAATATGATGAAATTGCAAAACTTAACAACTTCTTTATCATCTCGGGCGGCCCCATAAAAACTGTATCTGACGGAATAGTATTTGGATTGTAAGTATAGAATGCAGCTGTTTCAGGAGGATACAAAATAGATTTCGCCGCAATTCCTTGAAGTTCATTCAAATTGGTTTGGATTGGAAGATTGGGTTTATTGGAGAAATCCCCAAGTGAGTTGAGTAACAATGTCGGTTCAAACACTGAAAGGATTCGATATAAATTGTCCAACAATCCAGGAGGAGGTTGTAAATCAAATCGAGTGCGAATCACAAAATCATAATGATTTAATTCTGATATTTGATGGAAAGCTTCGAGAGAAGTATGATATTGATAATAACCATGATAAATCTTTTTCATTTCAGGGTGCATTTTTGCTTCCATTTCGTCATCTCGATCTTGAGAGACTGTACAAATCTTCTTAAAAGGAAAGTCTCGAAGTTCTTCTGTTGGATCAATCTTCTTATCAAATGTTCCAATTTGAGATTGAATAAAAGGATGATACATATATTTATTCGGATAGGTGATTGCATAGCAATCAAAATTTTTCATCCAAGCCTTATCAATATATTTCCAAGATCGAATATTGCCAGTGAGAAGAACTGCAATCCTTGGCTGACTGACTTGGACAAATTTTTCTTCTGCTGAAGAGGAAATTTTTCTTTGACCTGGTAATGAAAGAGCTTTCAATAATTCAAATACTTCACCCCAACCATCGATTGAATAAGCTACAAATGATGGAGCAAATCTGGAACAATTCATACAGAGAAACCAGTAAAACTGGTCATCATCAATCAGATTTTGTTGTAAACATTTATCAACCAATTCAATGTAATAATCAAAAATTGGTAAACTTGCTTTACCTGCAAGATAAAGTCCTCCGGAAATAAAAGTATCATTCTTCTTGAAATAGTCGAGCGGAGTCATGTCAAGAGGAAATAAGGATGGATTCCGAGGAGATTCTCCGAGAACTTGAAAGAAGATTTTTGACGAATCCATCATTTGAAGAATTGGAGATAAATCAAGTGTAGCTGGAATGGTCAGACCAAGTGTTCCTTTGCTATATCCACCATCAATCCAGACGAAGTATTCAGTTGAAAAAGGATTTTCTCGAATTGCATCTCGCATCCAACATGCCTTTTGAATTGTGACGATATCATAGTCCGGACACCAATGCTCTGGATTAACTTTGCTTTCTTCTCGCAGTAAACTTTTGTATTCCGAAGAAGATTGAATCTGTCCGATACGGTCTCTTTGTGGATACAAATAAGTTTGCGACAATGTAACCGGAATAATCCGAGTATTTGGAAACTCTTCGCGGAGTTCGACAACTTGAGGGTAATATTCTTGCTCAATGAATACAATCATTGGATGATCGTATCGAAGAACCCCTTTGGTCATTGAGGCAAAGTAATTTTGGATGCTCCGACGAAAATAACTGTTCCATTCTCCTCGACGAATGTCTATCAGTCCAGTGACAATAGTGAAAGACATTTTGTTAAGCAGAAAATGTTTAATCGAATTACTGAACTTTGTGCAAATTTTGCGATTAAATAAATTTTACATTATCTAAATTATTTGAATTATCCGAATTAACATGTCATTCCGTGTGTCAAGTTCAATCAGTCCTCCTGGACTTGTTTTACCAATTACAGGCCCAACCGGCCCAACCGGACCTACAGGACCGGCTTTTGTAGAAGTTGCGACAGGTCCAACCGGAGCTACAGGCCCAACCGGATCAGTTGGTTCGGCTATAACTGGTCCAACCGGCCCGGTGGCTGCAATCGTTTCGTCGGTGATTGGTTCTGTTACGCTAACGGGAGCGACAAGTTCGATTTCGTTTACATCATTTCCTTCGCCGATAAAATCGATTCGAGCCTTGTTGTGTACTCGTTTCTCGGATGTGATCAGTTCTCCAGTTGGGGTTACAGTCAACAATAGTTCTGGACCTTATGTCAATGTGGTACATTATTCCTTGTCTGGATCTACATATGCAACTCGATTTGCATTTGCGTCAACATACGGATATGCGTATAAAACCCCTGGTCTTGGTACCACAGCTTTTGGTGTTCAAACCTTGACCATTTCAAATCTTTCTCGGAATGTGTCGAATGCATTAACGATGTTTGGTGAACATGGCAGTTGGGTCGATTCAAATACAGGTTCCATCGAAAATGTTCTAATTACAACTGCATTGTCTACAGGCGTGTCAAATATTACCTTTTTCAGTGTGAGCGGAGGAAATTTTGCGACAGGCTCAAAAATATCGCTATATTTTCTCGATTAAAAATTTTATTCGGAAGCAAAATATCAATGGATCGTCCTTCGTTTCGAGTAGCTGCAAAAACTGTTTCTTTGCTTGAACCGTACGTTCCAACCGTATATTCCATTTCAGCCGAAGTAATTTATGCCGAAACAACCGGGCCAACCGGGCCTGTCGGATCAATTGGAGCTCCAGGAATAACGGGGCCAACTGGACCCAATGGAGTTGCGGGCCCAGCGGGAGCTACTGGATCCACTGGGGTAACCGGTCCAACCGGTCCACTCACAAGTGGTTCTGGATCAGCATTGGTTCAAATTTATTCCACAGTTGTTACCTCTGCAACAGCTTCGATATCAATTCAATCTTTCCCTCTATCATATTCAAAAATCTTTTGTTTGTGTTCATTTCGATCGACTGATGTTGGAACAGGAACAGGGTTAGCGGTTCGAATCAATGATCTCACTGGCCCATATATAACAGCATGTCGTTATTTAGTTTCAACCGGACCAGACGATTCCAATACTATTTCAAGAACCTTACACATATCAAATTTAACTGGAGCTTTTATTGGTAATATGGCTTCGAACTCACTCCCAACTGGAACCTATAGTTTTGCAAAAATAGATTTTCCTCTTTATGGAGTGACAGGAATACCAAAAACATTTTCTTCTGAAGATGTACTAATGTCGTCAAAGTTTCCAGCTGATTCTTTGTATTTCTATTGGCAAAAATATTCTGGTGTTCATTTCTGGAATAGTACTGGAGCAATTACAAAAATTACTTTGTTACCTTCGAGTGGAGGATTAATTGCACCTGGATCTCGAATTTCGTTTCACGCGGAAATTTAATTTCTCATTTGGAATAAAGGAGAATTGAGAAAATAATAAAAATTAATTTGCCAATTAAATGTCTTCTTTCCGTGTTTCTCAATTTACATCCGGGCTCGGCAATAATACGTCTCCGTTGTTCACAAATCTAATTCCGGTTATCAGAGGTGCGACTGGAGTAACTGGTCCTTCGGGATCTCCTGGACCAGTTGGCACAACCGGATTGATCGGACCAACTGGCCCTTCTGGAAATGGAATAACAGGACCGACTGGGCCGGTTGGCCCTCCAAATGGAACCAATGGTGAATATTTGTTGACCAGTTTTGTGTTTAATAATGGAACTGTATCGAGTGGAACATTTTCATTTAACGCGACTGGTTATAACTTTCTTCGTGTGCTATTTAACTTGAAATTATCGACGACTGGCACATTTAGATATGGAGTATTTTTTCCCGACGAACCTGGGATTACGACGGTTATGAATAAATATTCGCTTCAAGGATCTGGCCCGACAATTAATACAACTGCTAACGTAGAATTTGATATTTCTGCACAAGGGCCTTCGGGTCCGAATGATGGATTTGCAACCGTTAATTTATATATTTCAGATCCAGCTACAACTGGAACAACAAAAATGATATTTATTCCAGATTGTGTTGGATGGGCTTCACTTGAAACCAATGCATACGGGGTAATGACATATCCAATGGCATTAAAAATAACACAAGCTCCTATTCGCAGTTTGGGAGTAACGTCAAAGTCTTCTGGAAGACTATTTGCAACTGGAAGTAGTGTGTATGTCTACGGAATAATTTAACCAGTCCTAAAAGGACGTTTAATTACTTTTATTAAAAATGATAATTTTATTGGAAATAAAGTAAATTTTGAATCTGTAGAGTGAATTGATTTCGCTAATGAGTCTCGTCGTCTTCTTCGAACGATCAACCAAAAGGATTTTCACTGTCAAGCAAGTTAGTTTAGCTGATCATGCACAGCAGGCGGAAAAGTATTTAGCAACTGAGAGCGCTAGAAAGAGGATTGCTAAGAAGGGCTTCACAATTGAGGCTCGACCGGAAGGAGTCCAATTTAAGCATATTTCTCCTGAATATCAAGAAGATGACTGGCAATACATTTGTGTGTTCTCCCAATTGTCAAAGGCCAAAAAGAATGTCGAAATAAGAGCCAATCAAGAATCTAATTTCGCAGCTGTGATGGTTCATTCACTTGACCGAAAGTCAATTGAAAAGATTGAATCAGTCCTCAAGGACGCCAGACAAAATGTCGGGGTAGTAATCAGTCAAAACTGGGAAAAACTCCCTGTTGAGAAAGATGAAATTCGTTCGATTCCAGAAGGACAACAGCTCAGTGATTGGGAATTTGAAGGAGTTTTCTTACATCCGGACTTCCCTATTCCTGATGCACCAAATCTTTGTACTAAAGTCCCGACACACTTTCAACGTGAATTCAATCGAGACAAAAAGAGAGCCGAAAAGGGCGAAGATGCAAGTGACGATGAAGAATGGTCTGACCATCAGAGAAAACCTGAGAAAAAGGGGAAGCGAAAACTCGAAGAAGACGAAGTTTTGACCGAAGTTGATTTCCCAATTGAGAACAAACATCTCCACGAAGAAGATCACGTGTCCGATTCTGACTCCGAACACAAGGAGATGAGAAAGCGAAAGGTTTCCTCATCTCAAGATGAACCTCGCTTGAGTAAAATGCATCTCAAGGAAGAACTTCCTCGAAAGAGAAAGGAACATGACGAAGATTCATCTTCGGCAAGAAAAGTTTTCCGAGAAGAGATTGAGTCAATTGATTTGACTGTCGAGAGTCATGGTGACTCTTATTACGCTGACTAAATTTTAACCAGTCTTTCAAGACGTTTAACCAGTCCCAAGGACGTTTACCCTCTATTATAGAAAACGAAAAAAAGAATAAAAATTTTTATCTTCGGTGATCTCTTCGGAGAAAACTGATTTTCCCATCGAAAAGAAATGGGGAATTTTGAATTAGTAAGAACGTCGGAATGGAGCAATATCATGTTGTGGTAACATATCGACGCGCCTACAAAGATCAATTACGCGGCCGTGAAGGTGCCGAATTGATCTTGTCCAATTGTATTCTTTATAATAAGAATAACTTTACTTATGCTGAAGCTAAAAGCTACAGCAAAGCCATCAACAAAGAAGAAAAAAAGATCAAACAAGGAAACGACGTCTTTGAACTGAAATCTTCTTGTGTAACTAATGGCCGTGCAGTTTATAATTTGAAGAAGATTTTGAACGGAGGGCAAAAGAAAATTAAATTCCAAAAAACTCGAAAATATATTTGTATCCTGAGTCATTTCTTTGAAAATGGTAGAGGAGACAAAAGTGAATTTTGTGTTGTTACAGCCAATTCTCTAGAAAAGTTGAATGAAAAATTTGGTCATCATTTTGACCAAGTTGCTCATCTCAATTTTTGTCGACCTAATCGTCCCATAAGTTTTAATGAATGGGTACTTGAAAGAGTATTTGTTCATCCAAAGTTTGCGTCAAAAGAAGATAACTTTGAAACTATTCAAGTTTTCAAAGATAAACACGGAATGTCAATCGATCACCTTGACTGCATGATGCCTTTTAGACGCAAAACTGATTATTTTATTGGAAATAATCGACAATATTTGTCTCGTCAAGAAGTCAAGATGGCTGCTCCTCCTCAATCTGCAATTGAGCCTGCTCAAGATGTCAAGCCTGCTCAACAAGTAGTTGTGCCTTCTCAAGATGCTAAGACGGCTGAAAAACCAATCAACGAGCCTTCTCCTCCATATGAGCCTGAAAATCCTCGAAAAAGAAAGATCGTAATCGAAAACGAAGAAGAAATTGTTTTCGATTGGATGAAAGCTGCATTCATTAAGAAACAAAAAGATTACGGATGGTGTTGGGATTTATCTCAGCTGTTTGATGAAGCTTATAAGACTGTGAAACCCGAAGTAGATCAACTCGTCGCAATGAAGAAATCTCTTGAAAGAGTCAAAAAGTTCCTTCCAAGCGATTAAAAACCAACATCCTAAAAATTTCATTCCTTTCGAGGAATGAAAAGACCCACCTTTTCAAGAGATGAATTCAAAGATGTTAATTACAGCATCCACAATCGTCTCCTACAAGTAAAAATTTCGGATCGTCATTTCGAGAGAAGAAATCAAGCACATTCAAAAGATCGGTTCTCTCGTCAGGAGAGACAAGGAATGGTTTTACTAGATCAAACCATTCAGTTTGGCACAAAGCCGGGCAAATTTGACCGATCTTTTCGATTCGGTCAAAATATTTGTCATAAAAGATTTCGAAGAAGACATCCTTTCCTTCCATTTCGATATTGGCAAAGATACCAACCGCAACTTGTGAATATTTATTTTTATTTGGAAGAAGAAAGGAATGATTATGAGGTAATCGTCTCATCGTCAATCGGGACAATTTTTTCATTTGATTTGGAAATTGTTTCATCAACAATGAATAAAACTTTTCTAGTCGATGAGGTACAAATGAATTGTCAAACAACTCAATAAAGTCGATCATCCAACCACTATTTTCTTCATCGTTGTATTTAACATTCGGGTAAAACCACCGCCAAATTTGTTCAAAAGTGAACACGAAGCCGTAGATACAGTGGTAATTATCGACGGGCATTTATTACAATACTAAAATTGATTAAATCAAATAAAATTTGTTGAACAGTCAATTTTTAAACCTTCATTGATAATTCCTCAATTCCACCCAATTGAAATCTTTCGAGTCCCGGCAAATATATTTGTACAAAAATGTCAACCTTGTAAAGATAGCCCGGATTTATTCTTTCATCTCGGTACTGATAAGAAATTTTTCGAAAAAGGAATGCTTTACTTTTACTTCTCCCATAACATATTTTGGAAGGAAGATTGGATCTGGAATGGAATTGAACAAAAAGTTTTTACTTTAGAGCAATTACCATTGTTCGAACAGTTTATTGAACAAAATTATCCAAATGATCGGATTTTTGACACGTTAAAGAAGTCTTATTTCGAACCAAAAAATTTTCCTTTTTCTGGTATAACAGGTATCGAAAAGGATTCAAAACGTTGTGCTAAAATTGCAATAGTTAACTCTCAAGGATTAATTAGTGTCTGTTCTCATGACTATGGCCTAGAAGATGATATCGTCTGTGATCATAACTATCTCCTTGAATTAATTGTGAGGATAATTGGAGAGAAAGTTGATTGTGGTTATGATCCTCTATGTGAGATTGTTGCAGCGGGATTATCTGACGTTGAATGTGTTCCAAAAGATGTTATTCACAAAAATCCTTGGTCTTTTTTCTTGACACAAGAATTGTATGACCCACGTTTGCTTTTGTTGATTCAAAATTTTAAGTGGATGAAAACAGAATATTAATCTTTTCTTTTCCCCGAGGGGAACAGAAAGTTATCCGTATTTTGCCGCGTTACGAAGAATGTTAAAAATCTTCTTTTCCGGGCCGTGAGCCATCCGGTCGTGATCTTGAAAATCATATTCGATCTTCTTATCACTGTCGATAATCCCACGAAATTTGTAATAGTTTTGAAGAATAAAGTATTCTCTCAGAGTATCATAAGACCATCCGTAAAATTGTGAATAATGAGAGAAGGATTGAATCCGATATCGAGTATTAAAATAAAACATTTGCTGTTCATACTGGGCAAGAAAATAACCAGTCTCTTTCAACGGAAGTCCAACTTCAAGCCGAGTTTCTCCTGATTGCTCTGGAGGATAAGCTTGGAAAAAAAGAATACCATCAAGATATTTAAATGTTTCCTGTTCATCTCGAGGGTTTTCAGGATCATTGTAAGGAAGACGAAATTTAAGTAGACTTCTGAGTGGTTGAAGTTCCGTCACCCATTTCTTTTGTTGCTCCATGTTAAAAATCACCTCTTGTTCAAAACTCGAATCAAAGCCGGATTGATTTGGATCGAATTGTTTCGGCGTCGATCGAATATCACTCACAAACAATAAATTTTCAGTCTTCTTGTACATTTCGACTTTTTCATCAGTGAAAAGTTCTCGATGAATTTCGATCTGAGATGATGGAGCAATATCAAATTTGGCCGGATCATACAAAATAAACTTGACTTCAGGAAACTTATTTGCAAGCAAAGGAATATGAATTCCTGGCGCGGCTCCAACGTAAAGCATAGTATAAGATCCGCCTTTACCGAGTGTTTTTTCCTTTGAGAGAACTCGAGTCAAGAATTCAATCTCGGACAAGAGTAATTTTCGCTGTCCACTATGAACCGCTTTCGGATGGAAAGGTTCATGTTGATATGATCGTCGAGGAAAGCTTTTATTCAGAAAAGTTTGAAAGACCACCGAGACTGTTTTGACCGGAGGTTGATACAATTTAGCTTCCACTTTTTGTTGTTCAACTTCTTTCAGTTGTTCAACTAACTCATTTTGAGAATATTTGACCTCGGATTGTTCACGTGGAAATTCAGTTGCATAATTGATCTGCAGTTTGTAATCTTTGGCAATATTGGCTTGAATTTGATCGCCAAAAAAGTAAATCAATCTCGCTTTGTTATCAGATTTATCATCAACAATTCTTCCAGCCAAATTGAGTGAGTAACCGGGAGGCAAATGAAATATCGATCCTCCATATTCCTGCAAAGTTTTCTTAGCAATGTCTTCAAGTAGTTGACCGGCAAGAGTAATTCCAGTTAAGATGTATTGTGACTTGTCAAAGTTTTGGACAAAAGATGGAAGCCATGGAGGATCAAAGAAGAAGACTACTTTGTCTGCTTCAATCTTTTGAATAGTTCGAATAATATCGAGATCTTTTCCGGGGTTAAATTCTCCTCGAATCGTCGTCACTTGTTTCTCAAACCGATAATGAAGGACGTTATTTCTCAACATTTTAAATCGTTCCGGATCTCGTTCATATGCGACTACACGCAATCCTGCACGAGCAAATCCAAGTGTATTGCCTCCAATACCAGCAAAAACATCGACAACTAATTGTGCACGAGGATATGTCTTAAGTAATGCGGCGAGTTTGTCGGCTTTACTCATTGGAGACATATAATGCAAAGTTTCTTCGGTGAAATTGATATTCGGTTGAATGAAGGTAATATCGCCAGGGAAGAAATGGGACAAAAATGACGAAAGTTTTTTCTCGATCTTCACTTCTTTCACCTCTTCTTTCGGTGGTTCAATTTGACTCAATTGAGAAACATCTTTTTTCTCAGACAAAGTTTCACTTTTCGATTTCTTCTTTTGTGATCGCTTTGGCGATTTTACTTTTGTAATTCGAATATTTGCATCGGGAAGAAGTCGAAAGTTGACTCGATAACCAGTATTCAACTTTGACACTTTTGATTCAATATATTTATCTCCATCATACTCGGGAATTTTTGATTCGATTTTCTCTGGTTCTCCAATTAGGGGAATTGCGATTTGTTCAAACTTATCGACATCGATAATTTGAATATTTTGTTGTTCGAGAAAACGATTGAAAATATCATTCAAGACAGATTGAAGAACAAATGTACCTTCCTCGGCTTGAAGATGAAGTTCTTGATTAGCGAAACGTCGAAATTGTTCTTCGAGATCTCGATCGGTCAATGAAGTTCGTTGTTTAACTTCAACTTTAGCCTCTTCTTCAAGGAAAGTTTTGATGTCAGGCTCGATTACTTCATTCTCAAATGCCTCGAGTTCAGCTTCGAGCGGATCTTTTTTACCCTCATTTTCAAACGCTTCAAGTTCAGCTTCAAATGGGTCCTTCTCTTCACTCTTTCGAAGTTCTTCCTTCTCTTCACTCTTTCGAAGTTCTTCCTTCTCTTCACTCTTTCGAAGTTCTTCCTTCTCTTCACTCTTTCGAAGTTCAAGTTCTGCGAGTGCACCCGCAAGAGGGTCATTTTCTTGCTCATCTTCAATTGCACCAACAGGAAGATTAAGAGACTTTTCAAGACGTTTAATTTCATCTTCCTTTTTCACTTCCTTTGAAGAAGAGGAAGGAGATACAATTTGTTGATACAATTCGACATCTTCCCGTGTCATCAAGTCGTCTTGCTCAATTTCAGAAAGTTTTGTCATCCATGCTTTCTCTGCTTCAAGAGTATAAGCAGACATATCAATATCGGTTTTATCACCGTCGGCAAGACGAGTGAATTGAGTTATTTGTGAAGCAGTTTCTGGAATAGGCATAAATTTAAGCTTAAACGTCCCGAAGGACTGGTTAAAATTAGTTCGACTATGAATAGATTTTCGAACTTTATCCAACGCATCACTTGGTTGATATCCGAGAAACAAGTTCAGAAATAAACTGGCAATCAATCCGGTTCTTCCAATTCCTCTTCGACTATGGAGATAAATGATTTTTCCGAGAAAATATTGATCTCGTAACCAACCGAGAAATTCAAGTGTCTCTTGATCATTTCGAATACCTCCTGTAGGAAGAGCAAAAACTTTTGACGATGCTTGACCAACAACTGATAAATATCTTGGATTTTCCTCAAGGGAGACAAATAGATTCACTCCTTTTCCCAAAAGAAACTTTGCTTGGTCTTCAGTTGGATGTGCACCGATATAGAAATTTCCAATCATTGAGACACCAAAGTCTTCTTGAATCCAATTACCTTGGAGAAAATCTCGAACTTCCATCAATAAGAATCCAAGTCCATTCTTTCCCCATTCACGAAAGGGTGTATTCACAGCTTTATCAGCATCCATTCCAATTCCCCAAATCGCGTCCCAAGGTGCAGCTTCAATTAAAACTTTTCGTTGACTCTCAACAAGGAACTTTTTCATCTTTGGAAGTTGAAATTTAATCAACAGGGCTTGTTTCATGATTTTAAATTTAACTCGATCCCATTCTCTTGGATCAAACTTTTTGACTGAACGTCCAAGTTCTCTTTGTTCTTTCGGAGATTCCGCTTCCATAATCTGGTCCTCCGCTTCAACATCTTTAAAGAATCTCGCTTTCGAGGCCATAAAATACTGTTCCGAACTCGAGTATTTCAAATCATCGACAGTAAATGAGACCGGATAAAAGTTTGAAAATGGGTCCCGACTTTTTGCGAAGAAGACAGCCATTCGCTTTCCTTTCCGATTGAAAGAAAAAAAGGATCAATTTTCCTTAATCAATATTCAATCTTTGAGGCAGTTAATTTATTTAGTATATATACTAAACAAATTTTATCTATACTTTCAAAATAATGGATTAAAATTTCAATCTTTGTCAATCGGCGTGCCCTCGAAGTCGTTCGAGTTCATATTGAATCTGATAAAGGTTAACTTTTTTATCTTTATCACGAAGGGTCCCTTTCTTTTCTTCTTTCTTTTCTTCTTTCTGTTCTTGATTCGCAAGTGCTTTGTCAATCAACAAATCAATCTTCTTTTCATTTTCCTTTTGAGTCAATCTCTTACTCGAGGAATCGATCAATTCGTCCGGGAAGGGAACATTTTCTTTTTGGGCATGAACGCGATATTGTTCTACTGTCCGAGGTAGAATTTCGACTGACCATCTTCCAAGTAATTGATAATAACTCGAAATCCATCGATGAAAATCTTCAACATTTTCTCTTTCTTCGGGTGGAAGTTGAAGTTGCCGATCAATCGTATTGGCTAAATCGACATATTCTGCTTTGTGATTGTTCAATTCTTTAATCACGGCTGAATAATCTTTAATGTATGATGCGGTATAAAATGTTACAGTTAACCACGAGACGATCACGATGATTGCATCAAAAATTTTATCGTCAATTGAAAAAGAAGTTTGAATTGTATTGAGTAAACTTGATAAAGTACTTACCAAGAAAATTGCACCTGACAAATAATAAGAATATTTTGTGTAAACTTGAATATCTCGCGAATACATCCAACTATATCCAGCACAATAATCATGTATGACTCGGAGAGATCGTTCAAATTCTGGTGACCAGTGATTATTTCCTTTTTGGGGCGAATGTGACATCGGGTATTAATTAAATCTTTTCTTCCTTCAAAAGAAGAAAAGAGTCAATTTTTATGCTTCTTTTACTTAGGACTTTACACTTCTCACTTTACATGAAATGATTCATTACAGGTGCCATTCGGAATTCTTGCTCTCGCTCATTCATCCGAGCACGAACATCGGCAACCATTGCTTCTCGAAAGTACAATTCATCTGCTTCTTGACGACTTGTCGCTTCATCCATAAAGTCGTCGCTGGTAAATCCCATTCTCAAATAACCGGGAAGAACTTCACCATTTGGAGCTCGCATATCAACGTGTTCAATTAGACTTCGTCCAATGAACAAACCGTCATAAGGGTTATTACTGGTCTTAAAATAAGTGCTTGCCGGGTCAAACGGTTTAAATGTTGGATTGTACATTGAATCTGCCAGACCAATTGTGGAAGCTTGACGGAATTCTCCAGTATCAACCGCGGGATGAGTACGATGAATAGCCATCTTAGAGGTCAAAAAGTCAGTGTTTCCGGCAGACCAAACATTTGCAAAGTCATCATAAGCATGAAGTTGAGACCGTCCCGAAGGGACTTGAGCTCCCGGAACAAAAGATTGACTTGGTGATAATAGCTCAAGATTCGAATAAGGAGGAACACTCGGATCATGCATCGAATATCCTCGAATACGAGTGTAATTCGGGGGGTTTAGTCCCTGGTCATCAATAACAAATGGAATTTCAGGTTCGTCTTGATGAGGTCCACCAAGAATTTTAAATCCTTTTCTCTGTCGAGAGGGAAGGCTAATTCGCTGTGAATAAGGTTGTTCATTTTTGAACAGAACACTTTCAACATTCGAGTGAATAATTTGTGGTCGAGGTTCATTAATCCTCGATTGAAATCCTCCCCAAAATTTAGCATCAGCCGGATTTGGTGGAATTACTGGAGGGTCTCGATATTCTTTTGGTCCAGCTCCGTATTTTGGATCATACCACAATGGGGTTGCTTGCAATCCAGAGAGGTTGACGGTTGGTGAAGATAGAGGATATGTTGGCGTAGGCTTTTCAACTACTGGCATCGGAGGAGGTCGGAAACCTTCCTTACTCTTTGAATAATAAGCAGTGATTACGATGAACAAAAGAAGAATACCAAATGTGATTATACAGAGAGAGCTCGACTCTTTTGAGTCCTTATTAAGAAGATAAATTCCAAGTCCGACTACAACTGCCAATCTCGTAAGCGCATTCAACTTTGACGCGATATTGCTCCCTGGATTTGGAAGAAGCTCCAAATTTCGGAACAATTCTGTTGGATCCTCAAGCCAAAAAGAAGACATTTAGAAGGGGTCAAACTTTTATTCGTAGAAAAATAAAATCTTTTTCTGTAAAAGATGTCAGTCACCAGCGGGTATAACGTAGAATGGTCGAAAGAGTTTCCCAGTGTAGGTGAACTTCGTTTTGATCGAGCACTTGCAAAAAATCCTTATCTTGCTTGGACTCCTCAACCGGGGACAATTTACAGTGCTCTTCAAGATAAAAATTTTTCCATCTACAAAACTCTTGTTGAAAAAACACATTTTCCAGATCTTCTCAATGATCCGAAAGCAAAAGTGACTTTACTGGTTGTACCGGACGATTCACTTCCGAAAGATGTTCAAAAAATGTTGCTTAGTCTTGATCGAGCCGAAGCAACACAGTTTATTGGGGCTCATATTTTCGACTTGGTTCGGGGACCTGATGACTTATTTTCCCAGCAAGTTATTTTACCAACACGAAATCCGAAGATTAAGCTTACACTCGTTCAGCGTAAAATTTCTCTCTTTTTGAATGGCAGTATGCAAACCCTTTCTCTCACCACCAATGGAAATTTGTTCAATAACGGGTATGTCTATTGTGTCTCGGAGCCAATCATTCCCTGAAAAAAGAAAATTCTTTTTTCTTCCTTCCAAAGGAAAATGCTTGCAGTTTTTATTGTCGCTGCTTTTATTCTTGTCTACGCCTCATTGGCTCTTGACTCGGAACGAAAATGCCGAAATGGTCAACAAGTTGCCAGTACTCAAATGAATATTCTAACTTTCCTTCATACCGTCATGATTATTGGAGGTTCTCTAGGAGTTCTCTATGGAGGATACCATCTTTTTGTGCCTGACAGCATGCAGGATAAGGTTGAAAAATATTTTTAAAGAGTTCTTTTCGAGAACGTTTAAAAGTCCTTCTCGAGGACGCTTAAAAGTCCTTCAAGGACGTTTAATTAATAATTTCCCAAAGGAAATTATTTCTTTTTTTCTTCGACTGGCGCGTTCTTGAACAGATGGTATTTAACTCCATCCATAATGTAAGTATCAATTAATATGGCTCCGCATTTGATCCAAAAATTGTATGCTTTTTGTGTGTTAGTTGTCCATTGGAAAGAATGATATTGATTACAGAGATATTTGTACATTTCTCTCCCAAAACCTTTGTTTTGATAGTGTGGAAGCACCGCAAATAAGCCCATTTTTATTTTTGGTCCTTTACGGAATATGGCACAGCAACAGACATCAATATTTTGATGTTTTCCAATCACCCATCCTTGAAAGCTTGGAGATCGGACAGTGTAATTGTATGTTTTGCGTGTCAACGAAGGAAAACAATTCTTAAGAAAATGGTACATATTGATCCTTCGAATAAAAATAAAAGTTAGCATAACTTTACTTTCTCATCTGAAGATTATTTTAAGTAAGTAGTACGTATTATTTTTAGTTCTTCGAGAAGAATTAAAATCATTTTATTATCGAATTTACACACATCAATGAGTTCGGCTATTCGTCAACTTTACTCTCGGTTTTTGTCTCTTGCGAAGACTTCAACCAAGCAAAGTATTCGGGGTACTTCTTTCGAATTTCGTTTTCTTCTTTGGGAGTCAACGTGGCTTTCACATTAAACAATGCCTTCAATGCATCAACATTTTTAGTTTTGAGAAATGTGGCGAACTTTGCACAGCAAAGATTTCTCAGCGAAATAATTTCCAAGAAATTTGCCGCATTGAGCAGCGTCAGAAAAGTTCCCATCTGTTCGGGGGTGTCGTATGCAACAAACTTGCAATCCCATTCCGAGGCGTGATCCTTTAGATCAGGAGTCTTCAATGGAGGTTCCAGAATCTTCGGTTCTTCGTATCGATAATGTTCAAGATATTCAACAATTAGCTTCATGATATGAGAGTCGATCTGTTTAACCTCATGCTCGGGCGCACATGGCTGAGTTTCGAGTAAACCTCGAAACAAGGAAGACAGTCTACAGGCTCTTCTATGCACAGAAACGATTACTTTATCCCGACAATTCAATTTGATGAAATCATCTTGTACTCCAGCATCAAGTCCTTCAATTTCCATCTTTTGTTCGTTAGTAGACGTTTCGATCTTTTGTTCTTCAGTAGACATTTCGATTGTGAGATTAAGATTTATGTTATTTTGTTATTTTTATCTGGGAAACCCCAGATAAAAAATCAATTTTTTACTTTACCCAATTTACTCCTGCTTTCCATTCAATTGGCGCGTCTGCAGGTGCAGCGCTCGCACTCGTGCGTGACAATCTAGCCAACAAAGAATGAGACTGAGTTGATTCAACCTTCTCCTTCTTTGATTTCTTTGCTCGCTTCGATTTCTTCGACTTGCTTCGCTTCTTTGGCTTGACACGTTTGCAAGAATACTTCTTTGATCGCTTTGATCGAGATTTACTCTTCGATCGTCGCGATTTTGATCGCCGCGATCTCGATTTTGATTTCGCCATTCGTTTTGTTTTGGAAGAGAAGAAAAAATTTTTTCAAAATGAATATTCAATTGATAAGACCTTTGGTATGACTAACATTCCCCGAATTGGATAATTTCCGTCATCATCAAGATCCGTTAAAAGTTCAAGTAATGTATCAACTTCTGATTGATCTTTCAGTGATGTGACAAAAGTTAGCTTCAGTTCAGCATCACTTAGCCATCTTTTCGAGAGGAGATAAACATCCTTGTTCAAATCATTGTACATTGGTGATATTTTAGCAAATAATTGATCGTACCACTTTCGAATTTCATCTCCTTGTGGAGGATATTTGAGCTGAGTACTTTCGTCGAATAGTTCGAACTTAACTATTGCAAATGCTTTTCCATACGAAGACCTTTTTCGATGTGAAGGACTTCGAAGCTTGCTCTTTGTCCTTTTTCGATGTGAAGGACTTCGAAGCTTGCTCTTTGTCCTTTTTCGATGTGAAGGACTTCGAAGCTTACTTTTCTTTTTTCGGCCTGAAGTCCGTTTTCGTCTCGACTTCCTCTCCGTGTTTTTACTCTGTCGTTTCTTTGTCGATGATCCCATTTCAAAAAAGAAGAAAATTTTATTTTATTTCGACCAGCCCATTAGGAACGTTTAACTGGAATGACCGGCTTTTTATCTGGCTCAGATTTCTTTTCTTCGAGTGGAGGCGAATTATTCTTTCCATTTTGAGTGGTCGAAGTGCTCGGAGTATTTTGAGTATTTAGAGCCGCCTTTTCGGGTATCGCTAAAGGTTTTTTCTCTTCTTGTTTCTTTGCTCCAGGCAAGTCTGCAAGCTTAATTGAAGGTTTGGGCATAGGTTTTGAAATATTTTGAGGTTTTGGAGGAGTTATTGGCTGTCCGGGTTGTCCGGACTTGGATTCTCCACCCATAATAGTATCAATTACCAATTTCTGGGCAGCAAACGAAAGAGCCGAACCGAGTACAGCAAGAACAATACGTAGTTCTACTGGCCAACTCGATTTAGGCATCCAAGATTTTTCACCAAGTTCAATCAACAATTTTTCATATTCGTCCATTTCTTCTTTTTGTTGTTCAACAAATCCTGACATATCAAGACCTATTGTAGGGGCAAGCCATTGAATAGCATGGAAACTTCCAATTAGCCACTTTCGATAGCGATTAATCACGATAGGAATTTGCGTCTTTCGATTCCAGTCATCATAAGCAGATACAACTTGATCCAATTTATTGTGTATGGTAAACTTAGGAAGTTCGGCGGCTTTATCTTTGTTCGCATTACGAATCAATTCCCATTTGAACAAATATTCTCGAAGTTTCGCTTCCTCTTCAAGGGTTTGTTTCGAGACATAATTCAAATTGCGAATACCTCCACTAAAAGCTCCACCCTCTTCGATTTCTGTGAGAGAAGGAGGCATTCTGTTAGCCGGCTTTGAGGAGACAGTTGAAACATGTGTTCTCGCGTCCTTTGTGTGGCGAATGTGTCTTGTTCCTTGAAGAAAATCCGTAAGAGGGTCGCCGTGTTCGTTTCTATCCGAATCATCTCCGTCTCTTGAATCTCGATGTCGGTCTCTTGAATCTCTTGAATCTCGATGACGGTCTCTTGAATCTCGATGTCTGTCTTTTTCTCTCGAGTCTCGATCTTTGTCTCGATGCCGATCTCTCGAGTCTCGATCTTTGTCTCGATGTCGGTCTTTATCTCTTTCTCGATGCCGATCTCTCGAGTCTCGATCTTTGTCTCGATGCCGATCTCTCGAGTCTCGATGTCGGTCTTTATCTCTTTCTCGATCTTTGTCTCGATGCCGATCTCTCGAGTCTCGATCTTTGTCTCTCGAGTCCCGATGTCGGTCTTTATCTCCTTCCAGATCTCCTTCCCGATCTTTGTCTCGGTGACGATCTCTTGCTTTTTGAAAAATGTCATGAATATTACTATTTTGCTTTTTATCTTCGCGGTCATTAGACTTTTCGGTTTGGCTATGGTCATTCTTTTCTTGTTCATCCTTATCGTCAATATTAAAATTACTGTCGTCAATTTCTCGTTTGGCAGGTTGATAATCAAAATTAGAACTTTGAAAATAGTTGGGGAAGGGAGCTTTATCATAGTTTGGAACAAATTCCTTACCAGAATGTACATAATCTTTCTTCATCTTCTTCGTGTTTCCAAGCAGATCAAGATAGAGTTGTGGCATTTTTGGGAACAAGGGGGGTTCTATTTTCCGCCTGTGTGGGAGTCGAACAAGCTCAAATTCCAACTCTTCTTGCTTCCGCATTCGAATTTTTCTTTGGATGGACAATTCTTTCCTTTAGCCATCTGGACATACTTTTAACTAATCGATTTCAAAAGAAGATTTTTATTCTTTCGAAATCAATTAGTTAAAAGCCTTTTTACGCAGTTAAACCTTCCAAAGAACTTTTTGGACTTTTTGAACTGGTTAAACGTTAGCTTTAGAAATATAAAAGAATTGCCGATTGTCTTTTTCAATGGAAAACAATAAGTTGTTACCTTTGATTGGTGGAGGTGTCGTTTTTATTGTGGCAGGGATCTATTTCCATAGGCAGATTTCATCTCTATCAAAACTTGTCGAAGAACAAGGAGAAATAATAGAAAAACTTTCTCATCAAATTCAAATACTCGAAGACAAAATGAATGAAATACGAGGCACTGAAGTCCCACGTGATTCTGACCAAACACAAGAAAGAGAACAAGCTCAACAACAAGCTCAACAACAAGCTCAACAACAAGCTCAACAACAAGCTCAACAACAAGCTCAACAACAATATTTTTACGGATATAATCAACTTGGAGTCCCAGTTTATTATCCAGTCCAACAAGTTCCTCGACCGCAACCTCAAGTTCAACCTCAAGTTCAACCTCAACCACAACCACAAGTTCAACCTCAACCACAACCACAAGTTCAACCTCAACCACAAGTTCAACAAGCGCAAGTTCAACCTCAACAATCTCAAGCTCAACAAGCGCAACCACAAGTTCAACCTCAACAACCACAAGCTCAACAAGCGCAACCGCAAATTCAACCTCAACAATCTCAAGCTCAACAAGCGCAACCGCAAATTCAACCTCAACAATCTCAAGCTCAACAAGCGCAACCTCAAGTTCAACCGCAACAATCTCAAGTTCAACCGCAACAATCTCAAGTTCAACCGCAACCTCAAGTTCAACAACAAATTGTTTCTCCTAGACAATCACAATTCCCGGTACTTTCAAGTCAGCCTCAAATTCAATTCATGAAATCGGACACGAAGTCAACTGATGCAAGAAAAATGTTCGAAAAAGCGAAAGAGAATGAAATTCCACCTTTGAATGTTACACTCAAACCAATTATACCGACAATGCAAACTCACCAGACAATAGTTGCTCCAAAGAAGTCAAAGCTTACATTGGAGGAAGACCTTGATCAAGAACTTCGAGAAGAAATCGAGCAAATTCGGCCTCTCCGAGACCCACAACTCGACGGTCCGGCGCAAATTGATTGATTGAAAAAATTGCCGACCGATGCAAAAAATACCCAGAAAATCGAAATTTTTCTCGTTTTGACGAGAAAAATCCAGGTACCTTCAAGACTCAAATAAGAAGGAAAGTTGTGCTTTTTGCCCGTTTACGGCTAGGTATCCATGCACGAAAAAATGATTTCAAAAATTACAACCCAAGTAAAAATTTGCACTCGATTCAAATATGGCACATGATCCTGAAATTCGGGTGATGGGAAACATGCGTGAGCATGTTCTCCATCGTCCCGATACTTATCTTGGAACTTTTCGAAATGATAGTTTCTATGTCCCAGTGGTGAAGAATGGAAAAATCGTTTACGATAATGTCACTTTCAACCCAGCATGGGAAAGAACTGTAATCGAAATTGGAAGCAACTGTATCGATAATGTTTGGAGATCAAGTACGACAACCAAATGTACAACTATTCGAATGAACATTTACCAAGATGGAAGTATTTCTTTCTGGAATGATGGAAGAACTATTCCCATTGAACGAAGTCGAATCCCCGGTTATGAACAAATGTTCAATCCGAGTATCGTATTCGGTGTTTATATGTCATCGACAAACTACAATGATAATGAAAAGAGAAGAACTTCAGGGCGAAATGGATTTGGTTCCAAATTAACCTCAACTTTCTCCAAATGGTTCAAAGTTGAGACCCAAGATGCGACAAGAAATCTCCATTTCACCCAGGTTTGGATGAACAATATGACTGAAGTAACAGCTCCGCAGGTCGTTTCGAAAAGTGGAACTGGCTATACTTTTGTTCACTGGCTGCCCGATTATCAAAAATTTGGTATGCCAGGAATCACTGCTTCTTCAATGGCTGTGCTGCAAAAGTACGCCTATGATATTGCGATGTTGACTAAAGTAAAAGTCTATTTCAATGACGTTTTAGTTCCAGTTAAAAATCTGGCTGATTATGCTTCGATGTATTCGGAAGAAAAATCTGAAGTCCTTGCCATTAGCTTACCTGATAACGAGGTCGCAATTATGGCGAGTAATAATCCAACTATCGTTGCTTTTACCAATGGCATTCCTCAACCAGAGGGAGGTGTTCATGTTGACGCTTGGCACAAAGTTTTATTCACTGAAATTGCCTCTCGTCTAAATGCTGAACTGAAGGATGATAAATGTAAAATCACTGGTCGAGAAGTCGCCTCACATTTTTCACTATTCATCAATTATGGCGCAGACAATCCAAAGTTTACTTCACAAGAAAAGGTGAAACTTTCTTTGCCAAAGCCTGAAATTCATCTTGATGCAAAGTTCTTGAATAAGATTATGAAATGGCCGGTGATTACAACGTTGAAGGAATTGATTGAATCGAAGATTTACCGAGTGCAGAAGAAGAAAATGGAAGGGACTGGTGAGAAACATCTCAATATCGAAAAACTTGATGATGCAAATTTAGCTGGAACAATCCATTCAATGGAATGCATTCTTTTTATCTGTGAAGGAGATTCAGCTGCCACCTTTGTGACCAAAGGATTGGCAAAAGGTCTGAATGGAAAGACTGGTCGTGACTATCTTGGAATCCTTCCTCTCAGAGGTAAAATTCTCAATACACAAAAAGCGAACGCTGAAAAAATTGCTGAGAGTAAACAAGTTCAAAACATTATTCAAGCACTGGGTCTCAAACTTGGAGTCGATTATAGTAAAGATGAAAATCTTGTCACTTTGAGATATGGAGCTTTGGTGTTAGTCACCGATGCAGATGATGATGGAATTCATATTGAAGGTCTAATTCATAATAATCTGCTAAAAATGTTTCCCGGATTGATGTCAAGAACACCGAGTTTTGTCATGTCAATGAAAACTCCAATCATCCGTTTGACAATGAAGAATGGAGAAGAAAGGAAATTTTATCGTCAATCAACATTCAAAGACTTTCAAGCCAATAACGAAGGTAAATATGGAAAACCGAAGTATTTTAAGGGACTGGGTACCAATCGAGACAAAGATATTCTCGATGGTTTTGGATCAAGGATGCAACTTTATCTTCCGGATCCGAACATGGTCGAAAACTTTAAGAAAGTATTCGGTAAAAACAATGCTGAAGCCAGAAAAGATTGGATTCGAGCTTACAATGAAGATAACTTCATGTTTATCGGAGATGAAAAAGCTCAATATGTCTCAACCACATATTCGAATTTTATCAACACTGAAGTAATTAATTTTTCAATCACCAGCAATATCCGAGCTATTCCGTCTGTGTTCGACGGACTCAAACAATCACAACGAAAAATTATCTTCGCGTGCTTTAAGAAAAAAATTGTTGCTGGCCAAGGTGATGAAATCAAAGTTGTCGAAGTTGCGGCTCATACCACTGCAATTGCGGAATATCACTACAATGACAAATGTTTAAGCGACGCAGCTGTTTGCATGGCTCAAGATTTCATTGGTGCAGGCAATATTAACTACCTTGAACCTGCAGGTCAATTTGGATCTCGATTGAAAGGTGGAAAAGATGCGGCTGAGACAAGATATGTAATGACTCGACTCGAAAAAATCATGCATTATCTTTTTCGGGCCGAAGATTTTCCCGTTTTGACTTATCGACAAGGAGAAAAAGGGCCAATTGAGCCGGAATATTATGTTCCAGTCATCCCAACCATTTTAGTTAATGGGTGTGATGGAATTGGAACTGGATGGTCAACTTCCATTCCAGCATTCAATCCTCTTGACATTATTCGAGCTCTCAGAATATGGATCCGAGAAAATCTCGATGAAATCACCACTGTTAATGTAGGAAAATCGAAAATAACTTTTTCAGAGCTTCCTGAACTTCTTCCATGGTATCGAGGTTTTCGTGGAACAGTCAAAAAAGTTGGTTATCAACGTTATCAAACCGAAGGTGTGGTTCAACTTGCAAGCGAAAATTCAGTTCACATTACCGAACTGCCAATTGGAAAGTGGACATCAGATTTCAAAGAAACTTTGAAAGAATTACGCGAAAAGGAGGTGATAGAAGATTTCATCGATCATTCAAGTGCAGTTCGAGTTGATTTTACACTGATTGGAAATCCGGAAAATATTCTCAAACATTTAAATTTAGTGACAAAATTATCTACCAGTAATATGACCGCGTTTATTGATTATGCACATCCTCCAGAAACTTTTGATTCGGTTGATCAGATTATTTTCACCTTTGCAAAGGAGAGACTCCGTCTTTATCAAGTTCGAAAAGAATACATTCTTGCTAACTTGTTGAAAAGAATGACAGCCACTGCTGAGAAATATCGTTTTATTCAAGCAGTTGTGAGTGATCAAATTGTTATCTTCAAAAAGAAGAAAGCCGAGATTCTCCAAAAAATTCAACAAGCTAACTTTCAACAAATTGATGGGAGCCACGAATATTTGCTTAAAATTCCAGTCAGTAACTTTTGTTATGATATGATTGAGAAACTGGCAGCACAATATAATCTCCTTCGAAAAGAGTATGACACCTTACTGAATACATCGGCTCGCCAAATGTGGGAGAAGGAGCTCGATGAATTTGAACGAGCTTACATTGAACACTATAATCAATGGGCTGAAAATCAAATGAGTATGGATATTCCAAATAAGAATGGTAATCGAAAGAAAGTACCAAAGCGCACTCATCGAAGAAAATGAATGGTTTTTATTCTTTTCCCCGAGGGGAAAAGAAAAGTTTCACTTTCCAATCTGAAGAGATTGGAAAGCAGAATTCAATTGATTCATCCGATTGAACGAATCGTTTGAAGATTGAAATTGTTGTTCAAACAATTTCTGTTGTTGTTCACAAAACAGTTCCATTTGTCGGTCAAGGAAACGTTGATGTTCTTGGTCAATTTGAACAAGAAACATTTGAGTGTCTGTTTCTGATGACATTATTGACACACAAGAAGATAAGCAAAGACACAAAAAGACAAAAGAAGTTAAATATTTTTTTCAATTTTATTTTACTCTAAGTCTTTTCGAATCGTCTTCATTGAATCGACTTGAATTTCGATCTTTGTGGGACTATTAACGTCAGTCATTCTGACGTCTTCGGTTTCTTGCCGATCCTCACGAAAATAGGGATGAAGAAGAGCTTCCTTGGCAGAGATTCGATCGGCTGGTTTCCAAGCCAGCATTTTCGAAAGTAAATCAACCAAATTCTTATCTCGATATTTGAGAGAAAGAAGACGGCTAATTTCTTCTTGTTTGGCAGGTCCTTCATACGAAGAAAACATTTTCTTCATATTAATGATATGAGTTTCGTTCTCTTGTTTACCTATCGAAGTTGGACAAAATGGAGTTACGTTGATCATTTCAAAGATCATACAAGCAAGACTCCAAATGTCGGTTTTTTCATTATATTCCTCTCCTTGACAAACTTCAGGAGGACGATACCAGAGCGTTACCATCCGAGGTGTTTTGAGTTCAGATGTGTTTCGTTTTGCCAAACCAAAATCAATCAATTTGACATGAGGAAAAATCTTCCGATTGGAACGAATCATTCGACATACCACGTTGGTAGGTTTAATGTCACGATGAAAGATTCCTCGTTGATGAAGATCTTCCAATCCTTCGAGAATTTGTCGAATAATTTGCCTACACATTTCAGCTTTGTTTTTATGAAACGCCGAGTCATAATCGTAGACAAAGTCGTAAATCGAATGACCTCCATGTTCAAGGATAACGTAAATCATCTTTGATTGAAGATTGACTTCGAATCCATGCACTTGAATTAGATGCTTCGATGAATTTCGAAGTAAGACTGAAATCTCACGAAGGAATTCTACCGGAACACCATAGTTCTTATAATAGTCAACTGTCGGATTGCAAAAGTACTTTTTGACCGCGTAGTTCTTTGGTTTCGTCAAAGAGCGATACAAATCGACATCTCCGGTTACGCCAGATCCGAGCACTTTTAAATATTGAAGATCTTTCATCTTCAATAAAAGAGGCTCATTCAAAATTCTTCGTGGAAACTTCGGAATTTCAAGGTTGATTGCAAATGGAGTAATTCGAATCTGATGTTTTCCAGCCTTGTTGTAAGCTTCAATTCGATCAAATAGATACTCTCGAATTTCTCGAATTCTTTCGGGCATTGTTTGAAGTTGAGGGGATTTTTGATCTGCAAAAAGAGACCAGCATCCAATAGTTATTTCAAATGATGAATAGGATTGGTTCAATTTAATACTGTTGCAAGTAAATTCCATCATTTGAAAGATCGCATTAACTTGGGTTACTTTTTCTTCACGATCAAGTAGGAAACAAAGATAATGGTACGAACAAAGATAGTCAAGCTGACCACCGAGAGTGTGAATTACAAGTAACTCAGCATCAAGTACCCGATTATTAAACTTTGGGTCGCTTGTCGGTCCTTTCGGATTTTTAACGTGAGCATGAGCAAGAATATCCGAGAGATGAATTAAACATGCTCTTGTCATCTTACTGGCAATTAAAAAGGTTGCCCAACAAATTGCATCAAGATCAAGTTGAAGTAAATCTCCTTGATAAGCTCGAAGAAAACGATCGAACAAATCACTCGCTCGAAATCCAACCTCCAAAGGAGCTCGGTCGTTGTTCTTTTCTGCCCATCTTCGAGGTAAATCGAAGAATCTTGTTTGAAATGAGGTTCTTTTATCTCCAATTATAGCAAGATGATTTTTCACATCTTGAATCAAAGGTTCTTCAAACATTTTAACAATGTTGATTCTATTTCAAAGTTTGAACGTTCAAAAAGTTTCACTAAACCCCGAAAAAAATCTCATTTTTCGAAGCTCACATGATAGATAATCAAAATTGAGTTTTTTATTGAAATTCTCGCATACTTTCGACACGCAGACAATCTACAATTACGTCTCTTCAAGACTAGTTAAGCATGAATCAGTTCAGTTCATCAAGAGAAATTACTCTTAATGAATGCAATCAGATGCTGAGAGATTTGACCGATGGAAAGATCTCTACCCAAGAATTGTTCCAAGATTCTTACCCGGATGAGGAACAAAAAAGCCTAATGAACATTCTTGACAAACAAAATCCATTTGTAGTATGTGTCAGCATTATTTCTCATTTCTTGGAAGATGATGAAGAAGATACAATCACGGTGGAAAAAATTTTCACTCCTGAGAATACAGTGATCAAGTTCATCTTCAACTACGAGAGTCCCGAATTGTCGGAAGATCTATATAGTATTTTTCGCCAATTCTCAAGAATGAATTCCCAACGAACTCCAAAATTCGATGGGATTTATAGCGTCGAGATAGGTCATCTGGTTGACTCTGTTTGCTATGGAAAACTTCTCGACGGGCTCGGATGTAAATTTCTTGAGATGCAGTTCGAGCAATACGGAGTTACACTGAAGAAGATCGAAAAGATGAATCGTGTTGAAGTTTTGACTATCTCTCAACCTGAAGACTTAATCGATTTGATTCAATATCCACGAAAGTTGCCGGTTGAATCAATCGAAATTTCAGGTTTTTTCACAGCGGATTTAATTCCGACATTTGAGAAGATCGATAAGTATCCAAACGGGGGCTTGCTGATTCAACATTATCAGCGTCATCTCCAAAATCCAGATAGATTCACGAATTGGCTATACTCACAGAAAGATTTTGATACCTTAATCTTAGCTGGGTTATCCGGAAAGAAGGATTCGAATCATTGGACCAAGTTTCTTTGTTGCGATACACCTGAGATGGGCCTATACGACCCTCGAGTGCTAATCTTGATCTGGAAATTCGCAGAAGAATAAAACATTCTCAAATAAAAAAGCCTCTTCGGAGGCGGTGAGCAATCACCTTAAGCGTTCTGATGACCTGGCTAAGAAAATTGATTCAAAGAATTGTTTATCAAATCAAACACCCCTCCGAAAGAAGTTCAACTGAAATGTTTCGTTACGAACTCCCGCAAACGATTGAACTTTCGTCAAAAAAGGAACTTGAAGATATGCTGGATCAATTTGAACAAGGTAGATTTCCGGATGGGATTGCTAAAATATTTACTTCGCTTGGAAGTTTTGAGAATTTACTCGGTCTGCAAAAGATTGACGGAGAAAAACCAATAAACGAAAATAATCTTGAGAGTGAACAAAATACCGAATTTTTTATCATTTCGCTTCAACCTCGACCCCGGGAACCAGCCGATAAAGAAAACTTCGCGCTTGTTACTGCTTTACCTGATATTGATATTAGCGAGTTGAACGTGATCCATATTGAACTTCCATTTTTTACATATGACGAACCGAGACAAGATTGGTCTTTTCTTCAAAGATTTTACTCTCTACAAGCAAAAGAAAATTTTCCTTACCAAGGACTCCATTTCGGATACTTGTTGCCATTTGTTGATACTGAGCAATATCGATTTCTTAACGGACTTGTCTGTGATCTTTTCTATATGTTTCCATTTTTTCACGGCGATATGAGTTACTTTAATCAGGTAAAAAGCATCAAAACTCTTGAAATTAATAATCGAAAGATGCTGCTTAATTGTCTTCAATATCCAGGTAAACTTCCGATTGAAAACATTTCCTATCTCGCAGCAGACAAAACAGAAGAGTTAAATAACAAACACGGAGCGAGATTAATTGCGTGTTGGTATTTCGAAGATTACCCAGGCATCGATTATCTACATCGATTTTGCCAACAGCGATCGAAGTCGGTGTGCTGGAATGATTTGAATTTTTGCCAATTAATTGCTAACGGGTTAAACGTCCTATCGGATTGGTTAAATGCTAAAAATGCAAGTATTTTTCATTCTTTCTTAACAGAAGAATTGTATGATCCTCGCTCGATCAATTTGATTGGTTTGTTTTAACATTCTAATATCCCCGAAGGACGTATAACCAATTCAGAAAGAACGTTTATTCAATCTTCTCGAAGATTGAATATTGAATATTAAAAAATTTCTCCTTTTTGAAAAGATGGAGAAAACCCTTGTGCGTGTTAATTCGTCTGGTCCTTTTTGTAGTTGGGAAGTTAAAGAAGTTTTTAATTGGACGCAACCACTTTACCCAGACTTTTTTAAAGATGCATTTGCATCTTATCAATTAACTGAAAAAGAAAAAGAAATACTTCAACCACTAGCAGAATTTCTTCAACAAAATATCATCACTTTAATTGAAGCGCAATGCCTTCGTCCTCATCATTATGTAGGAGGAAGGTATAGAACATGGTTTCGTCGAGAAGATGCACTTGCAAAATTGAGCTTTATTTTTGAACGTCGGGAAGATACCCTTGCAAAATTGAGCCCCGAGCAACAAAATGTCAACTCATCTACTTCAATTCTCCTTCACCCAGAATTCGATATACAAGAACTTATCGGACGTTTCCAAAAAGAAATCGATACCTATAAAAAAGTTTCCGAAGAAAACGAAAATTTTCCCAGTTATGTGAGTAAATGCTTGAAGGAAATTGAAAATTCATCTGATCAAGACAGATGAATTTAATATCGTGGTTAAACGTCTTTTGAGACTGGTTAAACATCCCTCGGGACTCTCTGAAGTAATTAAAATATCGATTCGAAGAAATGCTTAACAGCGTGATAAGCACTTGAAATATCTCGACCAACTGTACTAAATGCTTCGGCAATTTTATTGGCAATGTCGATTAAGGCTGAGGCAAGAGCCGCTTCAACTCTCGATGCGACTTCGGTTAGCTTATGAATCACCATTTTGGCGGCATCAAGAACTTCTCCTCCAACCTTTGCAATTTCAGTGATTGCACTTTTAATTGATCCGACCGGATCTTTAAAGAATTGATCAACATCATTGGCAATGTTAGTGAAAAATTCTTTTGGATGAAGCACCGCGTCTGTAATTGCTTCAAACACATGATAAGCAGCTGGAACAATTGTATTACTAAAAATATGAAGAGCTTCTTCGGCTGTATTGGCAATAATACTGGCCATTTTCTCACCGAAGGCAATCACATTTGAAATCGCTCCTGAAATAATCGTTCCAACTGGACCAATTTTCTTGAGTGCTGAATACATAATATCTCCAGCAATATCAAAAGCTTTAATCGCATCTTGCCCCACAGTCACAATTGCATTAAATGCGATAATTCCATATTTAGCAATATATCCATTTGCTTTTGCGATTAAATCTGAAGGCATTCCTGGGATCCAGCCAAGAGCTCCATTTAACATTCCGTCGACAAAGTGCTCGGCTTGTTGTCCAATGTAAAAACCAGGGAAAAGACTTTCGGCACAGCCAGCAAATTTATCAACTCCAGAATAAAGATCTCCAGAACATTTACTTTTCATCTCTTCCATATAACCTTTGAATTCCGATTCAGCTGTATTGAGTGCAATTTGATCAAAAGTTGTCAGTTCAGTGCCAATACTGGCAGCGCAACGTCCACTGAACACATTATCTCCACATTCTCGAATCATAGCTTCGGTATTTCGTTTGACTGTACGAGTGACTGTTTTTCCAATTAGTCCTTCAATCACATTTTGAGCATCACTTAATGTACAATCTCCTTGATTTGAAGATGAATAATCAAGTCCCATTCGATCGCAATAATCGGAAGTAAGTTGGCAAGTGGGAGCATCATTTGGATTGATTTGACAATATCCACTTGCATCACAATCCAATTTTCCTGGATACCAAGGGCCAAGTCCTCGAGCTTCACAAACTCCAGAAATTAAAGCTGGTGGATAGAAACTTTGCACACATACTCCTCGATTGTCATCCCATTCAAGATAAGGTTTGGCATTGAGAGAACATGGTTTTCCATTATGATCAATTCCGCCTGAGGTTCCAGTGATTGCAGTACAATGTACCCAATGGGGATTTGAATCGGCCAAACATGAACTCTTATTGTATAAACATCCTCCGAAATCTCCAGTTGAGGTTGGAACACGATAATCATACCCTTGTGCAGTACACCATTGTTGAACGGCATGACGTTGAGCATCAACATTTAAGACTTGTTGCCAATTACTTGCTTGAGGCGGAAGATCAAACGCTGTTGTCTGTATCTTTGGGGGACTCATCTTTCGGACAATCAAAAGAAGGAGAATAATCACGACAATTGTCGGGATAATCCATTCCCACATTTCCTTTCTTAAAATCGAAAAAAGAAAAGTTTTCAAAGCAAAACATCTCGAATTCGAGTCAAAGAGATGTTTCGAATCAGACAACTTGTCTCTTTGTTGAAAGAGTTTCCGCTCTTGGCCGATCCTCTGATTCAAATTTATTTGGTTGCACAAAAAGCTCGAATTTATCTATTTGAATCTGCCAATTTCTTTGGTAAAGGTAAAAGCATATCTCGATTTCTTGGCGAAGATTTTGTTATACTTCGTGAGCTTGCGGCAAAATATCACATTAAAGTCATTCGAGAAGACGAGGAGCAGACATTTCCAAGATACTTTTTTGTCCATCAAGATCATCTGGATTTCTTTCATCAACATCGAAGTGATTTAATCACATTGCTCGGATTTTATCCCGGATTTCAAGGCCATGATTTCAGTAATCAAAATCTGGAACGAATTTCATATACAATTAATATTCGTATAAAACAAAGTGAAGCTTTGATTACTGCAATTGGTGAAAGAAATAAGACTTCTGAACAAGAGCTTCGAAAATTTGTCGATCGAGAAGTTGATCGACTGCAACAGTTCTTTCCTGCAAGTTTTCTCGTTACTTCAGAAATCAACTTGATTATTCCAGAACAAGTGTTGAAAGATAAGTTATCTTTCGACTTTTTTCGCCAACATTTAAATAGTTATATGAATTTATTGTACAATAACTTTACCTTAGAAGGTAAAATGAATCTTTTGTTCGAAAAGTGGGCTCGTGACCAAAAAGAATATCAAAAAGTTGAGCCTTTTCTTCAAGCTTTTATTCATTTGCTTGTCGGTGAATATTTTTCGAGTCACGGGAAATCCTCCACGGCGATACAAAAATTTGAGCAACGAATACTTTCTTTTGAGAGTCGATTACTTTCATTCGAACGGCGATTAACTTTCGATGAAAATGCCGAACAATTGAAGAGCAAATGGAATGGATTAAATTGAATGAATTGAATTCGAAGAAGTCGAATTCAAAAGTCTATAAATTCGAAATCGGAAATGAAAAAGTTTTGAAATTGAATTGATTGAATTAGTTGAATTGATTGAATTCAATCCAATTAGTTGAAGTTGAATCAAAATTTCCAAAAAATCAACATTTCTCGACGTTGTTTAACCATTAGTCTAAGGCGTTTATCAACACTTTGATGAGATGATGAGCTTAATGAAAGAACAATTTTTGTTCTTATTTTTACCTTCGTTCGTGATCTTGAACAAAGATTTGTAACGAATACATCAATACATTTGTAACTAAGAAACAAAAATAAAATGATCTTCTTTTTATCTGATCAATTAATAAAGATGCACTCGTCAGTAACAATTCAGCACTTTGATGATTGGAAAAAATCTTTCTCTCTCGAAGGAAAGAAAAAAGTATTCATTCATACCCACGGGAGAAGTGCAATGCGGTACAATAATGTAGTTATTTGCCCAGATTCCATCACCATTTCTCTCGAACCTCAAACAAATGAAACTTTTGATAAATTGTTTCCAAAAAAGATAATCGAGAAAATATCGCGTTGTGATGTCTCAATTTCTTTCATTATGAATTCAGTTCATCTTATTCCTCAGATACCTTTTGCATTCAAAGCAGTTTTTTACAATCAAATTGATGATAAAAAATTAAGACAAAAATGTCAGACATTATATGATCATTTCTTTATCTCTTCTTTTACAAATTACTTTTTTGATGAAGATCAAGAAAGACGAAAGTTTCTCGTCGAAGAACTCTCACATAATTACCACATTTTTCTTAAGGCGCTGTCAAGATCAAAAATTTCTTCTTATATTGTGATTGTTCGAAGTTTTCCGGTTGAAATTTTAAAAGCTTTTCATCAGGTTGAAGAAAATTGTGAAGTTAAAAGGACATTTCAAGTATCTGAGGAATTTGAATCAAATGAATCTTTAGTTAAGCTGGACAATCTTGTAGTGAATAGTATATCGATTTACTCATCGGGTCCGTTGTTCCAATTTCTTACTCAAGATTTATATGATCCAAGATTGCTTTGTCTGATCAATGAGTTTAGAGATGAAACGGGGCAATCTTGGGAGTCTCGACTTGCTCGATCGATATTAGAAATTGACACCAATGAAATTTGATTAAACGTCCAAAGGACTGATTAAACTTTTCTTCGAGACTGATTAAATAAATTGATTTTAAACGTCCCAGGACTCTCTGAAGTGGTTAAACGTCCAAAATCACACCGAAAATGTTTTCGGATAGATCGGGATTATGTTCTCGGTCTGATGACAGAGATTTATTTTCTTTCTTAAATTATCTTAAAGATATGATGGTGGACAAAGCCACGCTTGGTATTTATCTTGATGATAATGAAGAATACTCTTATCACTGGGAATGGTGTTTATTAAATCTCGATCTTAACGAATCGTTAGATTTGGAACAATTTGAACGAGAACAAAGAAAGTTTGTTTACTATGGTCATTCGGAATCAAAGAATATTGGATACCAAGGTGAATATCATTCAAATTTAATTATGTTTCATTGTGTCGATCTGATGATTCCAAAAGAAAAACACACAATGGTTATTGACTTTATTAATCAGTTTCCAACTCGTGTTTATTCAGGAAACAAAAGTAAAATTTCATCAATTCTCATCGCCGAATATCCTTATACAGGACATCACATAAACAATACTACTATATTTCGATTTAAAATATATCCTCAAGGTCTTGTTAAACGTCCCGAAGGACTGGTTAAATATCCCGAAAGACCTCTTAAACAATTCGTTCGGGTTCTTCTCAAAGGGATACTTTCAATTCCAGTTCGACATCTCCAATTATGGATTCACGATGGTAATTCATACACAGAGTCAGAGGAAACATTTTTGTTGGTCGAAGATACTGCTATTCGAGATGTTATTCAAGATGTTATTCAAGAGAAGAAAAAGACTTGTTTAGATGTTCAGAGAGTTTTTCCATACAAAGACAATTGTCTACTCGAAAATAAGTTTCATCGATTGATCATTCTTGGTCTCTCTGATACCGAATCATTATTACAATCCTTTTTTCTTCAAGATTTGTACGATCCTCGATTATTGATACTAATCAATCAATTTACAAGATAAATATTTCCGCACAATAAATTGAATCTTGATTCAATTTAAACGTCTTACAAAAACAGATAATCTCACAAACAATGATGATCAGGTCGAAGGAGATTAAATCGACAATGAATGATTTATATCATAAATGGAAAGATGCTGTTAAGGGCAGACGAAAACCTCCAATATTTCGGATCTTAAATGATCCATTTCAAAAAAATCAACGGAAATGTATTTATGTCTCAATCACAAAATTAAGTAAAACTTCACCAGATTCTGTTGATTTGGTAAATCAAAAACAAATATCAATTATTCTCAATACCTATGGGAAAGAAAAAATATCTGATTTCTTTCCAGATGAAATTTGCGAGATATTAAATCAATATAACATCGAGATTAATTTTGAGAATGATTTTATTCCATTTCTTCCTCAAGTTCCATTTAAATTTGAAGCATTATTCTATAATCGTATTGATCATGAAGAGCTCGAACAAAAAGCTCGACTTGCTAATTATTCGGATACAAGATCGTATGCTAACTATTTCTTTGATCAAAATTCATCCCGGAGAGAGTTTCTCGTTCAAAAATTTGCTGACAATTATCGTGCTTTTGTTCAAGTCCTTCCAAAAACAAATATTTCGTTGTACACGATGCTAATGGATGATTTCTTTCCGGCTATCTTACGCATCTTTCACGATTTAGAAGCCGAATATCGAGTTGAATGCCCAAGAATATTCCGAGATAATTTTTCTCCCCGTCGAGCTTTTATTTGGATGCCAATTTTTGATAACTTGGTTGTAAATGGTTTATCTCAATCAAAAGGAGTGTTCAACTTTTTTCTAACCCGAGAAGTGTATGATCCAAGATTGCTTTGTCTGATAGCTCAATTCGCAGATGATTCCAAATACTTTGATTTATTCCAGAAGGTAGCGGAAATGATGAATGCAATTCATATTACAAGAATAGTCGGATCGACGAATAATGCTTTGATGTACTAACTTCCTGATAAACTTTAGACAGAATGAAAAATCAAAATTGAAATTAATATTCACTCTTCACTAAAAATATTCAATATTCAATATTAATTTACTCTAACAAATATGTTCGAGCAGAGAACTGGATATCTTTGTCGGGCAGACGACCGAGATTTAATTCCTTTTTTAACTCGTCTTGAACAGATGATGCTGAAAAAATCAACTCTTGGCATTACTATTGGATTATCAAGATTCCAATACAGTTACAGCTGGAATTGGTTTAAACTCAACCTTGACCTTGACGCCTCGCTTGACTTGGTCGCATTTGCAGATACGCATAAAAAAGATCCCTTTGAGAATGCTGCTAAAACTAAGAAACCGATTGAACGTCGGGCAAAAGAAAGAAAAAATTTAGTTAGTTTTCATTCGGTAGCAATTTTCCTTCCATATTGTTCGTACTCGGTATTATTCGAATTTCTCAATCGATTACCTGTTCGCGTTTATTCTGGGAAAAGAACTCAAATCACTTCGATTTTGTTTGCCGAATATGATTATTTGGGTTATCATTTGAATAATGTTTGTATGATTGGATGTAAATTTTTACCAAACAATAAGAGATTCCAAGATGAATTCGATTTAATTTATAATGCTATTAACGGACTTGTTTCAATGCCAACACAGCAGTTAAAAATTTGGATATGTTATGGCGGAGGAATACCCGAACTTGATAAAATGATAGAAAGACTTGCCATTCGGGAAGCGATGAAACAAGACAAGAAAACTTGTCTTGATGTTCCACGAATTTCTCTACCTTATTGGCATGAAGATAAATTGGCCACCTTGATTGAGGTTGGATTGTTCATCGTGGGGCATCCCGAAAAAGAAGGTGAGACTTATTGGTCATTCTTTTTGTCAAAAGATCTGTATGATCCTCGGTTGTTCAATTTGATTACTAGCTTCCTTAAAAGTGAAGACGAGAATGAAGATTACACAACTTTCAATTTAATTAATAAGATCAGAAATTTTGTGAGATATTAGAACTGTATATACAAAAATTAATTTACTTTTCCCTTTGGGGAAAAGTAACTTTATATTTTAAACGTCTCTATGGAGACTGGTTAAAATGAGGCGCTCTTCCTCAATGGCATTTTTCTAACTGGAGGTTGGG
>JACCDN010308917.1_pt1 | contig 80903 bp, 79 predicted proteins | sample 7441691 | NCBI WGS metagenome assembly JACCDN01 (sample SAMN15323439, study PRJNA562643) | freshwater metagenome | isolation source: river surface water | place: USA:Blue River Watershed | collected 2017-08-16
AGGCATCTGCTCCCCCTGGAATCTCACGCTTTGAGTAGTTCTGGTGTGCTCTGAGAAAACTCTCCATGAAGGCAATGTGGACCCAGAGCAATAGGTGTGGGTCAGCAGCTCGATAGCCGGTGCGCTCGCCATCTGCAGTTTCATACTCACCGCTAACTCTCTCGTGCATGCGATTCACTCGGCCAGCCTCATTCTTGATGGCGGTGTGCGATCCAAAAGTTGTGATTGTCAGCCAGCGAATGGTGCCCGATAACCTGCCGAGCGGATCCTCTTCATACCGAGAGTGCTGGGCAACACCGGCCAAAGAGCCAGGGTGAAGTGCCTGCATCAGCAGGGCCCTGATGCCCCCAACCAAAGTTGCAAAGTCTGCGTGCACGATCCACGGAGCGTCTTCGGGTAAGAACAATCCTGGTTCATCACCCTCCGCCACAATAGGTAGCCAGGGTGGGATGCCCTGCGGGTCACCAGATAGAAGCTTGCGAAACCTTTTTGAAAGGTTTTCTTGTAACCGATTGTTGGGCAATTAGAACCTAATCTTTATGAAACTACTAACTGGAGAACCATGACTGAGCAAGAACTAATCCAAGAGTTTCAGAAAAACCGACTGCACATCATCCTCGCTCAACTTGCGCCCACAGCTCTGCTGGCATTTGCCTCAGTCGCAACCCCAGGCATCGCTGCAAGTGATGAATACGTAAAGCATGCATTTGCACTGATTCTGCTGGCCTCGGGAATCCTCGGCGCACTTGCGGAGTACTCGGCAGCGGCTCAAGCCCAGGCGGCAATTGATGATCTCAAGGCCCTTCCAGGTGCGTCGAAGCTTCGCTCTCGAGTAATCGCCTTCCGCCCCTGGCTTGAGGTAGTGAAGTTTGTAACTCCAGCAATTTTTATTGCCATCTTTGGCTTTATCCTGGCGGGTCTTTACCTCTAGGCAAGACAAAACCCCGAGGCAAAGGCCTCGGGGTTTTGCTTTAGCTTGACTAGTGCTGCACTGCCTTGGCGATGCCCGCACCGGTTAGGGAGCGAACCTCGAGCTCGGCGTACTTTGCATAGTTACGCTCGTTGGAAGTCTTAGTTCCAAGCCAGCCCATGAAGAAGCCGAATGGAATTGAGACGATCCCTGGGTTTGCAAGTGGGAACCAGTTGAATGCGATTCCACTGTCGAATGGAATCAAGCTGGTTGCTGCACCCGACACCACTGGGCTAAAGATCAAAAGACCAACCGCTGAGAACAGACCACCGTAGATGGCCCATACCGCTCCGCGGGTGTTGAACTCTTTCCAGAACAGTGACAGAAGCACTGCAGGTAGGTTTCCACTGGCTGCGATTGCGAATGCAAGAGCAACCAAGAAGGCCACGTTCAGACCCTGAGCTGCAATTGCCAAAACAATCGACAGACCACCAATTACAAACGCTGCAATACGGGCAACCTTTACCTCCTCCTCAGGAGTTGCGTTGCCCTTCTTGATTACGTTGGCGTAGAGGTCGTGAGCGAGTGATGATGATGAGGCCAGGGTTAGACCTGCCACCACAGCCAGGATGGTTGCGAACGCAATCGCACCGACCACGGCCAGCATCACTGCACCACCAACGGTTCCAGCTCCACCACCGAGGTATTCGGCGAGCATCGGAGCTGCTACGTTTCCAGCCTTGTCCTTAGCGGTAATCGCTTCGGCTCCAACCAACGCCGCTGCACCAAAGCCGAGGGCGATGGTCATTAGGTAGAAGGTGCCGATGTGACCAATCGCCCAGTTCACACTCTTGCGAGCGTCCTTGGAGGTTGGCACGGTGTAGAAACGAATCAGGATGTGAGGAAGACCTGCGGTTCCAAGGATTAGAGCAAGCGCTAGCGAGATCAGATCTAGCTTGGAGAACAGGGTCTTCAGAGCATCAAGGTTTCCAGCCTCATCAAAGACATCCTTACCAAATCGTTGACCTGGCTCTAGGAAGCTTGGGTTACCCGAGGCAGCCTGCGCAGCACCGAGTAGCTCAGAGATGTTGAACTGGAAGTGAACCAAAACCATGATGGTCATCACAGCGGCACCGGTCATCAACAAGAAGGCTTTGATGATCTGCACATATGTGGTTCCACGCATACCACCCACGGTCACGTAGATGATCATCAGAACACCAACACCAACGATTACCCAGTTCTTCGCAGCACCATCGGTGAAGCCAAGAAGCAGGGAAACCAGGGCACCGGCACCAACCATCTGAGCGAGCAGGTAGAAGACCGAAACCACAACCGTTGAAGTTGCGGCAGCGGTTCTTACCGGACGCTGCTGCATGCGGAAGGCAAGCACATCACCCATGGTGAAGCGACCGGAGTTACGCAGCGGTTCAGCAACGAGCAGCAATGCCACAAGCCAAGCAACCAAGAATCCGATCGAGTACAGGAAGCCGTCGTAACCAAAGAGTGCAATGGTTCCAGCGATACCTAGGAAGGAGGCTGCCGACATGTAGTCACCTGCGATAGCAAGACCGTTCTGGAAACCAGAGAAGTTGCCACCACCGTTGTAGAAGTCGGTTGCCTTGGTGTTCTGACGCGAAGCGCGGAACACCACGAAGAGAGTTACCAGAACAAAGAGTAGGAACAGTGCACTTGAGACTGTTGTGTGGTCTAGATTCACTGAGCCAACTCCTTCTCCACCTGATCGCGTAGCTTGTCGCTAGCGCCATCGAGGACATGCGAGGAGTGACGTTCGTAGAGCCACATAATCACGAACGTAGACACAAACTGCAAAGTGCCCAGGATGAAGGCGATATTGATGTTTCCGATAACTGGGGTAACTACAAAGTCACGAGCAAAGGCCGTGAGCAAAATGTAGATGAAATACCAGGAGAGAAAAGCCGCGGTCAGAGGAAATGCAAACCCCCTGAAGCTCTTTCTCAGCTGGGCGAATTCGGGACTGGACTGTGTAGTCTCCCAAACTCGTTGCTGCTGATCCGACATTGAACTCCTTTGTTCATTCGGCCGGTCCTACCGACCGAAGCATTGCTGCCTATCAGACTCTAGCGAAAAAATATGCCTATAACTCAACCAGCGCAGGTTTTATTCCCGGTACCGATATCTTCGCCTCGGAAATATGCCTCAACGATTGCGTCAATGCAGACGTTCGAACCGTATGCAGTGTGTCCTTCGCCCTCATAGGTCAGAAGCACTGCCCCATCCAAAAGCTCCGAAAGTGCAACGGCCTGCTGATATGGGGTGGCTGGGTCTCCAGTTGTTCCCACAACCAATGGCCCCTTAGCCAAATCGATCTGATAATCCAGATCAACCATTGACTTACCCTCTGGCCAGGCTTCACAGGCCAGGTTTGGGTAGGCGAAGTACTTGCCGAACACCGAACTCGCCTCTAAAAATTCATCATTCAGGCTTTGCGCCTCAGCTGCGGTGATTCTCGAATCGGCGCAGGAGATAGCGAGGTTTGCCTCATTCAGATTTGAGAGGTAGCCATCGGCAACATCTCGGTCGTTGTAATAGTCCGCCAGTAACAGCATGGTGGTGCCATCGCCCGTGAGCGCCTCTTGGAACGCTTGAGATAGATAAATCCAAGACTCCTGGGAGTAAAGCGCTGCAAAGATACCAGCGAGCGCCGACTGGAGAGTTAGCTTCCTATCAACCTGGGTCTCTAAAGGCTTGGTTTCAATCTGCTTCAAAAAGTCAGCCACCACGCTTAGTGCGCTATCCACACTGCCCATGAATGGGCACTCCGAGGTCCCAATACAGTCGGCTAGATAGGCCCTAAAGGCTGAATCGAAGCCGACAACCTGGTTCAGAAGCATCTCGGATTCGCTCAACTGTGGATCCATAGCTCCATCGAGCACTAGGTTTCCGACTTTGTCTGGAAATAGGGCCGCATAGGTGGTTCCAAGCAAGGTTCCGTAACTGAAGCCAAGGTAATCGAGCTTCTCTGACCCAAGCAAAACACGCATCAATTCCAGATCGCGAGCAGCCTGCTGGGTATTGAAAAAGCCGACGTCAAAGCCGGTTTCCTGACAGCTCAGAGCGAAGTCGGAAAGGACTTTCTTTGAATACTCGATGTCTGCATCGCTGCCAAACTCATATGGAGATTGCCCGTAGTAAACCTCGTCTTTTAGCTCTACAGAGCTGCAATTCACTGAGGTGGACTCCCCCACTCCGCGAGGATCAAACGCAATCAGCTGAAAGTCTTTACGAAGTTCTGCCGAACCAATCGATTCATAGCCTTCGCGCATCCACTTCACGGCCGATACCCCGGGACCACCTGGGTTCACAAAGATGGCTGGCTTGTCTTTGGAGTTCGAATCGCGCATTAGTGCCAGCGTGATGAAGTCTTTTTCAGGGTTTAGCCAGTCCAATGGAGCGGCAATCTCTGCACACTCGAAACTCCCCTCACAGGGAGTCCAGGAAATCTCCTGGCTCATGACCTCTTCGAGTGAGTCGATTTCAGCCAGGCCGGCATCCGCAGTTGGAGAACAACCGCTGAGCAAAATAAGGGAAGCAAGTGCCAGAGCTCTAATTCGCACTGGTCCTCCTAAAAATCAATTTCACACACAGTGCTTCGAGCACCAGCAAGTCTCTAACGTTACTTGCCAGTCGCCCACGCGCTGTCGAAATACCATCCAATACTGCAATCGTCATTTCCGCAGTCCCCGATTCTGCGCGCGCAATTAGTTCACCGTGATGCTCTGGGTTATACAGTGCAGTCCCGGTGGCTAGCTGTATCGAGAGCACGTCCCGGTAGATCGATTCCATGTCGGTGAGGATGCGATCCAAACCGTCTCGAAGCAATCTGGTCTGACGACGCTTTTGATTCTCTTCAAGCTCCCTAAAAGATGACCTAACTGACGGCGGGAGCTTGTCTCCCTCGCTGAATCCAAAAGCGGAGAGCAGCGCACTCTTCTCCTGCTCATCCCGCTCGAGTGCGACCTGCTCGGCATCCTTTTTAGCAATCTGCAAAAACCGCTCCGCGGCCATCATTGCGGAGGAAAGGTTATTGATTCCCAAGGCAACGGAAATCGTGTCGCCTCTTCTATTTCTTGCCTCTGAACTGGTTGCGAGTCGCTTGGCCATGCCAACGTGGTTCTGAGCCTGTCGAGCGGCAACCTTTGCAACCTCGAGATCGATGCCATCTCGCTGGTGCAGCAGTTGAGCAACTTCGTCAGTTGATGGCAGGCGCAGATTGATGTTTCTGGTTCGCGAGCGAATTGTTGGCAAGAGGTCAGACACCGATGGCGCACAAAGAATCCATATTGTGCCCTCGCTTGGTTCCTCGAGTTCCTTGAGCAGAACATTCGAGGTTCGTTCGGTCATTCGATCGGCATCCTCCAAGATCAGGATTCGATACTTGGACATGCTGGTCGAAAGTGACGCCTTGCTAACCAGCTCTCGCACTTCATCAATGCTGATCTGGACTCGATCGGTGGAGAAGAATGTGACATCTGGGTGTGCGGTGGCCATGACCAGGCGACAGCTTTGACAGTCACCACAACCCTGACTTTCGCACTCCAAGGCAGCTGCGAAACTAAGAGCCAGATTTGAGCGACCCGATCCGTGAGGGCCAGTGAAGAGCCAGGCGTGATGAACACCGCTCTCTCTATTTTCAACAACGCGAACTAGTTGCTCGATTGCCTCAGGCTGTCCGAGCAACTCATCCCAGACTTTGCTGCTCAAGAAATTCCTAGCTCAGCGAGTCGGTCTCGAATTGATGCCTGGATTTGATCGACAGCCTGGTTTGCATCGATCACTAAAAAGCGCTTCTCTTTGGCAAGCTCCAGATACATCTGTCTGGCTCGCTCGAAGAACTCAACCTTCTCGCGCTCCAGGCGATCCGGCTCGGTGCCAGTCTTGGAGCGACGCTGCATTGCATCTTGGGCAGGCAAATCAAGCAAGATGGTTAAATCAGGCACCAGGTTGTCCACTGCCCAGAGCGATATCTCGCGAACCTGGTTCACATCCAGATCGCGCGCTGCCCCTTGATAGGCAACCGATGAGTCAAAGTAGCGGTCGGTCAGAACTATGTCTCCGCGCTCCAGTGCCGGTCTGATCTTGGTAGCAACGTGATGAGCGCGATCCGCGGCATAAAGCAAAGCCTCGGCCCTGGGAGCGACATCACCTTTACGGTGAAGCAGAAGGTGACGGATTTCTTGACCCAACTCGGTGCCACCGGGCTCCAAGGTCCGAAGCACCTTGTGGCCGCGCGAAATCAAGAAGTCCTGCAGACTTTCCAGCTGGGTGGACTTGCCCACACCATCAATGCCCTCAAACGAAATAAACATCAGCGCTTTTTGCGGGTGGTCTTCTTTTGAGTTTTTGGTGCTTCACCCGGCTCCACCCCAAGCTTCTCACGACGAATCGCTAGAAGCTCAAAGGCACGATCACTCGAAAGCTCATCAAGTGGCTCATCCTTGGGAACAGTTGCATTGATGATGCCGTCGGTGACGTAATTTCCAAACTGGCCAGTCTTTGCAACTACGGCCTTGCCTGATGCTGGATCCTCACCAAACTCGCGCAGCGGAGTCGAGGCAGTTCTGCGAGCGCCGTACTTCGGCTGCTTGTAGATCTCGATGGCTTGATCAAGTGTGATGCTGAAGATTTCACTCTCACTGGTGAGCGATCTGGAGTCAACACCGCGCTTTAGGTATGGGCCATACTTGCCGTTTTGAGCAGTGATTACCTGTCCGCTCTCCGGATCTACTCCAACCTCACGAGGAAGTGACAGCAGCCTCAGTGCATCCTCCAAAGTCACAGTTGCCACCGACATGTCCTTGAATAGCGAAGCGGTCTTCGGCTTTGGATTGCCCTCATCGACCAAGGTGACAAACGGTCCGTATCGCCCGTCCTTGACTGCAATCTCCAGGCCTGACTCAGGGTCAACTCCGAGGATTCGGTCAGAGGCTGGCGGTGCAGCGATGAGCTCGGCTGCCTTCTGAGGGGTTAGCGCATCCGGTGCCATGCCCTCGGGGATGTTTACAATCCTGCGCTCACCGTCTTCTTCAAGCTCGATGTAAGGACCGTATTTACCGGTTCTAAGAAGCACTCCCGGAGAAATTTCAAAGCTGTTGATTGCTCGAGGGTCAGACTCACCCAAAGACTCAACGGTCTGCTTAAGGCCCTGATCTCCGAAATAGAAATCCTTGAGCCACCCGGTTCTGTCAAGTTCACCAAGCGCGATCCGGTCGAGATCCTCTTCCATCTTGGCGGTGAATTCGTAATTCACCAGGTCGCCAAAGTTCTCCTCGAGGAACCTAGTGACAGTGAATGAGATCCACTCTGGAACTAGCGCACTGCCCTGCTTCACCGCGTACCCCTTAGACAGGATCGTTGAAATGATGGCGGCATAGGTCGATGGTCGACCAATGCCCTGCTCCTCCAACGCCTTCACGAGGGAAGCTTCTGTATAGCGAGCAGGTGGCTGGGTGGAATGCAGTTTTGACTCACTGCTTTCTACGACCAATACATCTTTTTCCGCGAGGTTTGGAAGTTTGGCTTCGTCCTCGGACTCGTCCTCACGAGTTTCGTCATAGACCGCCAAGAATCCCTTGTAGGTGACAACAGTTCCACTGGCGTTGAATACCAGCTCGTCTGAACCAAGTTTGGTGCCAAGTCGAACCGAGGTGGTCGAAAGCTTGGCATCTGCCATCTGAGAGGCGACGGTTCTGCGCCAGATCAGTTCATACAGAGCTAGCGACTTTCCAGAGAGAACTGAACGAAGTTCATCTGGGTGCTTGAAGCTCTCACCAGATGGACGGATAGCCTCGTGGGCCTCCTGTGCGTTCTTCGACTTTGCACCGTAAGGTCTGGGCGCATCCGGAACCAGGTCAGCCCCGAAAAGCTTGGCGGCCGCAGCTCTGGCTGCCTGAGTGGCCTGTACTGAGAGCGAAGGCGAATCGGTTCGCATGTAGGTGATGTGACCATCTTGATAAAGCTGCTGCGCAGTATCCATCGCCTGCTTAGCACTCATGCCCAGCTTGCGTGAGGCTTCCTGCTGCAAAGTTGAGGTGGTAAAAGGTGCGTACGGCTTTCTGGTTGAGGGCTTAGCCTCGACCGAGAGCACGGTGAGCTTTACGCCCTCCAGTCCCTCCGAGATTTCAGTGGCCACCTCAGGGCTCAGAACAACTGCGTCCTGAATGAGTTTTCCGTTGGCATCAAAACTCTTACCGGTTGCCACGCGCTTGGAGTTCTGCTCCAGCAACTTGGCCTCGAACTTGGTGCCATCTTTACCAAGCTGAACAGTCACCGATCCATAGCTTGCAGCTACGAAGGCCATGCGCTCACGTTCACGTTCCACGAGCATTCTCATGGCAGGAGATTGCACGCGGCCGGCGGAGAGTCCTCGGTTGATCTTTCTCCAAAGCACTGGGGAAATTTCGTATCCAACCAGACGATCCACTACACGTCTGGTCTCCTGGGCTTCAACCAAGTCTTCGTTTAGGGCACGGGTGTTCTGAGCGGCTTGAGCGATTGCCTCTTTGGTGATCTCGTTGAACACCATTCGCTTCACCGGAATCTTTGGCTTTAGAACCTCGAGCAGGTGCCAGGCGATAGCTTCGCCCTCGCGGTCTTCATCGGTAGCGAGATAGAGCTCCTCGGCCGACTTCATAGCCGACTTCAGCTCCGAAACGGTCTTGGACTTGCCCGGTGAGATTACGTAGTAGGGAGAAAAGTCATTTTCGACATCAATCGAAAACTTGGCCAAGGAACCCTTTTTCTTCTCGGCCGGAAGCTCTTTGGGTTCGGCAAGATCACGGATGTGGCCGACGGATGCTAGAACCTCGAAATCTGACCCGAGGTACTTGGCGATTGTTTTCGCTTTAGCGGGCGACTCAACAATCACTAGCTTTTTAGCCACAAATTCTCCTTTATATATCAGCGTGGAGCGCCTGCCACCGCATAGCTTTCCAGCTGAAAAAACGACGCCATACTGTGGCCTCGAATCTCCACGCCGTCTCCGACAATACGACATTGGAGCAAATCGAAGCCAACACTTTCCAGAATTTGATCAGCATTTGCACACACCACACCGGAGACCAAACCTCGATGGGTATCAGCTGCGGTCAGCGCTGCAAGATCGGTTGCAGCCTGCAATTTGCTGTCCTGAATCAGTGCAGAAATTCCAATTGCCGCGACCAGTGAAACCGATGTGATGCCAACCAAGATGATTGCAAGCGCAGCGGTTACTGCGCCTTCTTCTAACCGAGCGAAATGCCGCATTGTTCGGTCCTCAGCGTGATAAGCCCCGGCCTGACCAGCGCCAGGCAACTAAGTCGCCCCCGGTCATACAGTTCGAATGAGAGATCGCTTGAAACCTCTAGTTCTTTGCCAATTAGGTGCGCTCTCAGAAGGTATCCGGCATCTTGCTCCAGGTGAAGTTGGTTAGCAGCCAGGGAAATGAGCCAGCCGATCAAGCTGATGCCCATCAACACTGTGGGCATCAGCACAATCAGCTCAGCGGTCACCGCACCTCGGTCAGATTTCCAAACCAAGGGCACGGCCCACCAACTTGAAAAGCATCGATCGAACCTCTTCGCTTCTGAGCACCAAAAGCATCAACCCCGCGAAAGCCACCCCCGCCAGCGTTGCGATTGCATACTCGGCAGTGATTGCTCCGTCGTCTTTATATATGTCTAGTTTCATGTTTCTCCTTTGGTTAGTACCCCAAGCAAAATTGGTGCCACCGTGAGTAGCAAAAAGGCAGGCAATGTCGTCAGACCCAACGGCAACATCAGTCGCACCGAAAGCCGTTTTGCAGCAACTAGGCTGCGATTTCGCCAAGCTGCCAGATCGCTTTCAATCTGAGACTGCAGCAGGAGTTTGAGATTCGCTCCGCTTTGCAATGCAAATTGAATTAGTTCGCTCTGTTTTGAAATGTCGCAGAGCCTAAGCGCCTCGCCAAGCTGAATCCCGGTTTGAACAAAGATCGCCAATTTCAACATTGGCTGCTGCGGTGGTTTTGACATTTCGGTTGCAGCTTTGATCATCCGCTCAGAGATGCGATGACCCAGGTAACTAAGGCCAGCAGCAATTCCCAAGAGCAGGAGTCCGACTGGAGATAGCAACGCCTGAAAAACGCCCAAGCCGGTCAGCTCAGCCAGCATCAACCCAAACCACGGCAACCAAAGCATCAACTTCTTGGTCGAGATTGGAACCTGCTGGGCCTGCTCGATTTCGTCCCGAGTCTCGTTTTCAATGGTCTGCACCCTAGCGAGTACCCGCGCGGCATCAATCGCTGGAGAGCCAGCATCAATCGCTAGCCTCAATGTTGAAAAGTGAGACTGGTTCTTCACCCCCGAAATCTCTATTGCCTGCTGCTGACTCACCCCGGCGGCCAGTAGCGCCGCAAATTTCTCAAAGCTCAATCGACACCGCCTGAAATGGGTCTAACTGCAGCCGGCCGATCTGAGATATTCGTCGACCTTCGATGTTCTCAAGCTGCACCACGTAGTCGATACCCATGGCTAGTTGAGCAACGAGATCTCGCTCGATGTTTGCAAGCTGCCCTAGGAGCAAAAGCCGATTTGAGACCTCGGCTAGGGATCTGGCGTGAAGTGTCGCAAGCGCCGGATGTCCGTTATTCACAGCTTGCAACAGAGCGATAAATTCTGCTCCTCGCACTTCTCCAAGCACCAAGCGATCGGGCCGCATCCGAAGAGCCGCAGTCAGTAGCTCAGATTGTGAGATCAGGCCGACCCCCTCTTGATTCTTAGGCCGTTCCAACAAACTGAAGGATGGGGCTGTCACTTTGATTTCCGGGGTCTGTTCAATCACGGCGCAGCGTTGGCCACTTTGATTTACCAGGGCGCTTAGCAGAGTGGTTTTGCCAGATGAAGTTGCGCCAGAAATCAAAATCGTCTTTTGGCCATTGACCGCCTTCCCCAGGAACTGAGCTTGCGACTCAGTCAAAAATCCGGTCGCCAACAAATGCTCCAGAGTTATCTGGGTTTTGGGGTGACGCCTAATGGTGACCATGGGGTGCAAAGAGACTGCACTTTGAAGTTGAGCGCTGAAACGAAAGTTTGAAATTGAGAAATCCGCCATCGGCTTTGCGAGGTCGAGTCTTGAACCACTCTCTAGAGCAAGTTCAATTAGCAAACTGGAGAGCTCGGCATCTGATTGAAAGGGGCTGGGTACCTTTTCCAGAGCACCGCCACGGTCAATGAAGCAGTTTCCTGAACCAACCAGCATCAGCTCAGTCACTCCCCTAGTAAAGAGGGCTCCTAGCTTGGCCGGTATCTCCATGAAGCCAATGGTTCAGCTAAATGCCAAGTCGAGTGAGCGGATCAGAAAGTCTGTGGAAAATAAAAGGGGCGGCAGGTTTGGGGGAAACCTGCCGCCGGGCGGTGCAAACATGGGGGGACGTTGCACCGCGGCTGAACTAGTCAGCAATCAAGATTCTATGCGGAAAAACGAACATTTTGTCCCCCTTTTGGGGATTTTCAGAAATGTTGATCCCGATAATGCGGAACCGAGTGCAAGAAATGCGATGAATTTCTGGCATTATGAAGGCGTCAACACCTGGAGGACAATGATGTCTGTTGCACCTGAAATAGAGAATTTGCTGCACGAAACAAGGCGTTTCGCACCAAGTTCAGAGTTCGTGGCCGATGCGATTGCAAAGCCTGAACTATACGAAAAAGCCAAAACTGATCGGCTCCAGTTTTGGGCAGAACAAGCCAGAGAACTGCACTGGCACAAACCCTTCACCCAAGTCTTGGACTGGTCAAATGCACCATTTGCCAAGTGGTTCCACGATGGTGAGATCAACATCAGCTACAACTGCCTTGATCGCCACGTTGAAGCCGGTTGGGGGAAGCGCGTAGCGCTGTTCTTTGAAGGCGAGCCTGGCGATAGCAAGGTCTACACCTACCTAGACCTGCTGATTGAGGTCAAAAAGGCAGCGAATGTGCTGTTGAAACTGGGTGTTCAGCCCGGTGACCGCGTTGCCATTTACATGCCCATGATTCCCGAGGCGATCATCGCGATGCAGGCAGTTGCCCGTGTTGGTGCGGTGCACTCGGTTGTCTTTGGTGGCTTCTCTGCCGACTCACTGGCTGCCCGCATCGAAGATGCTGAGGCAAAGCTTGTGATCACCGCCGACGGAGGTTTCCGCAAGGGCAAGGCCTCTCCACTCAAGCCAGCAGTAGACGAGGCACTCGCTGGCGGAAAGTGCCAAAGCGTCGAGCACGTTCTAGTCGTGAAGCGAACCGGCAACGATGTCGAATGGACCTCGGACCGAGACCTGTGGTGGCACGAGGAGCTGGGTGCAGTAGAGACCGAGCACGTTGCTCAGGGATTCAACGCCGAGCACCCACTATTCATTCTTTACACCTCGGGCACCACGGGTAAGCCAAAGGGCATCTTGCACACCACCGGTGGTTACCTGACCCAAGCCAGCTACACCCACCGCAATGTCTTTGATCTACACCCAGGTCAAGACATCTACTGGTGCACTGCAGATGTGGGCTGGATTACCGGTCACTCATATGTCGCCTACGGACCGCTAGCCAATGGTGCGACTCAGGTGATCTATGAGGGAACTCCAGATTCCCCTGACTGGGGAAGATGGTGGGACATCGTACAGAAGTACCACGTCTCAATCCTCTACACCGCACCCACTGCTATTCGCAGCTTTATGAAGATTGGTCGCTCAGTAACCACTCACTACGACCTCAGCTCCATCAGAGTGCTGGGTAGCGTGGGCGAGCCAATTAACCCAGAGGCATGGATGTGGTACCGAGACGTAATCGGTGCCAATAAGGCTCCGATTGTCGACACCTGGTGGCAAACCGAGACCGGCGCAATCATGATCTCGCCGCTACCAGGCATCACTGCAACCAAGCCAGGTAGTGCCCAGGTCGCGCTGCCGGGTATCGAGATGGCCGTCATCGATGACGATGGCAACAAGGTAGGAGCTGGTCACGGTGGCTACCTAACTATCACCGAGCCCTGGCCATCAATGCTTCGCGGCATCTGGGGTGACCCAGAGCGCTACAAAGAAACCTACTGGTCCCGCTTTGAGGGCAAGTATTTTGCCGGCGATGGTGCCAAGCTCGACGAGGATGGCGATCTGTGGCTACTTGGCCGCGTGGATGATGTCATGAACGTTTCCGGTCACCGACTTTCAACCGCAGAGATCGAATCCGCCCTGGTATCCCACCCATTCGTAGCCGAAGCTGCGGTGGTTGGCGCTAAGGATGAGACCACAGGTCAAGCCGTGGTGGCATTCGTGATCCTGCGACGCAGTCACCAGGATGAAATCGGCAGCGATGCCGACACCTCAAAGATCCTTCGCGACCACGTTGCTAAGGAGATTGGTCCAATTGCTAAGCCGAGAACCATCTTTGTCGTGAGCGAACTGCCAAAGACCCGCTCTGGCAAGATCATGCGTCGTTTGCTTCGTGATGTCGCTGAAGACAGACCTATCGGTGACGTTACAACCCTGGCTGATACATCGGTGATGGACACCATCACCGGTCGCATCAACGCGGGTGCCAACGACTAAATTCCGGATAAAACAAAACCGCCGGTCCTAAGACCGGCGGTTTTGTTTTGCCTACTCAAATTCGACGATTAGCTCGACCTCTACTGGGGCATCAAGTGGCAGGGAGGCTACTCCCACGGCACTGCGTGCGTGTTTGCCTGACTCACCAAAGACTGCACCCAAAAACTCTGAAGCACCGTTTAGCACACCTGGTTGTCCGGTGAAATCAGGGGTCGATGCCACAAAACCTACTACCTTGACCACTCTCTTCACACGGTCGAGATCTCCGATAACACTCTTGACTGCGGCCAAAGCATTCAGCGCACAGCGCTGAGCGATCTCTTTGGCAAACTCGGGGGTGATCTCTGCTCCGACTTTGCCGGTTGCCATAAGCTGACCTTCTACCAGCGGAATCTGCCCTGCGGTAAAGACCAGGTTCCCCGAAACAATCGCAGGGACATACGCTCCCGCGGGAGTTGCAACTGGGGGCAGGGTTAGACCGAGCTCTGCGATTTTGCTCTCAACTGACATTTACTGAGCCTCTCTTTTGAAGAATGCGATGAGTCCGCCTTGAGGCCCGGTTGTGATCTGAACCAACTCCCAGCCCTGAGCTCCCCAGGTGTTGAGAATCTGGGTTTCTTTGTGCAAAAGAAGTGGTGTGGTGACGTATTCCCACTTAGTCATTTTCAGCTCCGTTTCAGCCTGCAAAAGGTAACCTAGAGTCTATGTCCGCTAAGCGCCCCTCAACTGCATCGAACATTTTCAAGTTCGGTATTCTCAGCGCCGTAGCGGGTGTTCTATCAGTTGCAATCTTGGCTCCCGCAATCGCGGTTGCCGGCGCAGTTGGAACCGCGGGTGTCAGCGCCTTTGAATCGCTACCCGCATACATCAAACCGGTCAATGCCTCGCAGGCTTCAAACATTTATGCCCTTCGAGATGGCAAGCCAGAAAAGATCGCCACCTTCTTTCACGAGAACCGTGTTGAGGTTCCGTTTGAAGACATGTCTGAAAACCTCATCAACGCAGTTATCTCGGTGGAGGACCCTCGCTTTTACCAGCACGGCGGCGTCGATGTAATCTCGCTGTTCCGTGCAACTCTGACAAACCTTGCCACCTTTGGTGAAGGGCCTGGTGCCTCCACAATCACGATGCAGTATGTGCGTCAGTCACAGGTGGAGGCTGCAAACCTTTCTGGCGATGCCGAGGCAATCGCAGCTGCTACCGAGGTAACCATTGAGCGCAAGCTCAAAGAAATTCGCCTTGCGATTGCACTAGAGAATCAGGTCTCAAAAAAGGACATCCTTGCTGGATATCTGAACCTTGTCTTTTTGGGTAACCAAATCAACGGTGTTGAAACCGCCTCACAGTATTACTTCGGAACCAGTGCCAAGAATTTGACTGTTCCGCAGGCTGCCTATCTGGCCGCGATGTTGAAGTCTCCAAACGACTACAAACCAGATGAGGCCGACAACCTTGAGCGCGGTATTGGTCGTCGCAACTACGTAATCCAAGCAATGGCCGATGAGGGTTACCTCACCCAAGAGCAAGCCGACACCTATAAAGAAGCTCCAGTTCAAACCAAGATCACCAAGTCGAAGCAGGGTTGTGAAGCAAACCAGACCACCGCATTCTTCTGTGACTTCACGGTGTGGACCATCCGCAACTCTCAGGAGTTCGGCTTCAGCTCCGAGGAGCGAGAGATGCTGCTTCGCCGCGGTGGTCTAGAGATTTACACCACCTTGGATCTCGATGCTCAGCAAGCTGCATTTGACGCCAGCATGGAGCTATTGCCACCGGACAACGAGTGGTCTTTTGGAACCGCATCGGTTTCGGTAGAGACTGGCACCGGTCGAGTTATCGCCATGGCGCAGAACCGATACTTTGACCAAAGCGATGCTCCTGCCCCAGGTCGAACCAGCGTGAACTTCAACACCGACAAGCCATTTGGTGGATCTTCTGGGTTCCAGCCTGGATCCACCTACAAGATTTTTACCTTGGCCGAGTGGCTCAAAAATGGTGGCACCTTGGGTGACATTGTTGACGGTCGCATTTATAACGGTGAAGACGTTGATCAAAATGGCGAGATTGACAAGGTAAAGATCTGGGATGTAGCTCGCGAGTTCCGAGCGAGCTGTGGCGATGTTGTTGGCTTCTGGGAGGTGAACAACTCGGGTGACAAAACCATCGATGAGATCAGTGTTGCCAGGGCAGTTGTTACCTCGCAGAACACCGCGTTCGCGGCCATGGCCTCCAAGGTTGACCTGTGTGCAATCCGCGACACCGCAAAGGCTTTTGGAGTTCATCGTGCTGACGGGCAAGAGCTCCTATACGTTCCCGCAACCATCTTGGGCACCAACGAAATCGCACCGCTTACAATGGCCGCCGCATACGCAGCTCTTGGCAACAACGGTGTTTACTGCTCACCGGTTGCCATCGACAAGGTTGTACTTCGCAAGACCGGTGAGTCACTTCCAATTCCACAGACTGCATGCTCGCAAGCTGTTACCCCTGACATTGCTGCGGCAATGACTCACGCACTTCGTGCCGTGATGACCGGCGGTACCGGAACTGCAGCAAATCCAAATGACGGCACTCCCCTGGCCGGTAAGACTGGAACGACCGACAACCGAATCCACACCTGGATGTCTGGCTACTCCTCCAGGGTTGCAACCTCAACCTGGGTCGGTAACGTTTCTGGTCTGACTACGCAGTCCGGCAAGAGCGTTGACGGACTTGCTGTCTCCAGCGTTCGTCACGCGGTGTGGAAGCGCATCATGACCACTATCAACGCCAAGTATCAGGGTGAGCCATTTCCAGCCGCGGATCCCAAGTTCATTGCCGCAACCCAACTGGTGGTTCCCAACGTTGCAACCTTCACCCCGGAGAGCGCCAAGACCCAGCTGATTGCCGATGGCTTCAACGTTCAGTTGATTACAAATGCTGTTGCATCTGCAGCTCCAGCCGGCACCATCGCCTACACCAAGCCAGCAATTGGATCCACGGCCACCAAGGGCTCAATCATCAAGCTGTACGTCTCAGCTGGTGGCCGAGTTTCAGTGCCAAATGTGAAGGGTCTTAGTATTGAAGAAGCTTCCGCCTCACTGCAAGCGCTTGGCCTAACGGTGACTCTTCCCCAGCCCTCGCAAACCAACCTGTTGAAGTGTGATCCAGCTCTACCAAACGGTGTTGCCTATGGCACAAACCCAGAGGCAGGTAAGGCGGTCTCGCCTTCTAGCGCCATAGTTTTGATTCCAAACACATGTGGCTAACCTCTCACGCTGGACCTTTTAGGCTCAATCGCCTAAGTGTGTCAGGGGTTACACCAAAGCCGCTTCGGGTTCTACACATCTCCGACCTTCACTTTGCTCCTGGTCAAAACAAAAAGGCTGAGTTTCTAAAAGAGCTGGCCGAGTTGGAACCAGATCTAGTTATCAATACCGGCGATAACCTCGGCCACAAAGATGCCATCAACCCAGCACTTGCAGCACTTGGGCCGTTGGGTAGATTTCCTGGGGTCTTCGTCAACGGTTCCAACGATTACCGCTCCCCACAGCCTAAGAACCCATTTCGCTACATTGTCGCACCGTCCAAAGTCCCACTAAGGCGAGACATTGACACAGTGAGATTCACAACCGAGCTTGAAAACTTTGGTTGGCTAAACCTCAATAATCAATCCGGCATGCTTGAGGTTTTGGGGCTAAAGATTGGTTTTATTGGGGTCGACGACCCGCACGAAAACTTGGATGACTTAGGTTCACTGAATACTCAGGTCAATGAAATCTCGGATGCAGATTTCACCTTAGGTATTGCTCACGCCCCATACCTCCGGGTCCTTGAAGCGATGACGACCAACGGTGCGAACATGATCTTCGCCGGTCACACCCACGGAGGGCAGATTTGCCTCCCGGGGCACAAGGCACTGGTTTCAAACTGTGACCTACCAACCGAATACGCATCTGGGCTCTCGGGGTGGCAGTTCGGCGACAAAGACTCGCTACTTCATGTCAGCGCCGGCCTAGGCTGCTCCATCTATGCTCCGGTGAGGCTTTTTTGCCCACCGCAGGCAACTCTTATTGAACTGAACTAAGCAAGCTCCTGAGCCACAAGCTCAGCGATCTCGTAGGTGTTCAACGCGGCACCCTTGCGAAGGTTGTCGCCAACTACAAACAGGTCAATGGTGTTTGGGAAGTCCTCAGCCTGACGGATGCGACCAACAAAGGTTGGGTCTTGACCGGCAACGTGAGCTGGGGTTGGGTAAACACCATTTGCTGGGTCGTCCATTACAACCACGGTTGGCTGAGCCTCAAGCTCTGCTCTTACCTCTTCAACGGTGATTGGCTTAGCAAAGGTCGCGTGGACAGCTAGCGAATGAGAAACCTGCACTGGAACTCGTACACAGGTCGCAGCAACCTTTAGGTCCTTGATTCCCAAGATCTTGCGGGACTCATTACGAACCTTAAGCTCCTCAGAGGTGTGACCACCCTCTTTTAGGCTGCCGGCAACTGGAATGACATTCAGGGCAATTGGTGCGGCCCATGGTGAGTCTGCCTGCGAGACACCCTGTGCCTCCAAAGTTTTTGCAACCGAGTCGGTACTCAAACCGGCTTCTGGGTTGGTTGCAACCGCAGCGATCTCAGCCTGCAGGCGATCAATTCCAGGAGCTCCGGCACCGGATACAGCCTGGTAGCTAGCGACAACGAGCTCGGTGAGCTGCCACTTTCGGTGCAGGGCACCAAGTGCAGCCATCATGGTCAGGGTGGTGCAGTTCGGGTTTGCGATGATGCCGAGTGGTCTGGACTTAGCAGCAAACGGGTTTACCTCTGGCACCACTAGCGGCACCTCAGGGTTCATGCGGAAGGCGGCTGAGTTATCTACACAAACCACTCCCTTCGCTGCTGCAATTGGAGCCCAAACCTCGGAAACCTCATCTGGGACATCGAACATGGCGATGTCGATGCCATCAAAGGCCTCTTCCGAGAGCGCGACCACGGTGTGAGGCTTACCGTGCACCATGATCTCCTTGCCCGCAGAGCGAGCGGAGGCAATTAGGCGAATCTCTCCCCAGATGTTTTCACGGGAGTTGATGATGTCGATCATCACGGTGCCAACGGCACCGGTTGCACCAACGAGAGCGAGGTTTGGCTTTGACATCAATTACCTTCCGGTTCCGGCGTAGACCACAGCGGTGTCCGCTGCATCTAGCTCAAAAGCTGAGTGAACAATGCGGGTGGCTTCCTTGAGCTGGTCAGCTCTAGTGACAACAGAGATGCGAATCTCAGAGGTAGAGATCATCTCGATGTTGATGCCGGCGCGAGCCAGAGCGCCAAAGAGCTTGGCGGAGACACCAGACGAGGTCTTCATACCTGCACCAACGATTGAAAGCTTGCCAATCTCGTCGTCATAGGTGACGTCCTTGAAGCCAACCTCAGCCTGCTTGCCTTTCAGGGCCTCAACAACGCGGTGACGGTCAGCGTGAGGGAGGGTGAAGGAGATGTCGCTGAGGTGAGTCTCGGTGGTGGAGACGTTCTGAACGATCATGTCGATGTTCGCACCGGCTTCGGCAACAACCTGGAACAGCTCAGCCGCCTTACCTGGGCGATCTGGAATACCAATCACAGTGATCTTGGACTGAGTGTCATCTGCTGCAACACCCGAAACTACTGGCTCTTCCATGTCATCTCCTGGTTTGGTGGTGTAAACGAGTGTGCCTGGGTCAAGGCTGAATGTCGATCGAACGCGAAGTGGAACCTGGTGACGACGAGCAAACTCAACCGCACGAATGTAGAGAATTTTTGCTCCGGAGGAGGACAGCTCAAGCATCGAATCAATATCGATTTGAGCGAGCTTGTGAGCCCTTGGGACAACTCGCGGATCTGCGGTGTAAACACCATCAACGTCTGAGTAAATCTCGCAAACATCGGCGTTGAGCGCTGCAGCAAGAGCAACTGCTGTGGTGTCAGAACCACCTCTACCGAGTGTGGTTACATCTCCGGACTCAAAGCTGAACCCCTGGAAGCCTGCGACGATTGCAATCTCACCCTGGTCCAAGGTCTCGCGAATTCGGGTTGGTTCGATCTTCCAAATTCGAGCGGAGCCGTGAGAGTTGTCAGTTGAAATACCAGCCTGGAAACCGGTGAAAGACTTTGCCTTGCCACCCATCTCCTGAATCGCCATGGCAAGAAGCGACATTGAGATTCGCTCGCCGGCGGTGAGCAGCATGTCCATCTCACGAGACTGGCGACGAGTTGAAACGGAGTCCGCTAGATCAATAAGTTCATCGGTGGTGTCACCCATGGCGGAGACCACAACACAGACCTGGTGACCAGCGGCTTGGGTTTCTAGAACTCGGTTAGCAACGTGCTTAATCTTCTCGGCATCTGCTACAGATGAACCGCCGAACTTTTGCACGATTAGCGCCAACGGACACTCCTCAAGAAATTTGTGGGGATTGCTGCCGCCAGTGGCATTCAGAGCATTCTAGTTGACTCGACGCCTGCCCTCAAAGGCTCGACCCAAGGTCATATCGTCGGCGTATTCCAAATCGCCACCCACTGGCAAGCCAGATGCCAACTTGGTGACATTGATTTCCATGGTGCCAAGCATTCGTGAGAGATAGGTTGCGGTCGCTTCACCCTCGAGATTTGGGTTAGTGGCCAGGATCACCTCCCGAATCAAAGGATCAGCCAAGCGCTTCATCAAATCCTTGATTCTTAGCTGATCTGGGCCAATACCTGCGATCGGTGATATAGCTCCACCTAACACGTGGTAGAGCCCGCGGAACTCTCTGGTGCGCTCGATAGCGGCGATGTCCTTGGACTCCTCAACCACGCAGATAAGACCCATGTCGCGCTTTGGATCGGAGCAAATCGAACAGCGAACCTCCTGTGAGATGTTGCCGCAAAGCTCACAGAACTTGACCTTCGATTTAGCTTCAACCACAACTTCGGCCAATCGGTTGGCAACTTCGGCCTCAGCTTCAATGAGGTGAAAGGCAATTCGCTGTGCAGACTTCGGACCCACACCGGGCAATCTGCCGAGTTCGTCTATGAGGTCCTGGATAACGCCTTCGTACATTACTGCTCATCCTTCAGAGGTTGAGCGCCCAGCATTTCACGAAGCATAAACTCACCAGACTTCTCAGTCTCAACCGGTGGCAAGGTCTGAATCACCTCGGTGACCTCTTCCTCGCGCTCCTCCTCGGAGACGAACTCATCTGGTTCGGAGGGCTCAATCACCGGAGCCTTCGGTGCAACAGAAGGTGCCTCGGCAACCTTGGCCTTGTACTTCACTCGAACCCCGTAGGTCTCCAGGATGACCTGACGCAGTACCTCAGAAGCACCTTGAGAGTTCTTGAAGGCATCAACATCTTTTTGACTCTGGAAAAGAAGAGTCAATACCTCATCCTGGTAGTCCAGAACCTTGGTAGTGAAGGCGACTGCCCAAGCAGAACGGGACTGCTTTGCAAGAGAATCGAGAATGTCCTGCCAGCCGTTTTTGAAAGTGGCGACAGTGATCGTGGTAGGTGTAGCTGGCTTTGAAGTAGCTGGAGCTGCAACCGCCGCTGCGGCTTCTGCCTTCTGAGGTTCAGGCTTTTTATCCTCGGCCTTTGGTGCCTCAGCTGGCTTGGTGGGCGGCTCAACCTTTGGTGCAGGCGCCGCTGCCCTAGGTGCTGCCAGAGCAGCGGGAGCGGGGTGGGTAACTTCGATGGCTGGCGCCAGGACGCGCGCACAAAGTAGTTCAAGCTGAAGGCGGGGGTTCGCTGACCCGGATGTGTCGGCTAGTGCCTTGGAGGTTGCCTCTGCTGCCGCAGTCAACTGCGGTAATCCAAAGCGATTGGCTTGAACCGCAAGCAGATCGAACTGCTCCGGACCCAACCCACGAAGAATTGCCCTAGCTCCCTCACCGAGTGAGGTAACCAACATCAGATCGCGAAGACGCTCAAGAAGATCTTCCAGAAAGCGCCTAGCGTCTTGACCGGATTGAATCACCTTGTCCACAGCGGCAAAAGCTTTGGCGGCATCAATCTCAGCAAATGCGTCAATCACCTCGCTCATCAGCTGATCGTGAGTGAAGCCCAGAAGAGCCACCGCGCGGTCATATCCAATTTCCTTGGAGTCACTGCCTGCAATGAGCTGATCCAAAAGCGAAAGACTGTCTCGAACCGAACCACCCGAGGCTCTGACCACCAGCGGAAGAACTCCGCCCTGGGCCGAGTAGCCCTCGGAGGTTAGAACGGTGTCTAGATACTCGAGAAGCTCACCCGGAGGTACCAGCCTGAAGGGGTAGTGGTGGGTTCTCGAGCGGATGGTGCTAATTACCTTTTCAGGTTCAGTAGTTGCGAAGATGAACTTCACATGGGCCGGTGGCTCCTCGACAATCTTTAGAAGCGCATTGAACCCCTGAGTGGTAACCATGTGTGCTTCGTCGAGGATAAAGATCTTGTAGCGGTCGCGGGCCGGGGCAAAGATCGCTCGTTCTCTAAGCTCGCGGGCATCGTCAACACCGTTGTGAGATGCAGCATCAATTTCGACCACATCAAGAGATCCGGAGCCACCGCGAGCAAGCTCAACGCAGCTTGGGCACTTGCCACATGGGGTATCGGTAGGACCCTCGGCGCAGTTGAGGCACCTTGCCAAGATGCGAGCGGATGTGGTCTTGCCACAGCCTCTAGGGCCCGAGAAAAGATATGCGTGATTCACGCGATCGCCCCGAAGAGCAGCCATCAAAGGCTCAGTGACCTGGGTCTGCCCGATCAGCTCAGAGAAGGACTCTGGGCGATATCTGCGGTAAAGGGCTGTGGTCACACCCAAAGCCTAATTGCTCGGGGCGACTTTATTTGCAGGCTGTTAGTTGTTACTACTTGAGCTTGTAGCTAGGCATTGAGGCTACGAGCTGCTGCTCCTTTTTCCACTCTGGATAAAGCAACACTGCAGGGCAGTAGTTAGCAACACCGGTACCGATCATGAGAATCCCGAGTGGCAAAAGCAACAGGCTCCAACCCATTCCCAAAAGTGCAATAGTCACCAAGGTCACTCCCATAGCTCCGCGCACTACTCGACCCCAGGTGCCTGACATGAAAGCTAAAAACTTGCGATTCGCTGGTGTAAGTTTCATTTATTCTCCTAAGTCCCATAATTCAAACACACAAGACCGGAAAATACTTCCCAAAAAAGGGACCCCCCGTGCACCCGCCAGAGCTCAGGTACCCTTGCTACCTCTCGGTCCTGGGGGATTAGCCAAGATGACGCCACACGGGGAGTCGCCTAGAAGTTTACCCGCGATTAGTTCTGAGGGAAACCAAGATTTAGACCACCGTGAGAGGGGTCGAGCCAGCGTGAGGTGACAACCTTGGTTTGGGTGAAGAAACGGAATCCCTCTTCACCGTGAGCACGCGAGTCACCAAACAAAGAGTGCTTCCAGCCACCGAATGAGAAGTAGGCCACCGGAACTGGAATCGGCACGTTGATGCCGATCATGCCGACCTCAACCTCATTTTGGAACTTGCGCGCGGCTCCCCCGTCGTTGGTGAAAATGGCCGTGCCATTACCAAACGCTCCGGAGTTGATAAGGGCTAGACCTTCGTCATAGCTCTGCACCCGAACAACCGATAGCACCGGTCCAAAGATCTCCTCTTTATAGACCGTGGAGCTCAGTGGAACTTGATCAATCAGGGTTGGACCAAGCCAGAAGCCAGCAGCATCGCCATCTGGGTTTACCCCACGGCCATCAACAACAACCTTGGCTCCGTCTTGCTCGGCAATCTCAATGTATGAGGCAACTTTGTCGCGGTGCTCTTTTGTAACTAGCGGTCCCATGTCACAGCTTCTTCGACCATCGCCGACTTTGATTTGAGCCATGCGAGTGGCGATCTTTTCCATCAGTTCGTCAGCGACAGGTTCAACCGCAACCACGACCGAGATTGCCATGCAGCGCTCACCTGCCGAGCCAAAGCCCGCATTCACAGCCGAGTCGGCAACCAGGTTCAAGTCGGCATCCGGCAGAACCAGCATGTGGTTCTTGGCTCCACCAAGGGCCTGAACTCGCTTGCCGTGATGCGCGGCAGTTTCGTAGATGTATTGTGCAATCGGTGTCGAGCCAACAAATGAGATGGATGCGACATCGGGGTGGGTCAAAAGTCCATCAACGGCCTCTTTGTCACCATGCAAAACGTTGAATACGCCGTCGGGTAACCCAGCCTCTTTCCACAGGTTCGCAAGCCACATCGCCGCTGATGGGTCTTTTTCGCTGGGCTTTAGAACTACACAGTTACCTGCCGCAATCGCGACTGGGAAGAACCACATCGGAACCATCGCTGGGAAATTGAAGGGGCTGATGATTCCCACCACACCTAGCGGCTGCTTCAAAGAGTAGACATCGACATTGGTTGAGGCGTTCTCGGAATATTCGCCCTTCAATAACTGCGGAGCACCGCAGGCAAACTCCACCACTTCTTGACCGCGGGTGATCTCGCCGAGAGCATCGGATAGCACCTTGCCATGCTCACGCGTGATGATCTCGGCTAGCTCAGACTTCTTAGTTTCTAGTAGCTCGCGAAATCTAAAAATAATCTGTTGGCGCTTGGCCAAAGTGGTGTTCTTCCAACCGGGAAAAGCAGCCTTAGCTGCCGCCACCGCAGCATCAATCTCTGACTTGTTTGCAAAACCAACCTCGGCAATTGGAGCACCCAACGCTGGGTTGAAAACTTTGCCGCTGCGACCAGATGTTGAGACAACAATCTGACCATTGATGAAGTGACCGATCTGGCTCATCTTCGAAACCCTCTAACCGTTCAACTAGAACTTTGTTCAACTCTAGCTTCAGCGAGATTTTGGATTTTTGGTTTTCAAGCCGATTTAGAAGATAAACTCACACACGGAGAATTCGCCTAGTGGCCTATGGCGCACGCTTGGAAAGCGTGTTGGGTGAAAGCCCTCGGGGGTTCGAATCCCCCATTCTCCGCTCTTGTCATGAGTCGGGACATCGTTCCCGAATGAACCCACGAAATCAGTAATTTCGTGGGTTCAACTCATTTCTCCAGTAGTTCTTTGCTGGATCGATTCGATGCTCACTCAGGTGTTCTCCGGTTGCCGGATTGACCACCGTTGCATGAGTCCTGGTTGTAAGAATCGTGACCCTGGTTCCGGCGTGCGGTCTGCCAACTCCCAAGTGATGAAGTTTTCCTGCTCTCCTGAGGGTTACTTTTCCGGTGGTGTCGACTTTGTCGTAGCGATTTCTTGAGTGATCCAAGGTGTTTGAATCCTGCGGTGAGGCCTTTGGCCTTGCTGAGTAAGCATGTGCCGGAGTTTTGCCGTGCAGTGCCTTGTGGGGCCGGTCATGGTTGTAGCGATCGCGAAAGTAGTTCAGCTGCTGTTGCAACATCCAAAGCGATTCAGCCTTTGGCTTTTGGGCCAGGTGAAGCTTTAGCGTCTGGTGAAAGCGTTCGATCTTGCCTTGGGTCTGTGGGTGATTGGGAGATGAGTTTTCCCGGATGATGCCTAGGTCGCTGAGTTTGTATTCAAACTCATTTCGACCGTTGCCAAATCTTGCTGTGAAGACCCGGCCGTTATCCGTGAGGGTGGACTGAGGAGGCTCAAACTCTGCAACTAACTCAAGGAATAGGTCAACGACGTTTCGGCCCGTGACGGGGATGAAGGCGCGGCAACCAAGTAGAAACCTCGAGTGGTCATCCAGAAAGTTCAGTATCTCAACGTCTGTGCCATCGGCTAGTGGCCAGTGGGTGAAATCTGATTGCCAGGTCTCATTGGGTTGTTCAGCTTCGAATCTGATGTAGCTGGATCTAGGACGCTTCTTGGGTTGCGGAACAATCAGCTGATGCTTGTGTAGCAGCCTGCGAATTGTCGAGATCGCAGGAGCCTACCGGCCCGATAGCTTGAGCCTTGCGGCAATCGAAGCAGGTCCCGCATCAAAGCCAGATTCAACAAGCTCAAGTCGAAGTGCGACAATTCGAGCCTCCATTGCGGAAGAAGTTTTGTTTGGGCTTTTGCGTGGCCGTTTGCTCAAAGGCTCCAGCGCCTTGAGGCCGCCGGAATGGTATTTGGCGAGCAGCTTATTCACCCAGCGCTTTGAGACCCCGAATTTCTCCGCTGCTTGAGCTGCGCTAAGACCCTGTTGGACAACCGATAAAACGATGACATTTGATTTCGACATGTCCAATCATGAGTGGGAACTATGTCCTGAACACCAAGGAATTGTTGAACCCACGTTTTAGGGAAATTGAGAGACTATGTGGGAACTATCTCCCGCATCATGCGGGAACGATGTCTGGACTCAACTGGGAACTATGTCCTGGCGTATGACACTACCGCAGGACTGCTAGCTGGCGTTAGAGGTGAAGAAGGCGAATAGAACCTCAGGAAACCTCGCAAAAGATCTGCTCTGATCGGTCGTAAGAGAACCCCTAGCCGTCAGCTTCTTGCTGAGAAGGGCATGGCGTGGTTCCGAACGAGCAATAGACACAACAGTCTCCGCTCAATGGTCGATGGGAGTAATCGCATTCCGGGCAGCGCCAATGCCAAGTGCAAGAGTCGGTTGGCATTGTCATTGCATACCTAGCACCGCAACCAGCGCAGGTTATGGTGCTCTGGAGCTCCACTCCATTGGAATAATCGGAGGGCTGCATCATTCTCTCGAACGACTCGCTGAGGTCCTGAGTAGGTAATAGGGCAACGCGGCTGAGAGTCCAACGACCAAGTTCAACATGACAACCTGAAGGAAAATAACCCTGCCTACCTTTTTATAGATGTAGATCCAGAAAACAAAGGACGCAAAAAATAAGTCGGCGATAAAGCCAGTCGCGGCATAAGTTGGAAAGATCAATAAGTGAATTTCCGACCAGCTAAAGCCTTCGGAAACGATTTGATTCACGAAAAAGAAATAGGGAATCGCAGTTCCCAGCAGGGTTGCTCCTAGCCAAATGTTCTTCAAAATACTCATCACCTTTTGTTTTGACCCGAGGCATCATAAGAAGCAGGCCTGAGACGTTTATTATGGCCCCCGCCCTGGAGACAAGGCTATCCGAGTCTCCAGGGTCGAGGCTGTGGTCTAACGCTTTAGCTTAGGGAGGGCCTAGGCGTGCAGCTTTGCTAACTTGTCGACTCGATGTCCGATCCAGAATTCTTCGTCGGTGACTACCGTTGGCGTGCTTTGAGAACCCAATCTCTCCAGCTCTAGAAGCGCAGCTGGGGACTTTGTGATGTCAACGTCAGTGAACGCAACGCTGTTCTTGGTTAGGTATGCCTTGGTGTCCTCGCAAGCGTGGCAGCCAGGCTGTGAATAGACCTTGATCATTAGTTTCTCCTTAGTTTTGTGCTGGTTCAGAAGTTCAGAATGGTGTAGCCGGCGGATACGAACTTTCTAACTGAGGCTTCGCCTTCAAAGTCAGTCAATAGCGGGTATCCAGCGGCTGAGATGACGTCTTTGACTTTGTGCGAAGTAGCACAAAAAGAGCAGGCTCCTTCAACGCTTGACTTGATTGCCTGAAGAATTGGGTTCAGCTTGCTGGAGGGATCGGTCACGGCGGCCAGGGTCTCAACACCGGATCCGTCAAAGACAACCGCGACCTCATCGCCAGCTTTGACAAATTCGAGTGCGGTTTTTAGACCGCGGTAAGCACGGGACAAATCCCCGGTCAGAGGCTCATAGATAAAAACGGCGACTTTGCTGGACAAGGTAACTCCTAAGATTTCGGTAAGTAGACAGGTTTGTCTAGTTTTAGTATACAGACCTGTCTGGTAATGTAAAGCCATGTCTGCAAAAGAGAAAATTCTGAATACCGCCTCCGAGTTGTTCTATAAGAGAGGGGTGAACTCGACCGGAATCGACCTGATCATCGCCGAGGCGGGCATAGCTAAAGCGAGCCTCTACAACAATTTCTCCAGCAAAGAGGAACTGGTCGCTAAGTATTTGGAGCGCATCAGACTTGAGTTTGAGCGCAGCCTCAACCTTGCGATTGAGGCTCGCGGCATGGTTTTGGCAATCCCCTTTGACTTGCTTGAGAAATCAGTGATCAGCGGCGAGTTCTTTGGTTGTCCTTTCACGAATGCACTGACCGAGCTGCCTTCCAGCGAATTGGTTCGACTGGAAGTAACGAAGTATCGCAAGGCAGTGGAGAACTACTTTTCCAAAGTGGCTCCTAAGGAAGTTGTGCCTCAGTTGATGTTGGTTTACGACGGTGCCTTCACTAGCTGCAAGCTAAACCCAAACCGCACTCAGGTTGCCACTGCAAGAAGGCTCGCTCAAAAGCTAGTGGACATTGCCGCCGGCTAGCTAACTGAAACCCATTCCTAACAGAAAGCAGATCCACGCAATGAACCAAAGTCAATCCAAGTTCCTTACAGTTTCTGCCCTGGTGCTAACCACTCTGCTACTAGCATCCTGTGCGGCTGCTGGGCCTGTTGCTACAAACAACAAGCCTGATAGCTCAATGTCTGAGACACCAAGTGCTGCAGAAACAACCAATGAATCAGCTGGGGATTTCCTTCCCTATGAGAGTTTTGTGACCTCTGGAGATAAATACTCAAAATCAAAGGTTGTGCTGTTCTTCAATGCAGCGTGGTGCTCAACTTGTCAGCAAGCCAGAGAGAACATAGAGGCAAACCTTGACGAGATTCCCAAGGACTTGGTAATAGTCGTGGTGGATTTTGATGATTCCGTCGAATTGAGAAGGAAGTACAGCGTGACCGTCCAGCACACCTTCGTCGAGATCGACAGTGCCGGAGAAGCCCTGGGCAAGTGGTCAGGTAGCGTGACTGTTGATCAAATTGTTGGGCAGCTTTCCTGATGCTAGTTGTTGGCGCATTGATTGCGGGGGTGCTCACAACCCTGGCTCCGTGTGTTTTGCCGCTGCTCCCAGTCATTGTTGGGGGCTCGCTGGGTAAACCATCCGTCGAGGCAAGAAGGCGCGCCTACCTAATCACGGCATCACTCGGTGCATCAGTGATCTTGTTCACGCTTTTACTTAGGGCAACTACTGCCTTGATAGATATCCCGCCAACCGCTTGGCAGTGGCTCAGTGGAGTAATTCTTATTGCCCTAGGAGCTGTGTCAGTTTTCCCGAAAGTATGGGATAAAGCCTCAGCCAGACTTTCGCTTCAAACCAATAGCAATAAGCAGTTAGTAGCAGCTCGTGAAAGAGGCGGCACACTTGGAGCAATACTTACCGGTAGTGCCCTGGGTCCGGTGTTTAGCTCCTGCTCCCCCCTATATCTGTATGTGATTGTGACCGTGCTTCCGGCTTCTTACGGAGAGGGGATGGTTTTGCTTGTTGCCTACGCGATTGGACTCTGCGGGACACTTCTAGTCATCTCCCTACTCGGACAAAAAGTAATGGGTAAAGCACGCTGGCTAGCGAACCCGGATGGCAACTTCAAGAAAGTTCTCGGGGTAATTTTCATCCTTGTTGGAATCGCAGTGATTCTTGGGCTTGACAAGGATCTACAGTTTTGGTTCATCCAATACTCGCCGATTCGCCTTTGGGAGCTAGACAAGGGATTTGTTCCTGTCGGATAGAGCCCACCCCTACCCTGCCTCTTGAAAATGCGATTATCCGTGAGTCCTGATGGCGTAGATAGATGGCGTAGAAAGCAACTTGTGAAACTTTAAACCCAGTATTTATGCGGGTAAATGAGCAACAGTTCGTTTCACCCATTCTCCGCCAGCAACTCCCTTGATTTAGAGCCTCAAACGGCACTTCTGAGAGGGAGTTTTTGCTTCGTAATCCCCTGGTCAAAAGCGCTGAGTCAGCTTGGTGCCTGGAGGATCTAATCAGCTGAATCAAAAGAGAGTTGGCTGAGAGAAGGGTTTTTCATTCGGTGGCTTAGGTGTGGTCGTGCGCCGACCGCGAGACATTTGTCGAGACCTTTTGTTGAACCCGTGAGCAGCAGTAAGGCCTAGTTTGTAATGCAGCTCAGAGATTGCAGCTTTTGCTGCTCGATTGGCATCTTCAAAATCAACAAATGGCATGGGGTAATCGCTCTCACCTATCAAGCCGAACTCAGCTCGCAGGGTCTCTGGGATGGCCCAAGGCATGAAGATCCATTCATCCGGCACAGCGGCCAACTCTGGAACCCAGCGTCGAACGAACTCTCCGCGAGGGTCTAGGTCAAGTGCCTGTTTTACCGGGTTATAAATCCTGAGTACCTGGTTGCCAGACATGCCGCTGTGCATTTGAATTTGGTTGTAGTGGATAGCCGGTTCGAAGTCGACAAACATTTTGGAGAGCCAGTCTCCGACGGGTCGCCATGGCAACGCCAAGGTGTGAGTTGCGATTGTGACCAACATGGCCCGCATACGGAAATTCAGCCAACCGTTGTAATGAAGAAATCTCATGCATGCATCGACCAGGGGCCAGCCCGTCCGTCCAAGTCGCCAAGCATCGAATCGAGCTGCGTCCATTGGACGCGGCAATTGCTCCATCAGTTGCACACGTGCTCGGAGCTCCGAATCTGAGTGCCTCTCTAAACTCTGCATCGCCGAGCCCTGCCACCAAAGTCGAGTCACAAAACTGTGAAGTTGATTATGCCAATGACCCCTCGGGGCGATGTTCTTTGCGCGCAGCGCAGTCTGCGCGATCTGCCGCAAACTTAGGGTGCCGTGCGCTATGTGTGGACTCAGACGAGAGGTTCCAAGCTCGGCCGTCAAAGGGGAACTCATGTTAGCGCTGTAACCCTTGCCTCGGACAGCCAGAAAACTCTGCAGGTTCTCCAGAGCCGGCTGCAAACCTCCGGATTGTCTCCCCGGGCATGGCAACTCATCGGTCTTAACGCCTGCTGGGAGCAGCAGCACGCTCTGCTCAACTGCAGGCTGCAACCAATCGGGGTTCTTCACCAGTTGCTCTAATGGGGCAGAGACCCAAGCGTCCCAGCTATCTCTTGAGCGGCGACCGCGACGAGACACCGGTCGAACCACACCGTTCTGGGGATATTCATGCCAAGTGACGCCGTGATCGCGACACCAGGCAGCCACCGCTCGATCTCGGGCATAGGTCCAAAGCCCCCCGGTTTCCTCATGGCTATGGAGTGTGAATTGACCTAGCCGGAGGTGAAGCGCGTTTAGCATCTCGATCACTGGCGCAACGTGAACCTCAAGAGCAGAGCCCAAAAACTTCAACTGCTCATCCAAACTCAAAAGACAATCGCGCACAAATTGCCACTGTCGATCACTGGTAGAGGGCTGATCCCAATACTCGAGCTCCACAGCGTAAATGCAAAGAGTCGGCCCGGAAGCTGTTGCTCGAGACAGGGGGGCATGGTCCTGCACCCGAAGGTCACGCTTGAACCAAACAACTTGAGGCAGGCCGGATGAGCTGAGCTGAGACACGCTAGTCCTCGACCGACAGGCCTAGATGCGAATTGAGAAGGCGGCAGGCGACAGCAATTGGCTGGATCAACGCAAGCTCTTGCCTGTTCACCTGGCCATCTCGCTCTCATAAGTAATGCATCTAGAGGCACCTAGTGAAAAGACTCCCCGAGGATATCTGGGGAAGCAATGTGCCCTCACTATTTGCAACCAGAGCATCGGCAGTTGATTCCTCAAGCTCTCCTGGTGACGCGACCCGCTTCCATCGATTCGAGTTGCAGAATCAAATCGGAGTAACACTCACTGGCGAGCCTTGAGGGAGAGAACTTTGACCCAAGTGTTGGTTGTCCTTGGCCATACCAACACTTAGGAAGCTAAATGTTGCTGGGACTGTCGCCTGCAACCAGTTGAAATGGATGGAGTCCAATTCCTTGGATTTAGACCTACAAAGATTGACTCGGGAGATTTGACTGGGGGCCTCGAGGGCACGCTAGCGCAAATTTCTTAGTGCAAAGAAAGTGCTCCGTGCGGGCAAAACTGGGTCGTTATCCTTGTCATGAGGGGGTGCCATGATCAGTTTTTCACGGGAGCGCAAAAACTTAGTAAACCTGCTAGCCCTTTATGTAGGTGGCTACACCTTAACAGTGTTGATCGGATGGGCAGTGTTGCTAATCGATTACTACAACCGCGACTTTGGTAACTCAAGTGCACTGTCGATCTTGACTCCCGCCGGAGTAATTTTCTTTGGTGGGTTGGCGGGATTGGCTTCACCCCTGTTCTTCTTCATCCCAGCAAGTGCGATAGTGGCGTTTTCTGTGATGGCAGTTGAGACAACAAGGCCCAAAAAGCTTGTTCTAGCTATCAGCCTGTCGGTTTTTATTGGTGGGACTGCTATCACTTACGCAATCATTGGCGATCCGGCATTCAGCGTCTTGGCGAGTAGCCTCGTGCTGACCCTCTGGCTGAGCGTTGGCTTGGTGCTGGTGAAGATCTTGAAGCGATTTAGTCATTAGAGCCCCTGCTTTATCCTCTGGTGCAACGATTTGTCGATAGGTCTTGATAAGCAAAGGCTGCATCAACCAACTTGCTTATCCTGCCCGACGACTGTTAGTGCTGTGGAAAACTCCCAGTATGAAATTCCGAGCCGTTCTAGGTTTCATCCATGTCAGGCGTGAATGGCTATTGGAAAAGGCATCCGAACAAGGAGATTCAGCGATTCCTTATCGAGTTGCACCTGCAGGGCTGGAGAATCCAGGATCCGCCCAAGTATTACAAGGCCCTATGCGGGTGTCCCGAGAAACATAGAACTACCATTCACATCACTCCAAGCGGGGGTTACTATTTGAACAACAAGCGTCAACACTTGAGAAACATGACGTGCTTTGGGGAGTCGGAGAGGGGATCGAATGCAAGCCATTCAGATGAAACTGACGTTTGAGTTTGCTTCTCAATCCAACCCAGAGACGATCTTTGACTCGGTTGCCGAAGCCCTTTTCGATCTTGAGGCAGCTAGCGACTCTCTTTTCGATGCAGATGTCGTTGGATCCCTGAGCAAATCAACAATCGTGTTGTCCATAGTTGGCTCTGGGGAAACGATTGAAGCAGCCTCCGCCAACGCCTCGAGTGCCATTCGCTCCGCTATCCACAAAAGTGGCGGGGCAACTACGGGTTGGGACGAAACGGTAGAAGTGGCACGCGCTCAATCAGTGTTCAAGTTCTTGGAGCAGAAACTCGTGCCTACTCAAGACCTGTCTACCCTGTGAAGACGCCGCTTTTGATATTTACACCTCAGTCCAGGTTTGCCTAAAGGGGGACCCATGAAGCAACTCACGAACCGAATTGTCTCGCTTCTAAAAGACGGGCCTGCCCCCACTCACCCACTTGCGATTACCGCGATCGGCCTGGCTTTTTTCATGCCCTTTATTGGTTTCGTACTCGGATTTGTCGCCAGAACCCAGATTGCTTTTTCAGGGGGTAAGTATTCGGGAGACCGACTGGCGTTAGCCGCGATAGTCGTCGCCCCAATAGCGCAGTTTTCAACTCTCATTGTTGGGTTCTTGTGGCTGGTGGCCATGTTTGCCACGTCATCTAGCTTCTAAGCTCAGGATGCCGAGAAGACTTTTCTTCCGAATTCAACACCCTGCCGTTTGGACATTTGCACCTCAGTAACCACAAAGTACTCTGGCCCAAGCTCATTGGCGAGATTACGAGCAAAATCCTTGCTAGCCCGATTGAAATCTGCCATGGCAGAACCGGATGCCCATTCAAACCTTGAACTCTCGTCATTCCAGAGTGTCGAGGATTCGAATAGCTGGGAGAGCTTGACACCGCTTTGCTTTAGCTCTTCGGAGATGGGAGCTTGATCCATTTGATCCATAATCTCGTTGTCAAACCAGACCGGCCAGTTACCCTGCATGTGCATCACGCGGATTCGAACCGATGTCTTGCCACGATATCGACCGCGTTCGATAGCGGCCCATGTACTAACTGCTAGGCCGAATCCCAGCAATAGCGGTCCCGAGTAAACGAAGACCAAGGTGAAAAAGTTCAGTAGCTGCGACTGCGACTCCCAGGCGAAGGATGCTGCTGCATGCGGAAATAGAAACGTAAACGCTTGGACTCCAGCTGCCACTAGCAGGGCAGACACTAGAAGTCTTTTGCGAGAAAAAGCAGCACTCTTTCCCGCAATCGCATGTGCTGCCGACACCGTTGCCAACCAGATAGCGGCGGAAATCAATACCCAGCCAGCGAAGAAGAAGATGACTGCACCGAGTTCATCCAGCACTGGGACAGTGGCGCTTACGGCCTTGCCGGCAATCAACAGGAAGCCTGCCCCCGAAACTAGCGCGAACCCGACCCATGGACGGTGCATCAAGCCGAGACCTTAGATGGTGAGACTTTTTTGGTTGGGGTGGCCCCTACCGCGAAGATGCCCAAAACCCAAGTGAGTGAGCTTAGAGAAATCAGTCCAATTGTGATCATCCACGAAGCACCGCCATCGTCGATGTAATTCTCGGGCTGAATCGGCTCTTGGTTGAATGGCCACTGGAAGTACCAGATTCGAAGTGCCAGAAGTAGCGAACCGATTACCGTCGCGTTTATAAATCCAGACACTAAAGCTGACCAAGCTCTGATTCGAATTTCGAGCCTTCTTGTTCTCAAAACAGCCAGCAATCCAAATGTCGCACTCGCAATAGCAAACAGACTCGTGAAAGTCCCGATCAGGAGATTTGAGCCAACCTTTGGATCCCAGACACTTGCTGTGGCAAGACCCACAACAAAAACAACTGGGCTGGCGAGTACGTGCAGCTCCCTCAATAGATGAATCTCTGGGCTCGTTTTAGTCATGAATCCCCCCGTCTCGAATTCTATTTCAGTCGACACGACCAGCTGCTCTTGACACTACTCTGCAATACAGAATACTGTTCATTACACAGGAGGTGTTTGTGGATACAACGCAGCTACTCAAAGGGGCTCTGGATCTCGCAATCCTTGCGGTCATAAGCAGCGAGGATCAGTACGGGTACGAAATCGCAAAGCGGCTTAGGGAATCTGGATTTATCGACATAGGTGACGCCTCGGTTTACGGAACTCTCAGAAGACTCGAAAGCTCAGGATCGCTCAAGAGCTACTTCATGGAGTCAGAGGACGGGCCAAACCGAAAGTACTACTCACTAACCAAGCTGGGTACCAAAGAACTTCTTTCCGCCCAGCAAACCTGGGTCGAATTTTCAAACACCATGGACACACTGCTAATGGAATCGAAGACAGCAAACAAGGGGGAACAAAAATGACCAGCAAAGTCCAAAGTCACCTAGTAGAAAAGTTTCTGACTGAGGTTGAGGCTCTGCTTCAGGACCTGGCTCCAGAGCTGAGAGCTGACATCGTAAGAGAAGTCAGGGAGAACTTAGAGGCTCGTGCAGATGACCCTTCGGCAGAACTTCTTCTCCCAGACTCATTTCAATATGCAAATGAGTTGCGCCAAGCAGCGGGGTTGCAGCCAATTGCGAGGCGATCCGGGGTTGTGGCCAATGCACTTGGCGAGATCAGCCGGGCAGCTAAATCGAACAGCGTCGTTAGAGCGCTAACAAAGGCTCTCAGGCCGCTGAAGCCACTGTTCTGGATCGCTGTTGGTATTAGCGCGTTTGGTTTGTTGCAGCGATTCATTCTGGGTGATGAGGGATTTATCGGAATCCCTTCTGACCTGGACCAATGGCTGATTTGGTTTGCGGTAATCGTTACTGCCCTCTGGGTTGGATCCGTGAAGTTGGGGCGGCGTTGGAGTCGGGTGAGGACAACAACTATTGCCCTGGCCTTGCTACCTCTTGCAATCGCGTTCCATGGCATCGCAGAGAGCACGATTCAGACCTTCGATCAGCTTAGGAATGGAAATCTCGGCGCAAGAACGACTGGCTTAATTTATAACGGCACGCCGGTTACCAACATCTTCCCCTATGACACTGAAGGGAATTTGCTTGAGAACATAACGCTCATAGATGACCTCGGCAGACCCTTGAACTCGGCAGCAGAGACACTAGTGACACCGATCACGGTTGTGTTCCAAGACGGTGCACTGGAGGTTCAGGGCTATCTTGCACCTTCCGTTGACCTTGGGGGCAACATGCAGTGGAACGTTTATCCACTTCAGGGATCAAAGTCCCCACTTGGCGAAGATAGGTTCCCTGTCGCGCCACCAACAATCTCGGACTAAAGCCATTGAGTTAGATCAGGACCCGAGTCGCTTTCGCCCGTAAGGCAAATCAGGAAATTAGTACTGAATTTATTTGCTCAGCCAGCATCTTGGCATCGGTGCAGCCAATTAACACCCTGTCCCACTTTGAATCAGCGAGCTCAACAACGACAATTTCCTGACCCTTGCGCCATAGCGAGAGTGTGCGCTGGCCATCCCTTCGGAAGGTTCCCTCGGCAATCAAACCCGGGAAACCGGTCCCTGGGCTTCTGAGACCCAGGCCCTCCTTTAGATAACCAGAGTCATCAGTTGCCCCTCGAATCTTGCCCAGCGGAACCTCGAAAGATCCCTGCAGTGCCCTAAGGGCCTCAAATGCAGTCAGATTCACTCGCATTGAAGTTGAGGTGATAGTTATCTTTGCCATTTACTTCTCCATCATTTTTGATAAAAGGTTTTGCCCCAGCAGGGCGGCGAAATTCGAAGCGTTTGAGTCGACAATCTGCCGGCAGTGCGCTCTGATTTGGCTGTCTGTGGGAGCGAGATCTTTCAGGGCGACAGTCAAAAGATCCAGATTCTCTGAAGTGGCATCAAACTTCTCCACCAATTGTGAAAACAGCTTTTCGAACAGGTTTCGCTTGGAACCGAATGCCTTGTAGAGGCTGCCACGCAACAGTCCCGTGGCCTTCACTAAATCGTCAATCGATGTCCCGTTATAACCCTGCGCTGCAAACAACTCTTTGGAACGAAGTAACACCTCGTTCTCATCGAATGCTCTTGGTCTGGCCACGGCCTAAACCTAGCAATAAGTGAACGATTGGTCAATAACTACTCAATCAGTTCTGATTTTTGGAATGACTAGGGCGTTATTAGCCTTATAACTAGTGCGAACTCCCCCAAGGAAACCATGACCAAGATGTTTGATATGAACAACCCGTTGCGCAACCTGAGCTCTCAGGAAAATTTTGATATCGGTCGAAAGCTGATCATCAGCGTTAGCAACGCGGTCGCAGAAGCTGCCGCGGCGGCAGCCAAGAATCTTGGTAAGTCGCAGTCAAAAACAACCGAACCTCAGCTAGCGGATCAGATCTTGACCGCACTTGAGCAAGGTCCACTTTCAACGGTCAGCCTCAGAAAAAAGATTGCGGATCTAAACGCCGGCATTCGTCCAAGCCAAGACGAGCTCAACACGACAATCACGAACCTGATATCTCAAGGCATGGTTTCTGAGCAGGTCAAAGGCGAACGGAAGTTTTATGAGCTGACTGAACTTGGTGCCAAGCAAGCCCCAAAGCCTGAACCAACTCAGGCCCAATCAAGCTCATCAAAATGCAACTGCGATAATCACTCGCTAGGCACCCTGAAGGCTGCCCAGCGACTATCCAGCGTTGTCTTGGACGTCACAACCAATGGCACCAGGGAGCAGCAGCACCTGGCAGCCAAGGAGCTGGAGCACGCTCGCACTCGCATCCTCCAAATCTTGGCGGACAAAGAGATTGACTAACCAAACTGGGCCGATGGTTCGCTTCAGCAACCAAGACGCCCTGCAAAAGCGCTATCGCCGCATTCTGAAGTTTGCCGCGATCGCACTAGTTCAAACCTGGTGGTTTGAACTGGTGCTTCCTAAATTCGGACTTCGAACTTTTGTGGCCAAGGGTCGAGTAGCAAGAATCCAAAAACTTGCTCGCAAGTTTTATCTTTTGGCGGCGGACCTTGGTGGCTTGATGATCAAGCTTGGTCAGTTTCTCTCCACCAGGCTCGATGTGTTGCCGGAGATCATCACAAAAGAACTCAGCGGCCTGCAGGATGAAGTCGACCCTGAACCCACAGATGTGATCCGCGAGAGCATCGAGCGTGAACTTGGCCTGCCAATTAATCAGGCATTCGTTGAATTCGATGAGTCGCCTGTTGCTGCTGCGTCGCTAGGCCAGGCGCACAGGGCCAAGTTGGGTCAGGAGCTGGCCGAGGACTTTGGTTTTGAAGATGTGATTGTCAAGGTTCTAAGACCCGGCATCGATCAGATTGTCGAGGTTGACCTGGCAGCGCTTCGCAGAGTCGGAGGCTGGCTCTCAAGAATTCGCCTGGTTTCAAGAAGAGCCGATGCCCCTGCACTAGTCGAAGAGTTTGCAGCGACCAGCTATCAAGAGATCGATTACCTCAATGAAGCGGCGAACCTTGAACGCTTTGCAAATCAATTTGCATCGGACCCTTCAGTCACAGCCCCAGAGGTTATCTGGGAGCGCAGTGCAAAACGAGTACTCACCCTGAGCAATGTTGCTGCCATCAAGATCACCGACATTGAGTCTTTAGAAGCTAACGGCATCGACCCCAATCAGGTAGCAGCAGAGTTGGCGAAAGTCACCTTTGAACAAATCTTTACCCATGGTTTTTTCCATGCCGACCCACACCCCGGCAATATCTTTGTCACACCCCTGGAGCAAGACTCAGGCAGATTCGCGTTGACCTTTATTGACTTCGGCATGATGGGTGAAATTGATGATCGACTAAGACTTTCACTGCAGCGGTTCATCTTTGCAGTCGTTGGCCGGGATCCTCGGGCATGGATTAACTCAGTTCGTGAACTTGGGGTTTTGCTCCCGGCCGCCGACACAGTCGAGCTAGAGCGTGCGGTGGCGGAGCTCTTTGATCGATTTGGCGGAGTCGCAGTGGCAGAGATTGCCCAAACCGACCCCAGAGAAATCAGAGAGTTTGCAATTCGCTTTTCAGAGTTGGTTCGAGCACTGCCATTTCAGCTACCTGAAAACTTCTTGCTCTTGATTCGCTCAATCTCGCTTATCTCGGGGGTCACAACCGCGCTGAACAAACAGTTCAACATGTGGGATGCGGTTGATCCATTTGCCAGAACCTTGCTCTCCGGTGGTGCCAACAGCACGCTTAGCGCCTTAGGTAAGGAACTTGTAAAACAAGCCAACCTGCTACTTCAGTTGCCCAGAAAACTTGACGACCTAATCCTCAGGGTCGAACGCGGCGAACTTGTGGTGAGGCAGCCAGAGACAGAGCGCAGATTGCGCCTAGTGAATTCCTCGATCAGGCAGTTAGCCTCAGTCCTACTCTTTGGAGGATCACTCGCATCAGGACTATTGCTCGGGAATCAGAACCCGGCGCTTTCGACCGGGCTCTTTGTACTGGCGGGAGCTTCTCTGGTTGGAGTCTTTATCCGCTCTAAGAGCTGGTGACGAACTACTGCTTCTTTCGAAGAAAGATTGACTTTAGTTTTGCCACGATCTTTTCTAGACCCTGCATCCCCTGCTTATTGAGCTCTCTTGCCCACTCGATCTCAAGAGCGAGAATCGAGAGCCCGAAGAAGATAAACAGAAGTCCTGGTCCTGGTGTGACCATCATGATCAAGCCGAGAATCAACAGGGTAAAGCCAACGACCATGGTCAAAACCCATCTCAACGGGTGAGGGAGTTTCGACAGAAACTTCTGAATTTTCTCCACTTGGTTCGACTTTCTCTGGCTTTTTACTAACCTAACCAATTTTGTCTGGGCATCAGCTGAAACCGGGCTGGAAATCCCTCTTCAGCGCTTGCTTGTAGAGTGAGGTTTTGATCACAGGGGGAACGATGAATCCAATGCTTCCAAACAACTATGACTACTTATACGTTTTTGCTGTCCTGGGCAGCCTGCTCACCCTAGTCACACCCATCGCCTTGGTTTGGATCTTGATTGAGGTTCGCAAGATTCGAACCCTGCTTCAAGACCAGAAGCCTCAAGAGGAAAAGTAACTTTTCAACTTCGGCCCAAACAAGTGAGTTGAAAGCGCGTAGAGTGAGCGCACTTTCCGCTTAGGACTCAATGATGAAAAAGCTACTTGGCCTTGTACTTTTGTCTACCCTGCTCGTTACCTCACTCCCAGCTCAAGCCGCCCCCGCGAAGTTTGCTAACTGCAACGCTCTGATCAAAAAATACCCGTCAGGTATTGCACAGAGCTCGAAGTCGGCCAACAAGGGCAACGGTCCGATCGCTAAACCCAAGACCGACAAAGCGATCTATAACGCCAATAAGAAACTCGACACCGATAAAGATGGCATTCTCTGCGAAAAGGTAGTCAAGGCAGCGGTATCACCAAAGCCTGAAGCCAGCGGAGTAGGACTAGAGGCAATCAACAAGGATTCCTGGAAACTTGCGCAAGCCGAGGTTCTAAAAACTGTGGCGGCCGGAACATTGGGATCGGTTTCATTTAGCTTCGTGGTCGGCCCGCAACTTGATCAATCACGCCTAACCACACGCAAAACTGCCCTCGAGTCGGCATACAAACTGTGGTCCAAGTGGTTCAGCCCGACAAGCGTTGAGGTGATCTACTGGTCCGAAAACGATGCAGCCTGGGCAGAGGAGAAACTTGCAACTGGCTGGAATTACCGTCCCGACCTCAAAGCCGTGGCAAACGGTGAAAAGGGTAACTGTGGAAGCGCGGCAGCCAACGGAGATGGCAGAACTCTCAGCTTCCACGAGTGTGTGGGCACCAACCTAGGTAATGTTCCAAGCTCGGTGCAGACCACCCCCCACGAATACACCCACTTGTTCCAGGTTCGACATGGTGGTTGCGCCCTATACGACTGGTACTGCGAAGGTGGAGCGGCCTACTTCGGTTCCACCATTGGAAATGTCGACGACCTAACGGGCTCTAAGCGTCTGGCTCAGCTTCAACTGTGGTCAAACAATCTTGGTGCCAACAAGGCGGCCGTAGCTGCCGGTGATAAGCAAACCGTGATCCGACTGCTCACCGAATGGCAAGGCGACAGCCACACCAGAGATGCAATAGCTGGTTCCTACTTCCTCGGAAATCTGGCGACTGAGGTTCTAGTGGCTGCTTTTGGAGTTGAGCGCTGGGCCGAATTCGCCATTTCGCTATCTGGCCCGTATGACTTCGAGTATTACTTCAAGAAGTCTTTTGGCGTTGAAACCCAAACCTTCTACAAAATTGTGGCGGACTACGTAACTGACCAACCGGAGATCTTTAGGTAGCCAGATGACGAGACTCACTTTTCTTAACCTGCCGATCAAAAGCGCACCGAAAACTAAAGCCTTCTACGAAGCACTTGGTTTTGAGTTCAACCCTCAGTTCTCAAGCGAGGACACTTTGTGCATGATCGTCTCCGAGACTGCCTATGTGATGTTCTTGGAAACAGACAGGTTCAAAGGGTTCGTCGATAAAGCGGTCGCTGACACCCAAACCACCGTCTCGGCCCTGCTCTCCTTCTCGTGTGTATCAGGAGAAGAAGTGGTGAGCATGTGTGAGAAGGCATTCGAACTTGGCGCGAGACGATACAAAGAACCCGATGACCACGGCTTCATGTTGGCATGGGGTTTTGAGGATCTAGATGGTCACATCGTCGAGCCGTTCTGGATGAATCCCGAACATTTAGAGGCATAGCTCCTCAAGGTGCGGGTGTGATTGGGAATACCGGTTGATGAATGCCTGACTACCTTCTCTTCTCTATAGCCTTTCTCGCTGCAGCTGTTGCTCCTGGTGCAGACACCATGTTGGTGCTGACTCGCGCATTGGAACACCAGCGAAAGGCTTGGCTTGCCGGCTTGGGAATCACTTTGGCAAAGGTTGTCCTACTCGTGGTCGCATATTTTGGAGCGACCATACTGCTCTCCGGCAATCCCTTAATTGTTTTGGCAGCCAAGATATTTGGAGCGACCTTTCTTGGCTATCGAGCGATCGTGCTTTGGCGTCGAAGTGAGCTCAGCTCCCCCGAATCCAGCAAGTCAAGCTTGGCTGATTTTGGGATTGGATTTGCCACCGCATTCACAAATCCACAGCCTCTGGCCTTCTACTTGGCAATTGTCCCGCAGGTTGCGGCTCGAACGGACCTTGGGCTGCTGACTTTGATAGTCGTTACTGGGTTTGCGTTAGTGACGCTTATCTATACCTCGCTTGCTCGGCCACTGTCTCAGCTTCTCCAAAAGCGCGGTCCAAGAATTTTGAATCGAAGTGTGGCTGTGCTTTTGCTGGGTGTAGCGATCTGGATCTTGCTTCGCTAGCTAAAGTGAGAACATGACGAACTCAAATCCATATGCCAACCAGCCAATGAGCCCAGAAAGCGAAAATCTTTGGGCAATGGCACTGCACCTACTCGCAATCCCATTTGAGTTCTTCGCACCACTGATTGGTTACTTTGTGCTGCGAGACCGTGGTCCCTTTGTCTCTCACCACGCTAAGGAGTCACTCAACTTCGGCATCACCATTGTGTTGGCTGCGGTCGTGCTGATCATCTCGATTGTTGGCTGGCTTCTGCTTTGGGCCCTGCCAATCGTGTGGGTGGTATTCCGAATCATCGCCGCCATCAAGGCAGCTCAGGGAGAGTTCTACAGAATCCCAATCGCCATTAAGTTCATAAAGCTTTAAGACCATGACCGAGGTTCTCAACTTCAGCCTCAGCGCTTCGAGGTCGTCCAGTGAGCAATCGCTGGCAACCAGCCATGGAGTTTCGCTAAGCCTAGACACCTCCGTTACTGGTAACCCACAGGCGCTAACTCCAATCGAGCTTTTACTCTCAGCCCAAGCAGCTTGTTTTATCAAGGGTGTTGAGCGCTTCGCTCAGAAGCTTGACTTTGAGTTCTCCAACGTTTCCGTATCGCTCTCGGCCCAGCGCCCAGCTGATCAGGCCACCATCACTGGATTGCAATATCTCGTCGAGATTGAAACCGACGAGTCAGAGGATCGGGTGGCCCTGATGGCAAAGAACCTTGTGAAGCACGGAACCATCTATAACGTGCTGAGTTCTGCGATTCCCATGACTGGTGAAATCAAGAAGCGCGTTGCCTGATTAGACCAATCCAAAAAATCAAGGTTGAAACCAAAGTACCTGCGACGGCCAATCGGTAGACCCAAACCCCAATCCTGACAATCGGATTCAGTGGCTCATATGGAGCTTGCCGCCCGATTGTGAGTGCCGCAACAATCGTGAGCACCCCAATCACAATAGCTGCCAGATAGCTAACCCAGAGATAAACCGGAGGTTTGGTCCTACCCACCAGCAGCGCAATAGCGAATACAACTCCAGCTAAAAGCAGCGCCAGGCCACCTTCGAGTGGGTCAATCAGACCAACAAACAATATGGGTAGGTTGAGCCCCAAAAGAATTATTGAAATGAGCTTTGACTTGGCCATTAGGCCTCCTAGGTGCGTGTTCTAACTCAACACTACGCCCAGAAAGGAAAAAGCTGCCAAGCGGTCGCTTGGCAGCTTTGATTCCTTGTTTTTAGGCCTCTAGGTCAAACCTGTCGTTGTTCATGACCTTGGTCCAAGCTGCTACAAAGTCGTGAACGAACTTCTCGCGGTTGTCATCTTGGGCATAAACCTCAGCGTAAGAGCGCAGGATTGAGTTCGAACCAAAGACTAGGTCTGCTCTGGTCGCGGTGAACTTGGCTTCGCCAGTTTTGCGGTTACGCATCACGTAGGAGTTCTCACCCCGAGGTTCCCAGACATAGATCATGTCGGTGAGGTTCACGAAGAAGTCGTTGGTGAGCGCCCCTTCGTTGTCGGTTAGGACACCGTGCTTGGTGCCACCAAAGTTGGTACCAATCACCCTCATGCCACCAACGAGTGCAGTCATCTCAGGTCCGGTGAGGCCCAGTAGCTGAGCTCGGTCCAGCATTAGCTCCTCGGCCGGGACGACATAGTCTTTCTTGAGGTAATTGCGGAACCCATCTGCAAGTGGCTCAAGCGGAGCGAAAGACTCAACATCGGTCCACTCCTGGGTCGCGTCACCGCGGCCCGGCGTAAATGGCACCTCGATGTTGAAACCAGCCGCCTTGGCAGCCTTCTCGACACCTAGGTTTCCAGCCAACACAATCAGATCAACGATTGATGCGCCGGTCTCCTTCGCGATCGACTCCAGCAACGAGAGCACCTTGTTCAAACGCTCAGGTTCATTGCCCTCCCAGTTGCGCTGTGGTTCTAGTCGAATGCGAGCACCGTTTGCACCACCGCGCAAATCGCTCTGGCGGAAGGTGCGGGCAGAGTCCCAGGCGGTTGCAACCATTTCGGAAACCGTTAGACCCGAGGCCTCAATCTTGGCCTTGGCAGCCAACACATCGTATGAAGAGTTACCCGCTGGAATTGGATCTTGCCAAATCAGGTCTTCCTTAGGTACATCTGGTCCGATGTAGCGAACGCGTGGACCCATGTCACGGTGAGTTAGCTTGAACCAAGCCCTGGCAAATACTTCTGAGAAATACTCCGGGTCCTTGTAGAACTTCTCTGAGATCTCACGGTAAATCGGATCCTTGATCATGGCCATATCGGCATCGGTCATGGCTGGGTTATGACGAATGCTCGGGTCTTCAACATCTTGAGGCTTGTCCTCCTCCTTGATGCTGACCGGCTCCCATTGCCAGGCTCCCGCTGGGCTCTTTGTGAGCTGCCAGTCGTGGTTGAAAAGCATGTAGAAGTAGCCGTTGTCCCACTTGGTTGGGTTAGTGGTCCAAGCACCCTCGATACCCGATGAGACAGTGTCACGTCCGATTGCGCGGGTGGTGTGGTTTTGCCAGCCAAGGCCAGCCTCCGAGATGTCGGCACCCTCCGGGGAAGGACCCAGGTTCTCGGCCGATCCGTTTCCGTGCATCTTGCCAACGGTGTGACCACCTGCGGTTAGTGCGACAGTCTCCTCGTCGTTCATTGCCATGCGGGCAAAGGTGACTCGAATCATCTGAGCGGTCTTTAGGGGATCTGGTTTTCCGTTGACGCCCTCTGGGTTGACGTAGATCAAACCCATGTGAGTTGCGGCTAGCGGATTCTCCAAAGAGTTTGGGTCCTCTAGGTTTTCGTAGCGGTTCTCAGATGGTGCCAAGAACTCCTTCTCTGCGCCCCAGTAAATGTCCTTCTCTGGGTGCCAGATGTCTTCGCGACCGAATGCAAAACCGTAGGTCTTTAGACCCATCGACTCGTATGCAACCGTTCCGGCCAAGATCATCAGATCGGCCCAAGAGAGCTTGTTGCCATACTTTTTCTTGATCGGCCAAAGCAGTCTTCTTGCCTTGTCTAGGTTTACGTTGTCTGGCCATGAGTTCAGCGGAGCAAAGCGCTGGTTGCCGGTTGAGCCACCTCCGCGGCCATCCGCCGTGCGGTAAGAACCTGCCGAGTGCCAAGCCATGCGAATCATCAGGCCGCCGTAGTGACCCCAGTCTGCTGGCCACCAGTCTTGGGAGTCGGTCATCAAATCATGAACGTCTTTTTTTACAGCTTCAAAGTCAAGAGAGCGCACCTCTTCGCGGTAGTCAAAGTCACCAAGTGGGTTTGACTTGCGATCGTGCTGGTGCAGGATGTCGAGGTTGAGGGCGTTAGGCCACCAATCCATGTTTGAGACACCGGTCTGTGTGATGCTGCCGTGAGACACTGGGCACTTTGCGCCTGAATCCATTTGTTCCTCCAGAGATGTTGGCTAAAAAGGACAACCGAAGCGAGCGCGAAATGCTTTCCCATTGGGAAAACTAGGCCGAGATTGCCTTTTGGATTCTCTTCAGCGATACCGGCTCTGAGGTCCCTAGAGACTGAGCGAACTGGCTGACCCGGAACTCCTCAATCAGCCACCTTGCCTGGACTAGTTCTCTAGCCGTGCCAAGAGCGAGTGGCATTGCGCCACCCTTTGATTCAAAAAGTGAAATCGCCTGATGCACCTCATACCAAAGCTGAGAATCTTTAGACCCAGGCTCTTGAAGCTTTCTAATGCGCTGAGCGATTGCCTCCAGATAGATAGGCAAACGCCTGATGCGCTGCAAAGACGTCACGAAGATTAGATTCTTTGGGGCGAGCTGAGCGATGTGCTCTTTCTCCTGGTTGAGAACTGATAGAAACTCAAAGTTTTTTACTGCCGAGATTTCCTTCTGCGCAAGCGCTGCAGCGGCGGCAATCTTCTCCATGGTTGGCATAAGATCGAATGCCTTCTCAATCAGATCACGCTGAACCGTGTCCCGCACGCTCTCGAACTCCGACCTTTTAAGGATAAGTCCTTCCGGCTCAAGCTTTCTAAGTTCTTGCTCCGCAAAAGCCCCTAGAAGGTCGGCTAGGTAATCCTTGACACTCTGATAGCCAAGCGCTGAGAGTGCTAGCTTCTCCTTCGGCTTGAGATGATCTTTGACGTAGTCGGAAGGATTTGGAATCGCTCTTCTGACAAGTTCGATGACACCGTAAACATGGTGCCTTCTTCTCTCGCTCTCGGTGGCAAAGAGTTTGATTTCGACACCTGAGGGTGAAACCAAAAGAGTTGGGAACGCCTTGAGGTTCGAGCCTGCATGCTGCGACTCGATGGCCACAGGTAGCTCATCAAAGTCCCACTCGCTGAGAACTCGCTCGAGCTGGTTCTTGCCCTGAACCAAACTTGCAACCTCACCACGGGCTTTGTCCTGGAACTGCTTCTTGAGAGCAGCAAGATCGGTGCCCAACCCAAGCTGCTTGCCCTTGGCATCCACCACTCGATAGGTCATGCGGAGCGAAGTTGGTAGCTTTTCTAAATCAAAGTCTGCCGCCTGGATAGGCACTGAACTTAGCTCACGAAGGGTCTTAGCCAACAGCTCTAAAAGCTGACCGTTAGGAACCTCGGGCAATACCTCGATTGTTTTTCTCGCCCAGTCATTGGCTGGAACCACAAACTTCCTCAGCTGCTTGGGGAGCGAGCGAATCAGCTCGGTCACCAACTCCTGGCGCATCCCAGGAACCAGCCATTCAAACGGGTCCGCAGTCAACCTCGCCAGCACAGCCAGTGGCACATCGACGGTGACACCGTCATCAATCGCCCCGGGATCGAACTTGTAGTTCAAATCAAACTGTTGCCCCTCATAGGGGAATGATTTAGGTAGGTCGAACTCGGTTGGTTCTTCGACCTCGTTCTCGTAGAGCTTTTCAACACTCAGGTCTAGAAGGTCTGGTTTTTCCTCTTTAGCCTTGCGCCACCAACCCTCAAAGCTTCTGGTTGAAAAAACATCGAGCGGGATACGGTTATTGAAAAACCTAAAGAGTTCGTTTTCAGATGGCACCAACTCTGGTTTACGCGAGCGTTCTGCTCGCTCTGCCAGCTCTTCTAAAAAGACCGTATTTCGCTTTTCAAACTGCTGAGGTGAGTCCCATTCGCCATAGACAAGGGCATGCCGAATAAACAGCTCGCGAGCGACCATAGGGTCGATTCGCGAATACTGAAACTTGCGGTTATCAACTATCGCAATGCCGTAGAGCATTACGCGCTCGTTGGCCACCACCGCACCCTGCTTTTTCTCCCAGTGCGGCTCAGAGAAACTTCGCTTGCAAAGATCAACCGCTAGTTCCTCAGCCCACTCGGGTTTGATCTCGGCATTCATGCGGGCAAAGAGTCTGCTGGTTTCAACTAGCTCAGCCGAGATGATCGCCTGCGGCGGCTTCTTGGCGAGCGCCGATCCTGGGAAGATGAAGAACTTTTTGCCGCCGGATCCGGCATACTCCACGGGACCCTTGTTTGGTTTGGCTTTGCCGTTTTGCCAGATTGGCTTCTGCTCCTGCTTGATACCTATCTGCGATAGCAGTCCGGCCAATAGGCACTGGTGAATCCCGTCAGGGTCTTTTCGTCTCCCCCGCAACTCCATGCCCAGAGGTTTGGCAAGCGACTGCAGCTGACGCATCAGATCCTGCCACTCTCTAACGCGCAGGTAGTTGAGGTATTCGGCCTTGCAGAGTCTTCTAAATGCCGATGATGAGAGCTTTTGCTGCTGATCCTCTATGTAGTTGTAAAGATTGAGCAGCGATAAAAAGTCCGAGGTTTGGTCTTGGAAACGAGCATGAAGGTTATCGGCCTGCACTCGCTTTTCGGCTGGTCGCTCTCTTGGGTCTTGAATAGTTAGTCCCGCAACAATTGCCATGACTTCGCGGACCAGATTCTTCTTCTGAGCCTCAAGTAGCATGCGAGCAAATCTTGGTTCGATCGGCAACCTTGCAAGCTTCTTGCCAACCTCGGTGAGGACCACCTCTTTGGGGTTTTCGATAGCGCCAAGCTCAACCAGTAGCCCAAGCCCATCCCTGACTCCCCTGCCATCTGGAGCCTGCAGAAATGGGAACTCTGCGATGTTGGTGATGCCCAGCGCTGCTGCCTGCAGAATCACCGAAGCGAGGTTGGTGCGAAGAATCTCGGGATCGGTGAATTCGCTTCTGGATACGTAGTCCTCTTCCGAGTAGAGACGAATCACCACACCCGCCGAGGTTCTACCGGCACGTCCCGCTCGTTGATTGGCGCTGGCCTGCGAGATTGCCTCGATGGGCAAGCGCTGAACCTTGGCTCTTGGGCTGTAGCGAGAGATGCGAGCGGTTCCGGCATCAATGACGTATTTGATGTTTGGAATGGTCAAAGAGGTCTCCGCCACGTTTGTGGCCAAAATGATTCTGCGTCTAACGCCCGGCTTTGAAGAAGTCTCGAAGACCTTGTGCTGCTCAGATGCCGAGAGCCTGCCGTACAGCGGTAACACCTCGGTCTTTGAGGAGATAGCCCCGGAGACAATGCGCCCATTGATTGCATCCATGGCGTCTTTGATCTCGGACTCTCCGGATAAAAACACCAAAGTGTCGCCCTCGGGCTCAGTTGCTAACTCATCCAGCGCTGAAATAAGCCCGTCGAGGTAATCGCTGGCCGAGCTGGAGCTATCCACATCCTCCTCGGCGCTGTCTCGAGCAACCGGCCGGTAGCGAATCTCGATTGGATAGGTTCGTCCTGAAACCTCGATGATGGGTGCGCCTGAGAAGTGATTTGAGAAGCTCTCCGGATCAATGGTGGCCGATGTGATGATGAGCTTTAGGTCTGGTCTTTTCGGCAGTAGCTGCTTTAGGTAACCGAGTAGGAAGTCGATGTTGAGACTTCGTTCGTGAGCCTCATCGATAATCACGGTGTCGTAGCGCTTCAACATTGGGTCCTGCTGAATCGCATTCAGCAGGATTCCATCGGTCATCACCTTGACCTGAGTCTTGTCCGATGCCTTATCGGTGAAGCGAACCTGGTAACCAACTAAATCGCCTAGCGAAACAGAAAGCTCTTCCGCGATGCGCTCGGCAACCGAGCGAGCTGCGATGCGTCTTGGTTGGGTGTGGGCAATCTTTTTGCGCCCTAGCTCGAGGCACATCTTGGGAAGCTGGGTGGTCTTACCGGAACCGGTCGCACCAGCGATTACCACGACCTGGTTGGTCTTGATGGCCTCGAGAATGTCCTGCCTACGACCAGATACCGGAAGGTCTTCCGGATAGTTGATTTTCGGCACTGACATAACCCTCTAATGCTAGAGGTCAGGGCTTTTTCAAAGCCTGGATTCGAGAACCAATCACAAGTGCTGAACCGATGATCACCAGATTCTTGACGATGTATTGACCCTCGATGGTGAGCGCTACCGGGAAGATTGTGAAGCAGACCTCAGGGAGCAACACCAGCGGCAAGAAGGTTCCCGGCATCTGAAGGGCTAGCAGGAAAATTGCCACGCGGGTCAGCGGAGTGAATAAAAATGCCAAACCAATGGCAATCTCCCACAGACCCAAAAGCGGAACGATGATCTCGGGAGTTAGCCAATACACAGTCGCGGCAACCAGGTCATAGGCAGGACTCAACTCACCAACGGTCTTCAGGGCACCGAACCAGATGAAAATCACACCGATTGCGAATCGAAGAAAGACCAGGCCAACTCGATCCATGAACGAGATGACCAATGAATCGATTTTCTGAAGAGTTGCCCTGAGGTTGTCCATGATGAGGACAACCTCAGTCAGCCCTAAAACCTGCCCGTTAGCTTCGAAGAGCCTTGGCTAGCTCTCTGGTGGACTCGATCAGTTTGTCCATGTCCTTGCGAGTGTGCGAGAAAGAAACCAACCACTGCTCATCCAATCCCGGAGGGGTGATGATGCCGCGGTTGATGCCCCAGAGCCAGCTCAGCTCAGCAACCTCAAAGTCGGTGGTCTTGAAATCGCGATAGTTGCGCACCGCGTTCGGTGACCAAATCATCGCACCCTTGACACCGAAGCCAACCGTGTGGGCAGGCAGCTGATACTCGTTGATGATTTCGTCGAGCTTTTGCAGGGTGTAGAAGTTGGTAGCCTCGGCACGGTCCAGAGCCTCATCGGTTGCGATTTCGTCAACTGCATCCCAGGCGGCCATAACCAAAGGGTTTCCGTTGTAGGTACCGTAGTGGGCCATGCGGCCATCGACTACCGCATCCATGTACTTCTGCTTGCCACCAAAGGCTGCAACTGGAAGTCCACCACCAATGCTCTTGGCAAGTGCAATCAGATCTGGCTCAACACCAATCTTCTTTGCAGCACCTGCCACACCTGCGGTCAAACCGGTCTTCACCTCATCGAAAATCAGGGCAACGCCGTACCTATCGCAAAGCTCACGAACACCCTTGAGGTAACCCTCGTCGGGAAGGATGATCGAAAGGTTTTCGATAACCGGCTCCATCATCAAGCAGGCCACCGATGAAGCAGTTTGCTCGAGCTTGCGCTCCAAAGCTGCCAGGTCGTTGTAAGGCACTACGTGGATCTCGCCGGCCTCGACCTCAGCTGGAATATATGGAGTGGGGTTATCGGCAGGACCAATCTTGTCTAGCGATGGCTTTACCGATACCTGCAGCGGGTCATAGCCACCGTGGTAGCCACCCTCAATCTTGATAACACCCTTTTTCCCAGTCACTGCTCGCGCGATGCGAATGACGTACATCGTTGACTCGGTACCTGAGTTAGTAAAGCGCACCATGTCTAGGCCAAAGCGACGCTTCATCTTCTCCGCACCCAAGGTTGCGGTTGGCGATGGAGTTACGAAGAGGGTTCCAGTTTTGTTTAGCGCGCGCTTGACCTTGCGAACAACGTGAGGGTTTAGGTGACCAACCAGCATCGCGCCAAAGCCCATGGATAGGTCCAGTAGCTTGCGACCATCGACATCGGTTACGTAAGCACCCTTGGCACGGGTAACCGAGATTGGGTATGGGTCCCAGTGTTGGAAGCTGGAAGTCACACCCATCGGCAATGAATTGGCGGAAACTTTGTTGTGTTGGCCAGAACCCTTTGTAGTGGCACTGAATCGCTCCCACTCTTTGGCAAGCAGCTCAGCTACTTTCTCTCTGTTGAGTGGAGCGTGCCCTGCGGGCACTTTTCTCCAACCGGTAGGTTCGTGTTTTGGGATCATCTCTTGAGACACGGAATCACTCCTTCGTGGATTCCCATTGTCACCCATAATTCGCATTTAGTCGAATTTGAAACCGTTTTGGCTTAAAAAGAAAACCGATTTTTTCAAAAAGCTACGGATTTCGTTGTTTGGCACATGCCTTTCGGTTGGTTCCGAAGGCTTAGCGATTTGCCCTGGCAGCCAAATACATCGAAACAAATTCACTTGGGTTCAGTAATCCACAGGCCCAAGCGATGGTTTCTAGATCTGCATCAGCAAGAGTTTTGAAGCGAACACAGGACTTACCCATGTCTAACTTTTTGCCACTTTGCTGCCACCTCTCCAGAAACTCCTGAGTGAGCTGATCGGATGCGTAGATGCCCATTAGGTAGATAGAGATGTAATTCTTCTGGGAGGCAATGGCCACCGAAGCAAGAGGCTTTTTGTTGTAGGTCGGACCGGAGAGCGAAAGTGGAACCTGGTAGCAAATCATCCCCCACTCCATCTCTTCCTTGTATCCATCTGGAAGAGATGCGAGCACTAGCTCTCTGAGCTTGGAGAGCGGCACCCTGCGCTCAGCGCTCAGCTCATCGAGGTAGGCCTCGACGCTCTGAGCACTTGATGAAACCAACTATTTGCTCCACTGGTCTGGTGGGCCGAGGAATAGCAGGAAGCCAAATAGCGACACGACAAAAGCGACCAGAACCAAAATCAGCAGGATCGGCCTGGCGATAAACCAGCGGAACAGCGAGTCGAACCAGCTCTGATCGCGAGGGTCCTCGGATTTGGCGGTTCGCCATTGACCCTCCAGAAGACCCTTGCGGTCCGCCGAGCGATCAAATGGCACGGTTGCAAACGGCACCAGTGCCAGACCGATGCCAAGAATCAGTCGACCAAGTGACCAGCGTTGATTCACGCCAACCAGGGTTGCGGTGACGGCGTAACCGAGGAAGGTGAAGCCGTGGGCGGCACCAACCACAAAGAAGACTTCTGACCCAAGCCCAACGGTTGCGCGAATAGCGAGCCCGGAGAGCAGTAACCCCCAGGTCACCACCTCGGCAACAGCAAACAATCGAAAGAGTGACTTAGGTGTGAGATTCATGCCTAAAGCCTAGCCACTACGCTTTGAGAGTCCCCAAACCCCGGAGTGCTACTTGATTGCTGTTTCTGATCTAGAAATCAGGATCGGTGCCCGCACCCTGATGTCGGGAGTGAACTTCAGGGTTCAAAAGGGTGACAAGGTCGGTTTGGTGGGTCGAAACGGTGCTGGCAAAACCACCCTGACCAAGATTCTGGCCGGTGAGGGTCAACCAACCGCAGGCAACCTGCAGCTAAGTGGAGCAATCGGATATCTCCCGCAGGACCCAAAAACCGGAAACCTCGAAGAGTTTGCGAAGACCAGAATCCTGAATGCTCGAGGCCTTGGCGACATCCTGCAGCGCATGCAAAAGGCAACCGAGGACATGGGTTCGACCGACACCAAGATCTATGACGCGGCAATGAAGAAGTATGCCCGCGCTGAGTTGGAATTCACCACAGCCGGCGGCTATGCAGCTGAAGCTGAAGCAGCTTCAATTGCCTCGAACCTGGGCATCAGCGAGCAAACTTTGTCGCAACCACTGAAGACTCTTTCGGGTGGCCAAAGACGTCGCGTTGAGTTGGCGCGAATCTTGTTCTCCGACGCTCAGACCATGCTTTTGGATGAGCCGACCAACCACCTTGATGCCGACCGCGTGGTTTGGCTTAGACAGTTTTTGAAGAACTACCAAGGTGGGCTAATCGTGATCTCTCACGATGTGGAACTGGTGGAAGAGACAGTGAACCGCGTGTTTTATCTCGATGCCAACCGACAGGTCATCGACGTCTACAACATGGGTTGGAAGCAGTATCTGAAGCAGCGCGAGGCTGACGAAGAGCGTCGCAAAAAGGAGCGGACCAACGCAGAGCGCAAAGCGATAGCGCTGCAGTTGCAGGCAGCCAAGTTTGGTGCCAAGGCGACTAAGGCAGCAGCGGCCCAGCAGATGGTGCGAAGAGCAGAGAAGCTGCTTGGTTCATTAGAAGAGGTCAGGGCGCAAGACCGCGTTGCCAAGATCAAGTTCCCAGACCCTGCACCATGCGGCAAAACTCCACTCATGGCCAGCAATCTCTCTAAGAGCTATGGGTCTTTGGAGATCTTCACCGCGGTCGATCTCGCGATTGACCGCGGTAGCAAGGTTGTGGTCATTGGTCTGAATGGTGCCGGTAAAACCACGCTTTTGAAGATCCTGGCTGGCGTTGACCAACCTGACACCGGAAAGCTCGAACCAGGGCACGGCCTGAAGATTGGCTACTTTGCTCAGGAGCATGAAACTCTCGATCACCAAAAAAGTGTGCTTCAGAACATGATGTTCGCGGCACCCAATTTGAATGAAACCGATGCTCGCAAAGTTTTGGGCTCATTCCTTTTTACCGGTGATGATGTCGACAAGCCAGCCGGGGTGCTATCAGGTGGGGAGAAGACCAGGTTGGCACTTGCAGCCCTAGTGGTCTCGAGCGCGAACGTATTGCTGCTCGATGAACCGACCAATAACCTCGACCCAGCATCGCGCGAAGAGATCCTGAAAGCACTGGCATCATTCCAGGGTGCAGTGGTTTTGGTAAGCCACGATGTGGGTGCGGTTGAGGCACTAAACCCGGAGCGAGTATTGATTCTCCCAGATGGTGTTGAGGACCTGTGGAACCAGGAATACGCAGATCTGATTTCGCTCAGTTAGTTAGCGCTGCCTCAAGGCCCGCGATTACGAACTTCTCAAGCGCACTGGCCTCGATCACAAAATCTGCCCCGGCATCAATTCGCTTGGCAGCCGCCGCAACCGAACCCAACACCAAACCACTGATTGGGCTGGGGTCTTCGATGCCCAGCTCACGAAGTGGGCTGTGCAGGCTGAGCATGAAATAGCCGTGCATGGCGCGCAGCATCCCACGCTGGTCCTCAGGGAGATTCTCAATAGAAATTTCACGGATGACGCGGTGTTCGGCGCTGGACATGTGAGCCAAGGAGTAGTGCACCCAAATTCGAACCTGCTCAAGCGGTTCCGCAACCCCTGCCACCAAGCGGTCAAGTTCGTTACTCAAATCCGCCATGTCGTTGATCATCAGCTCGCCCAGCACGTGCTCTTTGGAAGCGAAGTACTGATAGATGGCAGGTCTTGAGAGGCCGGTGAGCTTGGCGAGCGCGGCCATGGAGACCGCGTCCTGACCACCTTGAGAAATCAGCTTGTGCGCGGCAGCAAGAATTGCCGATTGGCGCGCGTCAAGGATTTCGGGATTCATTGTGAATATCTTAAGCGCCCAGCGCCAATTTGCTATTCCCCAGCTGCAATAACTGCCTCGGCGGCAACCACGCTGGCCGCAAGCACTCGCTCGACATCGGAATCGGTGATGGCCCCGGAAACAAACCACGCTTCATAGGCCGAGGGTGGCACCGAAACGCCTTGGCTTAGCAGCGAGTTGAAAAACACGCTGAACTGTTTTGTGTTTTGCCGCTGTGCCTGGACGTAGTTCGAAACTGGATTCGGAGTGAAAAAGAAGGAGAACAGATTCCCCGCGGTTTGGAAGGAGTGAGCCACTCCGGCCTGGCTCAGCGCCGCACTAATGCCGCTACCAATCTGCGCGGCCCTTAGATCCAGGGTCTGGTAAAGCTCGGCATCACACATTTCCAGGGTGGCCAGTCCGCTCGCAGCCGCCACTGGATTTCCCGACAGTGTGCCGGCCTGATAGACCGATCCAGCAGGGGCCAACTGATCCATAATTCGAGCGCTGCCGGCAACTGCGGCCAGCGGGAATCCCCCGCCGATCACCTTGCCGTAGGTGTAGAGGTCAGCCTGCCAGTTCTCTTGGGTTCCGTACTTACCCCACCAGCCAGCTCGGGAAATTCGAAACCCGGTCATCACTTCATCGAGCACTAAGAGCGCGCCGTGGGCTTGAGTTAGCTCGGAGAGCAAACGATTAAACCCCGCAGCTGGCGGCACGGCCCCCATGTTCGCTGCTGCCGCCTCGGTGAGAACCGCGGCGATTTCACTGCCGCGCTGGGCGAACAGCTCTCTAACCCCAGCTTCATCGTTGTATTCCAAAACCACAGTGTCCTGTGTTTGACCCTTGGTCACCCCCGGGGAATTGGGAAGCCCCAGCGTTGCGACCCCTGAGCCCGCCTGCACCAATAGGGCATCGGTGTGGCCGTGATAGCAACCAGCGAATTTCACGATCAGATCTCGCCCGGTGGCCGCCCTGGCCAATCGCACCGCGGTCATCACGGCCTCGGTGCCCGAGGATACGAACCTCACCCGATCACAGGCCGGAACCCGACGCAGTATTTCCTCGGCGAGCAACACTTCGTTGGGGCCAGGGGCGCCAAATGAAAATGAGTCCCGCATCGTGCGCTGCACCTGTTCGATCACATGCGGGTGCGCGTGACCCAAAATCATCGGCCCCCAGGAACCCACCAAATCAACATATTCATTGCCATCGATGTCAAACACCTTGCTGCCGGTGCCGCGAACAAAGTAGCGGGGGGTGCCACCCACGGCACGGAAGGCGCGAACCGGTGAACTCACACCCCCGGGGATTGACTGCTGCGCTCGCTCATGCCACGCAATAGAACCGGAAATATCCACGACTATCCCTTCAACTTCTGAGCGAACTCGATTGCCCAGTAGGTGCAAATAATTTGGGCGCCGGCTCGCCGGACCGAATAGAGCGCCTCCCAAATAGCCCCATCGCGATCGATAAATCCATTGGCCGCGGCCGACTCGATCATCGCCAACTCGCCGGAGACCAGATATGCCGCAACCGGGACCGAGCTGATCCCAGCGGCGGCGGACACGATGTCGAGGTAGCAAAGCGCCGGCTTCACCATCACGATATCCGCGCCCTGCTCTAAATCAAGGGAAATCCCCCGAATCGATTCGGTGCGATTGCGATAATCCTGCTGATAGGCCTTGCGATTGCCCGTGAGTTCTGACTCCACCGCATTGCGGAATGGGCCATAAAAAGTCGAGGCGTATTTCGCAGCGTAGGCCAGGATTCCGGTGCCATCGAAACCGTTTTGATCCAGCACCTTTCTCACGTGACCAACTTGACCGTCCATCATGCCGCTGGCTCCGAGCAAGTCCGCTCCAGCCCGGGCCAGCTCCAGAGCCATCAACCCATAAGCCTCGAGGGTGCCATCGTTATCCACCGCTCCGCTTGCACCTAGCACCCCGCAGTGGCCGTGAGAGGTGAACTCATCAAGGCATAAATCCGCGACTATCACCAGGTGGTCTGAGACGTGGGCCCTAGCCGCCCGAACCGCCCGGTTAAGGATTCCGTTGGGATCCAGCGCCGCACTGCCTTCCGGGTCTCGAGATTCGGGGATCGCAAAAAGCATCACCGACACCACCCCGGCAGAAAGGGCTCGATCGAGCTCTGTGAGGAAACTAGTTTCGGTGTGCTGCAGCACCCCCGGCATGCCCATAATCTCTCTCGGGGCAGACAACCCCTCTCGCACAAATATTGGCTGCATCAAATTCGCCGGGGTGAGCGAAACCTCCGCCACCAACTCACGAATCGCGGCAGTGGCGCGAAGTCTTCTGGGTCTGTGAATCATGAATTCCTCACTCGAAAGTAGTCAAAAACTGCTTCGGCAACCACATCAGGGTCCGGGCTTTGAGAAACCAAATCGGCACTCAGCCCAAACTTTTCCAATTCAGCAGCGGTGGTTTTGCCCGCGCAGCAGAGCACCAAATTCGGCTTTGGGTTGAAGCTCAGAAATGCCCGTACTGCGCTTGGTGAGCGAAGCAAGACCGCACAAAATTCACCCCGGGCAATTGCTGCGACAGAGCTCGGGGTGGTGGTTTTTTGCTCGGTGGCGTAGACCACCTCGGAGATTACCTCAAAGCCATGAGTCAAGAGCGTGTCTGGAATATCCCGCATCGCGATGGAACCGCTTGGTATCACAACGCGCGCGACGGGCTCCATGGCCAGCAGTTGCGCCAGGGAAGCACCATCGGCGCGGCCTGGCACCATGACCGCCTTGGCACCGAGTTCCTCGAGCTGCTTTTTGGTTTGCGACCCGATGGCCGCAAAGCGCAGACCCGGGGTCGCAATCGCTGACTCGAGCTCCCCCGGCGCCAACAGCCGGCCCCAAAAATCCAAGGCATTTGTCGATGTCACGACCAGCCAGCGCTCACCCGGTGACCTCAAGGTCTCAAGCAACCTTTTGGCTCCCGCTTGATTGGGCGCCGAAGCTATCTCGAGGTAAGGGTCCACCTCAACTTCAAAGCCCAGCTTTTCAAGCTCGGCGGCATCCACCTCGTTGCGATTGGGCCTGATGAGTAAGACTTTCATCGAAAGGCCGCCCGTGTTGCGATATCGGCCGCCAACAACCTTTCGGCAAGACTGAGCCCGAGCTGTTCCGCGGCCTCGGGCGTGGCAGCTGCGGATTTGTAATCAGCGTCGAGGGTCAGGCTCTCTCCGGTTTGCTCGACCGAGAGCTCCACTCGCAACGAGAGCCCGGCGTCATTCCAGTTGGCATGAGCACCGATGGCCGTCGCGCAGCCAGCATCCAGCCCAACCAAAACCGCACGCTCAGCGGTGGTGGTGATTCGAGTGTGGGGGTGATCCAGCGCAGCGAGCAGTGCAATCAATTCCTTGTCCTCGGCCCGGCACTCGATCGAAAGAGCGCCCTGTCCGGGGGCTGGCACCAATTCAAAGGGGTCGAAAAGCTGGCATGCCTCAGCTTCGCGACCGATTCTCCGTAAGCCCGCCAGTGCCAAAAGGGTTGCCTCATACTCACCCGAGTGGACCTTTTGGATTCGGGAATCCACATTGCCCCGGATTGAATCCACCACTAAATCCGGACGCATTTTTCGAATGCTGGCAGCTCGTCTCGGAGAAGAGGTTCCGACCCTGGCTCCCGGCGGCAGCTCAGCGAGCGTGCGGTTGCCGCTAGAAACCAGCGCATCTCGAACATCCTCGCGCTCTGGCACGCAGGCGGTGAGAATCTGGGGATGAGGCTTGGCCGGCAGGTCTTTCATGGAGTGCACCACAAAGTCCACCTCGTGAGCCAGGAGCGCATCACGAAGGGCAGAGACAAAGACTCCCGGAGTTTTCGATTCACTCAGCGGCGTGGAAGTGGTATCACCCTCGGTCTTGATTAGGACCTCGGTGACCGAAAGCTGCGGTGCCACCTCCAAAAGCTTGCTCACAAACCAACGGGTCTGGGTGGTGGCCAATAGGCTCGCCCGAGTCCCCACCCTAAGCGCGTTCATCGTTTTCCAACTCCAAACCAAACAGCAGCTTCACCGCGTTTAGGTAGTCATCGTGATTACCGTCCTTGGCGAGGTCTTTTACCTTCACCGAAGGAGTGTGAAGAATCGCATTGGTGACCCGATGCAGCGAGCGCTCGACATCCTTGGCGGCCTCGGGGCCGGACTTTCTCCGCACAGCCTCAACCTCTTGCTCCACCCAGAGCCCGACATGAGCCCGCAGGGCGGCAATTACAGGGTCAGCGGCGCGAGACTTTTGCTCATTTTCAAACTCTGTCACCGCCTCGCGCACGATTTCTTGAGCCGAAATCACGGCATCTATGTGCTCCGCCGGAGCCTTTAGCCGAAGGGTCTCAAGATCGATGATTTCAAACCCCGGCACCAGCTCAACCTCGGGTGCGACATCCCGAGAGAGCGAAACGTCGATGAAAAGTAGTCCGTTACCCTCGCGCAGCAACCTGACCCGCTGAGCGAGGTCTAAATCAACCGCGAAACCACGAGACCCACTGGCGCTAACGACCAGGTCGGCCCGAGCCATCTCAAGATCAAGCTGCTCGTTTGTGACGGGGGTCAGCTCATGCGAGAGGGCAAACTGTCGGGCTCGACCCGAGCGAGAAAACACCGAGATGTTTGCAAGGCCCAGGTTCTTCAACGCCGCTGAAACCACGCGGGCATAGGCACCAGTGCCGATGATTAGTGCCCGTTTGCCAAGAAGGTTGCCGATCTTCTGCTGGGCAAGCTCGAGCGCGGTGGAAACAATCGAGCGACCCGAGGCCCCGATGCCAGTCTGGGAGCTAACCTGTTTTGAAACCGCCGATGCAGTCTGAAAAAGTCGCTCCAATGAGCTGGTGGTTTGGCCGACGCTGCGGCTGTGGGTGAGAGCGCGCTTGACCTGACCACTAATTTCGGCCTCACCTACGATCATCGATTCAAGACCGGATGCGACCGCGTAGAGGTGTTGAACCAGGCTCGGACCATAGAGGACCTTCAGGAGCGAACTGGCAGTGTCGGGGGCCACGTGCAATTCAGCTGCCACCTGGGCAATGGCAAAATCCAGCCCGCCGTGAAACGCCTCGGTCTCGAAATAAACCTCGAAGCGGTTGCAGGTGGCTAGCACGACCGCCCCGGACAGTGGCGAATCTGGCGCAATCAAACGATCGCGAATCTGATCGGCCCGTCGCTCCAGCCGCTCTAAATCGGCCAGTGGGGTGTCGTGGAAGTCGGTTCCAATAAACGCAAGTGCCACAAGCCAAAAGATAACAACCCCCGTGCTGACACCTTGTCAGCGAGCACATGGCACAACTTCCGAGAATAGGGCGGTGCTTGATCTAACCCACCCGCTGAATGATGGCCGCACTGCCAGCTCGCTTCTGGTGCGTTCGCTGCGAGGCGAGCGAACGAATCCGCTGCCAGTTTGGTTCATGAGGCAGGCGGGCAGGTCGCTCCCGGAGTACCGCAAAATCCGGGAGGGCACAACCATGCTCGAAAGCTGCCTGAATCCGGATCTTGTAGTGGAGATCACCCTTCAGCCAGTTCGACGCCACAAAGTTGATGCGGCGATTTTTTTCTCCGATATCGTCATCCCCCTGAAGCTGGCAGGCGTTGAAGTCGAGATCGAACCGGGTATTGGCCCGGTAGTTGCCAACCCAGTTCGATCCCTCGAGCAGCTGAGCAGGCTCAGTTTGATTCCGAGTACGGCACTGAGCCCGATTGTGGAATCGGTTCGTCGCCTCACAAAAGCGCTGGGCAGCACCCCTCTGATTGGCTTTGGCGGTGCGCCCTTCACCCTGGCCTCCTATCTAATCGAGGGAGGCCCTTCCAGAGACCTGCCGCATTCGCGAGAACTAATGCGAACTCAGCCCGAAGTTTGGGCGGAGATTTTGAACTGGTGTGCCGATGTCACCGCCCAGTTCATTAGGGCTCAAGTCGAGGCCGGGGCAAGTGCGCTTCAGGTCTTTGACTCGTGGGCGGGGAAGCTTTCTCGCGAGGAATATCTCGAATTCGCCAAGCCCCACAGCGAGCGGCTGTTTGAACAGCTCGCCGATTTAGTCGACTCCCGCGGGCAAGCGGTGCCCCGGATCCACTTCGGAGTTGGCACCGGAGCAATCCTGCGTGACATGTTTGAATGCGGTGCAACGGCCATGGGTGTTGACGCCGCAACTTCGTTGGATGAGGCCGCTTTGGCACTTCCAGGGGTGCCACTTCAGGGAAACGTAGACTCCACGCTGTTGGGTGATTGGCAGGCGCTAACCAAAAACCTGGACGAGGTCTTAGAAAGTGGTCGTCTGGCTCCCGGTCACGTGGTGAACCTGGGCCATGGCGTGCCGAAAGATACCGACCCGGAGCTGCTCACCAAGCTGGTTGCGCGAATCCACGACCTCACCAAATGAGCAAAGTTCGCGCAGTAATCGGAGCTGGGATTGCCGGCCTGCTGGCTGCCCAGCGCGGGCTTGAGCGCGGTGAAGAGATCGTTGTTTTCGGCGCTAATCCCGGTGGCCTAATTGACCAGATTGAACTTGGCGGCGGCAGCTTTGACTGTGGCGCCGAAGCGTTTTCGACGGTTGGACCACAGGTGCTTACCCTGCTGAGCGAGCTGGGGCTTGACGCACTGGTGGTCTACCCAGAACCTAACTCTGCAAACATCATTTCGGAAGTGGGGCGCTATCGGATCCCTCAGGGCATCCTCGGGTTGCCCGCGGACCTAAACGATTCAGAGCTCAGCTCCATATTTAGCCCGCAGGAAATTGAACTTGCCAAAACACTCGACTCGGCGCCCTTTGCAGAATTTGATTCGGTTTCCGATTTGGTGCGGGCACGACTTGGCGAGAGCTTCCTGCAGCGACTGGTGAATCCGGTGCTCTCCGGGGTTCACGGCTCCACTGCCGATCAACTCTCTGCAGAACTTACCTACGGGTCACTGCTGGCTAGCGCCAGGGAACTGGGCTCGCTTACTGCGGCGGTTGCAAAATCAAAGCAGGCGAGCACTCGACCCGGTGCATCGGTGGCCAGCCTTGCGGGTGGCATGGGAACCCTAATCACTGAGCTTTTAAAAAAGCTGAGCGCTAGTGGAGTCAGCTTTGTCGACGCCGATGTGGATTGGGCAAAGCCAGTGCAGGGGGGGTTTGCACTCAGCGCTCGCGGAGCCGAGCACCGGGTAGCGGCATTGAGTCTTTGTGCCGGAGCCGGTTTTATTGCCAAGCGGCTTCAGGGCTTCGTAAAACTCAGTCAGCTTGCCGCCTCGGTTAGGGCGGTTGATGTTGCAATCGTGCTCTCGCTGGCGCACTCAAGCGCACTCAACGAATTCCCGCTCGGGCCGGGAGCCTTGATCACGGAGGCAGCAGGCTTCAAGGCCAAGGCCACCACCCACGCCAACGCTAAGTGGGCTTGGTTGCAATCCGAGCTCGGCGCAGACCGACACCTAATCCGACTGAGCTTTGGCCGCAATGGCCTGCTGCCACAGGGTGATTTGGTTGAGCTGGCAAGGGCCGAAATCTCAGCCATTTACGACGTCTCTGACCTGCGCATCTTGGATGCCAAGAGCATTGTTTGGCAGCAGGGTCTGGTGCAGGCCGACCCTGAGCTCACTCGAGAGATCCTCAGTCAGCTGCAGGAAATTGATGCCGACCTAGAGCTTGCCGGCGGCTTTATCAGCGGCAATGGAATTTTGGGAATTGTTCGAGATCACATGAAACGGAGAGCGGCATGAGCGAGAAAATCGACGCCATCAATGACAGCATTCGCTACACGAACTGGACTGCGTTAAGGCAAGAATCAAAAGTCTCAGATCCCGAGCGGGCCCAGAGAGATCTCGTCGACCTGAAGGCGAGAATAGAGGCCACTGGCGGAGAGTTACGCGGGGCATATGACCTTCGGGGTTTTCGCGGTGATGCCGACTTGCTGCTTTGGGTCCACGCCAACAGCGCGGAAGAGATTCAGCTGGCACTTCGTGAGTTTTCTCGCACGGCACTGGGTGAATGCTTCCGCAGCACCTGGTCCGGAATGGGATTGCACCGACCTGCTGAGTTCAATCGCTCTCACGTGCCGGGATTTATGCTTGGGGCCAAAGCCAAGCAGTGGCTCTGCATCTACCCCTTTGTGCGCTCCTACGAGTGGTATTTACTGCCCGAAGAAGAGCGCCGCGCGATGCTCATTGAGCACGGCAAGGCCGGTCACAAATACGGCGGCATCGTCTCCAACACTGTGGCATCCTTCGCCCTCGGCGACTACGAGTGGCTCCTAGCACTGGAGTCAGATGAGCTGCACGAGATAGTCGACATGATGCGAGAGCTGCGCTACACCAAGGCTCGCCTGCACGTGCGGGAGGAAGTTCCATTTTTCACAGGAAAGCAAATTGAACTAACCCAGATTGGAGAGATCTACGCATGAGTTACGACGCCATCCTTCTCACCTCATTTGGAGGCCCTGAGGGGCCCGATGAGGTTATGCCCTATCTCGAGCGAGTCACCGCAGGTCGCGGGGTGCCTTACGAGCGCTTGGTTGAGGTTTCTCACCACTACTTGGCTTTGGGCGGGGTGAGCCCGATCAATGATCAAAACCGAGCGCTGCTGGCAAAGATGCGCGAGCGCTTTCCCGAGCTTGGTATCGATCTGCCGATCTACTGGGGAAACAGAAACTCCGAACCTTACTTTGCCGATGTGGTGAAGCAGATGTATCAGGACGGTCACCGCAAAGTTTTGGCGTGGGTCACAAGCGCCTATTCCTCCTACTCAGGCTGCCGCCAGTATCGAGAGAACCTCCACAAGGCATTGACCGACAACGACCTGCTGGGCAAGATGACCATCGACAAGGTGCGCCACTACTTTGATCATCCGGGCTTTCTGGAGCCCGTTATCGAAGATCTGGCCCAGAAGATTACCGAAATGGTTCAAGGTGGCGTAGCCAGCGAGAAGATCAAGGTGATGTTCGCTACTCACTCAATCCCGAATGCCATGGGAGAAACCTCCGGTCCCCCGGCTCGCCGCGAGGAGTGGGCGAAGCCGGGCGGTGCCTACGAAGCTCAACATCTGGCGGCCTCTGGCATCGTAATGGATGCGGTTGCAAAGCGAATCGATGCTGAAATCCCGCAGTGGGAATTGGTCTATCAGTCCCGATCCGGCTCCCCCGAGATTCCTTGGCTCGAGCCCGATGTGAATGATGCCATCGTCTCAGCCAAAGCGGCAGGTCAAGAAGGGGTAATCGTGGTGCCTATCGGCTTTGTTTCAGACCACGTTGAAGTCATCTGGGATCTCGACAATGAGGCCAAGGAGACTGCCCAGGAGCAGGGCCTGGCCTTTAGTCGCGCTGCCACCTCAGGCGTGCACCACGCCTTTGTGGATGGCATCGGCGAACTGTTGCTGGAACGCATCAGGGGAGAAGATAAAAAGGCATTGAGCAAGCTGGGCCCCTGGGCCGACTTCTGTGCGGTGGGCTGCTGTCCAAACCTCAGAAAAGAACTCCCCGCGGTAGCCTCGGCTGAGGTCTAAAAGCGCAAAAAGCTAAAGGCGGGAACTCTTGGGTTCCCGCCTTTAGCTTTGAATAGGCTGCCGCTAACCGGCCTTGCGTTCTAGCGAGCTACCCTCAACATCTACATCAGGCAGCAGACGATCGAGCCACTTTGGAAGCCACCAGGCACTCTTGCCTAGCAGTGACATGATCGCCGGAACCAAGATCAACCTCACCAAGAAGGCATCGATTAGAACACCGATGGCCAAACCGAATCCAATTGGTCGAACCAGAGTTAGGTGGTTGAAGGCAAAGCCGCCAAACACCGTCACCATGATCAGCGCAGCGGCGATAACCACGGCCCTGGAGAGGTGAATACCGTAATTGATGGCATCCTTTGGACTCTTGCCGTGGACGTAAGCCTCACGAATTCCGGACGCCAAGAACAGCTGGTAGTCCATGGCAAGACCGAACAGGATTCCAATCAAGATGGTGGGCAAGAAATTCAGGATTGGACCCGGGTCGTGAATGTCGAACAGGAAGCCGAGCCAGCCCCACTGGTAAACCGCAACCACAGCACCAAAGGTGGCAAAGACGGTCAGCAAGAATCCTGCGGTTGCTAGAAGCGGAACCAAGATCGAGCGGAAAACCAAGATCAAGAGAAGTAGCGATAGCGCCAACACGGTACCGAGATAGAGCGGCAGTGCACCAGCTAACTTTTCTGAGATATCGATGTTGGTGGCAGTCATACCGGTTACACCCAGCAGTCCCCCAAACTCAGAATCGATTTGCGCCGTGAGGTCACGAACATCGTGGACCAAATCCTCGGTCTCTTCAGTCGCTGGACCTTGGCTTGGAATGATCTGGAACAACAGGGTCTTTTGATCTTCCGAAATTGCCGCTGGCAGCACCGCTGAGACATTGTCCAGAGCAAAGAACCTCTCTGCGATGTCGGCTTGCAGTTCCAACTCATCCGCTTCGGCAATCGCTTGTGGCATTGTGACCACAGCAGTGATCGAGCCGTTAGCTCCCTCGCCAAAGCTCTCACTCACCAATTGGAATGACTTGTAGGTGGTGGAATCGATTGGTTCTGATGACCCATCTGGGAGGCCCAGTCGCATCTCAGATGCTGGCAGCGCTGCGACCACCAACAATGCGCCAACCGCCAAGGTCGCAAGCCACGGGTGCTTGGTTGCCAGCACTGGGACCAGGGCATTCTTTGGCTGTTCGGCATCGTGACGAGACTCTGCCGATTCAAGCGCTGCACGCTCTTTCTTGTTGAGTACTCGCATGCCAATTAGGGACATCAGTGCAGGAGTGAGGGTGATTGCGATTGAAACCGCCAGGGCGATTGCAACCGCACCCATGGTTCCCATCAGCCCCAGGAAGCCAATTCCAGTTAGGTTCAAGGCCGCAAGCGCGATGATTACGGTCAAACCAGCAAACAACACCGCATTACCGCTGGTGCCGGTGGAGAGCGCAATTGACTCCCTTAGGTCCATTCCGGTCTTCAGTTGTTTGCGGTGACGGTTTAGGAGGAACAGGCTGTAGTCGATACCGACCGCTAGACCCAGCATTACACCGAGAATAGGAGTGGTCGAGGTCATCTCAATGGCTCCCGATAGTGCCATCGTGATGCTTGCCGAGATTCCAACTCCGAGAATTGCTGAAAGCACCGGCAATCCAGCTGCGATCATCGATCCAAGCATCACAAACAATACGATCGCTGCGCTCACCAAGCCGACAATCTCACCAGGGCCCAGCAGGTCACCGAAGTCGGTGGTGAGTGCTTGGGAGAACTCCACCTGCATCGCATCCGATCGCAATTCCGTCATAGCGTCGACCACGGCATCGGTAGTCGCCGACTCGAGTTGATTTACCGGCAGATCAAACTGCACCGTTGCGATCGCAGTCAAACCGTTCTCGGAGATAGTTCCAAAGTTCTCGGTTACAACCAAAAGTCGCTTCGCGATAGCTAGCTCCGCCTCACCATCGGCTAATTCTTTGTAGCCATCTGCAATCTTGGTTTCAGCATCGGCAATGTCCTGCTTTCCAGAGCTCAACTCGGCCTGACCAGCAATCAGTTCTCGCTCTCCGGCATCGAGCTCAGCTTGCGCAGCCTGAAGCTGCTTTTCACCCGAGGCGATTTGAGCAAGGCCGCCCAGGATTTGCTGCTGGTTTGCAATCAATGGTGCGATCTGCTCCTGCGGAGCCCCGGCTTGCGTGAGCTGTGCAATCCCGGCCTCAACCTGAGCTAGCTTGCCCTCGAGATCCTCTTTTTGAGCTGCTAGTTCGGCCTTGTTTTTGTCAATCTCGGCCTGGCCCGACTCAATCTTGGCTAGACCAGAGGCAATCTCATCCTCGCCATCAAGTAGCTCCACCTTGCCATCGGCCAGCTCTTTCTCAGCCTCGGCCAGCTCGGATCTGGCATCTGCAAGCTTCTGGTCACCCTCTGCAACATCGGCTCGCTGCTTGGCTAGTTCTTCGGCAGTAGTGAATGGATCGATGACCTCCGCCACACCATCAATGGCCTCTAGCTTTAGTAACTCTTCGGAGATGAGCTCTTTTTCCGCATCAGTAAATTCAGCTGCAGGCTTGTGAAAAACAATTTGACCCTGACCCCTGGAGGCCTCCGGGAAACTCTCTTGCAGGCGGTCAATTACAAGCTGAGACTCAATTCCCTCAATCGACATCGAGGAAGAGAGTTTGCCGGCGAAGTTGACCATCAATCCCACGGCGGTGCCTAGCAGGATGAGCCAGGCTATGACCACCAGCCAAGCCTTGCGCGCTGAGAATAGGCCGAGTTTGTAGAGCAATCTTGCCAATTGTTAGTCCAACAGCTTTCTAGAAGTTCAGAGAATCAGTCCCCGAATACTCAACATTCTCTGACTGCAATTTGAGTCCCAGCTGAGAACTAAATCTTTGTTTCAAGCCACTCAAACAATTCACGCTCAACCAATGCCTTGTCTAAGTCGTTGAGCAGCTCGTGGTATCCACCTTCGTAGATGCGGAGCTTCTTGTCTGAAGCAGGAATCTTGTCAAAGAGTCGAATCGAGTTTTGATGATTGGTAGAGAGGTCCTTGTCTCCGTGAATCACCAAAGTCGGAACACTCCACTGATCAATCCGATCCCAGACCATGTCTGAAATCTCTAAGACAGTTTTTGCCACGAGGTTTCTAGCCTTACCGTGATACATCTTGTCGTCAGCAGCGATTAGCTTGAGAAGTTCCAGGTCACGGGTCAGACATTCTTCTCCCGGCCTCGGTAGCGGCATGTCACCCTCTGGGTTGATAGAGGTAACCAACTTGGAGAGAAGTCGCTCCCAGCGCTTGGAAGGCTGTTGCATCGCACTAGATGAAATCACCGCCGCTGCAATTCCGCCTGGGTTAGAAACCACCGAAGCTGCGGTTACGAGACCGCCCAGTGAGTGGCCCATCAACACAAGTGGCAATCCAGGATCGATGGCCTCACGAGCACTGAGGTGAAGCATCAATGCCTCGTTTAGATCTACCAGTCCTCGGACCCCAGAACTCTCGCCGTGACCGGGCAGGTCAATGGCGTAAACGTTAAAACCCCGAGCCACCAGCTTCGGAATCAGCTGGTTGTATTGCCAGACATAACGCTCTGAGTACTCACCCAAACCATGCTGAAGCATGAGGTTAGCCTTCGGATTTGGTGAGTCCCATAGAAATCCAGCCGCTACCGTGCCGGTGTCCCAAGATTTTGCTTTTGCAAGTGCCATGGCAAAAGCCTATGACTGCAAGGCAAGCTGCGCAGTTTGAATCGCAATCTCCAACTCTTCATTGGTTGGAATTACCAAAATCCTTACCTTGGAGCCAGCTGTTGAGATGTCCCGCTCTGACTTCTCGCGAACCTGATTCTTTTCATAATCAAGCTCAATCCCGAGATGCTCGAGACCTGCGGTTATTTGCTCGCGCATCTCGGAGGAGTTCTCGCCGACACCGGCAGTGAAAACAAGGGCATCAATCGGACCAAGTTGAGCAAGATACGCACCAACATATTGCTTGGCCCGAAGGGCATAAACCTCGAGTGCTTCGCGAGCGACAGCTTCATTTTGATTCGCGCGGCGAAGCACATCTCTGAGGTCGGAATCACCGGTCATGCCCCTAAGACCAGCATTTTTATTGAGACTCTCGTCAATTTCGCTAAGGCTCAGACCCTGGCTTGCCAAATACATAACAATCGCAGGATCAAGATCTCCGGAACGGGTTCCCATCACCAAACCTTGAAGTGGAGTAAGGCCCATAGAGGTATTGACCGACCGGCCATCTAGAACGGCGCAGGCAGAACCACCATTGCCTAGATGGAGCACCACTCCTGTGAAGTTTGGTTTTCCCAAAAACCTGGCAGCACGCTTTGAAACATAGGAGTGGGAGGTGCCATGAAAGCCGTAGCGCCTAATTGAATATTTCTGCTCTAACTCGCGGTCTATCGCATAGCGATAGGCAGCCGGTGGCATGGTCTGATGGAAAGCCGTGTCGAAAACAGCAACCTGAATAAGCCCTGGAAAGGCAGCCATAGCCCCTCGGATGCCAGCAAGGTTGCCGGGATTGTGAAGCGGTGCCAGCGGTATCAAAGATTCGATCGCGTCAAGAACAGTTGGATCAACAACAACCGGCTGAGAAAACTTAGATCCACCATGAACAACGCGGTGGCCGATAGCAATCGGGGTTACACCCGAGGCCTTCAGATCTGCAACCATCTGCTCAAAAGCCGCAGTGTGATCAGACACTCGCTCGATCAAGCCTGATATCAACGAGTCATTGGTGGCGACATCAATCACCTGGTACTTCAGCGAACTGGAACCGGAGTTCACAACCAAAACTGGCTTCATGCCTGAGCTCCGGCCTGGATGGCTGTGATCGCAATCGTGTTCACAATGTCATCAACCAGTGCACCTCTGGAGAGATCGTTCACCGGTTTTTTCAAGCCCTGCAAAATCGGTCCAATTGCCAGCGCACCTGCGGTGCGCTGCACGGCTTTATAGGTGTTGTTACCGGTATTCAAATCTGGAAACACAAACACGGTGGCTCTTCCGGCTACTGATGACCCAGGCAACTTGGTCTTGGCAACACCGGCATCGACAGCGGCATCAAACTGAATTGGGCCCTCCACCGAGAGTTGAGGGGCACGATCACGCACCAAGTTTGTGGCGTTGCGAACTCGATCCACCTCAACACCCGATCCACTTTCGCCGGTTGAGTAGGAGAGCATCGCGACGTGAGGTTCGATATCGAAAGCCCGAGCGGTCTCAGCCGAAGAGATTGCGATGTCGGCAAGTTGCTCCTCGGTTGGCTCCGGAATCACCGCACAGTCGCCGTAAACGACGACTCGATCACGCAAGGCCATCAAGAAAACACTCGATACCACTGAGACGCCAGGTTTGGTCTTGATGATTTGGAATGCGGGGGTGATGGTGTGGGCGGTGGTGTGACATGCCCCCGAGACCATGCCATCTGCAATACCCAGCTGAACCAGCATGGTTCCGAAGTAGCTACCGTCGAGCATGATCTCGCGCGCCTTCTCCTCGGTCATTCCCTTGTGGGAGCGCAGCTTGACGTATTCAGCAACGCAGGTTTGAAAGTGCTCTGACTTTGAAATCTCGATCAGCGTGGCACCCGACAGATCGAGCTTTAGGTCAATTGCCCTGGCGCGAATTGCGCTGGGGTCACCCAAGATGATGAGGTTTGCAATTCCTCGGGTGAGGACCTTGTGAGCAGCCTGTAGGACACGATCGTCATTGCCCTCAGGCAACACGATGGTCTTGCTTTTTGCTCTGGCTCGCTCGGCCAACGAATGCTCAAACATCAGCGGTGTAATGGCGTCAGATTCCACCTCGGCTACACGTTGCGCGAGCGCTCCGCCTGGGACATGTTCCTCGAAAAGCTTTCTTGCCCTGGCGATCTTGCCTGGGTCCGATAGTGAGAGCATGCCGCGGGTGCGAATTACTTTCATGGTCGTGTCAAAACTGCCACCCGGGCATGCCACTACCGGGACAGCTGGTTTCACGCCACGAATCAGTCTTGCGATGGTTTCGGGTAGCTCAAACCCGCCATTGATGACAATTCCTGTGAGCTTGGGAAATGTGTCAGAGCTATCAGCCATAACCAGAGGAAGCAGGGCATCGGTGCGGTCAGAGGGTGCAACCACCACAGCGTTTTCCTTGAGCCTGGCCAAGACGTTGACCTCACTCATTGCGGCAACCACAACATCGAGGGCTTCATCCTTGAGTCGCTCTGGATCTCCGAAGACCAGCTCACCGGATACCGCATCCAAAACCTGCGACATTCTTGGAGCAACTAAATAGGGATCCTCTGGGACCACCCAAATTGGCACATCAGCCCCGACTGAGCTCCTCACAGAATCTGTGATTTGCCCAACCTCGCTGCCCGCGCGATTCACGATGACTGCCAAAAGTGTGGTGTTAACTTCGGCGAGCTCCTGCATTGCTAGCTCGGCAACCTGCCCAATTTCTTTGGGTTCTCGAACCGGAGCCTGACCCAAGTTTTCCTCCCCGGTCAATGAGTTCCGGCCCGAGAGCACCAAGACCATCGGAGCTGCCAGGTTGGTTGCGACTTTGGCATTGAACGAGAGTTCGGCCGGCGAGACGACATCGGTGTAATCAGAACCCAAAATGACCATCGCATCAACGGTGGATTCGATGGACTTAAATCGATGAATGATTTGCGCGAGAGCACGCTCGGGCGAGGAATGCACATCTTGGTAGTTGGCGCCCGTGCAACTTTGAATGTCGATGGTGGAGCCAGATAGCTCGTGGAGCATTTCCAGTACTGGGTCCTTGGCCTCGGCCTTAGGCGAGACTGCTCGGAAGACCCCAACCCGGGCATGGGACTTCTTTAGGTTGTCCAAGATGCCAAGAGCCACCGCCGATTTGATGGTGTGACCCTCGACCGATGCCACGTATACATTTCGAGCCATAACTAAAGGGTAACGCACTCGGAAATTGCTTTTCAGTCGACCGTTTCCAGGCTTGGTCGCAGCTAGTCTGGAGGCAGTTGCTCGGTTAGAGCTTTTGCGTACAAGGAGGTTCGCATGTCAGTAAACAGCGTTTCCGTAACTGCCCTGGAGATAACCCAGACCGAAGCCTGGGATGTCATCAAATCTTCAGCGCTTACATTGCGCGGACACCAGATTCACGATGGCAGCATCCCAGAAAAATCCGCTCACAAAATGTGTTCAATTGCGGCTGCGGGTATCGCCGGAGCTCTCAGAGAGCTAGCCAAGCTGCTGAGCCATGACAGCGATTATCTACTGGCATGTGCCGAGGATTTTGAACGCTGGTCTGATTCAGACTTTGGGGTCCCGGACTTTTATAACTCGCTAGATAAGTTTCAACCCCAAATATCTAGAGCCGATGGTGTTGCACACCTCGTGGTATTTCCGATGTACACCCAAAACGGCTCGACCGATCGTCTGGTTGAAGCCGTGGTTCTGGAGGTGATCTGGCCAAAGTTTGTCGCAGAACTTGAGCAGACCTTCACTAACCCGGCATTCTTACCAGTTCGATTCCTGGATTTCACTCCCGGTTACCTCACCAACTCAGCGGTGATATTTCCAGAGTCGGTTGCCGTGACACCTCGGGTTCCAGAGGGGTCTCCTGATGGTACCCAACCTGCACTTCCAGAGTTCAACTGGGGAGGCATCTTTGCCGACCGAGAGGCAGCTCGATTCAGGAAAGTGGTCGCCGCGGCCAGCGAGATCACGAGACTCGAGCTTCCCAGTGAAGCGCAATCTCTGCTCGGCGATCAACAGCTTGCGGAGCAAACCTTTGTGATGTGGGACCTGATTCACGATCGAACTCACATGCGCGGGGACCTGCCATTTGATCCCTTCATGATCAAACAGCGCATGCCGTTTTTCCTCTACGGTCTAGAGGAGTTGCGTTGCGACCTCACGGCATTTCGTGAGTCAGTTAAACTCTCTCGGGATTCTCAAGTCGATGCCGAAACCAGAAGATTCGCCCAATTGGTTCAATACGCAATCCTTTTCGATCGCATCTTCAGATTCCCGCTCACCGGGACCCGAAAGCGTAATTACGACTCGGTTGCGGGCCAGCTCCTTTTTGCCTACCTCCACAGAAGAGGGGTGTTGCACTGGACTGACACCCAGCTCGCCATCGATTGGGCTGAGCTTCCTGACATGGTGGTTGCACTTTCAGATGAGATCAACCAGCTGTATTTCGACTCAATCGACAGGCCAAAGGTGGTTCACTGGTTGAAGGCCTACGAGCTAGTCTCGACCTGGTTAGCACCGCATCCAGCATCAAGCTGGCAGCGTGCTGAACTACCATTTGGTGGTACTCCATCCGAGCTAACCGACAAAGTCTTGGATGACGAGTTCCCACTTTCGATGTTCTATGAGGCGCTTACGAAGAAGATGGCTCCGGTCATCCAATCCACGATTGGCATCACCGGTAAGAACTAACCCAACCTTTGAAAGGGCATGGATTGAAGCTTCACGATGAAAACTGGCGCGGCTTTGCCAGCGACAACTACTCAGGCGTTCACCCAGAGGTGCTGCAGGCATTGGCCGAGGCCAATTTAGGTCACCAGACTGCATATGGTGAAGACCAATACACGTCTCGACTGAGTGAAGTAATCAAGGAGCATTTCGGATCACAAGCCGAGGTCTTCCCGGTGTTCAACGGCACGGGTGCAAACGTGGTTGGACTGACTTCCATGATGCCTCGCTGGGGAGCTGTCATCTGCTCAAATCTCGCCCACATCCATACCGATGAGGGTGGCGCTCCGGAGCGAGTCAGCGGTCTAAAGCTATTCACGGTTGAGCATCAAAATGGCAAGTTGACACCTGAGTCGATAGCCACCCAGGTGTTCGGAATCGGAGATGAGCACCGCGCTCAGCCAATGGTGGTTTCCATTACTCAGACCACCGAAGTCGGAACGGTCTATTCGCCCCAAGAGATTCGAGCAATCGCAGACTATGCCCACTCACAGGGATTACTACTGCATCTAGATGGTGCCCGGTTATGGAACGCGGCTGCGGCGCTTGGTGTGCCCTTTAGCGATTTCACCACGGCAGCTGGGGTTGATGTCCTGAGCCTAGGAGGAACCAAGAACGGTTTGATGGGTGCAGAGGCGATTGTGGTTTTGAACCCCAAGGCCAGCGATGGATTGATCTACCTCCGCAAACTCTCAATGCAGCTTGCCTCAAAGATGAGATTCGTTTCGGCACAGCTGCTCACTCTGTTTGAAAATGACCTAGGAATTCGATCCGCCTCTCACGCAAACGCTATGGCGCAGCGACTTCGCCGAGGACTTGAGGCCAAGCTCGATAGCGGAGAGATTTCAGGCCTTCGCTTCACGAACCCGACCATGGCCAACGCGGTGTTTGCGAGTTTGGATAACCAGGTCGCCGATCGAATTCGTGCCAAGGTCAAGTTCTACGACTGGGAGCGCGCCATCGGCGAGGTTAGGTGGATGTGTGCGTTTGACACGACCGAGCAGGATGTCGATAACTTCATCAACATCATCTCCGAAGAGCTAAAGCGCTAGTTGTTGGTGAGTGAAGCACCGCACTTATAGAAACCAAACACCAGCTTGTCCATGGCAGCCCGGTTTTCATAGGAGACACTGTCCCAAAGGTTGTAAACGGTAAAGATCAAATCGGTTCCGTCTTGAGCCTTGATCTTTCCCGCTAGCGAATAGCCGGTCCGGATCCAGCCGGTTTTCGCCTCGATGTTGAAAAGCGCTGGACGCTGCTCGCCGGAGATAAAGCGATAGCGCAGCGACCCCGGCTTTCCTGATACCGGCATGCCGGCTATCACGGCCGAGTGCGAAGCTTGGTTTGCATAGACCTGAGCCAAGACATCGTTGACCAACTTGGCGGGAACTTTGTTCAGCCTTGATAATCCAGATCCATCAACGATCTGCATGCCCTTGGTGTCGATGCCGCGGGCCTGGAGCGCTTTTTGGTACGCCTTGGTAAGCGAGGTGGCTGAACCATCAAAGCCAAGTGCAATCGAAGAGAGTCGACCCAAAGATTCGGCCAAGGCATTGTCAGACACATTCAATGTGTTTTGAATCCACTTGGAGATGGGCTGCGATTTCACGCTCGCGATGACACTTGAGCTGGTGGGTAACTTGCCAACAACTGCCGACGCGCTCTGCGCAAGTCCGTATTTTCGGAGCGACTGCAGGAACAAAGTCCCAGCCTGGGATATCGGTTTTGCGGTTCTTTGACCGATAAACAAGTTTTGATTCTTGGAGCTCGTGAGCCTGCCGGCATCAATTTGTAAGGCTGAAACAGGGGCCATGTAGCCCTGGGATAGGCCGCGCTTATCCCAGGTCGAGTGCCAGTCTTCTTTTGCACCATACAGCGAGCTGTCCAGCACAACCTCAGAAATGGTGACCTTGTTCTTTTTTGCCCAGCTGGCAATTTGCTTGGATAGCGAATCGAGCTTTGGTCCACCCGAGTAATAGGAGGTGATGTTTCCAGGCATCCGCGAAAGCGTCACGTCTCCGGCACCAACCAGATAGATGCGACCCGATGTGCTGTCGGCAAAGACTTTGGTTTCAACCTGGTAATCAGGACCTAGGGCATCTAGGGCAACCACCGAAGTGATCACCTTCATAACCGATGCAGTCCGGGCTGGGGTTTGAGCATTTCTAGAGAAAAGCACCTCGGAAGTGTCAGCTCTTCTCACCTCGGCATGCAAAGACCTAATACCTTTTGATTTGGCTAGCGAGCTCACCGAGCACGGTGCCAAATTCCCCGGATCAGCACTTGCCGCAAGCGGTGTCACTGCCCCACACAGCAACCCCAGGGCTGCGACCGCAGCAATCGATCTCTTTCTCAAGCCAAACCTCCAGGCCAGAAGGCTAACAACCGATGCGGAAACTACTGCTTTGCCACCAGCTTTTTCACTAAATTCTGAGGTTTTGCGCTAGCCTTTACTACAAATTCCGCCCGATGTAGCGCGAGCCAATCCCATTTACTTTTCAAGGAAATTTCTCATGAGTGAAAAAGCAAACATTGGTGTTGTTGGACTCGCAGTTATGGGCTCAAACCTGGCCCGCAACCTCGCCTCCCGTGAGGGTAACCGCGTTGCGGTTTACAACCGTTCGGTTGAGCGAACCGAGCTACTGGTCAACGAGCACCCAGAGGCAAACTTCATCGCATCCAGCACCATCGACGAGTTCGTAGCATCGCTCGCAAAGCCAAGAACCGCAATCATCATGGTTCAGGCTGGAGCCGGAACCGACGCCGTCATCAATCAGCTTGCGGAACGTTTTGAACCAGGCGACATCATCGTCGATGGTGGAAACGCACTGTTCACCGACACCATTCGTCGCGAGAAGGAAGTTTCCGCGAAGGGCATCAACTTTGTCGGTGCCGGAATCTCAGGTGGAGAGGAAGGTGCCCTGAAGGGACCATCGATCATGCCTGGAGGTTCGGCCGAGGCATATAAGACTCTGGGTCCAATCCTGGCTTCAATCGCAGCCGTTGCCGAAGGCGAGCCATGTGTCACTCACGTTGGCACCGATGGTGCTGGTCACTTTGTGAAGATGATCCACAACGGCATCGAATACGCAGACATGCAGCTGATTGCAGAGGCCTACGACATCCTGCGTCAGGCAGGTGGCTACACCCCAGCCGAGGTTGCAGAGATTTTTGGTGAGTGGAACAAGGGAGACCTAGAGTCCTTCCTGATTGAAATCACCGCTGAAGTTCTAAAGCAGGTTGATGCTAAGACCGGCAAGCCATTTGTCGATGTTGTATTGGACCAGGCCGGCTCCAAGGGAACCGGTGTTTGGACCGTGCAAACCTCACTAAACCTAGGAGTCCCAGTTTCTGGTATTGCCGAGGCAGTATTTGCAAGAAGCCTGTCTTCCCAGGCGGCCCAGCGCGCGGCGGCAGGCAACCTACCCTCCCACGCCACCAAGTGGGAGGTCTCTGACAAGCAGGCCTTCGTTGAGGCAGTGCGGAAGGCGCTTTATGCATCCAAGTTGGTTGCCTATGCCCAAGGCTTTGATGCCATTCGTGCTGGCGCGAAGGAGTACAACTGGGAAATTGACCTCGGTGCTGTGTCGAAGATCTGGCGTGGCGGTTGCATCATCCGTGCGCAATTCTTGAACCGAATCGCCGATGCCTATGCTCAGAACCCAAGCCTTGAATCGCTGATTCTGGACCCGTATTTCACCAACGCAGTTGCCGAGGCAGTCGGCGCTTGGCGCGAGGTGGTTGCCAAGGCCAGCCTTGCGGGTATCCCGGTACCAGCGTTCGCTTCCTCACTGAGCTACTACGACGGTCTGCGCTCGCCTCGACTGCCAGCTGCTTTGGTGCAGGGTCAGCGTGACTTCTTCGGAGCTCACACCTATAAGCGAGTAGACCTACTGGGCGTATTCCACACCCTTTGGTCTGGAGATCGCAGCGAGATCGAAACCACTCCTTCCTCGCACTAGGGAGTAACCTTGGCGGGTGCGCTCGCATTGGATTTGGCTCTTTATACCGATGGCCCTGATTTGGGGTTCGAGCTTTCTATTTACCGAGCTGTCGCTTGAACTGACCACCTACTTCGGTGTTGCCTTCTGGCGCACCTTCCTAGGTGCAGTATCGATGGCAGTGCTGGGGCTAGTTATGAAGCTCGGCTTCCCCAAGGGCAAGCAGTGGCTGCACCTTTGGGTCGCAGGGCTGTTTATGAGTGCAATCCCATTTGCACTTTTCTCCTATGCTCAGCAGTCGACCACAAGCATCCTCGCGGCCATCATCGGAGCCTCAATGCCGATGTTTACACTGCTTGCGATCATGACGATCTATCGAACCGAGCGAGTCACCCTCATCGCCACCTTAGGTCTATTGATAGGCCTTGTTGGCGTGGCGATAACCCTTGGGGTTTGGGAGGGTTTCGGAGAAAACGATCCGCTGGCGATTTTGGCCCTGGTATTCGCAGCCGTTTCCTACGGCATCGGAACTCCTTACATCAAAAAGTTCATTACCCCGATGGGTCTTCACGGTGTGACCTCAGCCGCCGGACAGGTGGGTATGGCTGCGCTGACCCTGCTGCCGCTTTATCTTCTGACCGGTCCGCTCTTCATCGCAGCGCCAAGGCTCGAAACCGTTGGTGCACTTTTGGCACTTGGGGTTCTGGGTTCTGGCTTTGCCTACCGGCTTTATCACGGCGTCATCGCGAGCGCCGGCAGCACAACCGCATCGCTAGTCACCTTCTCAAACCCCGTGGTCGCAACCATCTGGGGAGTTCTACTTCTTGGTGAAACCCTGCACTGGTATGAACCGGTTGGGGCAGTTGTGGTAATCCTTGGCGCTTATCTAGCTCAACGCCGGTAATACAACCGCTCGCCAAATCAACATCGGCTCAAAGCCAAGACCGAAGTAGAGATCCAGCGCTCCGGAGTCGTTACCTGTGTCGGCACCAAGTGCAACGGAGTCAAAACCCCTTGCCAAGTAATAGGTAGCCACATGATTCAAGAGCGCTTTGCCGATCCCGATGCCGCGGTACTCGCTCAAAACTCCAAGCTTGTCGACCCAGCCTCCGTTTTGGTCGGCCCTGGAATCATCGGCTATCAAAAACCCGGCCGGCTGGGAGTCGTAGTAGGCAATTAGAAATCCGTTTTGGTCCAAAGACTCGATTGACTTTCGCTGTCTCAGCCAAGCGTCGAAAGCTATCGGCACATAACCAAAGTGCTCCGAGAAAGTCTTGGACTCAAGCTCATGAATCAGCTTTGCGTTGGCATCAAAGTCAACCGACCGAATCTCGAGCTGCGGGTTTGAATGAGGCACTGCCTGGGAGATGTTTCTCCACACCAGCTTCCAGTAATCCCGATAGTGCTCAAAACCGAACTCGGAAAAGAGCTCATGCAGCTGCACATCGTTTTTGTTGCCCGCGGCGCGGATCTTGAATCCGGGTCGATTCGCTTTGGTCCACTCAATCCCGAATTGAAGGAGCTCTTTCGCTACATCGTCGGAGCAGTCGGTAAAGAGATCGAGATCGACCCAATTCTTAGCGCTATCAGTTTGGATAAACAGCACCGCATCCAATCGATCCTGTTCATGACCAAAGACCATCGCCGGTTCACCAAAGCCCTGAAACCACTGCGGCATCTCGCTCAGTGGGTAGAGCTCGAACTCGGGGTCAACCCGAAGCTCATGCGTGTTAGCAATCTTTAGCGTTGCATCGGCATCATCAAGAGTCAGCGGGCGAATCAATGCGCTGCTTCCCGAGCCAGCGGTTTTCTCAGATCAGGCAGCGTCCAGGGCCTAACTATGAAGATCAGGCTCAGCACCGACAGAGCAAAGAAGCTGAAAATCAAGAGCCCAACATCAAATGTTGAGGTGACGCTCAGGGTGGCATAAACCATACTCATGATTGAGGTCATCGTGAAGTTGGTGACTCCCATCAGTGATGCTGCGGTGCCAGCCTCAGATCCGTGATTCAAAAGCGCGAGGGTTGGAATTCCGGTTGCGGGAGCGCCGAAGAAGAACACCAGGACAAAGAAACCAATCTCAGCAATCAAGATGCTCCCGCCGGCGGTGAACATTAGGTAGAGGCCAGCCAGGGCACCGGCTACCGAGTAAACCACCAACATCCATTGCGCCTTGAAGTACTTGGCCATAATCCCGCCAAACTGCACCCCCAGCCACAGTGCTGCGGAGTTAATGGCAAACCAGATGCCAAACTCCCCCGGCGATAGCTCAAAGGTCTCCTGATACAGGTAGGAAACCGTGTTCAGATATCCAAAGAGTGCACTCAGTTGCAACGCGCTAACTAGCAGCAGTCCGACGTAGGCACGATCTTTCAACACCGATACATAGCCGCGGGCAAGGCCAATTGGAGTACTGGAGCGACGCTGAGCCTTGGGGAGAGTTTCAACCAGGAAGAAGGTCGAGGCAATAGCAAGTGCCAGACCAAAAAAGCCAAAGGTCAAAAATATCGATTGCCAGGGGAAGACAGAGACCAATTGTGATCCCACAATCGGGCCAATGATCGGGGAAAGCCCCTGAATCAAGAACACCCGAGAGAGCATCTTGAGCATCGGTTGACCTCGGAACAAATCACGAACCACCGCTCGCGACACAACATCGGCGCTCGCTGCAAAGAAGCCCATCGTGAAGCGAAGCACCAAGAAATAGCCGATCTCTTTCACAAAGAAAAGCGCAATGGCGCTGGCTGCAAATCCAAACATGGCCATTAGCAGGAGCGGTCTGCGGCCAAAGGCATCAGACATTGGGCCAGCCACAAGTTGTCCAAAGGCCAATCCAATGGTCACTCCAGCCAGAGATGCCTGGACGGTGCCATTGGGAACCCCAAAGAACTCACCAATCTGCGGGAACGCAGGTAGATAGGGGTCAATCGTGTAAGGGATAAGACTGATGGAGAAAGCGACGATGAAGATGTAGGTGATAAGCATTCGACGATTTAGTTGATCGCCGGAATCTATTACCCGACCTCCTGTAGTAAGTCGGAAAGTTAGAGCCACGGCTAGAAGAATAGTCGCTGGGCGATGACCTCACCCGGTCGCACGCCGCCCGCTACGGCAAACACTGCCGAACCAATTGGCAAAGTCCACTTATTTAGAAGGTCAACCTCGGCCAAACGGTTTTGAATCGGGATGAACTGGTTTTGCATGTTGGCTTGATAGGCAGCCCATAGCAGCCCAACATCCAAAGACCCCTGAGCATTGAAGCCGGCCTCAAAGGAGAACGGTCTTCTAAAGATCCGCTCCCCCTCGCGCTCGGGAGCAGCTCGGCGAATGTGAGCGAAATCTGGGATGACCTTTAAACCATTCGGGTGCCTGGCGGCTAGGTCGGGGATATCTGATTCACGCTCTCCCGTGAGCGGAGCTCCGTTTGATAGTCGTCTACCGATTACCTCTTCCTTAGAAGGGGTGCCGAGCTGATCCCAAGTATCAAGCTGCATCGCGATGCGTCTAAAGACCAACTGCGTGCCACCAATCGCCCACTCAGGCCCATCGCTGATCCAAACCACGTTGTCAAAGTCCTCGGTGCCGAACTTTGGATTAGCGGTGCCATCAACTTGACCCATCAGGTTTCGGTGGGTGACACCCGCAGGAACCATGCCGGGGGTGTGAGCAAAACCTGACTGGGTCCACCGCACAGTGGCAAATGGCATGCTGTCACGCACCAAACCGCGGGCGCCGTGGCTAAGGACTACCGGGTCATCGGCAGCCACGTGGATCAGTACATCTCCTCCGGAGAACTCTGGTTTGAGCTGATCGATCTTGAATTTTGGCAGCTCGCCAAACCCAATCGGCAGCTGATCTTCTAGGCCGAGCTTTCTAAAAAGATTCGGGCCAAAACCAACATAGGCGGAGAACCTAGCTGCACCCAACGCCAACTCTGGCGATGGGTCAGCCAACACCGGATCACCTTGGCAGAGTCTTGAGATGTCATCAGTTATTAAGCTCATCCAACGGAGCATGGCGGCTTTATCAACACTTGGCTTTAGGTCAAATGCGATGAAACTGGTGACCGCTTGGAGGTCTGCCTCGATACCCATCTGGTGTGGGCCGTAAAACTCAAGTGCCCGTTTTGCGGTCTGGGTCTCGGCACTTGCCGCCGAGGCAAAGGCGGTTACGCCAGAGGCCAGGCCGGCAGCCGCAGCGGATGCTGCGGTGCCAGCTAGAAAACCTCTGCGGGTGACCATTTATTAGTGATCCATGCCTTCTGTGTGGTACTCCTCATCGCCACCTTCGGCCGGCTTTGCAACCACGCCTTCCAAAGTGACATCTTCTGTACCTTCAAAATCCAGGGTAACGCTGATTTGACTACCGGGTTCCACGGCTTCAGTAAGCTCCAGGAGCATGAGGTGGTTGCCACCTGGTTCGAGCACCACGCTCTGGCCCGCTGGGATAACTAGGCCGCCATCAATTTTCTGCATCTTCATGGCGCCGTCAATCATGGCCATCTCGTGCACCTCAACCTTGCCAGCGACATCGGTCAAGCCTCCGACCAGGGTGATCTCCTTGCTTGAGTTGTTTGTGATGGTGCCGTAGACCGCGGTCATGCCACCAACCATGCTCATCTCGGAGCTCTTGACCCAGTAGTCGGAAACTGAAACATCTGGGGTCTGGGTGCAGCCGGTCAAAACCAAGGCGGCGAAGAGCAAAATTCCGAGCTTTTTCATAACGATTCCGATCTTTGTCAGAGGGTCAAAAGAGAATTTTGTGGCCCTCAGAGCACTAATTCTACAACTAGTAGAAATAACTTTTTGGCGACTTTAGGTAAATGTCCACGACACGCCTAAAAATCAGACGCCTTAAAGTTCAAGTTGTGGGTTAATGTTCGAGCAACAACTAAATAAGTGAATTTTTTCAACACGAGACACTAGATGTAGTGGTTAAGTGCTAGAGTGGTAAATCCGCTCGAAGCGACAAATTTCACAAAAATTCATCAAAAAAGGGGGGTTTTGCCCCCAACCGAAACAGGAGGAGACACCAATGGCGGTGACCGTTTACACGCTCCCAGCGTGTGTGCAGTGCGACAGCACTAAGCGCATGCTGCAGCGCAACCAGATCGAGTTCGAAGTGGTTGACATGAGCCAG
>JACCDN010147904.1_pt1 | contig 80749 bp, 81 predicted proteins | sample 7441691 | NCBI WGS metagenome assembly JACCDN01 (sample SAMN15323439, study PRJNA562643) | freshwater metagenome | isolation source: river surface water | place: USA:Blue River Watershed | collected 2017-08-16
AGAGTTAGGTATCTAACCATAAATCAAAAACAATGGTAGTAAGAAATTTACGTAAAACGAGAATTGGTGTTGTAACTAGTAACAAAATGAATAAAACCATTACTGTTGCTGTTGAAAGAAAAGTAAAGCACCCTATCTACGGTAAGTTCGTGAAAAAAACAACAAAGTTCCATGCACATGACGAGAAAGACGAGTGTACAATGGGAGATATTGTTAAGATCATGGAAACTCGCCCGTTGAGTAAAACAAAACGTTGGAGATTGGTAGAAGTAGTGGAGAAAGCTAAATAAGCCCAACCCTAAGAAACCAAAAGAACTAAGTAATAAATCGTATTAACCCGAGTTCATAAGAACAAGGATAAAAGCTAAAAGCTAAATAAAATGATTCAGCAAGAAAGTAGGCTCAATGTAGCTGATAATAGCGGCGCAAAAGAAGTACTTTGTATCAAGGTACTTGGTAATAGCGGACAAGACTTTGCAAAGATTGGTGATACAATCGTTGTAACTGTTAAGGATGCCATTCCTGCAGGCGGTATTAAGAAAGGTACTGTTTCAAAAGCAGTTATCGTTCGTACAAAAAACAAGTTGCGCAGAAAAGACGGATCTTATATCCGTTTCGATGACAACGCTGTTGTATTGTTAAACAATTCAGAGGAACCAAGAGGTACACGTATCTTTGGACCAGTTGCTCGTGAATTACGTGACAAAGGATACATGAAAATTGTTTCATTAGCACCAGAGGTGTTATAAAAATATAAATAATTATGAGTAACAGATTCAAACCCAAATACAGCATCAAGAAAGGTGATAGCGTAGTCGTTATTGCTGGAGATGATAAGGACTTGAAAAAACCTCGCACAGTATTGGAAGTGAATGTAGAAAAAGGTCGTGTAATTGTTGAAGGTGTAGCCATCGCAACAAAGCACACCAAGCCGTCTGCTTCAAATACGAAAGGTGGTATCGTTAAAGTGGAAGCTTCTATCAACATTAGTAATGTAATGTTATGGGATGCTAAAACAAGCGCGCCAACTAAAGTGAAGCGTTCAAGAGAGACAGGTAAATTAGTAAGAATTTCAAAAAAATCAGGGGAGGTAATTAAATAATGAGTACCGTAAAATACACTCCAAGATTAGCAGACAAGTACACTAAAGAAGTGATCCCTGCTTTATCTAAAAAGTTTGGTTACAAGTCTGTAATGCAAACTCCTAAGTTAGAAAAAATTTGCATCAACCGTGGTGTGAATGGCGCAGTAAATGACAAGAAATTGGTAGACATCGCTATCGAAGAGCTAACAATGATCACTGGTCAAAAAGCTGTACCAACACTTTCAAAGAAAGACATCTCAAACTTTAAATTACGTAAGGGTATGCCAATCGGCGCTCGTGTAACTTTAAGAGGTGAGAAGATGTATGAATTCTTAGACCGTTTAGTTGCAGTTTCTTTGCCACGTGTTCGTGATTTCAAAGGTGTTAGTGACAAGGCTTTCGATGGCCGTGGTAACTATACTTTAGGTATCACTGAGCAGATCATCTTCCCAGAAATTGATATCGATAAAGTAAATAAAATTACTGGTTTAGATATCACTTTTGTGACATCTGCAAACACAAATGAAGAAGCATACGAATTATTAAAAGAATTAGGTATGCCTTTCAAAAACATTAAAAAAGATAACAACTAATTAAAATAGAATTATGGCAAGAGAATCAGTCAAAGCTAGACAAAGAAAGCGCGAAGCAACTGTTAAGCAATTCGCTGAAAAGCGTGCTGCATTAAAAGCTGCTAATGATTATGCAGGATTAGACAAATTACCTAAGAATGCATCTCCAGTTCGTTTAAAGAACCGTTGTCAATTAACAGGTCGTCCAAAAGGATATATGAGATACTTCGGTATTTCAAGAAATATGTTCCGCGATATGGCTTTGAACGGAATGATTCCAGGTGTGAAAAAAGCAAGCTGGTAAAATTCAAGATTGATTTAAGTTCATTTATTTGAATACTGAAACAAACAACATTTAGAACTGATTTAAAATACTAATAATGGTAACAGATCCAATAGCAGACTACTTAACAAGAATACGTAACGCCCAAATGGCTGGTCACCGTATCGTTGAGATACCTGCATCTAATTTAAAGAAGCGTATCACTGAAATTTTATACAATCAAGGTTATATCTTGAAGTACAAATTTGAAGACGATACTAAACAAGGATTGATTAAGATCGCCTTGAAGTATGATGTAAACTCAAAACAACCTGCAATCCGTTCTTTAGAGCGTATCAGCCGTCCAGGTTTACGTCATTATGCTAAGCCTGCTGATATCAAAAGAGTAAGCAATGGTTTAGGTATCGCTATCTTGTCAACTTCTAAGGGAGTAATGACAGATAAAGAAGCGAAAGCTAATAACGTAGGTGGAGAAGTATTATGTGCTATTTCTTAATAGTATATAAGTAAAAATAAATTAAATACTTAGTCTGCATTTAAGCCTTTTAGTCGGGGCTGAAAACAACTAAGTTTCACTAAAAAATAAAAAATCGACTATGTCTCGTATAGGAAAAAAACCAATCACAATCCCAGCTGGGGTTACTGTAACGGTGAAAGATTCAGTAGTTACTGTTAAAGGACCTAAAGGTACTTTAACGCAAGAAGTTGATCGCGATATTATCGTTGAAGTAACAGCTGAAGAAGTAATTGTTAATCGTCCAACAGAACAAATTCGCCACAGAGCGATGCACGGTTTATACCGTTCTTTAATTGCTAACTTAGTTAAAGGTGTTACTGAAGGTTACAAAAAAGAATTAGAATTAGTGGGTGTGGGTTTTAAAGCTGCTAACACAGGTAACGTATTAGACCTTGCTTTAGGATACTCTCATAATATCATTTTTGAAATACCAAAAGAATTGACTGTATCTACAACTACAGAAAAAGGTCAAAACCCTAAGATTTTCTTAGAGAGTGCAGACAAACAATTGATTGGTCAAGTTGCTGCTAAAATCAGAGGATTACGTAAACCAGAACCATACAAAGGAAAAGGTGTAAGATATGCTGATGAGGTTGTAAGAAGAAAAGCAGGTAAAGCAGCAGGTAAATAAACATTAAAATAATCACGACGAGCGGCAGCATCGCTCGACTAAAAAATAATCAATATGAGTAAATTAGCTCAAAGACAAAAGATCAGATATAGAATTCGTAAGAAAGTACAAGGTACTGCAGCGAAACCTCGTTTATCTGTATTCAGAAGTAACGCTGATATTTATTGCCAATTGATCGATGATGTAAACGGGGTAACCTTAGCAGCATCTTCTTCAAGAGAAAAAGATATCGAAGCACAAAAAGTTCCAAAGATTGACAAAGCTAAATTAGCTGGACAATCAGTAGCAAAAAAAGCTTTAGCACTTAATATTACTACTTGTGTATTTGACAGAGGTGGTAATTTATACCACGGTAGAATTAAGGCCGTAGCAGAAGGTGCTAGAGAGGGTGGACTTCAATTTTAATTCGATAAAAATACTAATAGTAAATCATGTCTAAAGTAAACGTAAATAAAGTTAAAGCAGCAGTTGATGTTGAACTAAAAGAAAAAGTAGTTTCTATCAACCGCGTAGTTAAAACAACAAAGGGTGGCCGTACTTTTAGCTTCTCCGCTTTAGTGGTAGTAGGTAATGAAAATGGTGTTGTTGGTCAAGGTTTAGGTAAAGCTAAAGAAGTTCAAGAAGCCATCACAAAAGGTATCGAAGATGCTAAGAAGAATTTAGTGAAAGTGCCAATTATGCACGGAACGATTCCTCATGAGCAATTAGCTAAAGAAGGCGCTGCAAAAGTAATGATTAAGCCAGCTGCACACGGAGCGGGTGTAATCGCGGGTGGTAGCATGCGTGCTGTATTAGAGAGCGCAGGTATCACGGATATCTTAGCTAAGAGCTTAGGTTCTGCTAACCCACACAACGTGGTAAAAGCAACGATCAAGGCATTAGGTTTGTTACGTGAGCCAGTTCAAGTTGCAAAAACAAGAAACATTAAGTTATCAAAAGTATTTACTGGTCAGTAATTTCTACTAATCACAAATACGTTCATAAATAATTAAAGATGAAAAAGATTAAAATAACTCAAGTAAAAAGCGGCATCGATAGATCTGAGCGTCAAAAGCAAACTTTGATCGCATTAGGTCTTAGAAAAGTAAACGCTACTAAAGAAGTTGAGGCAACTCCTCAAATCTTAGGTATGGTTAACAAAGTAAGCCACTTAGTAAAAGTAGAAGAGATCGCTTAATTAGCTATCCTTCTTAATTCATAAAGCGAGGGGAGATTCCCCGAAAGTAAAAATCAAATAAAATGAAATTACACAATTTAAAACCTGCAGAAGGTTCAGTACACAAAGCAATTAGAATAGGTAGAGGTGAAGCATCTGGTAAAGGTGGTACATCTACTAAAGGTAATAAAGGTGGTCAGTCTCGTGCTGGTTACAAGAGCAAAATGGCACACGAAGGTGGTCAGATGCCAATTCAACGTAGAGTTCCTAAGCGTGGATTCAAGAATATCAACCGTGTTGAGTATGTAGTATTCAACTTAGGTCAATTAGATCAATTGATTGAGAAATACGGTTTCACAGAAATTACTCCAGAAAACTTATACATGAATAGCTTAATCAGTCGTACTGATTTAGTAAAAGTGTTAGCAAATGGCGAATTAAAAACGAAGATCAATTTCAGAGTAAACGCAGCAAGTAAGAAAGCACAAGACGCGATCGTAGCAGCTGGCGGAACCATCGAAATAATCTAATTTTTTTTAGTATATTGCAAGACGCATTAACAGTGCGTCTTTTTAATTTAAAGGAGCAAGCACATAATTAAACACTGATGAAAAAACTAATTGATACATTAAAAAATATCTGGGCAATCGACGAACTAAAATCTAAGATTATAGTGACTTTGTTGTTCGTATTAACTTATAGGATTGGTGCACAAATCACTTTACCTGGTATTAATCCATTGGCGATCGAAGCTGCTCAAAAAGCAGGTGGTAACAATGGTCTATTAGGTATTTTTGATATGTTCGCTGGTGGTGCATTCTCTCAAGCGTCTATTTTAGCATTGGGAATTATGCCCTACATTTCTGCTTCTATCTTTATGCAATTGATGACTATTTTGGTTCCTCAATTACAAAAAATCCAAAAAGAAGGAGAAAGCGGAAGAAACAAAATCAACCAATGGACACGTTATTTAACAGTGATTGTTACTTTGTTCCAAGCAGGCGCTTATGTTGCTTATTTAAATAGTCCAGGTTATGCTGATGCATTGATTCCTGCATACAAAGATTATTTCTGGTTCTCAACTGTAATTACATTAACAGCAGGTACTTTATTTGTAATGTGGTTAGGTGAGAAGATTCAAGATAAGGGATTAGGTAATGGTACTTCTATCATCATCATGGTAGGTATCTTAGCTCGTCTTCCACAATCAATCATCATGGAGTTTGGTTCTAAGAGTCAAAAAGATGGTGGTGGTTTGTTGATCTTCTTAATTGAGATTGCTATTTTAGTTACTATCATTATGGGCTTAATTTTATTAGTACAAGGTGTTCGTAAGATCCCTGTAACTTATGCTAAGCAAGTAATTGGTGGTGCTCAAGTAGGTGGCGCTCGTCAGTTCTTACCTGTTAAGGTGAACAGTGCGGGTGTAATGCCAATCATTTTTGCGCAAGCAATTATGTTCTTACCAACTTTAGTTTCATTCACAAATATCGATTCAGCTCAAGGTATTGTTAGAATATTTAATGACCATAGCAATCTATGGTATATGTTGATTTATTCTGTGATGGTAATAGGATTTACTTTCTTATACACTGCTTTAATTTTTAATCCAAAGCAAATTTCAGAAGACCTTAAGCGTAACAACGGATTTATTCCTGGTGTAAAGCCTGGTCAACCCACAACGGATTATATTGGTGCGGTGATGGATAGAATTACTTTACCAGGTGCTATCTTGTTAGCATTGGTAGGTATCTTACCTGGATTTGCTCAAAAATTGGGAGTTACTCAAGGTTTCAGCACTTTCTTTGGAGGTACTTCATTATTAATCATGGTAGGTGTTATCTTGGATACTTTACAACAGATCGAAACTTATTTATTAATGCGTCAATATGATGGCTTAATGAGTACAGGGCGTGTTCAAGGAAGATCACCAGTTTCAGGAATGTAATTTTTTTAAAATAATTATATTTACAAACCTGTCCATTAAAAGACAGGTTTGTTTTTTTAGCAACGAATCAACTTTGTATGGTATACACTAAAACCGAAGAGAATATTGGCCAAATGAAGGCCGCTGCTATGTTAGTGAGTAAAACATTAACAGAAGTTGCAAAAATGATCAAGCCAGGAATGACAACGCTTGATATTGATCAGTTTTGTATGCAGTTTGTTAAAGACCATAAGGCCACTTTATCATTTTATAATTATCATGGGTATCCGCATAATATTTGTGCATCAGTAAATGATGTAGTGGTGCATGGCTTTCCAAATAAGACCGCTTTAAAAGAAGGGGATATTGTTTCCATCGATTTAGGCGTAATATTAGACGGCTGGCATGGTGACCACGCATACACTTTCATCTTAGGAGAAGTGGCGCCAGAGTTGTTGCAATTAGTAAAGGTGACAAAAGAATCATTATATAAAGGAATTGAAAAAGCAATAGTCAATAATAGAGTCGGAGATATTGGCTTTGCTATACAAGAACATACTGAAAAGAAAAATGGTTATGGGGTTGTGCGTGAATTAGTAGGACATGGGTTAGGAAAACAATTGCATGAAGACCCACAAGTGCCTAACTATGGCAAAAGAGGTACAGGTATGAAGTTGGTAGAAAATTTAGTTTTAGCAATTGAGCCAATGATTAATTTAGGTACACATAAAGTATTTACAGACGAGGATGGATGGACTGTAAAGACGCAGGATGGAAAAGCTTCTGTGCATTTTGAGCATGATGTATGTGTTAAGAAAAATGAAGCATTAATCTTGTCAGACTTTTCAATTATTGAAGCTGCCGAAAAAGCAAATAACAATTTAAATTCATCTTACTATTAATGTCTCTTTAAAACAGGAGCGCTATTTTATAAGTAGTTAAATCGAATTATGGAAAAGAAAAACATTGTAGTTGTTGGCGGAGGTGCTGCAGGTTTTTTTTGTGCCATACAAATAGCAGAATTGCATCCGGATTGGCAGATAACCATAGTTGAAAAAACTTCAAAATTACTTTCTAAAGTTCGTATAAGTGGAGGAGGGCGATGCAATGTAACGCATGCATGCCCTGATGTATCGAACTTAATTCAAAAATATCCAAGAGGACAACGATTTTTAAAAAAATCATTTTATCAATTTGCAACACTACATACCATTGATTGGTTTGCTAAGAACGATGTCAAATTACACACAGAGAAAGATGGGCGTATGTTTCCTATTACCAATGATTCGGAAACAATCGTAGCGTGCTTTATGAAAAAAGTAAATCAATATAAAATTGATATTCTTTTGAATCATGAAGTGGTTCGTGTAAGCCAAAAAGGGGATGTAGAAAAACCTACTTTCGAACTTATTTGTGGGAATCAAAAAACCATTCACGCAGATCAAATATGTTTTGCTGTAGGAGGAATTGTAAAAGCGGATAATTTTAAATGGATTGAATCTTTAGGACATCATTTTATACCGTCTGTTCCTTCTTTATTTACATTCAATGTAGTTGATAAAAAAATCACCACTTTAATGGGCGTAGCTGTTGAGCAAGCAAGTATACAATGGCAGGGTGAAAAATTTTTAGAACAAGGACCATTATTGATTACCCATTGGGGCATTAGCGGACCTGCTGCAATTAAATTATCTGCCTGGTGTGCAAGGGCAATGGCAGATGCAAATTATGAAGGAAATATTTTAATCAATTGGGTGCCTATCTATAATGAAAATTCATTGAGATTAGAGTGGATGAATTTTAGACAAGATTTTGGAAGAAGAGAAATGGGTTCAAAAAATCCATTCGATTTGCCTCAAAGACTTTGGCATTATTTATTAACGGAGTCTGGCATAGCGCATCAAACTAAATGGGCAGATTTAAAAAACACACAACAACAAATACTTATTCAATTACTAACTAGAATGAGTTTGCAGATCAAAGGGAAAACAACTTTTAAGGAAGAGTTTGTTACTTGTGGTGGGGTAGACCTTGCAGAAATTGATGCCAACACCATGGAAAGTAAGTTGATTCCAGGCCTACATTTTGCAGGCGAAATGATGGATGTAGATGGTATCACAGGGGGCTTTAATTTCCAACATGCATGGACTTCGGGGTGGATTGCAGCACAACATATTAGCGCCATAAAAGGGTAGTCTGGCAGGTAATGATGCTATTTTAACCATCGATTGAAGCATTGCTTCAATCTCTTATTGAAAATCAGTTAGTTAGAAACTTGCTTCGCCTCAATTTTTGAGGCTTTTTTATGCTATTTTCTGCCATTTATCCTACCTTTGCCGTCCGGTTCAAAAACGCCGGATTTTTATATGAAACTATTTTCAAAAAACCTAAACGCAGACGCACAGGAATTCGGTGGCGCTACAGCTACTGAAGCAACTGCGACAACAAAAGCACCTGAAGTGGTAGTTGAAACTGCACACGACGATTTCGACTGGAGCGTAGACAAACGTAATGTGAGTCATTATGCTGAAGCTGAAAGAGTAAAGTATGACAAAGTGTATGATGACACTTTCGTACAAATCAATGACGGCGAAATCATGAATGGTTTAGTTGTTGCTTTAACTAAAACTGATGTGGTAGTAAACATCGGATTTAAAAGTGATGGCTTAGTATCATTGAATGAATTCCGTGACACCAATGGTGTTAAAACTGGTGATACAGTTGAGGTAATGGTAGTAGAAAAAGAAGACCGTGATGGTAATCTTCACTTAAGCCGTAAGTCTGCTCGTATTTACCGTGCTTGGGAGCGTATTATGGAAGTACATAAGACTGGTGAAGTTGTTACTGGTTTAGTTACAAGCAAAACAAAAGGTGGATTAATCGTTGATGTGTTTGGTATGGAAACTTTCTTACCAGGTTCTCAAATCGACGTGAAGCCAGTTACAGATTACGATCAATTCGTAGGAAAAACAATGGAGTTCAAAGTTGTTAAGATTAACGAAACAATCAAGAATGCCGTTGTATCACATAAAGCATTAATTGAAAGTGATATCGAAGCACAACGTGCAGAGATCATGAGTAAATTAGAAAAAGGTCAAGTATTAGAAGGTGTTGTTAAAAACATCACTGATTTCGGTGCCTTCATGGACTTAGGTGGATTAGATGGTTTATTGTATATCACTGATATCTCTTGGGGTAGAATTTCTCATCCAAGTGAAGTGGTTAAGATGGATCAAAAGATTCAAGTTGTTGTATTAGACTTTGATGATGACAAAAAACGTATCAGCCTTGGTTTAAAACAATTGACTCCACACCCTTGGGATGTATTACCAACTGACTTATCAGAAGGTAGTGTAGTGAAAGGTAAAGTTGTGAACATCGAAGATTACGGTGCGTTCTTAGAAATTCAACCAGGTGTTGAAGGTTTAGTACACGTTTCTGAAATCACTTGGGCTAACACACCAATCAACGCTAAAGAATTCTTCAAATTAGGAGATGAGCATGAAGCGAAGGTGGTAACATTAGATAAAGATGCACGTAAGATGAGCTTGAGCATTAAACAAATGACACAAGATCCTTGGAATGCAATCGATAATAAATTCCCTGAGAATAGCAAACACAAAGGTCTAGTTAAAAACATCACTCCTTACGGTGTGTTTGTTGAATTAGAATCTGGAATTGGTGGTATGATTCACATCAGCGATTTAAGCTGGTTGAAGCGTTTCAATCACCCTTCTGAGTATGTGAAAGTAGGAGAGTCTATCGACATCATTATCTTGAACATCGATAAAGAAAACAGAAAATTACAATTAGGACATAAGCAATTAGAAGAAGATCCTTGGAATGCATTGGAAGTAACTTTTGCAATCGGATCTGTACATGAAGGTACCATCGTTCGTAAGGACGACAAGGGCGCTATTGTTCAAATGCCGTATGGTTTAGAAGGTTTCGCACCTAACCGTCACTTAGCTAAGGAAGATGGCAAACAAGTACAAGCAGAAGAAACAGCACAATTCATGGTGATCGAATTCGATCGTAATGAAAAGCGCATCGTAGTTTCTCATGCAAGAATTTGGGAGCAAAATATCCAAGAAGAGAAAGAAGTAGCTAAGAAAGAAGCGAAGGACGAATCTGAAAAAACTAAGAAAGCAGTAAAAACGATTCAAAGCAAAGTTGAAAAATCTACTTTAGGTGATTTAGGCGCATTAGCTGAAATCAAAGCTAAATTAGACGAGAACAACGGATAGTTATTTTCACACCATTTATAGCAATATAATGGCTCGAAAAGAACAATGCTGATGATTTATAAAAGGCCCGCATTAGCGGGCCTTTTTCTTGTCTTATCTAACCATGTAAAGTCCTGCCAAATCACCCTTTCAACACAATTGACTGGCTATCAGGCAGTTTTTAGCTATTTCTTAACGTATAAGCCTTTATTCGCAATCTTTTTCGGCCTAAATTGAGGATAATTAGTTAATTTTGCCACCCTGTATGAATAGAATCATTTTATTATTTTGTCTCGTTTTTAGTTTGAGTGCTTGTACTTCAAAATTTCAAAAAGTATTGAAGAATAAGGACACAGATTATAAGATCAAAATGGCAGAAGAATATTATGCCCAAAAGAAGTACACGAATTCACAACAGGTCTTTGAATCAGTTATTCAATTCATTAAAGGTACTCCTCGTTATGAGGAACTATATTTGATGTATGCAAACTCTTATTATTATGATGGTGATTATGAGAATGCTGAAAATATTTATAAAACCTTTTTAGAATATTTCCCTAATTCTACAAAAGCAGAAGAAGTAGAATTTATGAGAGCATATACTTACTTTAAACGTTCTCCAAAAGCAGAATTAGATCAAACGACTACAAATAGGGCAATGCAGTTGATGCAGTCATTCATTGATGCGCATCCAGCTAGTCCAAAAGTAAAAGAAGCGACAGAAGTGATTGATGCATGTAGAGCAAAATTGGAATTGAAAGATTATAAAACTGCTACTTTGTATTTTGACCTTGCTTTATACAGAGCAGCTGCAATTTCTTATGGTTTATTATCGGACTATTTCCCGGATGCCAAAGAAGCAGATAAATACAAATTATTGACTTTGAAATCTTATTTCAAATTTGCAGAAAATAGTTTTGTAGATAAACAAAAAGAGCGTTTTGAAAAAGTGATTGTGGAATACAATGATTTCGTCGACAGATATAGCGATAGTCCATTATTGGCTGAGGCTAAAAAAATAAAGAAACAAACTGATCAATATTTAAATAATATAAAATGAGCAAATTAAGAAGACATATGGGTGCAAATACACCTGCTGTTGTTGAAACAAAAAGTCTAAAAGCATTAAAAGCTAAAACTGGCAATTTGTATGAGTCAATTTCTATAATTGCTAAGAGAGCAAACCAAATTAATATCTCTATCAGAGAAGAATTACACTCTAAATTAGAGGAGTTTGCAAGTCATACAGATAGCTTGGAAGAAATCCATGAGAATAAAGAGCAAATTGAAATCTCTAAAGCTTATGAGCGTATGCCCAATCCTGCTATTTTAGCGACTGCAGAGTTCATCGATGATAAAATTTACCATCGCAAGAACGAAGAGACAGATTTATTCCGTTAATCTTATCGAACTAATAGTATAAAACGTCCCGAAGATTCGGGACGTTTTTGTATTTTAGGGTATAAAACAAATTGGTATGTTTTTAAGAAAACTGGTTTTCATTTTATTATGTTGTATAGCATTTCAAAATCTGAAAGGGCAGGAGCTGGCTGCAATAGTTAGCTTACAAACTAATAAGGTAGACAATCAAGTGGATCCTAAAATTTTTGTTCAGCTTCAAACGCAATTAAAAGATTTTATCAATCAACGTAAATGGACCTCAGAGCTATTTACACAGGAAGAAAAAATTGACTGTAGTTTTTATATTACCATAGAGTCTGTTGTTTCTCCAGGTGTATACAGTGCTAAATTAAGTATTGTGGCAAATAGGCCTGTTTATCGTTCCAATTATACTACGCCATTGCTGAATATGCAAGACGCAAATTTTACTTTTAAATATCAATTGGGTCAACCTATTGAATTCAATGAAAACAATGTAGCAAGGGCAGACCCATTAGAGGCGAATTTGACAGCGACATTGGCTTATTATGTTTATGTGATTTTAGGTTTGGATTATGATTCATTTTCTAAAAATGGCGGAGCTCCATATTTTAGTAAGGCGTTAAATATTGTTTATAATGCACCTGATGGTTCAGGGATAACTGGATGGAAATCATATGATGGCCAAAGAAATCGTTTTGTTTTAATTGATAACTTAACAAAGAGTGGATTTGATAAGTTGCACGAGATAAGTTATAATTATTATAGAAAAGGGATTGATCAAATGGCTGAGCAACCTGAACAAGCAAAAGTAGCCATCTTGAATGCATTAATGAGTTTGCAGGAATTAAATGAGGACAATGTGAACTCAATGGCAATCTCAATATTTATGCAAGGAAGGGTAAATGAATTAATTGGATTATTTTCAGATGCAGATAGGTCAACCAAAAAACAATTAATGACAACACTATCTGCGATTGATATTGCAAATATCAATAAGTATAAATCGTATTTTGAATGAAAAAATTTTTAATCATATTGGGTGTTGTTTTGATTGCTGCATGTAGTTCAGAAAAGACTAACAAAGAAGCATTATTGTCCTTTAAGACAATGCAAATAACAGTATGGCAGCTTATGCAAGTGGACGAGCTCCTGTCAAGACAAATACAGGCAGATACAACCTTAAATCCAAACCTTGAAAAGGCCCAATATTACCAACGTGTTTTTAATTTGAACAAAGTAGATAGAGGTCAATTTTATAAAACAATGGATTATTTAGATAAACATCCTGTAGAAATGAAAGTTTTAATGGACTCCGTTGAAGCATTGTCGAAAAGAGAAAAATTAGATCAAGTCAAGCACTAATTTTTTATAAATAAATGGAGGTTTAAGTAAACACTTTTACATTTGAATTGTTAAACTAATAAAATACAAAAATATGCCAATTTCAATCGGACAAAACGCCCCTAATTTTACTTTATTTGATACAGATAAAAACCAAGTTGCTTTAGCAGATGCTAAAGGAAAGAATGTGGTGTTATTGTTTTTTCCACTTGCATTTACTGGAGTTTGTACGACAGAATTATGTAATGTAAGAGATAATATAGCTGCGTACAATTCAACAAATGCTCAGGTATATGGTATCTCAGTTGATTCTTTATTTGCACTTGGTAAATTCAAAGAAGAACAAAAGTTAAACTTCCCTTTATTGAGTGATTTCAATAAAGCAGCAGCAAAAGCTTTTGATGTATTATATGAAACATTCCCAGCTTTTGAAATGGAAGGAGTAAGTAAGAGAGCTGCATTTGTGATTGATGCAAATGGTGTTGTTCAATATGCAGAAGTTTGTCCTACACCTGGAGACTTGCCAAATTTTGAAGCAATTCAAACGACTTTGAATTCATTGAACTGAAATTTGAAGAATTGTTAAAAAATTAATAAAAAAAGGATAACGTTCACGTTATCCTTTTTTGGTTCTTGCTAGTTTTTTTTATAGAATATAACAATCGCAAGAATATCTCTAATTATTTTAAAGGGCCCACTGGGCCCTTTTTGGTTCCTGTTAGGTTTTATAGAAAATAAGCCTATAAAAATTCAAGGTTATCTGTCACAAACTTCTACAATCAAGAACTTCAAATAATGCGTATTCTCCATGCCCCAAATTATAGGGTGGTCGCTAGATTGTGTTTGGTAGGTTACTTGTCTAATTCTCTTCTTTGCGTCTTTTGCGGCCATATAGATTGTATCTAAAAATAACTCAGGGCTTACCAAGTTGGTACAACTAGAAGTCACTAAAAAGCCTCCATTGTTGATCATTTTCATCCCTCTTAAATTAATCTCTTTATATCCTGTAACCGCTTTTTCAATACTACTTCTGCTTTTTGTAAATGCTGGTGGATCCAACATTACTACATCGTATTTTCTTCCTTCCTTGCCCCAATTCTTCAATACATCAAAGGCATTCATTGCTTCAAATTTCACAATATGATCTAACTTATTTAATGCCGCATTTTTGTTTGCCTGTGCAACCGCATTTTCTGAAATGTCAATTCCTAAAACGGATTTTGCACCATAATGTGCTGCATGAATTTCAAAGGTGCCTGTATAAGTAAATGCTCCTAATACATCTGCGCCTTTAACAATATTTTGAATCGCACGACGGTTATCTTGTTGGTCTAAAAAGTAACCTGTTTTTTGTCCATGCTCAATATCAACATAAAACTGTAAGCCATTTTCTTTGATGATAATTTCTGTAGGGAATGGTTCAGATAAGTAATCTTTCTTTTGTTCTAGTCCTTCAAGTTCTCTAACTGGCACATCGTTTCTTTCATAGATCCCCTTTGGTTGAAAAATGGTATTGATTGCATCAACAATGGCTTGTTTCCATTGCTCAATTCCTAAGGATAAAGTTTGTAAAACAAAATAATCATTGAACTTATCAATGATCAAAGCGGGAAGCCCATCTGCCTCTCCAAAAACCAATCTGCAGTTTTCTGTATAGCCCAATTGTTTTCTATAAGCCCAAGCTTCACTAATTTTTTGATGAAAAAATCCGGCATCAATATCTTCTCTTTTGCGTGTCAATAAACGTATAATAATTTGGGACCCCGGGTTAATATATCCACGTCCTGCCAACTGGCCGTCAAAGTAGTAAACTTCAACAATATCCCCAGGGGCAACCGTGCCTGCAATACGATCTACTTCGTTATTATAAATCCATGGGTGCCCCATAGCAATTCTAGGGGTAATGCGCTTATTTAGGTAAACCTTTGTCATTTGGCAAAGATAGGGACAGATTGAGTGACAACTTGTTCATTTTAAGCGCCATTTATGTCAATTTTGCTCTTTTATTGCTTTGGCAATATATTTGCGTGAATTAGAGTACAAATAGACAATTATGGAAGAAAAAGAGCAATTAGGTCAAGAAACCATCTTAGATACAGAAAATGGGGCTGAAACAGCACCAGAAACCGAGGAAACGCCCTTAAATGAGTTAGATCAGTTAAAAGCTGATTTGGCAGACCAAAAGGATAAATATTTGCGTTTAATGGCAGAATTTGAAAACTTCAAAAGAAGAACTGCTAAAGAGCGTATTGATTTAATACAAACTGCAGGTAAAGATGTAATTGTATCGTTATTGGATGTAATGGATGATTGTGATCGTGCAGAGAAGCAATTGAACGGCACAGATGATATTGCTGCACAAAAAGAGGGTATTCAATTAGTTTTCAATAAAATTAGAGCAACATTACAAGCTAAAGGTTTGAAAGCAATGGAGAGCATTGATCAAGCTTTTGATGTGGAGTTACATGAAGCAATTACAGAAGTGCCTGTTCCAGATGAAAGTAAAAAAGGGAAAGTAATTGATGAAGTAACAAAAGGTTACTACTTGAATGATAAAATCATTCGTTTTGCAAAAGTGGTGGTAGGTAAATAAAAAAAGCATTATGTCAAAAAGAGATTTTTACGAAATACTAGGTGTAAGTAAATCTGCTTCTGCAGACGAAATAAAAAAAGCCTACCGTAAAGTTGCAATGCAATTTCATCCGGATAGAAATCCTGGGGATAAGGCAGCAGAAGAAAAATTTAAAGAAGCCGCGGAGGCATATGAGATATTGAGTGATGCAGATAAGAAAGCGAAATATGATCGCTTTGGTCATCAAGCATTTGGTCCAGGTACTGGTGGGGGTAATGGAGGTTATGGTGGGGGCATGGACATGAATGATATCTTTAGCCAATTTGGAGATGTGTTTGGTGATGATATGTTTGGTGGATTTTTTGGTGGCGGACAGGGTCGTTCTAGAGGAGGCGCAAAAGCAAGAGGGCAAAGAGGAAGTAATCTTAGAATTAAATTAAAATTGAATTTCGAAGAGATTGCGAATGGGGTGAATAAACAAGTTAAAGTAAAAAAGCATGTGCTTTGTACTACTTGTGGAGGGAATGGCGCGAAAGACAAATCAAGTGTTCAAACTTGTGGAACTTGTAATGGATCAGGACAAGTAAGAAAAGTAACCAATACTTTCTTAGGTCAAATGCAAACTGTAAATACATGTTCAACATGTAATGGAGAGGGAAGTACGGTTACTGCAAAATGTACTTCATGTAAAGGAGAAGGTAGGGTTTATGGCGAAGAAACAATTTCAATTGATATTCCAGCAGGTGTTCAAGATGGGATGCAATTAAGCATGTCTGGTAAAGGTAACGCTGGTGAAAGAGGAGGATCAGCAGGAGATTTAATTATCATGATTGAAGAAGAAGCACATGAGTTTTTGCATAGAGATGGTTTGAATGTGGCATTTGATTTATACATCACGATTCCAGACGCAATTTTTGGAACCAGTGTTGAAGTGCCAACAATTGATGGTCGAGCAAAAATTAAAATACCAGCAGGAACTCAGAGTGGTAAAATATTTAGATTAAAAGGAAAGGGATTCCCTGAGGTTCAAGGTTATGCAAAAGGGGACCAGTTAATTCATGTAAATATTTGGACTCCACAAGAGGTAAGTGAGGAAGAAAAATTAGCCTTAGAGAAAATGCAAGAAAGCGAGAATTTTAAGCCTAAGCCTGTAAAGGGGGATAAGAGTTTTTACGATAAAGTGAAAGAAGCTTTTAAATAAGTTTTAAAATAGGATTATAAAAAGGGACAAATTAATTTGTCCCTTTTTTATTTATGCTTGTAGCTGGTAAATGTCTTTGCTATTTCTTCCCAAGCCATCGTAGTCTAAGCCATAACCCACTACGAATTTATTGGGGATTTCGAAACATGAATAGTCAATTTTAACTGGGTATTGTAAAGCTTCTTTTTTATCCAATAAGACAGCAATTTTTACCGATGCAGGTTGCATACTATCCAGCTGAGGTAAGTAGTGGTGCAATGTTTTTCCGGTATCAATAATGTCTTCTAGTATAATGATATGCCTGTCTTTGATATTCGTATCTAAGCCTATAGCGGTGATAACATTGCCAGTAGAGCTTGTACCTTTATAAGAAGCTAATTTAATAAAACTTACTTCAGCCTCTATGGTAATTTGTTTAAATAAGTCTGCGGTAAATAAAAATGAGCCGTTTAAAATGGATAAAAATAAAGGACGCTTTCCTGCGTAATCTTTGTTTAATTGTGCTGCCAGCTCGGTAATTTTTGCCTGAATTACTGATTCTTCTAAGTAGGGTACAAAGGTTTTATCTAGAACTTGGATAGTAGACATATAACTTGTTTTGGATTAAATTAATTTTTTTTCTTATTAAACAACAATGAGTTGTCTTTTTTAATAGATGTACTTGTTTCTTTTGGCTTAAAAAGTAAAACTTGAGTACCTGATTTCACTTCATCAGATAAACTTGGGTTGTATATTTTCAACTGACTAAGTTGTACGCCTTCTAATTGACTAATCTCGTGTAACGTGCTGTTGTTTTTTACAATATGAAAAGAGGTTGCGCCTTCTTTCTTTTTGGCAGCTAGAAAAATCAATTGATCTCTTTCTAAAAGAATTGCTTCTTTGATTTCATTGTATTCAAATAATTTGTACAATGGAACATTGTATTCAATTGCAATGTCCACATAAGACCTATTTTTTCTACCAAGTATTGCAGGTACTTGATTGATTCTAAATCTACCTTCTGGGTAATTATAGGTTGGTTCTGAAGTTTCAACTCGTTTGCTTACTGGCGTCTCTAAATTTTCCTTTTTGATTGTTTCGACTTTGACTGTTTCAGATGGTGCCATTTTTTCAATGACCAATTGTTTTGAAGCCAAAGGGATAGCATTGTTATTTGTATTCAATGAGGTTATTCCTAATGGTTTATTCAAGGTTTTTGGTTCATCTATAACCAATTTACTATTTGAGTCAACGATTGTTTTGAAAACGGGCGTATCGGTAAGTGTCTTAATTACGGATGTATCAACAAGCGTTTTAATTACGGGTGTATCAGTAGGTGTCTTAATTACGGGTGAATCAGCAAGCACTTTTTTTACAGGCGCACCAGAAGCTGTTGTAACAGTTTCTTCTTCTTGCTCGTCGGATTCGATTTCATTTACAAGTTCTGGGAAATTATATTGTGCTAATTCGTAGTCGTCAATAATTTTTAAAAGTTTCTTAGGGTAGTCGCTAGCAGTTGCATATCCGGCTTTTTTTAATCCATAAGCCCAGGCTGTGTCGTCAACTGGGTCTAATAAAAATAGAGGAACATAATTTGGTCTATTTTTTAAAAAATTAGAATGATCCTTAAATGATTGTTCTGCAGATTCATAGGCCCTAAAACATTCTTGTTTTGAATCATCATCTTGATATGTCTTGGCGCCTGTCCAATCTGTTTTACACTTTATACCAAAATGATTATTATGATTTTTTGCCAAATTACTCTCACCACTATTAGATTCAACAATGGCTTGTGCTAGTGTGATAGAAGCAGGAACGCCAGTGCGCTTCATCTCTTTCATAGCAATGGCTTTGTATTGTTCTATATAGTTAATCGTAGTCTTATTGTTTTGCGACCATCCGTTGATGGTATTTAATAAAATAAAAAAAGGTATCAATAATTGTTGTTTCATATTATTTTTTTCTAATCAAGGTTAAGCCATCTCTTATAGTTAACATGATTTTTTCAAGTTCAGGGTGGGCTAAAATAAATTCATTGAATGCATGAATTGCCAAAGCATTTTTGCCAGATATTTTCTCTTCAAATACTTGTCCATGGAATAAAACATTGTCTGCAATAATAACGCCCTTTTCTGAAAGCATTGGGAGGACTAAATTAACATAGTCAATATATCCTGTTTTATCTGCGTCTATAAATATGAGGTCCCATTTTTCAGTCAAGGTGGGCAAAATAGATTTAGCATCTCCAATATGAGAGATTATCTGAGGACCAAATCTGCTTGCGTCAAAATGGGTTCTGGCAGAATTGGCATCTTCGGCCCTAAGTTCAATGGTATGAATAGTGCCAGTTGTATTTAAACCCTCTGCTAAGCATAAAGTACTAAACCCTGTAAATGTGCCAATTTCAAGTATATGTTTTGGTGCTAGAAGTTTACTGAAAAAGCTAAGAAAACCTCCTTGATTCCAATTGCTTTGTAAATGAGCATGAGGGTGGGACAGCTTAGTTGCTTCATACATAGGCCTTAAATAGGCCGGTGTAGCGTCACTAAACTGCTCTACATAGTCATTGGCAGCAGGTTGAATGAAATCCATGCTGCAAATGTCTATTTTTTTTCGTTATTAGCGCTTGAAATAAGCCATAATCCTATAAAAGTAATAAAACCATTGATGATCAATAGTTCCTGTCCAATTCTGAACTCACCAAATAATTCTGCCTGGAAATAGTCCAACACTAAACATAAGATTGGCGCAAGGAAGCAAATGAATGGTACTAGTCTATTATTAATCGTTCTTTTTGTTAAAATACCAAAAGCAAATAAGCCTAATAAAGGGCCATAGGTATAAGATGCAATTTTTAACAATAAGTCAATAGTACTTTTGTTGTCAATCCACTTGAATACCATCACCATGACTAAGAAGATCAATGCGAAACTCAAATGGGTTCTTTGTCTAATTTTTTTCTGTTGGGCTTCTGACCAATTTTTATTTCTCTGCAATCCTAAAATATCAATACAGAAACTAGAAGTTAAAGCTGTGATGGCACCATCGGCACTCGGAAATAATGCAGAGATTAGTGCTAGGATAAAAATAATAGATAAATAGGGAGGCATATGATTCAATGCCAATGTTGGAAATAAATCATCACCAGTTGCAGTGATATTATTTTGTGCGGCATATAAATGCAATAATCCTCCTAGATATAGAAATAAACTAATCGCAATTAACATGGTAAATCCAATCGTTACCATATTCTTTTGTGCATCCTTAAGATTTTTTACAGAAATATTTTTTTGCATCATTTCCTGATCTAATCCAGTCATGGTTAGGGTAACAAACGCACCGCCAATAATTTGTTTCAAGAAGAAGGATTTGCTATTCACATCCATGCTGAATACATCTGATAAATGTATGGATGAATCATTTGCAAGTGCTTGATTACTCATGGCTTTTAATCCTTCCATAACTGATAAATCCAATTTAGACAAAATATAGATACTGCATATGATTAAGCCCATTAACATGCCTGAAGTCTGAAGTGTATCTGTCCAAACGATTGTTTTTACACCACCTTCATATGTATACAATAAAATCATTATCAAGATCACTAAAGTTGTTGCCCAAAAAGGAACATGCAAATTGTCTAGAATAAAAAATTGTAAGATTTTTACGACTAAATACAATCTAGCAGTAGCACCTAATGTTCTTGACAAAATAAAGAAAGATGCGCCAGTTTTATATGCGCCAAAGCCTAATCTTGTTTCTAAGTAATTATAGATTGAGGTTAGATTTAATTTATAATAAATTGGAAGTAGCACATAAGCAATAGCGAAGTAGCCAATTAAATAACCTAATGTAATTTGCAAATAATGAAAAGCATCTTTACCCACTGCACCAGGGACACTCACAAAAGTTACACCACTAAGTGAAGTGCCAATCATACCGAAAGCAACCAGCATCCAATTGCTGTTTTTATTGCCAATAAAAAAGGACATATTATTACTATTCTTTCCAGTAATTTTAGCTACACCTAATAATACTAGAAAGTAAAGAATTACAAATAAAAAAAGGGTCGTTGCGCTCATAGTTTCTTTTTTGTCATTTTGATGTAGCAAAGTAGTGAGAATCTTTGACTTTTTTGACTATTTTGTGAGGGATCTTAATTTATTCTAACTTATGAAAATACAATCTGTCACCGTTTTTTGCGGTTCAAAATCAGGCAATCAACCAGGCTTCATTAATCAAGCTAAAGAATTAGGGACAGCTTTAGGGGAAAATGACATACAGCTTGTTTATGGTGGAGGAGGCAAAGGAATTATGGGTGCAATTGCCGATGCGGTTTTGGCTAAAAATGGCAAGGTATTAGGTATTATGCCTAGGCTTCTATTAGAGTGGGAGGCGCAGCATCAGGGCTTGACAGAATTGATTGTAACCGAAACTATGCATGATCGCAAAAAGATTTTATATGATAAAGCAGATGTTGCCATCATTTTACCAGGCGGCATGGGGACTATGGATGAATTATTTGAAATGTTGACTTGGAATAATTTAAACATCCATCAAAAGAAAGTAATTATTTTAAATTGGGAAGGGTTTTACACACCCTTAATAGCATTGATGGATCATATGCATACAGAAGGATTCATGTACGAAGATTGGAAGACTCGAATTATTGTCGCTAAAGATGCAAAAGAAGTAATGGAGACGATTAGCGCTTGGACCGAATAGGGAAAGCAAATCCAGCTTTCACAAATGGATCTGCACGATTGTAGCCATCTCTATATGGCGAGTTTGGATTTTTTAATAAATCAATCATTAGAGTAAAATAAGTCATTCCATTTTCTGATCGACTACCATATCCAACACCTGCTAAAATACTTTCTGCTCCAAAACGAATACTCCTTGATGCGCCCGAAGTTTCACTGTTGGTGCTCATATCTTTCATGTTTGTCCAGGTCCAATTATATTCTGGTTGTAATTGTAAAAAGACCCTTTCTGCAGGCCAGATTCTTACAAAACTGCCCATACCAAACTGAAAACTTTTTGTTCTTGAACTTGATATAAAATTTGGATTAGATGCAGAATATAAAAGATTCATTGCGCCACCAAGATCTAACCATTCATTCACACTTTTATTTACTTCTGGATTCAGTCCAAGCTGAAACCATCCAGAACCACCTCCAAAAACTAGATTACCACCAATAAATAGGGGGCGTTCGTTTAGAAGTGGAGTTGTTTTTACAATATCTTGACCTTGCAAGAAATTTATACATCCTGCAAATACTAAAATTGAAAAAAGTAATTTCTTTTTCATTAGGATAAATCAAATATTTTACCTGCGTTTAAAATATTGTTTGGATCAAAAGTTTTTTTAATGCCACGCATAATCTCCAATGATGCGTTATTAAATACAACTTGCATATATGGTTTTTGGATTAATCCAATACCATGTTCTCCGCTTATTGTTCCGCCTAAACTATGAACCAAAACAAATAATTCTTTCAAGATGCTCGTCATCTCTTTGTTACCATGACTATTTTTAATAGTAGGGTGGTTGATTCTGATATGTAAATTTCCATCTCCCGCATGACCATAACACACTACTTTAAATCCATTTTGTGCACCTAATGCTTTAGCCCCTTTTATTAATTTAGGTAATTCTGCTCTTGGTACAACTGTATCTTCCTCAATAGTATAACCTGCCATCACTGCTGCCTCATTGGCTTTGCGTCTTATTTTCCAAAGTTCATTTTTTTGTTGGGCATCATCTGCAAAAAATAATTCGCCTGCATCAAATTGTGCAAGCACTTCTGAAATGGCTTCCATTTCACCCATCAAAACATCTAAATTATTTCCATCTACTTCTATGATTAAATGTGCTGCTAAATTTTCAGTCAAAGGAATTGCGGTACTATCTAATATTTTAGAAGCAAGTGTAATTGCATCAATTTCCATTAACTCCATAGCGCTAGGTGTAATACCCGCACGAAATATAGCACTTACTGCTTCACTTGCTTTTTCTAAACTATTAAATGGCGCTAGCATTAAAAGATCAAACTTAGGGTGCGGGATTAATCTAAGTACAATTTTAGTAACAATACCTAGTGTACCCTCGCTCCCAACAATAAGTTGAGTAATATTATAACCTGTTGCATTTTTTAAAATATTCGACCCTGTCCAAATGATTTCACCATTTGGTAATACCACTTCTAAGTTTAAAACATAATCCTTTACAACGCCATATTTAACTGCCTTTGGTCCACCAGAATTCTCAGAAATATTTCCTCCAATAAAGCAACTGCCTTTGCTAGCAGGGTCAGGAGGATAAAACAAACCTTTTTCTTTCACTGCATCTTGCAACATTTCTGTAATTACGCCAGGCTCAGTTGTTACCTGTAAATTTCTTTCGTCAATTTCTAAAATAGTATTAAAACGCTCCATGGCAATCACCAATCCACCTAAATGAGGAAGTGCGCCTCCACTTAATCCTGTGCCTGCACCTCTTGGGGTTACTGGAATTAAATGTTGGTTGGCTAATTTCATCAAAGCGCTAATTTCTTCTGGTTTTCTTGGTTTGACAACAACAGAAGGATTAAAATGCAAGCGCTCTGTATGGTCTTTGCCATATTTTTCAAAGCTTTCTTCGTCTGTGAAAACATAATCAGCTCCAACAATTGATTTTATTTGTTCAAGTATTTCCGGTGTTATTTGTTGCATCTATTCAGCGTTAAAATTCAAAATTCAATAAATCCATTAAAACAATCCGTATAAAGTACTGTCTACTTTACTAATGATATGACCTAAGTCTTCTTCAGATTCTCCGAACTTGATTTTGTCGCAATCAATTACTAGTAATGGACCTTCAGTGTAATTATCAATCCATTTATTATAATAGTCATTCAATCTCTTTAGATAGTCTAAGCGGATATTTTCTTCGTATTCTCTCCCTCTTTTTTGGATTTGAGAAACTAGGGTAGGTACAGATGCTTTCAAATAAATCAATAAATCAGGAGGTTGTACCATCGATTTAATCGTATTGAAAAAGCCATAGTAATTATCAAAATCTCGTTTACTCATTAAGCCCATCTCGTGTAAGTTAGGTGCAAAAATATTTGCATCTTCATAAATGGTTCTATCTTGAATAATTGTTTCAGTCCCTTTTTGAATCTCCAATATTTGATTCAATCTACCATGTAGGAAATAGATCTGTAAATTGAAACTCCATCTTGGCATATCATCATAAAAGTCCATCAAGTATGGATTATGGTCAACGTCCTCAAACTGAGGAATCCAACGGTAGTGCTTGCTTAACAACTCGGTTAAAGTTGTTTTACCAACACCAATATTACCAGCGATTGCTACGTGCTTTGGTTTTTTATTTGCTGCTTTTGCCATAATCTTATAAGTGTAGTTAAATTTGAGTAGTTTAATTTATAGGTATTCCATGCCTACTGCTTTTCTGACAGTAGTCAAAGTTGCTGAGGCACTTGCTCTCGCTTTGTCAGCACCTTGATGAATGATTTTTAAAAGTAATTCTTTGTTGTTTTGTAAATCAGCTGCTTTTGTACGAATTGGATTAATGAATTTAACCATATCCTCTGCTAACTGTTTTTTCATATCACCATAACGAATGATGCAATTGCCTTCTGAACTATTGTTGAAATCATCTTCGAATTTTTGCACCGTATCTGCTGAACTTACCAAGCCCATCAATGTAAATAAGTTTTGAATATAATCAGGCTTTGCAGAATTTGGAGTTAATGGTCCTTGATCTGTTTTAGCCTTCATTACTTTTTTACGAATCAAATCATCTTCGTCTGCTAAAAACAAAGTGGTCATTTGGTTTTCACTCTTGCTCATTTTACCGTTGCCATCTAATCCCATTATTTTCACTAACTCACTATTGTAGTTAAATGCATATGGAAGTGGAAATGTCTCACCGTAACGGTGGTTAAATCTTTCGGCGAAATTACGTGCCATCTCTAGGTTTTGCTCCTGGTCTTTTCCAACAGGTACTTTTACCGCACGATGGATTAAGATATCGGCTGCTTGTAAAACTGGATATGTTAATAAACCAGCATTCACATTCTCAGGTTGCATACGCACTTTGTCTTTAAAGGTAGTGGTCTTCTCAAGTTCACCTTTATAAGCCAGCATATTTAAGTATAAATATAATTCTGCAATTTCAGGAACATCGCTCTGAACATACAAAGACACTTTTTCAGGATCTAATCCACAAGCAATATTTTCTGCCACAACACGCAACACACTTTCTTGTAAAGTCTTAGTGTCCGGGTGGGTTGTTAAACTATGCCAATTAGCAACAAAAAAATAACAATTATACTCATCTTGCATGCGCACATAATTACGCATAGCACCAAAATAATTTCCTAAATGTAAGAACCCAGTAGGCCTTATTCCACTCAATACGATTTCCTTTTCCATAGCTGTGCGAAGATAATGAATCGCAATCCCATTTTTTGCCATCTTTTTGGGATATTTGCCCTGAATCTAAAAAAAGTCCCTTGAGCCTAGCTTCTCTTTTATCCAGTCCAATTGAATACCTTAAGGGCGTAGGCCCTATGAGGGCGGAATTGCTTAAAAAAGAGCTTAGTATCTATACTTTTGGCGATTTATTACAACATTTCCCTCATAGGCATGTGGATAAGACAAAACTTACACCTATTAGCAAATTAACGCCAGAAATGGATTTTGTCCAGGTTAAAGGGGTTCTGTTGGGCTTCCATACCATCGGAGAGAAACGTTCAAAAAGGATGGTGGCACAATTAAGGGATGAATCGGGCAATTTGGAATTGGCTTGGTTTCAAGGTATTCAATATGTTCAAAAGAACTTAGTAGAGGGTCAAACCTATTTAGTGTTTGGTAGACTTGGCTTTTTCAATGGGAAGCCTCAGATTGTTCATCCTGAAATTGAGCCTTTTGTAGCACAAACCATGGCTCAAAAATCTTTACTTGAACCTGTTTATGGCTCTACTGAGAAATTAAAAGCAAGAGGGTTAAATGGTAAGCAAATTGGCAAATTGACCCAAGTTTTATTTCTACAAATTAGTGAAAGAGATTTACCTGAGAATTTACCTGCGCATTTGTTGGTGGATAGAATGGGCAGATGGGAGGCGTTTAGACAAATTCATTTTCCAACAAGCCTCGCACATTATAAAAAGGCATTGTCAAGATTGATTTTTGAAGAATTGTTTATTGCTCAAATAAGATTGAATTTAATTAAGATAGATCGACATAAAAATAGTAGGGGACAGGTTTTTGAAAAAGTAGGAGATTATTTTAATACTTTTTATAACAATTACCTGCCTTTTGAATTAACAGGAGCACAAAAAAGAGTGATCAAAGAAATTAGACAAGATGTTGCCAAGGGTTATCAGATGAATCGATTGTTGCAAGGGGATGTAGGTAGTGGAAAAACAATGATTGCTTTAATGGCGATGTTAATTGCGGCAGACAATGGTTTTCAAAGTTGTTTAATGGCACCAACCGAAATTTTAGCACAACAACATTATTCAAGTTTAACGGAATTGTTAAAAGAAATGCCGGTCGAAGTTGCTATTCTTACAGGAAGTACAAAAGTAGCAGAACGTAGAAGAATATTAAAAGGATTGGCAGAGGATACCATTCATTTTGTAGTAGGTACACATGCGTTGATTGAAGATCCAGTTCAATTTAAAAAGCTAGGTTTGGCAGTCATTGATGAACAACATCGATTTGGAGTAGAGCAAAGATCTAAGCTTTGGAAAAAAGCTTCTATCCCTCCACATGTATTGGTGATGACTGCAACGCCTATCCCAAGAACCTTGGCCATGACAGCATATGGAGATTTGGATTATAGTATTATGGATGAGTTGCCGCCAGGAAGACAACCTATTAAAACGGTACATCGATATGAAACTTCAAGGGCTTCGGTGATGGATTTTGTAAAAACTGAAATTCAAAAAGGACGACAAGCTTATTATGTTTATCCATTAATTGAAGAGAGTGAAAAGATGAGTTATGAGGATTTAATGCAAGGCTATGAACAGGTTAAAAGTTTTTTCCCCGAACCAACTTACAAAATAAGTATGGTGCATGGCAAAATGCCTAATGATTTAAAATCGGAGAATATGAATCGTTTTAAATCTGGGGATACCCAAATATTGGTTGGTACAACTGTCATAGAAGTAGGGGTGAATGTGCCCAATGCATCGGTGATGGTGATAGAGAGTGCAGAGAAATTTGGTTTATCACAGTTGCATCAGTTAAGGGGCAGGGTGGGCAGAGGTTCGGAGCAGAGTTATTGTATTTTATTGAGTAGTGTGAAAGCAAGTAGAGAAGCCAGGGAGCGATTAAAAATAATGTGTGACACGAATGATGGTTTTGTGATTGCAGAAAAAGATTTAGAGATCAGGGGTCCAGGAGATATAGACGGAACAAGGCAAAGTGGGGCACTGAATTTTAAATTAGCTAGTTTAATCAATGACCGTCCTACAATGGAAATAGCTAAGGAAGCTGCTGCTGCAATATGTGAGAAGGATCCCAATTTAACCCTCCCAGAACATTTGGCCATTCGTAGCTTTTTACAAACTCAAAAAACAAAAATTGGCTGGGGTAAGATTGCCTAAGCCCAACCTTTTTAAGTATCTTGCTTCCACTATAAGCAAGGCTTAAAGACAAAAATTAAAATTCCTTCTTTTATGAAATACGATCCATTAGACCCAACCATTTTTATTCAAAACAGAAAACGTTTTGTGAGTCAAATGCAGAAAAATAGCATTGCTGTTTTTGTAAGTAATGACGAATTTCCAAGCAACGGAGATGCATTGCATGGTTTTGTTCAAAATTCAGATTTATATTGGCTAACTGGTATCGAGCAAGAAGGGACGATGGTCGTTTTATTCCCTGACAATCCAGATCCAAAATATAGAGAAGTTTTAGTTTTAGTGAGACCACAAGAGTTAAAAGAAATTTGGGATGGTAAGCGATTAAGAGCCAATGAAGCCACTGCTATTTCGGGTATGAAAACGATTGTATGGGTAGATAGTCTTGATGCGATGTTACAAGGTTGGATACATTTGGCGGATGCAATATATTTAGATTCTAATGAGAATGATCGTAAGAATAATCTTGTTCGAACCAATGAATATCGTTTTATAGATGAGATGCAATCTCGTTATCCATTACACCAATATTTACGTGCTGCTAAAATCATGAAAGCATTAAGGGCAGTGAAGACGAAGCAAGAAATAGTAGTGATTCAAAAAGCGATTGATATAACAGAAACTGCATTTAGGAGGTTATTGAAATTCATTCAACCAGGTGTGTATGAGTATGAGATTGAAGCAGAAATTTATCATTCTTTTCTTAGCCAAAAAGCAACAGGCGTTGCTTACCATAGTATTTTAGCAAGTGGAGATAATGCAAGAACATTACACTATACAAGCAATAACAATCAATGTAAAGATGGGGAGTTAATATTGATGGATTTTGGCGCTGCTTATGGCGGATACAATGCTGATTTGACCAGAACAGTTCCGGTTAATGGTAAGTTTTCAAAGAGACAAAAAGAAGTATACAATGCTTGCTTGCATTTACATGATTATGCAAAATCTATTTTAAAGCCAGGCATAAGCATTTTAAATTACACCGATAAAGTAGGAGAAGAAGCTACAAAGCAATTTCTGAAAATTGGATTATTATCCAAGGCAGATATTAAAAATGAGGATGCAGAAAATAGAGCGTATAGAAAATATTTATACCATGGTATTTCTCATCATTTAGGAATTGATGTACATGATTTAGGTACAAGAACTGCACCTATTCAAGCTGGCATGGTCTTTACAGTGGAGCCGGGAATCTATATTAAAGAGGAACAAATGGGTGTGCGCATCGAAAATAATGTTTGGATTACAGCAAAAGGCAATCAAGATTTATTCAAAAACATTCCAATTAAAGCCGAAGAGATTGAGGCTTTAATGAAGAAAAAGAAATAATTAACATACTAACTTATTCATGCGTCAACAAATACCCAATATTATTACCCTGCTTAATTTGCTTTTTGGATGTTTAGCAATTGTTAGTTGTTTCCAATATGGAACGATTGCATCGATTTCTGATTCGGGCGAAATGTTAATTGAAATACCTGAGAAATTGTTTATGGCAAGTTTATTCATAGGGATAGCAGCGGTAGTCGATTTTTTTGATGGCTTTGTAGCAAGGTTATTAAAAGTATCCTCAGAGATGGGTAAGCAATTAGATTCTTTAGCCGACGTGGTTAGTTTTGGTGTTGCGCCTGCATGTATAGTTTATCAATTTTTAAGATTGGCATTAGCGAACGATGTGAATGCACTTTCAACAAGTAGTCTTTTATTTTTTCCAGCATTTATCATTCCTATGGCAGGTGCTTATAGATTGGCTAGATTTAATATAGATCAAACTCAATCTACTTATTTTAAGGGGGTACCTATTCCAATGATCGGCTTATTAACTGCTGCTTTCCCATTAATATATTGGCAACCTTCTTTTGGATTGATATCTAAGGTATTATTGAGCCCCTTATTTTGGTATACATATATCTTAATTGTAAGTTATTTAATGGTCATGACAAGACCAATGCTAGCGCTTAAAAGCCTTGCCGGGAAGAATAAATTAATGATTCCTCTTGGGGTCTTAGTATTGGAATTTGTTTTATCTGCTATCTTTTTTAAATGGTATGCTATTCCATTTGGCTTTATCGGCTATTGCTTAGTATCTTTGATGTATCCAAAAACAATCACACAATAATTCAATATGTTATTTCAAGTTCAAATCAAAGTAATGCCTTTAAAGGATTTATTAGATCCTCAAGGAAAGGCAGTTTTAGGTGGGTTGCATAATTTAGGTTTAGCAGGAATACAAGATGTTCGTGTTGGCAAGAATATCAACTTGCAAATTGAAGCTTCAGACGAAGCAGCTGCGGTAGCAATTGCAACAGAGGCAAGTAAGAAATTATTAGCAAATGCTGTAATGGAGTATTTTGAAGTAGTTGTTTTGTAATCGACTTCAGAAATTAAGTACCATGTTATATTTAGTCCCTACGCCCATTGGAAATTTAAAAGATTTTACTTTTAGAGCAGTAGAGACACTTCAGTCTGTGGATTTTATTTTATGCGAGGATACAAGAACTTCCTCCAAGCTATTACAGCATTATCAAATACAAAAGCCGCTTACGCCATTCCATCAACACAATGAACATAAGATTGTGGAGCACTTAGTGCAACAATTGATGGCAGGTAAAAATATCGCACTCATAACAGATGCTGGTACCCCAGGTATCTCGGATCCTGCATTTTTATTGGTTAGAGCATGTAAAGCTGCAGGAGTTCCTGTGACAAGTTTACCTGGTGCAACCGCATTTGTCCCAGCTTTGGTAAATAGTGGTTTGCCAACCAACAGATTTATTTTCGAAGGATTTATTCCACTTAAAAAAGGGAGAAAAACTTTGATGGACGCTTTAGCAAATGAAGAGCGTACAATGATTTTTTATGAAAGTCCTATGCGACTCGTTAAAACCCTTGAACTTTTTAAAGCGACGTTTGGTCCTGAACGTAAAGCAGCAGTGAGTAGGGAGCTCACAAAAATGTTTGAAGAAAATATCACCGACACCCTCGAAAATTTAATTCTTCATTTTACTTCTAAACAAGTAAAAGGTGAGATTGTGATTGTAGTAGCAGGGAAAGCTTAATCAAGCATTCATTTCGTTCATCAATTCACTTTGGCAACACCCTTTTTTTTCTTTAAATTGAAGCCTTAAACAGATAACTATGTTAAAAAAGTTTTTCTTTTTTACGCTTATTTCCTTGGTAATAAGCACCCAAATTTTCGCGCAACCTGAGCGTTGGCAACAAAGCATTAATTATAAAATTGATGCAACATTAGATGTGCAAAAAAATACCGTTAAAGGAACAGAAGAGATCCTGTATGCCAACAATTCAACGGATACTTTACACAAAGTGTATTTCCATATGTATTGGAATGCTTTTCAGCCAAATTCCAACATGGATGTAAGGAGCCGTGAATTAGGCAAGACTACATTCACAAACAGAAGAGGGGAGGAAGTGAAAGACTGGGACATGCGTGTTCGTGATCGTATTCAAAATTTAAAACCGGAAGAATATGGCATTCAAAAGGTGAATACACTCAGTATTAATGGGAAGCAACAACAGTTGGTGGAACATGAAACAATTTTAGAAGTGGTTTTAACACAGCCAATCTTGCCTAAGTCTTCTGTAAAGATAAACCTTAGCTTTGAGGCTCAAGTGCCTATACAAATTAGAAGGTCTGGTAGAGATAATAAAGAAGGTGTGCGTTATTCAATGAGCCAATGGTACCCAAAGATGGTAGAATATGATTACCAAGGATGGAATACCAATCCATATATAGCTAGAGAGTTTTATGGTGTTTGGGGTAATTACGATGTGACTTTAAGGTTAGATAAAAACTATATGGTGGGAGGAACAGGCGTATTACAAAATCCTAGCGCTCCTTTAGATAAAGAAGGTCATAAAGTATGGAATTTTAAAGGCAACACAATTCATGATTTCGTGTGGTTTGCAGATAATAATTTTAAACATTTATCTAAAGAAGTACGCAAAGGGTTGACACTTCATGTGTATTATAAAGCCAAAGACGCAAAAGCAGATAGTGCTTGGGCAAATGTGTTATGGGCAGCTGAAAAAGTGCTGCCATTTATGGAAAAGAAGATGGGTGCTTATCCATACCCTCAATATTCATTTATTCAAGGAGGTGATGGTGGTATGGAATATGCCATGGCTACTTTATTAGTTGGTCCAAGTTTAGGTACTGCATTTCATGAATGGATACATAGTTGGTACCAACATATTTTAGGATCTAATGAAAGTTTATTTGCATGGATGGATGAAGGCTTTACAAGCTATGGAGAAGAAATGGTTAGTCATTATTATGAAACAAATTTTGCATCGCAATCTCCTTATATTAGTGATGCAGCTAAAAAGCAAATTCAAGTGAGTCTTGAAAGACAATCTAAATTGTTGCCTGCAGTTCAAAGCGGTAATTATAGCGGTTATTTAGCTTTAGCCAAAAGTGGATTAGAAGAACCCATGTCCACACATGCAGACCATTTTAACACCAACTATGCTTATAGCAATGCTGCTTATAGTAAAGGGGGTACTTTCTTGGGTGTACTAGGTTATATGATGGGGGAGGCAAAACGCGATCAGTTAATGCTTAACTATTATAACACTTGGAAATTTAAACATCCGAATGCCAATGATTTTATTCGTGTTGCCGAAAAAACAAGTGGTTTGCAATTACAATGGCTAAAAGAATATTGGGTCAATAGTACAAAAACAATTGATTATGGTTTAAACGACATTCAAGTTAGTGGCAATGCAGCTTTAATTAGTGTTCAAAGAGTAGGCAAGTTCCCAATGCCAATCGAAGTAGTTGTTACTTATAAAGATGGAACAAATGAGTTGCATTATATCCCATTGGATTTAATGCTTGGCGGTAAAACCCAAGAAGGTGCGATTAAGCAAATTAACCATCCAGAATGGAAATGGACACATCCTACTTATACTTTTGAAACGACGCAACCATTGAGTGCAATAAAATCTATCGAGATTGATCCTAGTCAAAGAATGCCAGATATTAATAGAAGTAATAATAAAATTGAAATCCCGAATTAAATAAGTGTTCTTCAAAAACTTTGATAGTATAAAGAAAGGCGTCCATTGGACGCCTTTCTTTGTTATTTTTTAACCTGTATAATATATTTCTCTTTAAAATAGTCTTCTTGAAAGATATCATAAATAGGCATCATCTTAGGTCTAGTGCCACTTTCAAAAATCTCTTGATGTAAGTCGCCACCCTTTAAACAAATCAAGCCATTGGGCTGATTTGGTTTTTTAACAAGTACAGGACCAGCCCATCTCCATAAATCCTTTAATGGGGCAACAGCACGGCTTACTGCGTAATCGAATTTTTTATTCTTTATATCTTCTACACGGGTATGTTTTGTCTCAATATTTTTAATCCCTACTATATCGCATACAGCATCTACTACTTTTAATTTTTTAGCTATGCTATCCACTGCATAGAATTTCACTTCAGGAAAAAAGATGGCTAAAGGAACTGTTGGAAAACCACCCCCACATCCAATATCAATTACCTGAGTACCAGGTTCCCATTCAGCGATTGCTGCAATACTTAGGGAGTGTAACACATGATGAAGGTATATTTGATCAATATCTTTTCTGGATACGACATTGATTTTTGCATTCCATTCTTGGTATGCGGCTTCTAGCCCTGCCAATTGATCTAATTGAGCAGGTGTAAAATCAGCAAAGTAGCGGGTAATTAATTCCAATTTTTCTGAGGTCTTTTCCATACGCTAGGCAAGGTTAATAAATAATAGAATAATGACCATATATCCAATAAAATGAACCATGGCCAAAGATCTAGTTCATTTAATTTTTTCATTGCACCACGTAAAATTAGTCCTTGTAATATGGCTCTAAAAGCCCAAAGTCCAATAATGATTAAATAGGCTTTAGTAAATACAAGTGCTATAATTAAAGCGGGATAAACTAAAAATTGACTCAATGAAAAAAGACCCAATAAAAAAATATGTTTCTTTTTGTAAAATTTACTAGTTGTATAATGACGGTATTTCTGTGTCATCCAATCTTTAAAACTAGTTTTTGGCTCACTCAAAGTGTGCGCATCATGATCTACCACAATGGCTGTGTTGCGTCTATTAGCTACTTGATTGATGAATAAATCATCATCTCCACTAGGTATTTGATTGATAGAAGAAAAGCCTTTATTTTTTATAAATAATTCACGTTTATAAGAAAGGTTTCGACCTACACCCATATATGGCAATCCTGCTAATGCATAGGAAAAATATTGTAATGCGGTATTGAAAGTTTCAAAACGAATGAGTTTATTTAATAAGCCAGGCTTCTTTTTATAGGCGCCATATCCAAGTACTATTTCTTTTCCTTCGTCATAACCATCTTGCATCAGTTGCATCCAATATTCACTTGCTGGAAGACAGTCTGCATCTGTTAATAATAAGGTTTCATTTTTTGCAGATTTAATGCCCATCGAAAGAGGGAATTTTTTTCCTGCTATCATTTTTGCTTCTTGTGTAAGTTGAACAGGGTTCAAATTTTTAAAGGACTTTTTGAATTCATCCAACAAATACTTTGTCTCATCTTCTGAATTATCATTCACTAATACCACTTCATGGGTAGTACTGTAATCCTGAACTAAAACTCCTGGTAAAGTATTGGCTAAATTATGAGCCTCGTTACGTGCACAAATTACCACAGAAATAGGGTGTTCTACATGAACTGTTTTTTTAGGCTTCTTATAAATGGCAAGTCTTAAAAAGAAGAATAAGTAATAAAAAACCTGTATCGCAATCACGGTGGCAAAAAAGCCTATCAGTATTTCCGTTAGGAGGGTAGATGAAATGGGTAAGTTGATTATCATAGCGCAAAAGTAAAGATTTTTGACCTTACCTTTGTTCCATGGCCGCATTACAATTTGAATTAGCAGCAGAGAGTCAACAAGGTGCTTCAAGAGCAGGAACGATTACCACAGATCATGGGGTAATTCAGACACCTATTTTTATGCCTGTTGGTACCATAGGATCTGTAAAAGCAGTGACTCAACAACAATTAAAGCAGGACATAGATGCAAAAATCATATTAGGGAATACCTATCATTTATACTTAAGACCAGGAACGGAAGTATTAGAAGCTGCCGGTGGTTTGCACAAATTTATGGGTTGGGATCGTCCAATTTTAACAGATAGTGGTGGGTATCAGGTTTTCTCATTAGCATCCAATAGAAAAATCAAGCCAGAAGGCGTGGTTTTTCAATCTCATATTGATGGTAGTAAGCATTTGTTTAGTCCAGAAAATGTGATGGATATACAAAGAAGTATTGGTGCAGATATCATTATGGCATTTGATGAATGTCCTCCAATTCCTAGTACTTATGATTATGTTCGTAAAAGTATGGACCTAACCCATACCTGGCTGGATAGATGTTTTAATCGTTTGGACGAGACACCTGATTTATATGGACATACACAAAATCTATTTCCAATTGTTCAAGGTGGATTATATAAAGATTTAAGAAAAGCTTCTTGTGAATATATCGCTTCAAAAAATGCAGTGGGCAATGCGATAGGAGGGTTAAGTGTAGGAGAAACAGAGGAAGAAATGTATGAATTCACCGCATTATGTTGTGAAAATTTACCAAAGGAGAAGCTACGTTATTTAATGGGTGTTGGTACCCCTTGGAATATTTTAGAAGCTATTGATTTGGGGGTTGATATGTTTGATTGTGTGATGCCAACTAGGAATGGACGTAATGGGATGATCTTTACCTCTCAGGGTGTGATCAATATTAAGAACAAAAAATGGTATAAGGATTTTACGCCAATCGATCCGGGTATTCCAAATGAAATGAGTCAATACTATACCAAGGGGTATATTAGACATTTATTTGCAGCCGATGAAATATTGGGTATGCAATTGGCGAGTATACAAAACCTGTCTTTTTACCTATGGTTGGTTGAACAAGCAAGAATACATATTATTGCCGGGGATTACAAAGCTTGGAAAACAGGTATGATTCCTCAAATAAGTAAAAGATTGTAAGCATTGAAAAAACTGGATTGGTACATACTAAAAAAATTTCTGGCAGTATTTTTCTTTGCCATCTTCTTCTTTGCAGTAATTGCAGTGGTGATTGACGTGAGTGAAAAAACAGATGATTTTGTTCGCTCAGGATTAACTAGTTCAGAAATCATTAAGAATTATTACGTTGGTTTTATACCGCATATCATTGCTTTATTATTTCCATTGTTTGTATTTATTGCGGTGATCTTTTTTACCTCTAAAATGGCTGGACAGACCGAGGTGGTTGCTATTTTAGCGAGTGGCACATCCTACAATAGATGGTTAAGGCCTTATTGGATTGGCGGATTGTTTTTAGGTTTTGTTTTATGGATATCCAATCAATGGATTATCCCAAAAGCAAATAATATTAGAGGAGATTTTGAAGCCACTTATATTGATGCAAACTCTTCCTATAATGCGCTGTTAAGAGGTTCTAATGATTATTATTTTAGGATTGATTCTTTTACTTACGCCGGTATATACGCATATGATACTTCTACAAAAAGGGGTAATAACTTTTTTGCCTACACTGTAAAAGGGGATAAAGTGGTTTATAATATTCGTTCAGAATCTATCGTTTGGGATACAGCAAAAAAGGATTGGACTTTAACCGAGGTATTGGAAAGAAAAATTACGGATCAAAAAGAATGGGTTACTTATATCCCCAATCTTCATAAAAAATATCCCTTTAAGCCTGTAGATTTAGAAAAGGACAAGTACGCTAAAGATAAATTGACGACCATGCAATTGATTAAACAAATCAAGATGGAAGCTTTAAGGGGATCAGAGGGGTTAAATGAGCTCAAAATTGAACGTTATAGGCGTGATGCTACACCCATTACAGTACTACTTCTAACCTTAATTGGAGCCATTATTGCGGGTCGGAAAGTTAGAGGTGGAAGTGGGGCGCATTTGGCTATGGGGTTCACTATTGCTGCTTTGTTTATCATTACCGATAGATTCTCAACTATCTTCTCCACTAAGGGTAATTTACCCCCTTTTCTAGCAGCCTGGATACCCAATATTATTTTTATGTTCGTGGTCTATTATTTGTACAAAAAAGCCCCTAAATAACCATTTCTTAGTTAACTTCGTGTCCAATTTTAAACCGTTTTTTAACAATAATAATTGGGCATATGGAAGAGATCAAAGACCGCTTTGGAGAAAAAGCAACTGCTGCTGCTTCAGAGATTAAAGAAATGCTTAAACAGCATGGTGATAAAAAGATTGGAGAAATCACTTTAGCACAAGTTTATCAAGGTATGAGAGGGATGACTGGTCTTGTAACTGAGACTAGTTTATTAGATGCGCAAGAAGGTATCCGTTTTAGAGGTTTTTCAATTCCAGAATTACAAGATAAATTACCAAAAGTGGAAGGTGGTGATGAACCATTACCAGAAGGTTTATTTTACTTGATGATGATCGGTGAATTACCTACAGAAAGAGATGTTAAAAAATTAACCAGCAACTGGCAAAGAAGAAGTCATGTTCCAACACATGTTTTTGATGTGATTGATGCATTTCCTCTGAATACGCATCCTATGACCATGTATGTTGCTGCGGTGATGGCTTTGCAAACTGAAAGCAAATTTTCCCAAGAGTATGCGAAGGGTATGAATAAAAAAGATTACTGGCAATATACTTATGATGATTCAATGGATTTAATCGCAAGATTGCCAAGAATTGCTGCCTATATCTACAGAAGAAAATACAAAAACAACGAGCATATTCATCCAAACGGATTGTTAGACTGGGCAGGTAACCTAGCTTACATGATGGGCTTTGAAGATGAGAGCACAAAAGAATTAATGCGTTTGTATATGACGATTCACGCAGATCATGAAGGTGGTAACGTGTCTGCACATACAACACATTTAGTGGGCTCTGCATTGAGCGATCCTTATTTAAGTTACGCTGCAGGTATGAATGGTCTAGCTGGTCCTTTACATGGTTTGGCTAATCAGGAAGTGATTAAGTGGATTTTTGAAATGCAAGAAGCAATTGGTTCTGATAGCCCAACAAAAGAACAAATTGTAGACTATGTTCAAAAAACTTTAGCTGCTGGTAAAGTAGTTCCAGGATATGGACACGCGGTTTTAAGAAAAACAGATCCTCGTTTCACTGCACAAATGGCATTTGGTAAAAAACATTTACCAGACGATAAATTAGTGAATACAGTTTGGAATATTTATGAAACTGTACCACCAATTTTAGAGTCATTAGGAAAAGTGAAAAATCCATGGCCAAATGTGGATGCACATAGCGGTGCTTTATTAGTACACTATGGCATTGTTGAATATGAATTCTATACAGTATTATTCGCTGTGAGCCGCGCGCTTGGGGTATTAGCAAGCTTAACATGGGATAGAGCATTAGGCTTCCCATTAGAGCGTCCAAAATCTGTAACGACAGCTGCAGTGAAAGACTGGATAGACGGAAAAGGAGAAATTTAATTTTATTAAAATATTTTTTGCAAGCCAGTCTAATTTAGGCTGGTTTTTTTTTACCATTTAACAAATAAGTAAGCTTACATAAGTTAACGCAGCTTATTTTTGCTTTCTTATGATGCGATTAATACATAAATTACTAAAGCCAATTTTACTTGTTCAAATAATTTTGATCCAGTTTGTTGCGATTGGACAAGAGAAACAATTTAAAATTACTGTAATTGACGTCAAAAAGCATCCTGTTGCTTTTGCGAATATAAGTGTACAAAAAATTGACTCTGCAAATAAATTAAATCTTGTAACTGATAGCAATGGGTCTGCGTCAGTGCTTTTAAATGCGGCAAGCCTCTATCAAATTCAAACTTCTGCAATTGGATTTCAAACAGATACAAGAACAATCAAATTGAGTCAACTAGGTTCAATTCAAATTCTTTTAAAGGAAACGCAGAATCAATTAAAAGAAGTAGTTGTAAGTTCCTCCAAGCCATTAATAAAACAAGAAGATGACAAGACTGTTGTCGATCCGGAGCCTTTGGCTGAAAGTTCCACTAACGCCTATGAAACAATGGAAAAAATTCCTGGTATTTTTATAGACCAGGATGGGAATATTTATTTAAATGGGTTGTCGCCAGCAGGTGTCCAAATAAATGGTAGAGAATTAAGGATGAGTGCATCAGATATGGCAACAATTCTTAAAAGCTTACCACCAAGTTCAATTCAGAAAATTGAATTAGTTAGAACACCCTCTGCAAAATATGATGCATCAGGTGGCGGTGGAGTAGTCAATATTATTTTAAAGAAAGGCATCAAAATTGGATTAAATGGGTCTTTGAATACGGGGATGAATCAAGGGGTCTATGGGAATCAATTTATAGGACTTACTTTAAATAATACGACAGATAAATACAATACTTATTTGAATACACAATACAATCAGAATGATGGCTTTAGTAATGTGAATACAGACAGGTATTTGTCAATGGATACAGTTTTAAGACAAACAGCAAAAACTTTAAGCCCTAATAAATCGGCCTATATTGGGTTTGGTTTAGGAAGAAATTGGACAGATCGTTTTGAATTGAATTATGATGCAAGATTTAGTGGTCAATCTTTTGTGAATAGCACGAATAATGAATCTATTTTAGAAAGGGTTTCGGCAAAGCAGAATCTAAGTGCCATTGCCTCTCTGGTGGACAACGATGGTTCAAATTTAAATATCAATCAATCTGTAAGGTCTAAATTAAAATTAGATTCATTAGGTGGAGAATGGACGGTTGATTTTTCATATAACCTAATCAGGTCTAATACAGATCAATTATATAATAATACATTATTGTCAGGCGGCTTGGTTTCAAAAGGGGATGGTAATTTCTCCAATGATAGAGATTTTTATACTTATCAGACAGATTATAAAAAAAGAAAGTTTGGAATAACAATTGAGTCTGGTTTAAAGTCAAGTATTTTGCAATTTCGAAATAATGCCAATTACCAAAAGGATAATAATGGTATAGCAGTCAAAGATATTTTTAGAACGAGTGCATATGATTTTAAAGAACAGATTAATGCAGCCTATATACAGGGTTCAAAAACCTGGGGTGCAGTGATTTTAAAAGTGGGTACTAGGGTAGAGCAAACAATCATGCAGGGTAAGCAAAGCATTCCTTCTGACACTTCATTTTCTTTGAATAGAACAGACGCATTTCCCTATGTATTTTTAAGTCGTAAATTATTTACCATTTCAGGCTATGAGATGCGAGGTTATTTAGTTTACAGAAAAACAATAAGTCGACCTAGTTATGAGTTTTTAAATCCATTCCCTAAGTACATCGATCCATTCTTGTATGAGTCAGGTAATCCAAGCTTAAAGCCACAGTTTACTTCTAATTATGAAGCGAATATTAGTGTAGACGATAAGCCAATTTTTGCATTTGGTATTAATGAGACAAAAGATATATTCACTAATGTGGTGTATCAGTCTCCTACTAACAAACAAGTAGCTTATCGAACCTATGATAATCTAGGAAAGAGCAAAGAAACTTATTTTAGAGGAATTGCGGTTATTCCCCCAGGTAAAGCATTTTTTGCAGTAGTTGGTGCACAATACAATCATAATGTGTATAATGGTTTATATGAACAAAAGCCAATCGTTTTTGATAAAGCTACTTGGACGTTCTTTACTTTTCAGTCCCTTAAATTAGACAAGCTATCAACCTTTACAATCAATGGATTTTTGAGAACTAATGGCCAGCAGCAATTTTATGAGTTAGATAATTTTGGACAATTAAATAGTTCATTGAACAGACAATTTTTGAATAAAAAATTAACAGTGACATTATCAATGAATGATATTTTCTTTACCAATAGGAATACTTTTACACTTAGACAAGGTAGTATCTATGCAGTAGGTTTTAGAGAAAGTGATTCAAGAAGATGGGGGATCAATATTCGCTATAATTTTGGTGTAAAACCAAAAGAACAAAAGTTGGATATGTTAGATTCAGATGTGAAAGTGAATTAATCTTATTTCAAAAAAGTATCAACTAGGGCATAAACACTCATCGAGCCCATTATAATAACAACAAGCCATCCCGCAGCTTCAATCCATAATGGATATTTATATTGTTTTAATATAGGTATTCTCCTACTTGCGATTAACATGATTGCAAGTGCAAAGGGAAGTATAAAGCCATTGATTAAACCAGCAAAAAGTAATAATTCTTTTGGTTTCCCGATCCAAATAAATATACAAGTTGATATCAGTATAAATCCGCTAATTGAAAATCGCTCATGATTTAAAAATGGGATATCTAATTTCTTTATAAAAGAATAGGAGGTATAAGACGCACCTATCACCGATGAAATTGCAGCACTCCACAATACAATACCAAAAATAAATAAGCCCCATCTTCCTCCAGCCGTTTCAAAAACAGTGGCTGCAGGATTATTTTTATCTAAATGCACCCCTTGTGATACTACACCAACCACTGCCAAGAATAAGATAAAGCGCATGAAGGAAGAAATCAAAATTCCTCTACTTGCACTTTTTGTTACAAACGGAATATAGGTTGGGCCTACCATTCCTGCATCCACTAACCTATGTGCACCCGAAAACGTGATATAGCCGCCCACTGTACCTCCTACAATAGTTACAATAGCAAGTAATGAGATTTGTTCTGGTACGAAGCTATGATGCACTGCAGATAGGATAGGCGGGTTTGCCAGATATACAATTATTAAGGTCAGGCTAATTTTAACGATGCCTAAAACTTTAGTCAATCGGTCTAACATCTTCCCAATTTCATCAATCCAGAAAATTAGGATTGCAATGATTCCACTCAGCATGGCTCCTTTAGCAAAACTTAATCCTGTTAATATATTAAGTGCTAGACCACATCCAGCAATATTGCCAATATTGAAAGCAAAGCCTCCTATTACAACAGATAGAGATAATAAATGACCTAGTCCAGGTAATAGTTGATTAGCAATTTCTTGTGCACGCATACCACTTAAAGTGATGGCTCTCCATATATTTATTTGTGCACCAAAATCTAAAAGAATGGAAATTAAAATCACAAATCCAAAACTAGTAAGTAACTGCTCCGTATAAAAAGAGGTTTGTGTTAAAAAGCCCGGTCCGATGGAGGAATTGGCCATTAGAAATGCTGCGCCTAAACTAATTCCTGTTAAGGAAGGTAACGCGGTTGTAGGTTTAGGGTTGTTTGATTTCAATCTGATATGTTTGTAAGGTGTTATGTATTTTTTTAGCAATTTCAAGGGCTTCAGGATGATCCCCATGAATACAAATTGTATCTGCTTTTACTTCTATCATTTCGCCATTGTTGGCACCAACCTTTTGATCAAAGACCATCGATAAAACTTGTTTAGCAGCTATAGATGAGTCTGTAATAATAGAATGATCCATATGTCTAGGCGTAAGTTGACCATTAGACTGATAGGTTCTATCTGCAAATGCTTCCTGAACACATTGTAGGCCAATCATTTTTGCTTCCTTAATGGTATGACTCCCACTTAAGCCATAAAGCAAAATGGATGGATCAATAGCTTGTATTGTTTGTGCAACAATTTTGCTTGACATTGCATCTTTCGCACAATCATTGTAAAGAGCACCATGTAATTTTACATGATGAATTTTACAGCCCATCTGATCGGTAATTTTTTCAAATAGACTTATTTGTTCGCTAATAAGTTCAGCAAGTTCAATTAAAGTAATAGTTTGAGATTGTCTGCCAAAATGTACTCTGTCATTATAGCTTGGATGAGCTCCAATTGCAACATGATTTTCCAATGCAAGTTCAATGGTTCTTTTGATAGTGTCTTCATTGCCTGCATGATAACCACATGCTATATTCGCACTACTAATATAGGGCATTAAAGCTGCATCATTATGCATGCCTTCGCCCATATCGCAATTGATATCAATGCTTAAACCAGGACTGTTTTGCTCGATAGAGTTGATGTGCTGTTTGAACATTTGTAATGCTTAACTTAAATTGACTATGGTTATTTAATTGCGCCAGCCTTGGTAAATCTACCAAAATTATTTGACCCAAATTAGCATAACCTCCAATGGTTTGATGATCAGCCATTAAGACAATGATTTGGCCATTAGGTAATAACTGTAATGTGCCTCTAGTGACAGCACTTGAAGTGTATTCTTTTGGTGTAGTTAAATTAATTTTCTCGCCATTTAATAAAAATCCCATTCTATTCGATTTTGAGTCGATAGAAAATGGTTTATCCATTATTACTTGAATTGAAAAAGGGTCTAGATCTCTCCAAGCTGGTCCAGGAATAAAACGAATTGGTTGTTCCTTGAATAAGCAATCTTGTATTTGGTTTATTAAATCGTGGGAGTCACTCTTGTTGTCAATTGCTTCATCACTATGATTTTTACTAGAACCTTTTTCAATTTCAAAATGATCCTCTTTTTGGAGGGTAGTTTGAAAACTTGAATAACTATCGAGCCAGCTATGACGATTGTTTAATTTGCCTTTAAAAGCTAGGTAGGCAGTTCTTCCTTCAATGGGTTTTAGAAAACTTAGTTGATCTTTTGGGTAGACTTTAATAGGGGTATTAAGCGCAATACTTTTGTTATTGATTACTGGAACAAAATTAGCCCCGCTTATACAAATCAACATATTTTGTTCGAATTCAAATACAGAGGTTGGGAAGTGCAATTCAAATAATGGATTGCTTAATTCATTTCCTAAAATCTTATTTGCTAATTGGGCGGATAAGAAATCCATTGGTCCAGTCGGTTGAATACCTAAATCTTGGTAACCATATCTGCCTTGGTCAACAATGCGATCTGATAGTCCTTTTTTAATAATTCTAATCGACATCTTCCTGGTTGTTTAATTGATGAAACAATTCCAATGAGATGGATTTAAATTGAACTTGATCACCTGCTTTAAAAAGTGTTAACAATTCACTGCTTGGGTCAAATATTTTTAAGGGAGTACGTCCAATAATTTGCCATCCTCCTGGTGAGTCTAGGGGATAAATACCTGTTTGTTTTCCAGCTATACCTACACTGCCAGCAAGTACATTTGCTCTTGGTGAAGGATGTCTTGGCAATTGAATTTCTTTAGTAACATCACCCATATAGGCAAAGCCAGGTAGGAATCCAAGGCAGTAAACAGTGTAAATTTTTTCAGTATGTTGTTGTATTAAGGACTCCATACTGCATTTTAAATAGATAGCTGCTTTTTCTATATCAATGCCCAAACTTGGGTGATAACAAACGGGGACTTCGATCAATCTTGCCTTTTTGGTTTGATTGATTTTAGGGGATTCCTTTAAGAATGAATCAAGTTGTTGAGAGGCAAATAAAAATGGGTTTTCGTCAAATTCTAAGATATCATAAATCAGGGTCAATGTATCATATGCAAGAATGATATCTTTTACGCCCCGAAATTGCTTCTGTTTAAAAAAATAATTCAAAGCAAGTAAATCTTGATCTATGCCCTCGAGTAAGCCAGCATTTATTTTAAATAATATAGCGTGGTCTCCAAGTAATTGAATATGAAATTTATTGCCCAAGCTTTGCATACCTAAACTTACCATTTTTTAGGCCATTTCATTGTATATTTAAAGACTATAATTTATTAAATATGAAAGTTGGTCTATTCATTTCTGTTTTACTATTTGTTTTTGTGCTTCAGGGCCCTGCTCAGTTTACACAGACAGTGACTTCTGGAGATGGAAAAATGCTTTTAAAAGAATTGTCTAGTCCATTATTGGCATCGAGTGAGACTGCTACTATTTCTTCTAACAATATCTATGTGAATGAAAAAGTACAGTTTCAAAATATAGCCGGATTTGGATATACCTTAACAGGGGGGAGCGCGCAACTATTATTTCAATTGTCGGAACAAAAAAGGAAGGCAATACTAAAGGAACTTTTTGGTCGAGGTCCTAATGATTTACAAGTGAGCTATTTGAGAATAAGTATGGGTGCCTCGGATTTGGATGCGGCTGTGTTTAGTTATGATGATTTACCTATAGGGCAGGAGGATGTTCTATTAAAAAAGATGTCTCTCAAAAATGATCAACAATATTTGATTCCAATATTAAAAGAAATCAAATCAATTCAACCTGCAATAAAATTAATTGCAACACCATGGAGCCCACCAGTATGGATGAAGGACAATGGTAAATCGATGGGAGGACATTTATTAGAAAAGTTTTACCCAACTTATGCAAACTATTTTGCGAAGTACATTCGGTTAATGCAGCAAGAAGGATTAAATATCAATGCTGTCACAATTCAAAATGAGCCAGAACATGGAGGTAATAATCCAAGTATGTTAATGAGTTCAATAGAACAAAAAGATTTTATTAAATACCATTTAGGGCCATTATTTAAAAAACAGCATATTGAAACAGAGATCGTGATATGGGATCATAATGCAGATCATCCAAACTATCCAATTGAAATTCTTAATGACTCAGTTGCCAAATCTTATATCAGTGCATCTGCATTTCATTTGTATTTAGGACAGGAAACAGCTTTGTCAAAAGTCCACGATGCACATCCTGATAAAAAAATATATTTTACAGAACAATGGACTGGTGCTAAAGGAAGTTTCGCAGGTGATTTTATGTGGCATATGGAACATGTCGTAATAGGTACATTAAACAATTGGAGTAGTATGGTCTTGGAATGGAATTTAGCGAATGATCCATTATATGGACCTCATACACCCGGCGGTTGCACGGAATGTTTAGGTGCATTGACCATATCTGGTGATGAAATTAAACGGAACGTAAGTTATTATATCATAGGTCAAGTTTCTAAATTTATACCAGCAGGCTCCGTCAGAATTGAAGCTAGTTCAACGAATGACCAGGTTCATGCGGTTGCTTTTAAAACCCCGACCGGAAGGAAGGCTTTGTTGCTTTTAAATAAGTCAAAGGAATCGGTCTTTACGCTCAATTTTGAGCAGAAAAAATTTAACTTTACCTTGCCCGAAAAATCATGCTCAACGATAGTATGGTAATGAATTATTGAAAATAAATTATAATCTATGAAAAGAGTTAGTTTAACTATACTTGGTTTAGGAATCCTATTGATTGGCTTTGGTCAGTCTGCTAAAGAGGTAAAAATGCATCAATTCATTAATGCGTTGATGTCTAAGATGACCCTTGAGGAAAAATTAGGTCAATTGAATTTGCCTGCATCTAGTGATTTTGTTACTGGGGCAGTTAGTAGTTCTGATATTGCTGATAAAGTAAAGGCTGGGAAAGTAGGTGGTGTTTTTAATATAAGATCTGTTACTAAAATTAAAGAGTTGCAACAGTTCGCTGTTAATAATTCAAGATTGCATATTCCTTTACTTTTTGGAATGGACGTGATTCATGGTTATAAAACTATTTTTCCAATTCCGTTAGCTATGTCAGCAACTTGGGACATGGATTTGGTCAAGCGTTCTGCAAGCATTGCAGCGAGCGAAGCGAGTGCTGATGGTATACAATGGACTTTTTCTCCCATGGTTGATTTAACAAGAGATCCAAGATGGGGAAGAGTTTCAGAGGGAAATGGAGAAGATGCATTTTTAAGTTCTGCGATTGCAAAAGCAATGGTACATGGCTATCAGGGAGATGATTTAGCGGCGCCAAATACAATTTTGTCATGTGTTAAGCATTATGCTTTATATGGTGCAGCAGAAGGCGGAAGAGATTATAATACAACAGACATGAGTAGGGTAAGAATGTACAATGAGTACTTCCCTCCTTATAAAGCAGCTGTGGATGCGGGTGTTGCTTCTGTGATGGTATCCTTTAATGAAGTAGATGGTGTACCTGCATCAGGTAATAAATGGCTTGTTGATGATGTATTAAGAAAACAATGGAAGTTCAACGGATTTGTTGTTTCAGATTATACTGGTATCCCAGAAATGTCAAACCATGGTATGGGTGATGCACAAACAGTGAATGCTTTATCAATGAATGCCGGAGTGGATATGGATATGGTGGGTGAAGGATTTTTGAACACCATGAAAAAATCTATCCAAGAGGGTAAGGTTACTTTAGCTCAAATAAATAAAGCTTGTGAGCGTATTTTAATTTCAAAATACCAATTAGGTTTATTCGATGATCCTTATCGTTATTGTAATGAACAAAGATCTGCAACTGAGGTTTTTACTGCAGCAAATAGAGCAGAGGCAAGAAGAATCGCTGCGCAAAGTTTTGTGTTGTTAAAAAACAACAATGTGCTACCTATTGCAGCAGGTAAGAAAATTGCATTAGTTGGTCCACTTGCAGATGCAAAAGAAAATATGACTGGAACATGGAGTGTAGGTGCTGATAATTCAAAATCAATTAGTCTATTAAAAGGGCTTACAGATGCGGTAGGTAATAATGGTAAAGTGGTTTATGCAAAAGGTGCTAATTTAGAAGACGATGCTGAACTGCAAAATCGCCAGACGATGTTCGGTAAGGATATCGCTAGAGACAATCGATCAGCAGAAGCAATGATTCAAGAAGCTTTGGCTATAAGTGCTGATGCGGATGTGATTGTAGCTGCTTTAGGGGAAGGTGCAGAGAGTAGTGGTGAAAGTGCATCAAAATCCTTTATTGATATACCTGAAGCTCAAAAGCGTTTATTAAAGGCTTTAGTTGCTACAGGAAAACCAGTTGCTTTGGTGCTATTCAATGGTCGTCCTTTGACTTTAAATTGGGAAAACGAAAATGTGCCAGCAATTTTAGATGTATGGTTTGCTGGTTCTGAGGCAGGGGATGCAATTGCAGATGCGTTATTAGGGAAAGTGAATCCTTCAGGTAAGTTGAGTATGAGTTTTCCGCAAAATGTAGGTCAAATTCCATTGTATTATAATCATAAGAATACAGGCCGTCCTTTAACTGGTAAATGGTTCTCTAAATTTCAATCTAACTATATAGATGTAAGCAATGAGCCTCTATATCCTTTTGGGTATGGATTAAGTTACACAAAGTTTGAATATGGGGATATACAGTTATCCTCCAATAAATTAAAAGGCAACCAAAAGTTAACAGTTACAGTTTCAGTTAAGAACACAGGATCAGTTACTGGTAAAGAAGTAGTTCAACTTTATATTCGTGATTTGGTTGGCAGTATTACAAGACCAGTAAAAGAATTAAAAGGATTCAATAAAATTGAATTAGCTGCCGGTGAAACTAAAAATGTAAGCTTTGAAATAACGCCTGAGACATTAAAGTTTTACAATAGCGATTTGAAATTTGACTGGGAATCGGGTGATTTTGAAATCATGATAGGAACTAACTCAAGAGATGTAAAAGCAAAAACGATTAATTGGATCAAATAGGGAAATAAATTCTTCGAATTTACCAACTACCATATAAGCCCTCTTTGAGGGCTTTTTGGTATTTTTTATCATTGAATGAATACAAGTAAGCTGCTTTATGCGCTCCACCTTTTTTTGTTTCGGTTAGTCTATTAAGAATACCAAAGCTCAATAGTTTGCGTTGGAAATTACGACGATCTAATTTTTGATTTAATATGGTTTCGTATAATTTCTGCAATTCAGGCATCGTGAATTTCTTTGGCAATAAGTTTTTGCCAATAGGTAAATAAGCGAGTTGAGTTCTTAATGTTTGTAGTGCCTTCTGAACAATTTCTGCATGGTCCATCATCAAGCCATTTAAATATTCAATGTCCATCCATTGCCATTGGGCTTCTTGTTCCGATGGTTGTATTTTTACCTCATTAAAATCTACTAATGCATAAAAGCCAACTGTAATGAACCTTTGTATCAGCCAGTTGTCTTTAGGGATTTTAATTCCATAGCTTTGAAATCTTTTTTGATGAATGCTTGCATCAGCTCTATCTGGTGCACCAAATACTTGGAATTGTTGCAAAAAAATATCTTTCACGCCAGTCCTTTCTTGTAATACTCTATAGGCAGCCTCTTCAATAGGCTCAGTTTTTTTTATGAAACCACCTGGCAATGCCCATTTATGAACTGTGTCAACTTTTAATAATAAGATTTTAAGTTGTTGTTCGTGAAATCCAAAGATGACACAGTCTACCGAAATGCCAGGATGAAACTGCGCTTCGCCTTTTTCTAGCAAGTTTTTTAAGGAAGCGGGTAGGGCATTGTTTTTAGGCATAGTAATAAATAGAAAAGAATTAATTGATTGTTTGTTCTGTTATTTTTCCAGTCGTCTTATTTTTCAAGATCAATTTCTTTGCACCATAATGAGTCATTTCTTCTTTCACTAAATAATGATCTGCATCGTACTCCACTAAATGACTTTCTTTAGTTAAGCCTGTTTTGCCTCTCCAGATATCAAGTTGTACTGGTTCCCATAATTTTGTTTTAGCAGACTTATAGGCTGCGTCTAAGATACAATTGACTACATAGCCATCATAGAATGTTTCTTTTGGGGCTTCTCCTTTTTCAATAGAGTTAAACATATCCATGAACATATGGTTGTACCCAAGTTCATTCAATTCATCTCCAACAGGAAATAACCAACCTCTATCACTCTCTGCTTTTTCTGCAATATAGTCGCCACCTTTTCCTGTGGTAAACATTTCAAAACCTGTTCTTAAGAAACTATTAATCCAAATTGTACCTTCTGTACCCATGACTTCGTCTCTTAAATCCAACCCGCCTCTAAATGTCCAGCTCACTTCAAATTGTCCAATCGCTCCGTTTTCATATTTTACTAAGCCAATTGCATGGTCTTCTGCATCAATCGGTTTGACTTGTGTGTCTGCCCAACACATGACTTCAATTGGTTTGATATCCTTGCCAATATAACTTCTTGATATTTCTACACAATGACATCCTAAATCTAAAATACAACCACCACCTGCTTGATTAATATCCCAAAACCACTCACTATGTGGGCCAGGGTGGGTCTCTCTAGACTTGGCCCATAATACACGACCTAATGCACCTTCTTTGACACTCTGATTAGCTTTAATAAATTTAGGTGTATACACTAGGTCTTCTAAATACCCATTAAAAATGCCTGCTTCTTCAACTGCAATTAACATGCGTTTAGCTTCTTCGCCATTGCGGCCAAGGGGCTTTGTGGTCATCACTGCTTTCTTATGTTTGCAACACATCATCACTGCAGCCTCATGCAAATTATTTGGCAAGGATATACAAACAATGTCCACATCTGGATGTGCAATGGCTTCCTCCATTTCGGTGGTCCAATGCGCGCAATTGTAATCTGCAGCAAATTGCTTAGCAGCTTCCTCACGCCTTGCATAAATACTTACTACTTTGTCTTTACTTCTATAGCCTTGTAATGCATCTGCATAAAATCGGCCAATGAATCCCGCACCTAACATTGCAATTCTCATAATAATAGCATTAATCTTATAAAATGTGTTGAATAAAAAAGCCTATCCAAGCGGATAGGCTTTAGAAAGTTTTTATATTAAGCAGCTTCTACTTCTTTTTTCTCTTTAAAGAATAAAATGAAAGCAATTAAGACTGCACCTGCAATCGCAGCTGGTGTTAACCAAATGCTTTGCCAGTTATGACCAGTTGCATCCGCTAATTTATTTTGCTCTACTACAAATCCACTGTAGTTTGTTCCAATAAACATACCTACACCGTAAGTCGCAAAAGTGAATAAACCTTGAGCAGCATTTTTAATATTCTCACCTGCTTTCTTTTCTGTATACATATAACCAGTTACAAAGAAGAAGTCATAACAAATGCCGTGTAAGATGATACCTGCATATAGCATCCAGCTTGCATCCATATTGCCGTAAGCAAAGCATACATATCTCAATACCCAAGCTGCAATACCAAAAACCAACATATTTTTTACACCAATTTTATTGAATAAGAAAGGAATCGCTAAAATGAAGATTGCTTCTGACATTTGACCCATTGTCATTTTGCCAGCTACGTTATCTAAGCCCACTTCGTTTAAGAAAGGATTTGCAAATCCGTAATAGAAAGAAAGTGGAATACAAATTGCAATAGCAGAAATAAAGAATACTAAGAAAGATTTATTCTTTAATAAAACAAATGCATCCTTTCCTAAAATTGCTCCCATAGAAGAAGGTGTGCCTGCCGCTTTAGGAGGTGTGTTTGGCAAAGCAAAACTCAACAAACCTAATACTGCAGAAATGCCCGCAGCAACTACGAAAGTGCCTTCTGTTTTCTCAATGCCTAATTGGCTTATTACCAAGCCAGCAGCAATCCAACCTAATGTGCCAAAAACACGAATCCAAGGAAATTGTTTTCCTGGATCTGTCATTTGAGCAAATGCAACACTATTACTTAGAGCAATAGTTGGCATATATAGTAAAGAGTAAACTAAAATTACCCAATAGAAGTTCGTGTTATCAACCTTAGTTGCAAAAAATAATAAAGCAGCCCCTACAATATGAAGTACCCCCATAATTTTTTGAGCAGAAAAGAAACGGTCTGCAATCATACCTACAAAGAATGGTGAGATGATTGTAGCGATTGCGCCTGCACCATATGCAGCACCAATATCAACACCTGTTGATCCTAATTTTTCACCCATATAGGTTCCCATAGTTACATACCAAGCACCCCAGATATAATACTGAAGAAACATCATGGCAGATAATAAAACGCCTGTTTTTAATTTCATAGGTTGTTTTTTAAAACGTTAAAATTTTAAGCGTTTTAAATATACAAACTATATTGTAAAAATGACACAATGTGGGGCCAAAATTAGGCTTCTAGGGCCTGAAGGATATCATTTAAAATATCTTCCTCATGCTCAAGTCCTACTGAAATGCGTATAAGGCCTGGTGTGATTCCAACAGCTTGTCTTTCGGCTTCTGAAAGTTTAGCATGTGTTGTACTTGCTGGATGGGATGCTATACTTCTGCTATCTCCAAGGTTCGCAGTTAAAGAAAGCATTTTTAAATGATTCAAAAATTGTCTTCCTGCTTCTAGTCCACCTTTTAATTCAAAGCAAACAATCCCACCTCCGTTTTTCATTTGCTTTACTGCAATGGCATGATGTGGATGGGAATTTAAGAAAGGATATTTAACGAAATTAATTTTGTGATGTCCTTCTAGTTTTTGTGCAATAGAGTATGCAGATTTGGAATGACGCTCCATACGCACTTCTAGTGTTTCTAAACTCTTACTCAATACCCATGCATTAAAAGGGGAGAGAGAAGGTCCTGTACTTCTGCAGAATAAATAAATTTCATGAATCAGTTCTTTTTTACCAAGAACAGCGCCTCCTAGTACACGACCTTGTCCATCAATCCATTTAGTTGCAGAATGAACTACTAAGTCTGCTCCAAGATCGATTGGTGTTTGTCCAATTGGTGTCGCAAAACAGTTATCTACATTCAAAATGATATTATGTTTTTTAGCAATCGCACTAATCATTGCAATGTCTAACACTTCTAATCCAGGATTAGTGGGTGTTTCTAAATAAATCATTTTTGTATTTGGCTGAATCGCTGCTTCCCATTCTGCAGCACTTGCATTCGCAGATACATAACTATATTCCATGCCATATTTAGGAAGGTATTTTGAAACCACTGTATGGGTGCTTCCAAAAATAGAATTGCATGATAAAAGGTGATCGCCTTTTTTTAATATCGCCATAAATGAACCAAATACAGCGCTCATTCCACTTGCTGTAGCAAAGCCTGCTTCTGCATGCTCCAATACCGCTAAACGGTCTACAAATTCTTGCACATTAGGGTTAGAGAAACGACTATAAATATTATCATCAGATTCGTCTGCAAAAGCGGCACGCATCGTTTCGGCTTCATCAAAACAAAAACTACTAGTTAAAAATAAAGGACTAGAATGTTCGCCCTCTGCAGTTCTTTCTATCTGTGTACGAATTAATTTAGACTGATCGTGTTTCATGTATGCGCAATAAAAAATTATAAAATTTCAACCTCCCAAGTGATCACTGCACCTGCTGCTCTCAATGTAGCTGCAACAGAACAATATTTATCAATAGACAAAGCACAAGCTTTCTCAGCTTTTTCTTTTGTCATAGAGCCCTTTAGTTTAAAAACAATATGGACTGTCTCCCATAAAGCTGGTTCTTTTCCAACGGCTCTTTCACCACTAATAACCATTTCATAGTGATCCAATGTTTCCTTTTGTTTTTTTAATATCATCACAACATCTACGCCACTACATCCACCTAATGCACTTAATAAAGCTTGCATCGGCCTAACACCATTGCCATGTCCACCTTGATCTTCGGGGATATCCATAGTCATTACTTGACCAGCTTCGTCCATCGTTTCAAACTGATAATCATTATCAATACGCTTAAGAGTAATCGTTGCCATAGGATATAATTGGTTCGTGTATAGGAATTATAAATATTGTACCTTTGCAAAGGTAATTCAAATAGCCAGTTAGTTAGCACAAGAAAGCGATAAAATGGACCCAGTCATCTATAAATACCACCAACCTTTTACCCTTGAATGCGGTATCAGTTTGCCAAAGCTTAAAATAGCCTACCATTATTATGGGGAATACACGCCAGGTAAAAAAGTCGCTTGGGTTTGTCATGCATTAACGGCTAACTCAGATGTGGCTGATTGGTGGAAGGGTTTTGTGGGGGAGGATGCCATCATCAATCCGAATGATTACTTTATTGTTTGTGCGAATATTATTGGTTCTTGTTATGGTTCCACAGGTCCATTAAGTGTGGAGGACTTAGACGCGTCTAGCCGTTTTGATCAATTTCCAACCATTACCATTCGGGATATGGTGAAAGCTCATATTCTATTAAGACAACATTTAGGGATTGACAAAATTGATCTTTTATTAGGAGGGAGCATGGGTGGATACCAAGCTTTAGAATGGGCAATAATGGAGCCAACTGTGATTCAAAAAATGTTTTTGATTGCCACATCGCCCTCTGAAAGTGCATGGGGTGTAGCAGTTCATACTGCTCAAAGATTGGCGATTGAAGCAGATTGCACTTGGAAAGATGCAAAGCCTAATGCAGGTGCGAAAGGGTTGAAAGCGGCAAGGGCAATAGGTATGTTAACCTATCGTAACTATGGCATTTATCAAGAGAAGCAAACCGATGCTGATCCAGAAAAAATAGATGATTTTAAAGCCTCATCCTATATCAATTATCAAGGGGATAAATTAGTAAAAAGATTCAATGCATATAGCTACTGGATGTTGACTAAATCCATGGATAGTCACCACCTTGCGCGTAAGCGCGGCGGAGATTTAATGGCTACTTTAGCAACGATTCAAATTCCAACATTAATTATTGGTATCAACAGTGATATCCTATGTCCATTGGATGAACAAAAGTTCATGGAAGCACATATGCCTAAAGCAACATTGGTTGCAATTGATTCTATGTACGGTCACGATGGTTTTATTATTGAGACAAAACAGATTACAACGCATTTAAAAAATTGGTTAACGAACCAAGCATAATTTTACCAACCTAATTTATAAACTATGGGTATTTTAAGACAATTTGGAGAGTACTTATTTATTAAGAAAAAAGATCCAAATCAACCAAGGACGCAGTGGATGAAATACATGCATGGTATGAACCGTATTTCTTTGTTGGTTTTTATTTTTGCGATCCTTTTTACTTTATTCAGGGTATTTATCCTGCCTTTATTAAAATAAGTCTAACAAAGAGGGGGGATTTATTTTTTATTCAGTTCTTCCTGAATAATACCAGCGGCAACCTCAGTGGCTTTTTGTCCTGTGGTTAGCGCTTGTTTTAATGCAGCGTAATCAGCTTTGATTGCAGCTTGTCTTGTAGGATCTTCCAATAGCTTCTTTAATTCAATTGAAAGATTTTTTGTGGTTAAATCTTCCTGAATCAATTCTTTAACTACTTCTTTGTCCATAATTAAATTGACCAAAGCAATAAATTTAATTTTCACAAATCGTTTTGCTAAAGCGAGTGTAATGGCATTCCCTTTATAACAAACAATTTCTGGGACATTTAATAAGGCTGTTTCTAAAGTAGCTGTTCCACTGGTTACCAATGCGGCTTTGCTATGTTGCAAAATGGCATAAGTATTTGCTGCAACCACATGTACATTTGAGGTTTTAGGAATCAATGTGTTGAACCAATCAGTATCTATACCTGGTGCTTGTGCGACCACAAAATGCTCCATTGGAAATTCCTTAGCAACAGATAACATGATGGGTAATTTTTTTTGAATCTCTTGCTTTCTGCTTCCAGGTAAAAGGGCAATTAATTGCTGATCTTTTAATGAAGTAAGGGGATGAGGTAAGCTTTCCAAAGCATCAATAACTTCCATCAATGGGTGTCCTACATAGTCCACTTCCCAATCCCATTTATCTTTAAAATACTTTTTTTCAAAAGGAAGAATACACATCAATCGATCAATTGATGCGCGCATTGCGGGTACCCTGTTTTCTTTCCATGCCCATACCTGTGGTGCAATAAAATAAACTACTTTCATGCCATTTTTTTTGGCCCATTTTGCTATGCGTAAATTGAATCCAGGATAGTCGATACAGATTAATACATCAGGTTCAAAAGTGAGAATATCTTTTTTGCAAAATGCGATATTCGAAAGGATGGTTCGTAAGTTTAAAAGGACTTCTACAAAACCCATAAAAGCTAGGCTGCGATAATGCTTAACTAGGTTTCCTCCAGCTGCTTGCATAAGCTCACCGCCCCAACATTGAATGGTTGCGGAAGGGTCATTTTTTAAAATGGCTTTTATTAAATTAGATCCATGTAGATCTCCACTCGCTTCGCCTGCTATAATGTAGTATTTCATTTATAAAAACCATTTTGCAGCAATAGCAGCTATTGCATAAATACAAGTAGTGAAAAATATACCTTTAGCTGTTCTGTCCATTTCTTTTTGGAAGAAGAACGTTAATGCAGCGGCATTTAACAACAAGGAGACACTGATCATTGCTGACAATATCGATTTCTGACTTGCTAGTAAATCTAAAAAGGTTTGTAGGGATACCATGCTAAACTTCCATTGGTAGAAACCTGCAAATCCTAAAAAGGGTAGGGTAAGTCCAATGATGACGCCAAGTATATAATTATCTTTATTTAATTGCATTGGATTACCATTTCCATTTTTTACTTAATTGGTCTTTCAGCGCATGGTTTGTTAAATCAAATTGGACTGGAACCACACTCACATAATTATTTTTTAGTGCCCAAACATCTGTGTCTTTAGACTTATCAAAGTTCACAAATTCACCCGTTAGCCAATAATATTTTTTGCCATGCGGGTCGGTGCGTTCCACAAATTTTTCGTCGTATTTAGCATAAGATTGTTTACACATCTTAATGCCTTTGATCATCTTAGTCTCTACTTTTGGGATATTCACATTCAAGCATAAATGCTTGTCCAATTTCTTATCTGCTAAAACATGCTCAACAATGATACGTGCATAATGTGCAGCAGCTGTAAAGTCTGCCTCAATGCTTAAGTCTAAAAGACTAAAGCCGATACTTGGTATACTTTCTATTGAAGCTTCTAATGCAGCCGACATGGTTCCAGAGTAAATCACATTGATAGAATGGTTTGCTCCGTGATTGATGCCGCTTAAACAGATAGTTGGTTTACGATGTAACACTTTATCGACTGCCAATTTCACACAATCCACTGGTGTGCCACTACAAGTATAGGCTTCAACAGTAGGATCATCCTGCCAATGCACTTTCGTTAATCTTAAATGCTGTCCGAGGGTAATGGCATGTCCCATGCCACTTTGTGGTTTATCTGGTGCCACCACTATGACCTTGCCAAGTCCTTCAACAGCTTTCACTAAAGCATGAATTCCTGGGGCATTGATGCTATCATCATTTGTAATTAGTATAACTGGTTGATCCTTCTTTGTCGAGCCTTTTTTTGCTGCAATTTTCTTAGCCATACTGCAAGTTACCAAGAAGCCATAATCCTTTCAAAAAAAAGAAATTGCTAAAATAATTTGGAAAACTAAATTTATTAGTAAATTGCACTAAAATTATTAGTTATGTCATACGCAGGAAAGAATTTGAAATTCATCAGAAAGCAACGTGATTGGACTCAGGAGGAGTTAGCCAACCAACTTCAAATTAAGCGCTCTTTAGTTGGTGCTTATGAGGAAGGCAGGGCAGAACCGAGGTTAGAAGTACAAGAAGCCATTTGCGCTTTATTTAATATTAGCTTGGAGATTTTCTTATTCCAAGATTTATCCCAGATGGATGAGTTTGACTTGAATCAAGGATATAATATGGGTGGGTCCTATCTGGAGCGCCGTCGTTCACTCAAAACGGATAGTTCTAATAGTGCAGCGATTGTTTCATTTGTCCCTGTGAAAGCAGCTGCGGGTTATTTGGCTGGCTATGCTGATCCAGAATTCATAGACGAATTGAACACTTTTACTTTGCCCATGTTGGCGCCGGGTGAGTACCGTGCATTTGAAATTGTGGGAGATAGTATGTTGCCAACTCAGAGTGGTAGTGTTATTGTGGGTGAACGCGTTGCAAGCCTTAAGGATGTAAAAAGTAGCAACACTTATATCGTCATTTCAAATACAGATGGGGTTGTCTATAAGCGTATTATTACCAACGATGATCGTTCAAGCGATACAGTTGGAGAACGACTTACTTTATTGAGCGACAATTCTTTATACGAGCCATATCAAGTAAATACGAAGGATATAGTGGAGGTTTGGAAGGCTGTTTATATTATTCATAAAGCGGGTGCGCAGCCTATGTGGAATGTGGATCAATTGGCTGGTGTTGTGAACACTTTGCAAGATCAAATCACTTCTATTCAGAAGAAACTGAATTAGTAAAATTTGGTTAAAGTAAAAAGGGTTAATTCATTGAAATATAATGAATTAACCCTTTTTTATTAAAATTAAATTTGAAGTATTATACTTCAAATTTAAACAGTTATTCCCACTCAATAGTAGCCGGTGGTTTGCTACTAATATCATACACAACTCTATTTATACCTCTTACTTGGTTAATGATGGAGTTGCTCATATGTGCTAAGAATTCATAAGGTAAGTGTGCCCAATCGGCAGTCATGCCATCCACAGATGTTACTGCTCTGAGCGCAACTGTAAATTCATAAGTACGTTCGTCGCCCATTACGCCAACGCTTTTAACAGGTAAAAGGATGGTTCCAGCCTGCCAAACCTTATCATATAATCCGAATTCCTTTAATCCATTAATATATATAGCATCTGCTCTTTGTAATAAGTCCACTTTTTCTGGTGTAATCTCGCCTAAGATACGGATTGCCAAACCTGGCCCAGGGAAAGGGTGTCTTTGGATCATATCGGCAGGGATGCCTAATTCAAGACCAACTTTACGTACTTCATCTTTGAATAAACTACGTAAAGGTTCAACAAGTTTAAGGTGTAGAGTGTCAGGTAGGCCGCCTACATTATGGTGCGATTTAATGGTCTGTGAAGGTCCATGAACGCTTACGCTTTCAATAACATCAGGATAAATCGTTCCTTGACCTAAAAACTTGGCTTTCAACATGTTAGAAGCTTCTATTTGAAATACATCTATAAATAGTTTTCCAATAATTTTACGCTTTTCTTCTGGGTCAGATTTGCCAGCAAGTGCATCATAAAACATATTCTTTGCGTCAATGCCTTTTACATTCAAACCTATATTATGATACATATCCAGTACTTGTTGGAACTCGTCTTTTCTTAAAACGCCATTGTCAACAAATATACCGTGAAGGCGATTGCCGATGGCTTTATGGATTAGGGTTGCTGCAACTGTACTATCAACTCCACCACTTAAGGCCATTATCACATGACCTTCACCAATTTGTTCTTTTAATTGAGCAACTGTCTCATTTACAAAAGAGGCAGGTGTCCAATTTTGGCTACATCCACAAATCTCCACTAGGAAATTGCGAATCATTGTTTTTCCTTCTGTAGAATGATATACTTCTGGGTGAAACTGGAATCCATGTAAACTATGCCCTTGATCTGCTTTTTTTCTAAATCCAGCTACGGGAATACTTTCTGTATCGGCTAATAATTCAAAATTTTCAGGTAAAACGGTGATGGAATCGCTGTGACTCATCCAAACCTGACTATTATTTGCGATATTCTTGAAAATGATATCGTCTTTTTGTATGCGCAATTGAGCACGGCCGTATTCACGTTTATTTGACTTTTCTACTTTACCTCCAAAGTTCTTAGCACTCAATTGCGCGCCGTAACATATGGTTAGGAGTGGCAATTTGGCTAAAATTGCTTCAATATCCACATTTGGCGCTTCGTCTTCGTTCACACTTGCAGGGGAACCACTTAAAATGACCCCTTTTAAGTGCTCATCAAACACAATTTCATTATGAAAGGGTTGAATTTCGCAATATACATTGGCTTCTCTTACAGCACGAGCAATTAATTGTGTGTACTGGCTACCAAAATCTAGGATGATAATTTTTTCAGTCATACCGCGAAGATACAAGGAAATTGTATCTCAATGAAAGGGAGTATTTCACATGGGGTGGGGACAAAAAAAATCCCGCCCCTAAAGGCAGGATTTAAATATAAGTTTTCGACGCTCTAAATGCGTAATAGATTACTTCTTTTTAACCACTTGCTTCACCGCAACGTGCTTAGCTAACTTGCTCTTTAAATTAGCAGCTTTGTTTTTGTGGATGATTCCACGCTTAGCTAATTTATCAATTTGAGAAACGATTGTTGGTAATTTCTCGTCGTAAGCTTTTTGTTCTTCTATTGTCTTTAAATCACGAATAGCGTTACGTGTAGTTTTACCATAATAACGGTTTCTATCGCGACGTTTAGTTGCTTGTCTTACATCTTTTTTTGTAGCCGAATGATTTGCCATGTACTAATTAATTTTCAGGAGGGCAAAGGTAAGGGACTTGTGCAAATATTTAAAATTAAAATGAAAAAAAATAAAAATTGAATATAATATATTGATAATCAATAAGTTAAAATGTATCAAAATTGCAGTTTTTCTCTATTTTGAACAATAATGTCAAAATCGGCGTCAAAACCCTAAAAATTCTATCATAAATGATCAAAATTTACCTGAGATTTTTAGCGTATTTTACTTTATTAATCAATCATTTAAACCGATATTTGCAAACCTTGTTTCGACAAATAAACGAAAGGATATACAATGAAGGATTTTACCTACATCACCAACTCCCATCCAGCCTTTATAGAAGGTTTGTACCAACAATTTTTAACTGATCCAGCATCAGTAGACCCAGATATTATAAAGTTTTTTGAAGGTTTCGATTTTGCCATGCAAAATGGAACAGTGGCTCCCGCTCAAGGTACTGCAACAACTGTATCCAATGTTAGTGCGGATTGGGCCAACGAAATAAAAGTGTATCGTTTGATTTTGGGTTACCGAAATAAAGGACATTTGATTGCAACAACTAATCCAATACGTACGCGTAAGGATAGAGGCGCAAATTTAGATTTAGCCTTCTTTGGTTTGTCAGATGCTGATTTAACAAAAACATTTCAAGTTGGCTCAATTATTGGATTAGGCGCTACTACTTTGAGTAATATTCTTGCACACTTGCAAAAGACGTATGCTAAAAGTGTAGGTGTTGAGTTTAAATATATCTCTGACCAACAAAGAGTAGATTGGTTAACAAATGAATTAGAAAATAAATTCAGTCAACCAATTTCTTTAGAACAAAAGAAGCACATTCTTGAGAAATTAAATCATGGTGTGATATTTGAAAAGTTCTTGCATACAAAATACATTGGACAAAAACGTTTCTCATTAGAGGGTGGTGAGTCAACTATTGCAGCTTTAGATGCGATTGTTAACACTGCAGGAGAGCATGGTGTTCAAGAAGTGGTGATAGGTATGGCGCATCGTGGAAGATTGAATGTGCTTGCTAATATCATGGGCAAAACCTATGAGCAAATATTTAGTGAATTTGAAGGTACTGCTGTATTAGATCAAACCATGGGTAGTGGAGATGTAAAGTACCATATGGGCTATTCATCTGAAGTTACTACGTTTAATAATAAAAAAGTACATCTTAAATTGATGCCCAATCCATCTCACTTAGAAGCAGTTGATCCTGTTGTTTTAGGATTTGCTCGTGCAAAAGCAGATGTATTGTATGATTCAGATTTATCAAAAGTTTTACCAATTTTAATTCATGGGGATGCTTCTGTAGCAGGTCAAGGTATTGTGTATGAAATTTTACAGATGTGTCAATTGAATGGTTACAAAACAGGAGGTACTATTCACTTTGTTATTAATAATCAAATTGGATTTACAACAGATTTTGATGACGCAAGAAGTGCAAATTATTGTACATCCATTGCAGCCATGGTTCAAGCACCCGTATTGCATGTGAATGGAGATGATGCAGAAGCAGTGGTGAAAGCAGTTCAAATTGCAACAACTTACAGACAACTATACAAGAGTGATATTTTCATTGACATGGTATGTTATAGAAAGCATGGCCACAACGAAGGAGATGATCCAAAGTATACACAACCTCAATTATATAGCTTGATTGAAAAACATAAGAATCCAAGAGAAGCTTATGTTGAATGTCTTTTACAAAATGGGGAAGCAAGTGCGCAGGAATTAGCAAAGGAAATGGAAAAGAAATTCTGGTCCGATCTTCAAGCAAGATTAGACGAGGTAAAACAAAATCCATTGCCTTACAAATATCAAGCACCAGAATTAGCTTGGCAAGCTATGCGTAAAGCAACAAACGAAGATTTCCTTAGCTCGCCATCTACTGCAATCCCAGCAGAGAAAGCAAAATCAATTTTTGATGCTTTAATGAAATGGCCTGCTAGTTTTACGCCATTGAAAAAAGTAGATAAGTTAATTCAAGAGAAAATTAAATTATACGAAACAGAACAAAAAATAGATTGGGCTACAGGTGAATTGATGGCTTATGCCTCTTTACTTGCAGAAGGAAAGACAGTTCGTATGAGTGGACAGGATGTGAAGCGTGGTACTTTTAGCCATCGTCATGCAGTTTTAGTGGATGAAAATACCAATGAACAATTTAATAGATTAAATCAAGTTGCAGAAGGACAGCAACCTTTTAGAATATACAACTCATTATTGAGTGAATATGGGGTGCTTGGTTTTGAATATGGTTATGCATTAGCAAACGCAGATGCGTTGGTTATATGGGAAGCACAGTTTGGAGATTTCTCTAACGGTGCACAAACAATCATTGATCAATTTATTGCCGCTGGTGAACAAAAGTGGCAACGTCAAAATGGAGTGGTGATGTTATTGCCACATGGATATGAAGGTCAAGGTCCAGAACATAGTAGTGCACGTTTAGAGCGTTACTTGCAATTATGTGCCGAAAATAATATGGTGATTACTAACGTAACTACCGCAGCAAATTTATTCCATGCTTTAAGAAGACAATTAACTTGGTCTTTCAGAAAACCAATGATTAATTTCTCTCCTAAAGCGAACCTTAGAAGTCCGGCAACATTTAGCCCAATGTCTGATCTGACGAATGGTAAATTCCAAGAAGTAATTGATGATTCTTACGTACAAAAAGTAGAGGACGTTAAGAAAGTATTGTTCTGCTCTGGTAAGATCTATTATGAGTTGGCCGAAAGACAAAAAACAGAACAAAGAAATGATATAGCAATTGTACGTATAGAACAATTGTATCCTTTGCCAACACAGCAAATTACAGCACTATATCAAAAATATGGAAAAGCAATTTGGTTCTGGGTTCAGGAAGAGCCTTTGAATATGGGTGCTGCTAGTTTCTTGCAAATGAATTTAAAGGCAATAAAATACGGTGTAATTAGTAGACAAGCATCTGCTGCAACGGCTACTGGTTATGCTAAAGTGCATGCTAAAGAACAAAATGAAATTATAACAACTGCGTTTTCTATCTAAAATATTAAAACATGATTTCGATTAAAGTACCTACAGTAGGAGAATCTATCACAGAAGTAACTTTGTTAAAGTGGACTAAGCCAGAAGGTGCTTGGGTAGATCGTGACGAAGTTATTGCGGAGCTAGAGAGTGAAAAAGCAACATTCGAAGTAAACGCTGAACAAGCGGGTACTTTGCATTATAAAGCAACAGAGGGAGATAGTATTTTAATCGGTGCTATTTTAGCTGATATTGATGAAACTGCAGCTAAGCCAGCTGGAGAAGCGCCAAAAGCAGAACCAGTTGCTGCACCAGCAGCAGCGCCTGCAGCTTCTTCTGCATCTGTAACAAGTGTTCCTAATAATGTGAAAACTACACCAGTTGCTGCTGCAATTATTGCAGATAAGAAGGTGGATACCAATCAAATTAAAGCAAGTGGATACGCAGGTAAGATTACTAAAGTAGATGTTTTAGATGCTTTAAATAATCCTGGTAAAATTCAATTTGCTGGACAAGAATTATTTTCTCGCAATGTACGTCCAGAGAAAATGTCTAACCTTAGAAAAACAATTAGCCGTCGCTTGGTAGAGGCAAAAAATACAACTGCTATGTTAACTACTTTCAACGAAGTAGATATGACTGGCATTATGCAAATCAGAAAACAATACAAGGATAAATTTAAAGAAGCACATGGCGTGAATTTAGGTTTCATGAGTTTCTTTGCAAAAGCTTGTGCGATTGCTTTAACTGAATGGCCTTCTGTAAATGCATTTATTGATGGTGATCAATTATTATACCACGATTATGCAGATATCAGTATCGCTGTAAGTACGCCAAGAGGTTTAACAGTTCCTGTGATCAGAAACGTTGAAAGTTTAAGCATGGCTGGTATTGAGAAGAAAGTAATTGAATTAGCTGGTAAAGCAAGAGATAGTAAATTAACTGCAGAAGAATTAACTGGTGGTACATTCACTATTACCAATGGTGGTGTATTTGGAAGTTTAATGAGTACGCCTATTATTAATATTCCTCAATCTGCTATTTTAGGAATGCATAAAATTCAAGATCGTCCAATGGCGGTGAATGGTGAAGTGAAAATTTTACCAATGATGTATTTAGCTTTAAGCTATGACCACAGAATCATCGACGGACGTGAGAGTGTAGGATTCTTAGTACGTGTAAAAGAGTTGTTAGAAAATCCATCGCTTTTATTAATTGCTAAAGATCCAGTAGCAAGTTTATTAGAATTGTAATTTTAAGATCAATCAATAAAAGGAAGTCATGTTTTGCATGACTTCCTTTTTTATAGTATGACGCATCAAAATCAACATCAAGAGGTTGCTCAAAAGTTAATCGCTGCTTATCAAGGGCAGGAGCCTTTGGCTGCCTATTTGAAAAAATATTTTGCTGCCAATAAAAAACATGGGAGTAAGGATCGAAAAAGTATCAGTGCGTTTTGTTATGCGCATTTTAGAACCATGCATGCTGATTTCCCTTTACAGGATGAAATTTCAAATGAAATAGATATTCCATCTTTTATTCATTCTCATACGATTCAACCCTTATTGTTTATTCGTATACGTCCTTGGCAAAAAGAAAAAGTGATCGCTGCATTGAATACGGCATCTATTGAGTATACCGTTGTCAATGAGAATTGTTTTGCTTTTTCTAATACCACTTCCTTACAAAATATATTAGCACTCAATAAGGAAGCTGTGATTCAAGATTTGAATTCACAAGCTTTGGCGCAATTATTAAACCATGTTCCAACAAGCATGGAAACACCCATTCAAGTATGGGATGCATGTGCAGCGAGTGGTGGTAAAACAATTTTAATGTATGATACGATGCAAAATATTAGAATGCATGTATCGGATGTAAGAGAAAGTATTTTATTCAATGCAGACAAGCGTCTTCAAGAAGCTGGTATACGCCCTGCAAGTTTACAAGTGGTTGATTTAACAGAATCCTTTACTATAAAAAAACCTTTTGATTTTGTATTTGCAGATTTACCTTGTTCAGGTTCTGGTACATGGGGTAGAACACCAGAGCAAATTGCTTTTTTCAAAAAGGAAAATCTAAATACCTACACGCAATTGCAATCTAAGATCATTGAAAATATTTTACCTACTATAAAGTTAGGTGGGCATCTTTTAATTGCGACTTGTTCTGTATATGCAGCAGAAAATGAAGCACATATAAATGCTATTCTTACACAAGGGCAGTTTGAATTAATTGAACAACGTTATTTTAAAGGTTACACCCAACAAGCAGATACATTATTTGGTGCTATATTAAAACGCCACTCTGTATAATACCTCCAGCAACCACATCGTCGCCTTCGTAAAATACAGCACTTTGTCCTGGTGCAATACTTTTCACGTTTTCATAGAATCTAGCTTGCACACCATTGTCCGTGTGGGATAGGGTACACAAAGCACCACTATCATGGTACCTGATTTTTGCCATCAAGTCCATTGATTCTGGTAAATGATCGTATTTTATCCAATTCATTTTAGCGACTAACATATCGTTCTTGTCTAAATCAGATTCTTCACCAATCACTACCACATTGTTTACTGGATCAATGTTTGTAACATAGACAGGGTGGCCCATTGCTAATTCTAATCCTTTTCTTTGTCCAATGGTATAGAATGGGTAGCCTTTATGTTTGCCTAATCTTTTCCCTTTTGAATCTACAAACCAACCACCATTTACTTTTTCTTCTAAACCATCAACACGACGTTTTAAGAAGCCTCTGTAGTCGTTATCAGGAACAAAGCAGATTTCATAGCTCTCGCTTTTTTTAGCCAATTCTGGATAGCCCATATCAATGGCCATTTGCTTGATATCTTTTTTATGCATGCCTCCCAATGGAAGAATTGTACGCTTTAATAAATCCTGGTCCACACCCCATAAAACATAGCTTTGATCCTTTGTTTCATCTAATCCTTTAGAAATCACATAGCGACCATTGGTATGTTGGCGCACTTTGGCATAATGCCCCGTAGCAATAAAGTCACAACCTAATGCATCTGCTCTTTTTAATAAAGCACGCCATTTGATGTGGGTATTACACATCACACATGGGTTAGGGGTTCTCCCTGCTAGGTATTCTTCTACAAAGTTCTCAATGACAAAGTCACCAAACTCTTCTCTAATGTCTAATATATAATGTGGGAATCCATTGTTTACGGCCGCCATTCTAGCGTCGTTAAATGAATCAATATTGCAACAGCCGGTTTCTTTACCATTGGCATTGCTAGTGGAGTAGTCCCATGTTTTCATGGTAATTCCTACTACTTCGTATCCTTCGTTGTGTAAGAGTATTGCAGCGACTGTGCTGTCTATTCCGCCGCTCATTGCGACAAGTACCTTTCCTTTTTTGCTCATATTTCGGTGGCCAGTTAAAAGTTGGCTTGGCACAAAAGTAATAAAAAATTACTACCTTCATTGTCTAAGAAAGTTAAAATATAAGAATATGATAAAGTTACAAGTCATCGGAAATTTAGGTAAGGACGCGGTTGTGAATAACGTCAACGGGAAGTCAGTGATCAACTTCAATGTGGCGCATACAGAGAAATATAAAGATGCGCAAGGGGTACAAAAAGACAGGACTACTTGGGTAGATTGTTCTTATTGGACAGATCGTACAGCTGTAGCCCCTTATTTAAAGAAGGGTACACAGGTTTATGTAGAGGGTACACCAGATGTAAGATCATATACGACTGCAGATGGTCGTCAAGGGGCATCTTTAACCTTAAGAATTGTTTCTGTACAATTATTAGGAGCGAAGCCTTCTGGAGGTGCAGGTGGAGATCAGCCAAGCTATGGTGGAGAATCTAGTCCAGCACAAAGCTACAACCCACAGCCAGCTAATGGCGGAGACAGTGGTGAAGCGGACGATTTACCATTCTAAACAATAAGTTTTAAAATAGATCAAAGGGTGTACTTAACAGTGCACCCTTTTTATTTGTAAATTTGCGTTATGCATTTTACACATTATACATATAAAGAATTGACTGAATTTGCGGAAGCTGTTTTTTTAAAGATGGGTTGTTCAGCAGGGGATGCAGCATTGGCCACCAAAGTTTTGTTATCCGCAGATTTAAGAGGGATTGATAGTCATGGTATCGCTAGGTTAGTTGGTTATGTCAGATTATGGGAAGTTGGAAGAATTAATCCAACACCTAATATCACAATAGTGCATGAAACACCCTCTACTGCAGTCATTGATGGAGATAGAGGATTGGGCTTGATTGTTGCGCCAAGAGCAATGGAAATTGCAATGGAAAAAGCGAAGCATGTTGGAACTGGTTGGGTGAGTGTAAAAAATAGTAATCATTTTGGTATTGCGGGATACCATGCTATGATGGCTTTAGAGCAGGAGATGATTGGAATGGCGATGACCAACGCAAGTGCATTAGTGGCACCTACTTATGCTGCTGAAAAATTATTGGGCACCAATCCAATTGCTGTAGCAATTCCTGCTGGAGATGAAGCTCCTTTTGTTGCAGACTTTGCAACAACCACTGCGGCAAACGGTAAATTAGAAATTGCACAAAGAAATAATACTGAAATACCACTAGGATGGGCGCAAGATGCCACTGGTAAAGCTACACAAGATGCAAGCATCTTAAAAAAAGGTGGTGCTTTATTACCACTTGGATCTGAGAAAGAACAGGGTAGTCATAAGGGTTATGCATTAGGATCTATTGTAGATATTTTCTCTGCTGTCTTGAGTGGTGCAAGCTTTGGTCCTTGGGCACCCCCTTTTCCTGCTTATGTTCCAATGCCAGAAAATATGCCTGGCGAAGGTCTAGGTCACTTTATTGGTGCGATGCGCATTGATGCATTTAGACCAGCAGTAGATTTTAAATCTAATATGGATTTATGGTTGAATAGATTCAGAAATGCAACACCTACCCAAGGGCATGATAAAGTATATGTTGCTGGAGATATTGAGCGCAACATGGAAATAACACGTATGCAAAATGGCATTCCTATAGTGGATACTGTACAACAAGATTTAAAGGCATTAGCAGAAAAATTAGAATTGACTTTTATTATCAAGAGCTAACAAATGTTCATCGCTTTTCTAATTAACTTTGAAGTAGATATATAAAAAGATCCTTAAAAAGAGATTGTATGAAAGTAATGAAGTTCGGTGGAACCAGTGTAGGTAAGCCTGAGAGAATGCGTCAGATTGCAGAATTGATTACCCAAAGTCAAGAACCTGTAATGGTTGTATTAAGTGCATTAAGTGGCACTACAAATGCTTTAGTTGAAATTAGTAATCGCTTGGCTTTGGCTGATAAACAAGGCGCAACTGAAAAAATAATTACGCTAGAAAATCACTACCAAAATTTTGTGCAGGATTTATTACAAGATGCTACATTAAATGCGCGCGCGAAAGAGATGATCAATGAGCATTTTGAATTTTTAAGAATCACACAAAAAATCTCTTTAAGTGACGCATTGAATAAAGACATTTTAGCGCAAGGTGAATTAATGAGTACAAAATTATTTTCTTTGTTTTTAGAACAAGCAAATATTGAACATGCCTTATTACCTGCGTTGGATTTCATGAGACTAGACCATAATGAAGAGCCAGATTTAGGATTGATTCAAGAGAAATTAAATGGGGTTTTAGCAAACCATCCAACTAAAAAAATATTTGTAACACAAGGCTATATTTGTCGTAACGCAAAAGGGGAGGTAGATAATTTAAAAAGAGGAGGCAGTGACTATACAGCCTCATTGATTGCAGCGGCTATCAATGCTTCGGTTTGTGAAATTTGGACAGATATTGATGGAATGCATAATAACGATCCAAGAGTGGTTGATAAAACAGTTGCAATTGAGCAACTTAGTTTTGATGAAGCAGCAGAGTTAGCTTATTTCGGTGCTAAAATTTTACATCCAACATGTATATGGCCAGCACAGCAAGAAAATATTCCTGTGAAATTGTTAAATACAATGGAGCCAACTGCTGCCGGAACAGTGATTAAGAAAGAAGCAGGTACCGTAGGAGTTAAAGCAGTAGCAGCAAAAGACGACATCATCGCTGTCAAAATTAAAAGTACAAGGATGTTATTGGCATATGGATTTTTAAGAAAGATTTTTGAAGTATTTGAAAAATATAAGACGCCTATTGACATGATTACCACATCCGAGGTGGCTGTATCTGTAACCATTGATAGTGATACGCATTTAGATGAAATAATTGCCGAGTTAAGCAATATTGCTTCTGTAGAAGTAGAAAGAGGACAAACAATCGTTTCTATTGTAGGTAATGAAATAGCAAAGACGGATTCTATCTTGAAGAAATTATTTAACGCTATTGATGAAATACCTGTAACCATGGTGAGTTATGGCGGTAGTGCACACAATATTAGTTTGTTATTACCAAGCTCCTACAAGACTAAGACATTGCAATTAATAAACAAAGGTCTTTTCGATTTATAGATAGATCTTGTTGCATTAAAATTTAGCGCCGATAGAAATAAAGAATGTTCTACCATCAGCAGGTAATGCACCTGGCCCTGGATAGCCTCCTGCACGTCTGGTGAAATATCTTTTATCTCCTACATTATTAACACCCGCCTTTATATTTAAGTTTTTAGAAAATTTATAGGAGGCAGTGAGGTCCGTAACTGTGTAAGAAGGGATGAGTCCTGTATTGCCATTTGCAGAAGGTTTTATGGTATTATTTGCATCACTAAAGGCTTCTCCAACATAACTTAATTGAGTAGTAATTAAAAAGCCTTTATAACCAAAACTAATACCAGCTCTAATAATATCTTGAGGTGCATTCTCGACTTTTTTATTTTTTGTACTTGCATCTTTATGGTCTCCACTATATCTAGCATCAGTAAAAGCGTAGGAACTAAACAAAATCAAATCTGTGTGAGCACTATTCGTAAAAGCTCTTGTAGGATTAAATTCGATATAGGTTTCCAATCCTTTACTAGTACTTGCACCAACGTTTGTAATGAGCCTATAGTTTGTGCCTGAAGGTGTAATTGTTCCAACACGATTGTTATATTGTAAATAAAATCCACTAATATCAAACTGAAGGAAATTTTTTACTTTTCCTCTATAACCTAAATCAATATTATAACCTTTAGCATCTTTTAATTCTGGATCTACAATATCGGTAGTAGGGGGTGCTTGTAGATTGGCAAATTGAATAGGTCTGTAAGCTTGAGCGAAATTTGCATAAAACTCAGTACTTGATGTTAGATGATATTCCGAGCCAATGCCACCTAATAAAAAGCTTCTACTTCTGGTAATATTTTGAAGTTGAATGGTTTGCCCAGATGCAGTTATTCCATTTCTTCCCGCGGCAGCGCCTTCGAGCCATTCATATCTAATTCCTGGAATTAAATATAGTTTACTTGACAATCTAAAAATATTTTCAATAAATCCAGCTGCATTATTTGATTCAAAACTCACATCTCTAGGATAAATGCCGGTGATACTTATGTCATAATCTGATCCAGTACTTCCTTTTCCATCCGCTAATCTATGTGTGGTTCCTGTATAAAATCTTAATCCCCCTGAAATGGTATTTTTCATTTCGCCAATATAGTAGTCAGTAATGATTCTGCTTTCAAGACCATAGTTTCTGTATTTATCTATATTGACAACTCTATTGTTAAACTGATTAGTCAATTTATTGATACTATCTTGAATATTGATAGGTTGTAAAAATCCTACACTATTTCTATCTCCAATAGTTCCGAATATTTTTGTATTCCAACGGGTATGGTCATTTATTTGATATTGAAGTGTAATGGCTGGTGTTGTCCATTTAATATCAAACCAGTTTCTTGCTCTAAAGCTTTGCTGCGCATTTTTTGTAATTTGTTCATCACTTAAACCTCCAGCTTGCTGACTTCTAATATGCGAATGCATCAATTCAAAACTTAGTGACAATTGATTGGTAAAATTATATGTTACAGAACCGAAGCCCGCTTTTGTAAAAAACGCACTATTATCTCTCCAACCCTCACCATTTCTTTGATCGTAAAATGAGTAATAGTTGATTTTCCCTTTTTTACCACCTATTGCATTAAAACTATTCAATAATCCATTGCTTCCCATAGTTTGCTGTGTCTCAAACTCTATGGGTTTATTAATTTCACTGCCATTTTTTAAAATATAGTTGACCATGCCACCAAATTGAGGGCCATATTGGAGTGCCCCTTGACCTCTTACAATTTCGATTCTTTGTACGGCTTGTAGCTGGGGGTTATAATAGGCCTCGGGATATCCAAATGGATCGGCAGCAATATCATATCCGTTTTGTCTTATGTTGAATTCCCAACTTCTATTTGGACTTAGACCTCTTGCAGCAATACCAATTTGTATGCCACTTGGATCGCTTTCCCATACATGTATGCCAGGTACTTTTGCTAATACTTGGCGCATTGTATTGTTTGCAATATTGCCCTGCACATTTTCAAGTACGATTAATGCATTCTTTTTGCCTGCATAAATATTGGTACCAACAATTTCAGGAATTTGTTGGTAGTCACTTTTACTATTGCGCCCAACAATGGTTACATCTTTTAATTGGTTCCAGTCTGTTGTATCTTTTCGAATTATTTTTGATTGTGCATTCATGCTCTGCGATAGGCAAGAGAACAATAGAATTAAACTTATATGTTTAAATGGGTGAATTTTCATGCCGCAAAGTTAGATTAGGACAATGCATGGGGTTTATAGAATCGGGAAACCAATTTATACAATCGGGAAAATAAAAAAGGGTCAGCTAATCTAGCTGACCCTTTGTAGGGTATATCGTTTTTAGTTCTACTAAAACTAAATAAATACCCCAAAAAATATAACAGAGTATTATTTAATTAGTTTTTAGTTCTACTAAAACTAAATAAATAATAACGCGTCACCGTATGAGAAGAAACGATATTTATCTTTAATTGCTTTTTTATAAGCTTCCATTGCTAAATCATAACCAGCAAATGCGCAAGACATAATCAATAAGCTTGTCTTAGGTAAGTGGAAATTGGTTACTAAGCTATCTGCAATATTAAAATTATAAGGAGGATGGATGAAGTGGTTTGTCCATCCTTCTGCAGGCTTCAATAATCTTTGAGCAGTTACGCTGCTTTCCATTGCACGCATTGCAGTCGTTCCAATGGAGCAAATACGACGTCCGTTTTCTTTTGCAGTATTAATGATTCTACATGCATCTTCATCTATCTTAAAGTATTCAGCATCCATTTTGTGTTTGCTTAAATCTTCTACTTCTATTGGTCGGAAAGTGCTTAAGCCAGTATGTAAGGTAACTTCTGCAAAACGGATACCTAAAATTTCGGAACGCTTAATTAATTCTTTGCTAAAGTGTAAACCAGCAGTTGGAGCTGCAACAGCACCTTCATGCTTTGCATAAACTGTTTGGTATCTTTCTTTATCATCTTCTTCAGGCTTACGCTTAATGTATTTTGGTAAAGGTGTTTCCCCCAAAAATTCTAACATTTTTTTAAATCCTTCATCGTCACCTTCCCATAAAAAACGTATTGTACGTCCACGGCTAGTGGTGTTGTCAATGACTTCGGCTACTAATTCTTCGTTTTCTCCAAAATACAATTTGTTACCTACACGAATCTTTCTTGCGGGATCAACAATAACATCCCATAAACGATTCGGTTTGTTTAATTCTCTTAATAAGAATACTTCGATTTTTGCACCTGTTTTTTCCTTACGGCCATACATTCTAGCAGGGAAAACCTTTGTATTGTTTACTACAAAAACATCTTTGTCATCATAATACTCTAATAAATCAGAGAAATTACGATTTTCCATGTGACCGTTTTTACGGTTTACAACCATCAATCTACTGTCTTCACGACGTTTAGTAGGGTACTGGGCAATGAGGTTTAAAGGTAGGTCGTACCTAAATTGAGAAAGTTTCATTTGTGTCTATTTTAAGATGATAGCCACATTAAGTTTACTACAGCCTTACGGGGCAGTTCGCTTCATGTTACGGCATGAAAATTATGGACGCAAATGTACAAAATCGCCGTAAATTTGCAAATATAAGATTTGGCTAAAAATTAGGCTGTTAAACTAAAAGTCTTAATTTTGCCAAACAGCCGTTAGTTTTGAGCTAATCAATTAAATATTAAGAAGCTATGCTGCATAAAAAATGGTGGAAGGTCCTATCTTTTGTTTTGCTTTTGTACACTTGTACTTACGGCTTCTTGGTGAAAGTTCCTAAGCTGGACGATCGCATGCAGGAATCTATTCGTAATTTCTTTTTTCATGTTCCAATGTGGTTTGGCATGATGATTCTTTTATTTGTTTCTCTAGTTTATTCCATAAAATATTTAAGGTCCTCAAGTTTGGTTCATGATATCTATGCACAATCATATGCTGCCATGGGTTTAACTTTTGGTATATTAGGAATCATCACAGGTGCTTTATGGGCAAATTACCAATGGGGTAGTCCTTGGGTAGGTGATCCAAAACAAAATGGTGCTGCCATTGCTTTATTAATCTATTTTGCTTATTTCGTTTTAAGAGGTAGCCTGGTAGACGCAGAAAAAAAAGCAAGACTATCAGCAGTATACAATGTATTTTCCTTCTTTATGTTATTTCCAACGCTTTGGATATTACCTAGACTAACTGAATCTTTACATCCAGGTGGGCAAGGGAGTGATGGTAATCCTGGGCTTAATGGAAAAGATATGTCCGCTAATATGCGCACTGTATTTTATCCAGCAGTAATAGGTTGGACATTATTAGGCGTATGGATTTCGACTTTAAAAATTCGAGTTCAAATGATTCAATTAAAAAAAGAAGGTCTTTTATAATTTAGCAATTACAAACATTAAAATATGTTCACCTTTTTACAAACACAACAAGCAGCAAATCAAAGTATCATGTTGCAAAATGGTAAAATCTACTTAGTGATGGCAGTAGTTTGTATCGTTTTAGTCGGACTATTTACTTATGTCGCTGCAATAGATAAGAAAATTAAACAACTAGAAAAATAAAAGTATATGTCAACAACACCAGAGTACAGTTTTTTTCAGAGTGTAGAAAAAAGTTTCGATAAAGCATCTAAATACACTCAATGGGAGAATGGCTTGTTAGAACAAATCAAAGCATGTAATAGTATTTACAGTATGCGCTTCCCTGTAAAAATGGATGATGGCAGAATTGAAGTAATTGAAGCATATAGAGTTCAACACTCTCAACACAAATCTCCATGTAAAGGGGGTATACGTTTTAGCTTGGCAGTAAATCAAGACGAAGTGATGGCATTGGCTGCTTTGATGACTTATAAATGTGCGATTGTGAATGTGCCTTTTGGTGGTGGTAAAGGCGGTATTAAAATTAGTCCAAGATCTTTGAGTCCATATGAACTTGAAAAAATTACAAGAAGATATACTGCAGAGTTAGTAAAGAAAAACTTTATTGGCCCTGGTATTGACGTTCCAGCTCCAGATTATGGTACAGGAGAGCGTGAAATGGCTTGGATTGTGGATACCTATCAATCATTGAAGCCAGGTGAAATTGATGCAGCTGGTTGTGTAACTGGTAAGCCAGTTTCATTAGGTGGTGTAAGAGGTCGTAAAGAAGCAACAGGCTTAGGTGTATTTTATGGTGTAAGAGAAGTTTGTTTGATGGAAGATGTGATGAAAAAATTAGGATTACCCGTTGGTATTGAAAACAAACGTGTAATTGTTCAGGGCTTAGGAAATGTGGGTTATTTCTCTGCTAAATTCTTTAGAGCACATGGTGCAAAAGTAGTTGCCATCGCTGAATATGAAGGTGCGATTTATTGTACTGATGGTTTAGATGAAGAAGCAGTATTTCAACACAGAAAAGCAACGGGAAGTATTTTAAATTTCCCTGGTGCGACAAATATTGAGAAGAGCGCTGATGCCTTAGAATTGGATTGTGATATTTTAATCCCGGCTGCATTAGAGAATGTAATTGATAAAAATAATGCGCCTAATATTAAAGCAAAAATTATTGGTGAAGCAGCGAATGGTCCTTTGACACCAGAAGCAGATGATATCTTAGCTAAGAAAGGTGTTTTGGTTATTCCTGATATGTATTTGAATGCTGGTGGTGTAACAGTGTCTTATTTTGAGTGGTTGAAGAATTTAAGTCACGTAAGATATGGCCGTTTAGAAAAGCGTTTCACAGAAAATGCAAACATCAATATCATCAATCAAATTGAAGAGTTGACTGGTAAAAAAGTTAGCCCTACAGAAAGAGCTGTTATTGCTCATGGGCCAGATGAAATTGATTTAGTACATAGTGGTTTAGAAGAAACAATGATAACTGCAACTAGAGAGATTATGGATATTTGGAATGCAAATCCATCTATTCCAGATATGAGAACTGCGGCTTATGTATGCGCTATCAATAAAGTAGCAACATCTTATACAGAGTTAGGTATTTTCCCATAGTCCTTTAAAGCTTTGGGTCCACATAATTGGGGAAGTGTTGCAATGAATGTAGCTTCCCCAATTTTATTTCTGCTCCGATTGTCTCATGCCCATTAGATGCGATAAGAAAAGAAGCTTCTAAAACTTGTTGGTATTGTAATAATTGTTGAATTGTTTTTTCGGATAATGTTGTATTTGCTTCCTTACATTCAATGATCATCCAGGGCTTATCCCCTTGATAAATCAAAATATCAAAACGCTTATTTAAATCTCCTAATTGAATAGTTTTTTCAATGGCAATTAATTCAGCAGGGTAATTACATACCTGAATCAAGTATTGTAATAAGTTTTGTCTAACCCATTCTTCTGGGGTTAATATTACCCATTTCTTTCTGCAAGGATCAAAGATCTGGTCTTTACCTTTTATTGATTGAATCTTGAATTCGTAAGCAGGGAAATCAACTAAAATCATGGATTGCTAAAAAAATGGTATTTTTACAAAATAATTAGATCAAAGATAGGCTTATGAAAACAAAAGAAGAAATCGTAGAAAACTGGTTACCTAGGTATACAGGTGCAAGTTTAGATCAATTTGGTAAATATATCTTATTGACAAATTTCAGCAATTACGTAAAAATGTTTGCAGAAAGACATCAAGTAGAGATCATTGGAAAAGATCGCCCAATGCAGTGTGCAACAGCAGAAGGTATCACCATAATTAATTTTGGTATGGGGAGTCCAGGTGCTGCAACGATTATGGATTTGTTAACAGCTATCCAGCCCGAAGCTGTTTTGTTTTTAGGAAAGTGCGGAGGACTCAAGAAAAGAAATAAAGTAGGAGATTTAATTTTGCCAATAGCTGCATTAAGGGGTGAGGGAACCTCTAATGATTATTTCCCGCCTGAAGTTCCCGCTTTACCTGCATTCGCACTTCAAAAAGCTATTTCAACAACAATTAGAGATAACAATGTAGATTATTGGACAGGAACAGTGTACACAACTAATAGAAGGGTTTGGGAGCATGACGATGACTTTAAAGCCTACTTGACTAAGGTTAGGGCTTATGCTATTGATATGGAAACGGCTACTGTTTTTACGGTGGGTTTTTATAATAAAATTCCAACGGGCGCATTATTGCTAGTAAGTGATTCTCCGATGGTTCCAGAAGGTGTTAAAACTGAAGCAAGTGATAGTAAGGTAACAGCGGAATTTGTGGAACGTCATTTATCAATTGGAATTGAATCATTGAAACAATTAATCAATGATGGACTGACAGTAAGACATTTGCAGTTCTAAACCTTTCATAAGAAGTAAAACTGATAATAAAAAAAGGGATAAAAATTTTTATCCCTTTTTTTATTATACTCAATCCTTCCAAAGAAAAGGGAACAGAATATAAGCGAGTGCTATAATCATAATATCGAATCCAACAAGTAATCCAATTAGTTGTGGCAATCCATTTTGTATGATATCAGAGAATGCAATATTTGCAATCTTCATTAATAATAGAAGTTGAGGGATAATCAACGGAAATCCTAAAATTGCCATGATAGCAGAAGGCTGTTGCGCTTTAGCTGCGATTGCAGCTAAAAAACTAAATACCAAACTCAGACTCATTCCACCTAGGCAACTTAACCCAAAGAATAAAAGAATATGTGTTAATGGATTGCCTAATAAGACCATGAATAATAAAAGGCTTAATGCGCTCATAGTGCACATTAGTAAGCTATTAAAAATTAGTTTCGAAAAAATAAAATTGACAGGACTGACAATAGAATAAAAATATAACATTCTGCCTTTTCCTTCTTGTAAGAAACTTCTAGCAACAGCATTGATGCAAATGAAAAGTAGGGTGATCCAATACAAGCCATTCCAAACTTTATCCTCTGGCAAGCCCATTGTTAAGTAAATAACAAATGTGGTAGATGCTAAATAAATTAATATACCAAAAAAAGTATACTGCTGTCTCCATTCTAGAAGCAGGTCTTTTTTTAATAAAGTGGTTATATTTTTAAACGACGTATTCATTTATTGAAACTGCTTATTTAGCAGCGCAGATTCTACACCTTGGTTCGTAATTATTCTTTTCACCTAACACAACAGTACCTTCTTCGTCACTTGTTCTATATGACACATTTGCTAAATGCCCACACTGCACGCAAATGGCATGTAATTTAGTGATGAAGTCAGCCACTGCCAATAGTTGTGGCATTGAACCAAATGGTTTGCCAGTATAATCCATATCTAATCCGGCAACAATAACACGTTTGCCTTGCATGATAAGGGTTTCACAAACACGAACAATTTCATCATCAAAAAATTGTGCCTCGTCAATACCTACTACATCTGCTTTTTCTGCCAATAATAGAATGTTTTTAGCATGATCTATTGGTACAGAAGAAATGGAGTTGGCATCATGGCTAACAACTTTTTCTTTATCGTACCTTGTGTCAGTAGCAGGTTTGTAAATTTCAACTTTTAAATTTGCTATTCTAGCTCTTTTTAGTCTTCTAATTAATTCTTCGGTTTTGCCGCTAAACATACTGCCACAAACCACTTCTAACCAGCCTCTTTTTTCTTTTGAAAAGTTTTGTTCAATAAACATAGACAATAATGCAATTTCTTTTTCGTTCTTTAATTAATCCTATTTCTTTAATTCCTTCAAAAGTATACATTCCTATGGAAAGAGTTGCCGCTTTGGTCGAAAAATTAACCAATCAATTGGCTCAAAAGGCAGATAAAAGTCAATTAAAACAGACTGCTGTTCAACTACTAGCGGAATTATCAGAAACGGATCAATTCAACAACCTTCCAAATAATGTATCCGTGATGATTCCTGGGGGAGTGGATTTTCAACCCAATCCGATTGATGAGCCGGTTGAAGTTAGAATTCCAAGTTTACCTAAATTAGAACCTGTTAATCCAGAAAATCATAATACAATACCAACATCTATTGCTCAAAATGTTCCTAGTAGTAAAGAATCAACATCGATCAATACGCTTGAAATTAATGCTACTGTGACAACTTCGGAATTACAGGAAAAATTAGCTTTAGACCCAATTAAGGATCTAAAATCAGCTATTGGAATTAATGACAAATTTCAATTTATTGAAATGCTATTTGGAGGGGATGAAAAGGCATTCGATCATGCGGTTAAATCTATCAACGGATTTAAAATTTATGCAGAAGCACAATTTTGGGTAAAATCCAATTTAAGAGAACAATATAAATGGGACGATTCAACTACGGTTGTAAAATCTTTTGATTTATTGGTTAAGCGAAGATTTGCTTAATCTTTTCAATCGTTTTTTGAGTGGCACCTGCATTTTTTTGAACAAATTCTTTTGCAGCTTCACATCTTTTATGATAAATTTTACTATTTGACAATAAGGATTCAATTGCATTATTAAGTGAATTCTCGTCTTCTATTTTTATTCCCCCATCTGCACTGCGTAATCCAATTGCTTCCTGAAATTTCGAATCATTTGGTCCCCAAATAACTGGCTTGCCAAATGCAGCAGCTTCTAATACATTATGAACACCATCTTTGGTGAATCCACCACCTATGTAGGCAATTTTAGCGTATTGATAGAGGTTTCTTAACAAACCAATTTGATCTACAATTAATACGATTGGTTTTCCCATTTTTGATTCGGATTTGTTGACCCAATCTGACAATCTGATAGCATTTGGAAAATACTGAAGACAATCATTTATAGAAGCAATTTCAACATGATGTGGAACAATTATCCAATTTAATTCATTCCATTTATTTGCCACAGTGCCAAGAAGTTTATGGTCTTTTGACCAAGTGCTACCAGCCACTAGGATTTCCTTATCTGCTAATTTATTCACCCAATCAATTGTCTCTTTTGCTGCAATAATCTCTATTACACGATCAAAACGCGTATCACCACTAATACTTAATTGAGTGGGAGTTAATAATGGACTAACTAATTCAGCTGAAGCTTTATCTTGAACTAATATAGTTGTAAATAATTGAAGCATTTTACGATAAAATCCCCCATAAAATTTAAAGAAAACTTGATTAGGCCTAAAAATAGCAGACGTTAATATGGTAGGGATGTTTTTTGCTGCAGCCATCTTTAAATAAAAATACCAAAATTCGTATTTAATAAAAACAATACATTTTGGTTGAACCAATTTCAACCATCTATCTGCTGCCTTCGGGCCGTCTAAAGGGAGGTAGCTTACAAAATCCACCTCCGCATCTTGTTTTCTATGAAGGTATCCAGAAGGCGAGAAAAAACTTACCCAAATTTGGTGCGAAGGGTAGTTTACTTTAAGGGATTTGATAATAGGAAGACCTTGTTCAAATTCACCATAAGAAGCACAATGTACCCAAATAATGGGGCCCTTAATTTGAGTACTTAAAGTCTCAATTTCTCCCCAAACTGCTGCTTGTCCATTGACCCAATGTTTAGCCTTCTCATTAAATGGGCTAATGAGCTTTGCAATAACTGGATAGAGCCATAAAAATAGTCTGTATAGTATCATAAAAACGGGCTATTGCAAAGATGGGATACTATGAGGGGATTTCCACCTTTTTGGGCATTTTATTGTAATTTTGGCAAAATTCATTGGATGCGAAAAATACAAATGGTCGATACTAAAAATCAGTATTTAGCCATCAAAGAAGAAGTAGATCAGGCGATTCAGTCTGTCTTGGATAGCGCTGCCTATATTAATGGTAAAGCAGTGCAGGATTTTACAAAAAGCTTAGCCGATTATTTAGGGGTTCAACATGTGATTCCTTGCGCAAATGGAACAGATGCACTTCAGATAGCAATGATGGCTTTGGACTTGCAACCAGGTGATGAAGTAATTACACCATCCTTTACTTATATAGCTACAACTGAAGTGGTAGCGTTGTTAAAATTAACACCTGTTTTTGTTGATGTAGATCCTGTGACTTATTGCATGGATATCGAAAGCTTGAAAAAAGCAATCACTCCTAAAACAAAAGCAATTGTACCAGTGCATTTATATGGGCAAGCGGCACCTATGGAAGCAATTTTAGAGATTGCCAAGCAACATAATTTATTTGTGATTGAAGATAATGCACAAGCGATTGGAGCAGATTATACTTTCTCAGATGGGACTGTTAAAAAAACGGGTACCATGGGGCATATAGGTGCGACCTCTTTTTACCCAAGTAAAAATTTAGGTGCATTTGGAGATGGCGGTGCTTTGTTTACAAATGATAAAGCATTGGCAGATAAAATGGCAATGATTGCCAATCACGGACAATCTGCACGTTATTATCATGATGTAGTAGGTTGTAATTCAAGATTGGATTCTATTCAGGCAGCTATATTAAATATCAAATTAGCAAAATTGGATAGTTATAATAAAGCTAGACAAACTGTTGCCAATTTTTATACCAATGCCTTTAGTGGAATAGATGAGATTGTAACTCCTGCTATTGCAAATTATAGTACACATGTATTTCATCAATATACGATGCAGTTAAAGCATGTTGATAGAGAAAAATTCATTGCACATTTAGCTGCTAAAGAAATTCCGTGTATGATTTATTATCCTGTTCCAGGTCATTTGCAAAAAATGTTTGCAACAGGTGCGCAAAGTCATTGGGATTTAAAAGTGACAGACCAATTAACACCATGTGTTTGTTCTTTACCAATTCATACAGAGATGGACGAGGAGCAATTAAATTATATTACAGAAGGTGTAAAATCTTTTTTTAATTAATCGTGCTTAAAAATATATAGATGAAAATAGCAGTTGTAGGCACAGGATATGTTGGATTAGTAACAGGTACTTGTTTCGCGGAGACGGGGAACAAAGTGACTTGTGTGGATATTGATAAAGCGAAGGTGGAAAAATTAAGTGCTGGTCAAATCACGATTTACGAACCAGGACTTGAGAAAATCTTTTTAAGAAATATCAAAGAGGAGC